>Ga0209050_1001823_pt1 | contig 20745 bp, 23 predicted proteins | sample Araplavi_mTSA_r2_FD_184276 | JGI IMG/M metagenome (GOLD analysis project Ga0209050, IMG submission 184276) | Arabidopsis root microbial communities from North Carolina, USA - plate scrape MF_Cvi_mTSA_r2 (SPAdes) (version 2) | ecosystem: Host-associated > Plants > Roots > Endosphere | place: USA... | reverse complement strand
TCCTTCGGGATCGTCGGCAGCGCCGCCGTCTTCGCAGCAATCGCCGCGTTCTTCGTCTTCGTCTTGCTTGGCATACATGCTCCTGATCGTCATGCTATGCCTCGCACACAAAATTTCTGACAGGCTCCACCTGACCGCGAGCCACAGCCTCCCCGCACCCGCCTTTGCCGCTCAACAAGCAGGCGAAGCACAACAACTGGCATGAGTCGTGCTAAACAAGAACCGGCAAGAGCGATGCGCTTGTCGTCTATCTCCTCAGTAGGGCCCAGCCCTTTCCGGACCGCCTGATCCGCGTGGATCAGGCGGTTTTTTTACGCCCGGATCAGTGGTTTTCCTTGGCGTGGTTGATCGTGTACTTCGGGATTTCGATCGTCACGTCGGTCTGCGACAGGATCGCCTGGCACGACAGCCGCGATTGCGGCTCCAGCCCCCAGGCCCGGTCCAGCAGGTCTTCTTCGGATTCGTCCATCTCGCCGAGCGACGAGAAGCCTTCGCGCACCACGACGTGGCAGGTCGTGCAGGCACAGCTCAGTTCGCAGGCATGCTCGATCTCGATGCCGTTCTCCAGCAGCGCCTCGCACACCGAGGTGCCCGGCGAAGCGGTGATCTGCGTGCCGTTCGGGCAGTACTCGGGATGGGGCAGGATCTTGATGACGGTCATGGGCTCAGACTTCCTCGACGCGCCGGCCGGCCAGCGCCTGCCGGATGCCGCGGTTCATGCGCTCGGCGGCAAAGGCTTCGGTGCCCTTGGCCAGCGCCTCGACGGCGGCGTCGATCTCGTGGTGATCTTCGGATTCGCGGCTCGTTTCGAGCGCCGCGAGCAATTGGGCGATCGCGGCCTGCTCGTCCGCGCCCAGCAGGTCGCCGTCGGCGGCCAGCGCGGAACGCGTCGCGAGCAGCATGCGCTCGGCCTCGACGCGCGACTCGCGCAGGCTGCGCGCACGCATGTCGGCATCGGCGGTGCTGAAGCTCTCGGTCAGCATGCGCGCGACCTCGTCGTCGGACAGGCCGTAGCTCGGCTTCACGGTGATCGCGGCCTCGACGCCCGACACCTCCTCGCGCGCGCTGACGCTCAGCAGCCCGTCGGCATCGACCTGGAAGCTGACGCGGATGCGCGCCGCACCCGCCACCATCGGCGGCATGCCGCGCAGCTCGAAGCGCGCCAGCGAACGGCAGTCGCTGACCAGCTCGCGCTCGCCCTGCACCACATGCAGCGCCAGCGCGGTCTGGCCGTCCTTGAACGTGGTGAACTCCTGCGCCCGCGCGGTCGGGATCGTGCTGTTGCGCGGGATGATGCGCTCGACCAGCCCGCCCATCGTCTCGAGCCCGAGCGACAGCGGGATCACGTCGAGCAGCAGCAGTTCGTCGGCACCGGCATTGCCGGCCAGCGCATTCGCCTGGATCGCGGCGCCAAGCGCGACGACCTCGTCCGGGTTCAGGTTGGTCAGCGGCGTCTTGCCGAAGAACCCGGCCACCGCCGCCTGCACCATCGGCATGCGCGTGGACCCACCCACCATCACGACGCCCTGCACCTCGTCCTTCGCGGCCTGCGCGTCGCGCAGCACCTTGCGCACCGCCGCCAACGTGCGCGCGATCAGCGCGGCGCCGAGCGATTCGAACTGCTCGCGCGCCACGCGCACCGACAGCTCGCCGGACGACAGCGGGCTCGCCAGCGTGGCATGGTCGGTGGACGACAGCTTCTCCTTCGCGGCACGTGCAGCCACCAGCACCGCGCGCTTGTCCTGCGGCGTGTCGGCCTGCAGGCCGGCTTCGGCCAGCGCCCAGTCGGCCAGCGCGCGATCGAAGTCGTCGCCGCCCAGCGCCGAATCGCCGCCGGTCGCGACCACCTCGAACACGCCCTTCGTCAGCTTCAGCAGCGAGATGTCGAAGGTGCCGCCGCCGAGGTCGTAGACCGCGTACAGGCCCTCGGAGCCGTTCTCCAGGCCATAGGCGATCGCCGCGGCGGTCGGCTCGTTGATCAGGCGCAGCACGTTCAGGCCGGCGAGTTGCGCCGCATCCTTGGTCGCCTGGCGCTGTGCGTCGTCGAAGTAGGCCGGCACCGTGATCACCGCGCCGAACAGGTCGTCGGCGAAGGTGTCCTCGGCGCGGTAGCGCAGCGTCGCGAGGATCTCGGCCGACACCTCGACCGGCGACTTCACGCCGTCGATCGTGCGCAGCTGCACCATGCCGGGCGCATCGACGAAATCGTAGGGCAGCTTGTCGACGTGCGCGATGTCGCGCAGCCCGCGCCCCATGAAACGCTTGACCGACACGATGGTGTTGGCCGGGTCGACCGCGGCCTGCGCCAGCGCGCCGTGGCCGATCTCGCGCCGGCCTTCGGGCAGGTAGCGCACCGCCGACGGCAGGATCACGTGGCCGGCTTCGTCCGGCAGGCATTCGGACACGCCGTTGCGCACCGCCGCGACCAGCGAATGCGTGGTGCCGAGGTCGATGCCGACCGCGATGCGGCGCTGGTGGGGATCGGGGGTGCCCCCGGGTTCGGAAATTTGCAGCAAGGCCATGGTTCTATTGTCCCAGCGCTTCCAGCCGCCGATCGACATCGTCGGCAAAGCGCTCTACGAACATGAGGGCTCTGACCTGTTGCGCCGCGGCCGTCCAGTCGTGGCGCTCGTCGAGCGTGGCCTGCAACGCGGCCACTGCCTGCCGGCGATGCGATGCCACGTCGTCGGCGAGGGCTTCGACGGCGGGCAGGCCGCCGGCGTCGTCGAGCGCCTCGCGCCATTCCATCTGCTGCATCAGGAAGCCGGCGGGCATCGCGGTGTTGTTCTCGGCGTCGATCGCCGCGCCGTTCAGTTCGCACAGGTAGGCGGCGCGCTTCAGCGGATTCTTCAGGCGCTGGTACGCCTCGTTCACGCGCACCGCCCATTGCATCGCGATGCGCTGGGCCGATGCGCCCTCGCTGGCGAAGCGGTCGGGGTGCACCTCGGCCTGCAGCGCGCGCCAGCGGGCGTCGAGCTCGTCGCGGTCGAGCGCGAAACGGCGCGGCAGGTCGAACAGTTCGAAGTCGTCGCTGTCGAGCTTCATGGCTTGATTTCAGGCAACAAAAAGGCGCGGCTTGTGGCCGCGCCTGGTTGGCAAATGCGGAGCTTCAGACCCGGAAGGACTCGCCACATCCGCAGCGGTCTTTCTCGCGCGGGTTGCGGAACTTGAACCCTTCGTTCAAGCCTTCGCGCACGAAGTCGAGCTGCGTGCCGTCGATGTAGGGCAGGCTCTTCGGGTCGACCAGCACCTTCACGCCGCGGTCTTCGAACACCGCGTCTTCGGGTGCCACGTCGTCGGCGTACTCCAGCTTGTAGGCCAGGCCTGAGCAGCCGGTCGTCTTGATGCCCAGCCGGACGCCGACGCCCTTGCCGCGCTTGGTGATGTAGCGCGACACATGGCGTGCCGCGGCTTCGGTCAGCGTGACGGCCATGGCGTCAGTGCGTGGTGGCAGGCGCCGCAGCGCCGGTCTTGGCCTTGTAGTCGTTCACCGCCGCCTTGATCGCGTCTTCGGCCAGGATCGAGCAGTGGATCTTGACCGGCGGCAGCGCCAGTTCTTCGGCGATGTGGGTGTTCTTGATCGTCAGCGCTTCGTCGAGCGACTTGCCCTTGACCCATTCGGTCACCAGCGAGCTCGATGCGATCGCCGAGCCGCAGCCGTAGGTCTTGAACTTCGCGTCTTCGATCAGGCCCGTCACCGGGTTGACCTTGATCTGCAGCTTCATCACGTCGCCGCAGGCCGGTGCGCCGACCATGCCGGTGCCCACGGTGTCGTCGCCCTTTTCGAACGAGCCGACGTTGCGCGGGTTCTCGTAGTGCTCAACCACTTTTTCGCTGTAAGCCATTTCAGTGCTCCGTACTTCCTGTCTACAACTTCAGTGGGCAGCCCACTGAATCGTGCTGATGTCGATGCCGTCCTTGAACATCTCCCACAGCGGCGAGAGTTCGCGCAATTTGGCGACGCGGTCTTTCAGCGTCGTGATCACGTAATCGATTTCTTCGGTTGTCGTGAACCGACCGATGGTCATGCGCAGGCTGGAGTGCGCGAGTTCGTCGCTGCGGCCGAGCGCGCGCAGCACGTAGCTCGGCTCCAGGCTGGCCGAGGTGCAGGCCGACCCCGACGACACCGCGATGCCCTTGATGCCCATGATCAACGACTCGCCTTCGACGAAGTTGAACGACATGTTCACGTTGTGCGGCACGCGCCGTTCGGCGTGGCCGTTCAGGAAGGTCTGCTCGATGTCCTTCAGGCCGTTGATCAGGCGCTGCTGCAGCATGCGGATGCGCTCGTTGTCGGCGCCCATTTCGGCGCGCGCGATGCGGTAGGCCTCGCCCATGCCGACGATCTGGTGCGTCGCGAGCGTGCCCGAGCGCATGCCGCGCTCATGGCCGCCACCGTGCATCTGCGCTTCGATGCGCACGCGCGGCTTGCGGCGCACGTACAGCGCGCCGATGCCCTTCGGGCCGTAGGTCTTGTGCGACGCCAGGCTCATCAGGTCGACCGGCAGCGACGCCAGGTCGATCTCCACCTTGCCGGTAGCCTGGGCCGCATCGACGTGGAAGATGATGCCGCGCTCGCGGCACATCGCGCCGATCGCCGGGATGTCCTGGATGACGCCGATCTCGTTGTTGACGAACAGCACCGAGACCAGGATGGTGTCGGCGCGCATCGCCGCCTTGAGCTTGTCGAGGTCGAGCAGGCCGTCGTCCTGCACGTCGAGGTAGGTCACCTCGAAGCCCTGGCGCTCCAGCTCGCGCATCGTGTCGAGCACCGCCTTGTGCTCGGTCTTCAGCGTGATCAGGTGCTTGCCGCGCGTCTTGTAGAACTGCGCCGCGCCCTTCAGCGCCAGGTTGATGGATTCGGTCGCGCCCGAGGTCCAGACGATCTCGCGCGGATCGGCGCCGACCAGCGCCGCGACCTGTTCGCGCGCCTTCTCGACCGCCGCTTCCGCTTCCCACCCCCACGCATGGCTGCGCGACGCCGGGTTGCCGAAATGCTCGCGCAACCACGGGATCATCGCGTCGACCACGCGCTGGTCCACCGGCGTCGTCGCGCCGTAGTCCATGTAGATCGGGAAATGGGGGGTCATGTCCATGGGAATCAGCTGCAGCGAATGAACGAGATTTGGATGTGCTTACTTCGAGAAGGCAGCGCCGCCGAGCGCGAAGACCGAATTCGGGGCGGTGATCTTGATCGGCTTGACGACCGGCTGCGTCGAGATCGCGCGCTTGACCGGCTGCTCCTCGATCGAGATGCCCTTGGCGAGCTGCTCGTCGACCAGCTTGCGCAGCGAGATCGAATCGAGGTACTCGATCATCTTGGAATTCAGGCTGGCCCACAGGTCGTGCGTCATGCAGCGGCCGGAGTCCTCGCCCATGCAGTTTTCCTTGCCGCCGCAACCGGTGGCATCGATCGGCTCATCGACCGCGACGATGATGTCGGCGACGGTGATCTCTTCGGATTTGCGACCCAGCGAATAACCGCCGCCGGGGCCGCGGGTGCTCTCGACGAGTCCATGGCGGCGCAGCTTGCCGAACAGCTGCTCGAGGTAGGACAGCGAGATCTGCTGACGGGCGCTGATCGCTGCCAGCGCGACCGGGCCCGAAAGCTCACGCAAAGCCAGGTCGATCATCGCGGTCACTGCAAAACGGCCTTTGGTGGTCAGACGCATGAAATTCTCCTGAAGCCGATGGCGGCCAACAATGTCAACAAAGCAGATGAGGGCGATTTCACGCTTGTCGAGTCCCCGCTTGCCTTCCCCGGGGTAACCCTCGGTTGATCCCGAGAGGATTACTCAAGTATAGATGAAACCTAGTTTTTTGGTCGGCATTGGGTCTGAAAGTTCCGTGGGGTTATTCGATCCTTGACGTGGACAGATGCTGGACGAGCCCGTCGCACGCGTCCTCGACGAGGTCGAGTACGTGGTCGAAGCCGTCCGGCCCGCCTTGGTAAGGGTCCGGCACCGCGGGGCTCGCGAAGCGCAGGCCATGCTGCGTCAGCCGCCCCAACTTGGCGCGGTGCTGCGGCGGGCAGCGCTCTTCCAGTTCGGCGAGGTTGTCCCAGTCCATCGCCAAGATGAGGTCGAAACGTTCGAAATCACCCGCCGTCACGACCCGCGCCCGCAGGTTCGCCAGGTCGTAGCCGCGCCGCGCCGCGTGCTTGATCGAGCGCGGATCCGGCGGCTCGCCACCATGCCACGAGTGCGTGCCGGCCGAATCGACCGCCACCGCGTCGCCGAGTCCGGCCGCGCGCAGCTTGTGGCGCAGCACCGCCTCGGCGGTCGGCGAGCGGCAGATGTTGCCCATGCAGACCATCAGCACCCGCAGCGGCTTCGCCGTCATGCCTTGCGGGCGCCGGCCGCCGGCAGCACCACCACGTTGTCGGTGCCGGGCGCGCCGAAGGCCTGCTCGCGCAGGTGGGACAGCTGGTCGCGCACGCGGGCCGCCTTCTCGAATTCGAGGTTGCGGGCGTGCTCGAGCATCTGCTTCTCGAGCTGCTTGATGCGCTTGCCGAGGTCCTTCTCGCTCATCGCCTCGACCTCGGCGGTCTCGGCCGCGTTCTTCAGGTCGTCCTTCGCGCCCTTCTCGCTGTAGACGCCGTCGATCAGCTCGCGGATCTGCTTCTTCACGCTGCGCGGCGTGATGCCCTGATCCAGGTTGTGCTGGATCTGCTTCGCGCGGCGCCGCTCGGTCTCGTCGAGCGCACGCCGCATCGAGTCGGTCATCTTGTCGGCGTACAGGATCGCCTTGCCATTGATGTTGCGCGCCGCGCGGCCGATGGTCTGGATCAGCGACCGCTCCGCGCGCAGGAAGCCTTCCTTGTCGGCATCGAGGATCGCCACCAGCGACACCTCGGGAATGTCCAGCCCTTCGCGCAGCAGGTTGATGCCGACCAGCACGTCGAAGGTGCCCAGGCGCAGGTCGCGCAGGATCTCGACCCGCTCCACCGTGTCGATGTCGCTGTGCAGGTAGCGCACCTTGACGCCGTTGTCGCTCAGGTAGTCGGTCAGCTGCTCGGCCATGCGCTTGGTCAGCGTGGTGATCAGCACCCGCTCGTGGATCTCGACGCGGTCGCGGATCTCCTGCAGCACGTCGTCGACCTGGTGCGTGGCCGGCCGCACCTCGACGACCGGGTCGACCAGCCCGGTCGGCCGCACCACCTGCTCGACCACCTGGCCGGCGTTGCGCTTCTCGAAGTCGGCGGGCGTCGCCGAGACGAACACCACCTGGCGCATCTTCCGCTCGAACTCTTCGAACTTCAGCGGCCGGTTGTCGAGCGCCGACGGCAGCCGGAAGCCATACTCGACCAGCGTGGTCTTGCGCGCCCGGTCGCCGTTGTACATGCCGCCCAGCTGGCCGATCAGCACGTGCGATTCGTCGAGGAACATCAGCGCATCGCGCGGCAGGTAGTCGACCAGCGTCGACGGCGGATCGCCCGGCGCCGAGCCCGACAGGTGGCGCGTGTAGTTCTCGATGCCCTTGCAGTGGCCGATCTCCTGCAGCATCTCCAGGTCGAAGCGGGTGCGCTGCTCCAGGCGCTGCGCCTCGACCAGCTTGCCGTCCTTCACCAGCTCGTCGAGCCGCGTGCGCAGCTCGGCCTTGATGGTGTCGATGGCCGCGACCACGCGGTCGCGCGGCGTCACGTAGTGGCTGGACGGGTAGACGGTGAAGCGCGGGATTTTCTGGCGGATGCGCCCGGTCAGCGGGTCGAACAGCTGCAGCGTCTCGACCTCGTCGTCGAACAGCTCGATGCGGATCGCCAGTTCCGAATGCTCGGCCGGGAAAACGTCGATGGTGTCGCCGCGCACGCGGAACGTGCCGCGGCTGAAGTCCATCTCGTTGCGCTGGTACTGCATGCGGATCAGCTGCGCGATCACGTCGCGCTGGCCCATCTTGTCGCCGGTGCGCAGCGTCATCACCATGCGGTGGTAGTCGCTCGGGTTGCCGATGCCGTAGATCGCGCTGACGGTGGCGACGATCACCACGTCGCGCCGCTCGAGCAGGCTCTTGGTGGCAGACAGCCGCATCTGCTCGATGTGCTCGTTGATCGAGCTGTCCTTCTCGATGAACAGGTCGCGCTGCGGCACGTAGGCTTCGGGCTGGTAGTAGTCGTAGTAGCTGACGAAGTACTCGACCGCGTTCTTCGGGAAGAACTCTCGGAACTCGCTGTACAGCTGCGCCGCCAGCGTCTTGTTCGGCGCGAACACGATGGCCGGCCGCCCCATGCGGGCGATCACGTTGGCCATCGTGAAGGTCTTGCCCGAACCGGTGACGCCGAGCAGCGTCTGGTACGTCAGGCCGTCCTCGATGCCTTCGGCCAGCGCGGCGATCGCGGTCGGCTGGTCGCCGGCCGGCGAGTACGGCTGGAACAGCTGGAACGGCGAGTCGGGAAAGGCGACGAACTCGCCTTCGACCGGCTCGACGACCGGCGTGTCGGCGAGCACGACGTCGGGGCCGCCTCGGGGCGCCTTCGGTGCAAGCTTCGGCGCGGGCTTCGCGACCTGTTTGGGGGCCTGTTGACGGGGCAGGTCGGCCATGGCGATTAAAATCCTCGGGTTTTCCTGTACCGGAAGTGCACAGGGAAATCGGCAAGCCTAGCCCAAATCCTGCATTCGCTCTACTGACAAGGACTGTCCATGACCTCGCTGTTCGCCGCTGTCGAAATGGCACCTCGCGACCCCATCCTCGGCCTGAACGAGCAGTTCAACGCCGACCCGAACCCCGCCAAGGTGAACCTGGGCGTCGGGGTCTACTACGACGACAACGGCAAACTCCCGCTGCTGAAGTGCGTGGCCGAGGCCGAGCGCCAGATGCAGGAATCGCCGAAGCCGCGCGGCTACCTGCCGATCGACGGCATCGCCGCGTACGACAAGGCGGTGCAGGGCCTGGTGTTCGGTGCCGACAGCGCGGTGCTGGCAGCGGGCCGCGTCGCCACCGTGCAAGGCCTGGGCGGCACCGGCGGCCTGAAGATCGGCGCCGATTTCCTGAAGCGGGTGAACCCTGCCGCGAAGGTGCTGATCAGCGACCCGAGCTGGGAGAACCACCGCGCGCTGTTCACCAACGCCGGCTTCACGGTCGAGACCTATCCGTACTACGACGCGGCCAAGCGCGGCGTCGACGTCGACGGCATGCTGGCCGCGTTGAACGCCGCGCCGGCCGGCACGGTCGTCGTGCTGCACGCCTGCTGCCACAACCCGACCGGCTACGACATCACGCCGGCCGACTGGGCGAAGGTGATCGACGCCGTCAAGGCGCGCGGCCTGGTGGCCTTCCTCGACATGGCCTACCAGGGCTTCGGCGAAGGCATCGCCGAAGACGGCGCGGTGATCGCGCAGTTCGTCGCCGCCGGCATCGACTTCTTCGTCGCGACCTCGTTCTCGAAGAGCTTCTCGCTGTACGGCGAGCGCGTCGGCGCGCTGAGCGTGCTGTGCAGCTCGAAAGACGACGCGACCCGCGTGCTGAGCCAGCTGAAGATCGTGATCCGCACCAACTACTCCAACCCGCCGACGCACGGCGCCCAGGTCGTCGCCACCGTGCTGACGACGCCGGCGCTGCGCGCGATGTGGGAAGACGAACTGGCCGGCATGCGGGTTCGCATCAAGCAGATGCGCACCGCGCTGCTGCAGAAGCTGCAGGCCGCAGGCATCCAGCAGGACATGAGCTTCATCACGCAACAGAAGGGCATGTTCAGCTATTCGGGCCTGAACAAGGACCAGATGCAGCGTTTGCGCAGCGAATTCGGCATCTACGGCGTCGATTCGGGCCGCATCTGCGTCGCGGCACTGAACAGCAAGAACATCGACGCGGTCGTGTCGGCGATCGCCAAGGTCATCTGACAACCGGGTGCGGCTGTCGCCTTCGCGACAGCCGCACCATGTTGGAGGGTGATTCCGACGCTATTCCGGGTTTGCACCAAAGCAGTCCACGGGCACGATCCACAGCGCCTGCCTAGAATGCTGCAACGCACAATTTGTGTGAAAGCGATTGCGCGAAGCGGTCGCAAAGGAAACCCGAATGTTGTACCAGTGGTATGAAGCCCAGCGCGCGCTGTTGAGCCCGTTCTCCGAGTTCGCCAGCGCCTCCTCGAAGCTGTACAGCCACCCGCTGTCGCCGTTCACGCACACGCCGATGGCGCAGCGCGTGTCCGCCGGGCTGGACCTGATGCACCGGCTGTCGAAGGAATACGAGAAGCCGCAGTTCAACATCACCTCGGTGCGCGTCGGCGCGGTCGACGTCGCGGTGCAGGAGCAGGTGGCGCTCGAGAAGCCCTTCTGCCGGCTGCTGCGCTTCAAGCGCTTCACCGACGATTCGCCGGTGCTGAGCGCGATGAAGGACCAGCCGGCCGTGCTGGTCGTCGCACCGCTGTCGGGCCACCATTCCACGCTGCTGCGCGACACCGTGAAGGCGCTGCTGCAGGACCACAAGGTCTTCATCACCGACTGGACCGACGCCCGCATGGTCGACCAGGCCGCCGGCCCGTTCCACCTGGACGACTACGTCGCCTACGTGCAGGAATTCATCCGCCACGTCGGTCCCGAGGCCAACGTGATCTCGGTGTGCCAGCCGACGGTGCCGGTGCTGGCCGCGATCTCGCTGATGGCCAGCCGCGGCGAAGCCACGCCGCGCACGATGACGATGATGGGCGGCCCGATCGACGCCCGCAAGAGCCCGACCGCCGTCAACAACCTGGCGATGAACAAGAGCTACGACTGGTTCGAGAACAACGTCATCTACCGCGTGCCGGTCAACTACCCCGGCGCCGGCCGGCGCGTGTACCCGGGCTTCCTGCAGCACAGCGGCTTCATCGCGATGAACCCGGACCGCCACCTGAAGTCGCACTACGACTACTTCATGGACCTGATGCGCGGCGACGACGACAACGCCGATTTCCACCGCACCTTCTACGACGAGTACAACGCGGTGCTCGACATGCCGGCCGAGTACTACCTCGACACCATCAAGACGGTGTTCCAGGACTTCGCGCTGGTCAACGGCACCTGGGAGGTCGACGGCGAACTGGTGCGCCCGCAGGACATCACGACCAGCGCGCTGCTGACCATCGAAGGCGAGCTCGACGACATCTCCGGCGCCGGGCAGACCAAGGCGGCGCACGAGCTGTGCACCGGCATCCCGAAGTCGCGCCAGTTCCACTACGACGTCGAAGGCGCCGGCCACTACGGCATCTTCTCGGGCCGCCGCTGGCGCGAGAAGGTCTACCCGCAGGTGCGCGACTTCATCGCGTCGCACCAGCAGGCGGTGAAGGCCCCGCGGCCGGCGGCCCGCAAGGCCGTCGCGCGCAAGGCGGCCTGACGGCGCCGTGGACCGGGCCGCGCTCGCCGACGCCCTCGACGCCGCGCTGCCGCAGACGCAGTGCACGCGCTGCGGCTACCCCGACTGCCGACGCTACGCCGAGGCCATCGCCGACGGCGAGGCGGCGATCAACCAATGCCCGCCCGGCGGCGCCGAAGGCATCGCCCGCCTCGCGCGGCTGACCGGCCAGCCGGCGCTCGCGCTGAACCCGCTGAACGGCAGCGAAGGCCCGCGCCGCCTCGCGGTGATCGACGAGGCCTGGTGCATCGGCTGCACCCTGTGCCTGAAGGCCTGTCCGGTCGACAGCATCGTCGGCGGGCCGAAGTCGATGCACACCGTGATCGATCCACTGTGCACCGGCTGCCAACTCTGCATCCCGGTCTGCCCGGTCGACTGCATCTCGCTGGTCGACGCGAGTGCCGGCCGCACCGGCTGGGACGCCTGGAGCCCGGCCCAGGCCGACGAAGCGCGCGAGCGTTTCGAGTTCCACCGCGGGCGGCTGGCGCGCGACGAGCAGCAGCGCCAGGCCCGCATGGCCGCCCGCAGCGCGCCCCCGGTAGCGCCGGGCGGCGACGTGACGACCGTCAAGGCGAGCGTGATCGAAGCCGCGCTGGCCCGCGCACGCCAGCGCAAGCCGGGCTGATCGGCGCCGGCAGCTTGTCGGCGGATTCCTACGGCTGAATCAGCCGTGTCCTATCCGGACCTCGCGCCGGAGCCGACGAGTGCAGCGAGCCCGCCCGCCTACGCTTGCGCCACGGATTGCCGAAGACGGCCGTCCGACACACCGCGCAAGGAGCTGCAATGCATCACGATCGCATCCGGGGCCAGTGGAAGGAGATCAAGGGCCACGCCCGTGAGAACTGGGGCCGCATGACCGGCAACAAGAACGACATCGAACAAGGCCAGCGCGAACGCCATGCCGGCAAGCTGCAACGCCGCCACGGTGCCTACCAGGACGAGGCACAGGAACAGATCCGCGAACTGCAATCGCGTTACTGATCTGCCTGAGCTTCGCACGTCAAAGGAGTACCGCCATGCATCGCCTGCTGTTGGCGTTTCTGCTCGTGGCCAGCATGGGCGCCACGCTGTCGCTCACCGCCTGCGACAAGCTCGGTTCCGGCACGCCGAAGCCGACCACCGACCGCCCGCCGGCGGCCAGCGCGCCACCGTGAACGAAGGGCGCGTCGGGATTCGACGCTGAGGTTCGGGGGCCGACACCGCGGGGCTGGCACCGCGGTGCTGACACAATCCCCGGCGATGAACGCCGATCAGATCCCGCCCTTCTTCGCAACGCTCCAGGCCGCCAACCCGCAGCCCAACACCGAGCTCGAATACACCAACGTTTTCGAGCTGCTGGCCGCGGTGCTGCTGTCGGCCCAGGCCACCGACGTCGGCGTCAACAAGGCGACGCGCAAGCTGTTCGCGATCGCGCCCACGCCGCAGAAGATGCGCGCGCTCGGGCTCGACGCGATCACCCAGCACATCAAGACCATCGGCCTGTACCGCAACAAGGCGAAGAACCTGTTCGAGACCTGCCGCATCCTGATCGACGAGCATGGCGGCGAGGTGCCGCGCTCGCGCGAGGCGCTGGAGGCGCTGCCCGGCGTCGGCCGCAAGACCGCCAACGTCGTGCTGAACGTCGCGTTCGGCGAGCCGACAATGGCGGTCGACACGCACATCTTCCGCGTCAGCAACCGCACCGGGCTCGCGCCGGGCAAGAACCCGCTCGAGGTCGAGATGGGCCTGCTGAAGCGCGTGCCCGAGGCCTACCTCGTCGATGCGCACCACTGGCTGATCCTGCACGGCCGCTACGTGTGCCAAGCGCGCAAGCCGCTGTGCTTCGAATGCGGCGTGATGCCGTACTGCGATTCGCGGCCCGGCGGGCCGCACCCGATCTACACCCGCGACGGCAAGGACACCCGCGCGCCGTAAGCCGGCGCCGCCGGCCACTCGGCCGCGCGGGCCGGCGTGATGCCGTCGTGCACGCAACGCGCGGCGTTCAGCCATCCGGCGTGCGCGACGATGCAGGCCTGTGCGGGCAGCTCGTGCAACAGCGCGCGGCAACGCGACAGCAGCTGCGCGACCGACTCGCCGCCGGCCGGCGCGCCGTGCAGGAAATCCGCGCACCACGCATCGACCGGCGCGGCGCCGATGTCATCCCAGCGTCGGCCGTCCCAGTCGCCGAAATCGAGCTCGCACAGCCGCGCATCGATGCGATGCCGCCAGCCCCAGCGCGCGAGCCAGCGGCCGACATCGGCACAGCGGCGCAGCGGAGAGCTCCACACCACCCGCGCCCAGCCTTCGCGCCGGGCCGCCGCGCGGATGCGGTGCGCTAGCCGCTTCGCCTTGCGCCGGTCGACCGCGACATCGGTGCGCCCGATGCAGCGCCCGGCCACGTGCCGCGGCCGCGGGTGGCGCCATGCGTGGAACGCCGTCACGCCCATCGCAAGGCCAGCACCCAGCCCAGCAGGCACAGCAGCTCGGTGATCTGCTGCGTGGCGCCCAGCGTGTCGCCGGTGATGCCGCCGAGCCGCCTGCGGAACCAGCGCCCGCAGACCAGCGTGCCGAGCGCCACGCCCGCGAGCCCGATCGCCACGTACGGCCACCACGCCCAGCGCAGCGCGAGCAAGCCGGCGCCCACCGCCAGCACCCATGCCAGCGCCACCACGAGCCCGGTGAACGACACCCGTTGCGCCAACGGTTTCGCCTTGGCCTGCGACACCTCGCCGGCATACGGCAGCACACGGATCAGCAGCACCGCGGCCGCGCGCGACGCGGCGTGCGCGAGCAGCAGCGCCGGCACCGCCAACGCCATCGGCAGCGCCGACAGCGTGGCCGCCTTCAGCCCGAGCACCAGCACCAGCGCGACCGCGCCATAGCTGCCGATGCGCGAGTCCTTCATGATCTCCAGCGCCCGCTCTCGGCTCACCGCGCCGCCGAGCGCATCGCAGGTGTCAGCCAGCCCGTCTTCGTGGAAGGCGCCGGTCAGCCAGACGGTCGCCGCGATCGACAGCCAGACGCCGATTGCGGTGCCGAGTGCCTGGCTACCGATGGCCAACACGAGGGCGGCGACCATCCCGACGAAAAACCCGATCAACGGGAAATGCCGCGCGCTGGCGTTCAACCATTCGGGTTCGAAGCCGATCCGCTGCGGCACCGGCACGCGCGTGAAGAACTGCAGCGCGATCGCGACCAGCCGCAGTTCGTGCCACAGCGCCTTCAGCATGGCTCAGGCCTCGCTGCGGTCGGAGACGCCGGCCGATTCGAAGCTCGCCATCTCGGCCAGCACGCGCACCGCGCTGTCGAGCAGCGGCCATGCGAGCGCGGCGCCCGAGCCCTCGCCCAGGCGCAGCCCGAGGTCGAGCAGCGGCTCCGCGGCACCCCGTTGCACCAGCTCGCGCACCAACAGCGCGTGACCCGGCTCGGCCGAGCGGTGCGCGAGCACGCAGTAGCCGGCCAGCGCCGGTGCGAGCCGCACGGCCACCAGCACCGCGGCACTCGCGATGAACCCATCGACGACGACGACGCGCCGCTCGGCCGCCGCCTGCAAAGCCGCGCCGGCCAGCATCGCGACCTCGAAGCCGCCGAAGGCCGCCAGCGCGTCCAGCGGCTGCTCTGCACCGGCATGGCGTTCGAGCACCTGCGCCAGCACCGCGCGCTTGCGGACCAGCCCGGCATCGTCGAGCCCGGTGCCGCGGCCGACGCAGGCGTCGATCGGCTGGCCGGTGAGCCGCGCCAGCAGCAGCGCCGCGCTGGAGCTGTTGCCGATGCCCATCTCGCCCAGCAGCACCGCGTTGCCCGGCAGCTCGTGCACCACCGCCATGCCCGCCGCCAGCGCCTGCCGGCACTGGCCCTCGCTCATCGCCGGGCCGGCCAGCGCATCGGCCGTGCCGCGCGCGACCTTGCGGTCGACCAGCCCGGCGCGCGGTGCGAAGTCGTGCGCGACGCCGGCATCGACCACCGTCAGCGCGAGCCCGTGCTGGCGCGCGAGCACGCTGACCGCTGCGCCGCCGCCGAGGAAGTTCTCGACCATCTGCCAGGTGACGTCGCTCGGGAACGCCGAGACGCCGCGTGCCGCGAGGCCGTGGTCGCCGGCGAACACCAGCATCTGCGGCAGCTCGAGCTTCGGCGCCTCGCTGCGCTGGATCAGCCCGAGCTGCAGCGCGAGCGATTCGAGGCGGCCGAGCGAGCCCTGCGGCTTGGTCTTGCGGTCCAGCCGCTGTTGCAGGCGCTGCGCGAGCGCGGCGTCGTGGATCGGAGCGATGGAGGGCAGTTCGAAGCGCATCGGCGAGGGCCTGTCAAGGTTGGAGGAGGTGCATCAGCGCGCCGGGCGCGAAGTGCGCGTCGGCGAAATCGGCGAGGCCGTCGAACACGTCGTCGAGCGTGCGCGCGCGCTGGCCGAACAGCGCGCGCAGCACCTCGTCGCATTCGAACACGCCGTGCGCGTAGAGACCCAGCACGTTGCCGCGCTGCCAGCCGATCGGCTCGCCGTCGGCGTTGCGCAGCGCAACGGCGAGCGGCGCGGTGGCCTGCGTGCGGCCGTGACGGATCTCGTAGCCGCGCAGCGTGGCCTGCGACAGCCCGGCCCACGGCCCGGCCAGCGTCTCGAAACGCGCGCTCACGGTGCTCAGCCGCTTGTCGCGCTCGAAGCGCGTGGCCAGCGGCAGCAGCCCGAGACCGGTTGCGTCGCCGTCGATGCCGAACGGATCGCTCAGCGATTCGCCGAGCATCTGCAGCCCGCCGCACAGCCCGAGCACCGGCCGGCCGGCCGCCGCATGCCGGCACACCGCGTCGGCCAACCCCTGCGCGTGCAGCCACGCGAGGTCGCTGCTGGTGTGCTTGGAGCCGGGCAGCACGATCCAGTCGGCATCGGCCAGCGCGGCCGGCGTGCGCGCCCAGCGCAGCCGCACGCCGGGCAGGTGGCGCAGCGGCTGGAATTCGTCGAGGTTGCTGATGCGCGGCGGCGCCAGCACGCTGATGCGCAGGCCGTCGGCATCGCCGCTCGGGGTGTCGTCGAACACGCCGTCTTCTTCCGGCAGGCCGTGGCCGCGCCACATCGGCAGCACCGCGAGCGTCGGCACGCCGGTGAGCTGCTGCAGCTGCGACGGGCCGGGTTCGAGCAGCCGCGCGTCGCCGCGGAAGCGGTTCAGCACGAAGCCGCGCAGCAGCCGCCGCTCGTCGGGCGCCAGCAACTGGTGGGTGCCGTACAGGTGGGCGAACGCGCCGCCGCGGTCGATGTCGGTGACCAACAGGCAGGCGGCATCGGCCGCCAGCGCGGTGCGCATGTTCACGTAGTCGCTGTGGCGCAGGTTGATCTCGGCCGGCGAGCCGGCGCCTTCGATGACGATCACGTCGTGATCGGCCCGCAGCGACTGCAGCGCGTCCCGGGCATGCGGCCACAGCAGCGCGCTGCGGTCGTGCCACGGGACGCCGGCCAGGTCGGCGCGCACCTCGCCCATCAGCACCACCTGGCTCGCGGTGTCGCGCTCGGGCTTCAGCAGCACCGGGTTCATGCGCACGTCGGGCGCGGCGCGGGCGGCCAGCGCCTGGAAGTACTGCGCGCTGCCGATCTCGCCGAGGCGACCCTCCAAGCCCGGCACGACGCGCGCGTTGTTGCTCATGTTCTGCGCCTTGAACGGCGCGACCTTCAGGCCCTGGCATGCATACCAGCGGCACAGCGCGGTCGCGAGCCAGCTCTTGCCGGCCCCGCTGGTGGTGCCGAGGACCATCACCGCGCGGGCGCTCACCGGGTGGACTCCATCCACGCGCGGGCGAGTGCGTCCTGCGCGTCGGGCGGCTGCACGCTGACGCGCACCGCGCCGGGCAAGCCGAACGACGCGGCGTCGCGCAGCTTGATGCCGTGCGCGCGCAGCGCCGGCAAGCGGTCGGCGATGGCGGGTGCGCGGGCGATGCAGAACGGCGTGTCGCTCGGCTCGCACTGCCAGCCGAGCGAGGCGCACAGCGCGAGTTGGCGGGTCTTCCAGATGCGCAGTGTGGCCCGCGATTCATGCAGCCAGGCCTGCATGGCGGGCGAGGTCCAGGCCTGCAGCATCAGCACCGCATGCGCGCCGAGAGGCCACGATGGGGCCAGGGCGTCGAGCAGCGCGGTGATGCCGTCGTCGTCGTGCGGGGCGATCGCGTAGGCGCCGCGGATGCCGGTCAGGCCGAGGGCCTTGTTCGGCGACCAGAGCTGCCAGGCGGCGTCGGAGAGTGCGACGTCTTCGCCTTGCAGCCTCAGTGGGGCGTAGGCGCGGTCGACGACGTGGATCGCGCCGGGCGTCACGCGGAGCGGCATCGAGCGGCCGAACGGGCTGCTCGGCGAGGCATGCCAGACGAGCCGCGCCTCGTCGGCCGCGACGTCGCGCAGGCCGCGCGCACGGGCCGCGGCTTCGTAGTCGCCGTAGCCGGGCCGCGGCAGGTGCACGCCGGCATTCGGCCAGCGCAGCGCGACGGCGGTGCTGATGCGCGCAATGAACTCGCTGGCGCTGGCGGCAAGCACGATGCCTCGCTCGTCCACGCCATGGAACGCGGCGAGTGCGCGGCGCAACGCGGTGTACGACGGGTCGGGGTAGCGGGTCGGGTCGGCGTCGCGCCAGTCGATCGGCGCGGGGCCGCAGGCGTTCGCGTTGGTCGAGAAATCGTGGCGCGGGACGCCATGGGCGTCGGGGCCGCCGTGCAAGGAGTTCATGTCAGAGACTCCCGGCGAGCACCGCAAGGCCTGTCGCAACCCATGCCGCCACGCCTGCCACCCGCAAGGCCGCGGCCACGTCCGCCGATTGCGGCGCTCTCGCCTGCGCATTCAGCGTGTACACGCCCGGCTTGCCGAGACGCACGCCCAGCCGCAGCGCGATCGCGCCCATCGGCCAGCCGCCGTTCGGCGACGGCGTCAGCCGCGACTGCGCATGCAGCGCGCGCCACGACGCGACGCGAACCGTCGGGCGCAGCAACGCCGCCGTCAGCCGCGCCGGCAGCCACGACAGCACATCGTCCGCCCGCGCCGCCCACTTGCCGGCCCATTCCCATTCGCCGCGGTAGCCCCACATCGCATCCGCGGTGTTCGCGAACCGGTAGACCACCGCACCGGGCAGCCCGGCGACCGCGTACCAGAACAGCGGCGCGACCAGCGAATCGCCCAGGTTCTCGGCCAGCGTCTCGATCGCGGTCTCGCGGATCTCGTCCGCGCCAAGCGCCGAGGTGTCGCGGCTGACGACCCGCGACAAGCGCTGCCGTGCCGCGTGCAAGCCCTCGCCCAGCGCCGCCTCGATCGCCGCGACCTCGTCGCGCAGCATGCGCCACGCGAAGGTCGGTTTCAGCAGCAACGCGAGCACCGGCACCGCGATCCACCATGGCCCGCTGGCCAGCGCACGCTGCAGCCACCACGCCGCGGCCGCCAGCGCCCCGGCGATGACGAGCCACGCCAGCGCACCGCCGATGAACGCCCGATGCGGCGCGCCCCGCCGCAGCCACTTCCCGACCGGTGCCATCAACCGCCCGAGCCATGCCACCGGGTGCAGCGCATTGCGCGGCTCGCCGAAGCAGGCGTCCGCGACCCACGCGAGCAGCAGCGCGGCGCCGAACATCAGTCCTCGATGCCGCGCTGCGCCGGCACGCCGGCCTGGTAGTGGTGCTTGACCAGCGTCATCTCGGTGACGGTGTCGGCCAGCGCGACCAGCTCGGCCGGCGCGCCGCGCCCGGTCAGCACGACGTGCACCTGGGGCGGTCGCTCGCGCAGACAGGCCAGCACTGCGTCGAGCGCCAGCCAGCCGTAGCGCAGCGGGTACATCACCTCGTCGAGCACGACCAGGAAATGCTCGCCGGCGCGGATGGTCGCCTCGGCGCGCGCCCAACCGTCCTTTGCGAGCTGCGCCGAATGCTCGAGGTCGCGGCTCTTCCAGCTGAAGCCGTCGCCCAGCCCCTCGATCGGCACGCCGAGTTGCTCGAACACCCGGTGCTCGCCGAAGCGGGCCGACGGCACTTTCATGAACTGGTAGACCTTCACCGCCTTGCCGCGGCCGTGCGCGCGCAGCGCGAGGCCGAAGGCGGCGGTGCTCTTGCCCTTGCCGTCGCCGGTGTGGACGATGACGAGGCCGCGGCGCTCGCCGTCGGGCTTGTCGCTGCGGCGTTCCGTCGGCGGCGTTTCGATCTGCATGTCAGTCGTCCAGGTTCGGGAGGGTCAGGAAGCGTTCGCCGACGCGCTGCACCCGCACCGCGTGATCGAACACCGATTCGAGCGCGGCATGCACGCGCGGATCGTCGTGCGCACCTTCGGCGGCAATGCGGCCGTGCTGCATCACGACCAGCCGGTCGGCCTGCAGCGCAAGCGACAGGTCGTGCAGCACGCTGACCACCGTCTGCGTGCGCGCCAGGCGCTGGAACAGCCGCACCAGCGCCACCTGGTGCGGCGGGTCGAGGTGGGTGGTCGGCTCGTCCAGCAGCAGCACCGCCGCCTGCACCGCCAGCGCACGGGCGATCAGCGCACGCTGCCGCTCGCCGCCCGACAGTTGCTGCAACGGCCGGTGCTGCCATGCGCTGCATTCGGTCGACGCCATCGCGTCGTCGACGATCGCTTCGTCGTCCGGCCCCGGCGGCGTGAACAGGCCCAGGTGCGGCAAACGGCCCAGGTGCACCACGTCGCGCACCGTCAACTCGCCGCGCGCCTCGCCTTGCTGCGCGAGCCATGCAAGGCGCTGCGCCCGCTCGCGCGCCGGCCAATCGGCGAGCGCCCTGCCCTGCAACGTCACGCTGCCCGCCTGCGGCTTCAGCAAGCCGGCCAGCACGCGCAGCAGCGTCGACTTGCCGACACCGTTCGGCCCGACGATCACCGTCCAGCCCGGCTGCAGCGCGAGCGACACGTCGTTCAGCACCGGCGTGCCGCCGAGCGACACGCGAATGCCGTCACATGCCAACACGCTCATTCGATCCCCCGCCGGTGCAGCAGCCACAGCAGGTAGCCGCCGCCGAGCAATGCGGTCAGCACGCCGACCGGCAGTTCCTGCGGCGCGATCAGCAGCCGCGCCAGCACGTCGGCCGCCAGCAGCAGCGTGCCGCCCATCAGCGCGCTGACGACCAGCAGGTAGCCCTGGGCCGACGGCGCGAAGCGGCGCACCAGGTGCGGCGCGACCAGCCCGACGAACGCGATCAGCCCCGACTGCGCGACCGCCAGCCCGGTGGCCAGCGCCAGCACGACCACCAGCACCAGCCGCAGCCGCGGCAGGTCGAGGCCCAGGCTCAGCGCGCTGTCGATGCCGAGCGTCAGCGCATCGAGCGCGCGCGCCAGCCGCCAGGCCAGCGGCACGCAGACCAGCGCGCCGGCCGACAGCAGCAGCACGCTGTCCCAGCCGAGGAACGAGGTGCTGCCGAGCATGAACCACTGCTTGCCGCGCAAGGCATCCGGCGCGACGGTGGTGACGAGGTCGCTGGCCGCGCCGAGCACGA
>Ga0209050_1001820_pt1 | contig 20771 bp, 17 predicted proteins | sample Araplavi_mTSA_r2_FD_184276 | JGI IMG/M metagenome (GOLD analysis project Ga0209050, IMG submission 184276) | Arabidopsis root microbial communities from North Carolina, USA - plate scrape MF_Cvi_mTSA_r2 (SPAdes) (version 2) | ecosystem: Host-associated > Plants > Roots > Endosphere | place: USA... | reverse complement strand
CCCGCCGGCCTGCTCCCCGCGCCCGCACGCAGCGCCGACGGAGATTGAGCCATGCCCGACCTGCCCGCCCTCCCCACCCATCCCACGGCCTTTCTCTGGCGGTACGTCCGCCAGCGGCCCTGGGCGTTCGGCTTGCTGGGGTTGATCGTCGTCCTGGCCGGGGTGTGCTCGGTGACGGTTCAGTACGCCATGAAGCTCATCGTCGACGCCATGGCCCTGGGCGCAGACGCATCCGTGCAGGTGTGGTGGGCGCTCGGCCTGTTCCTCGCCGTCATCGCCATTGAAGCCGCACTATGGCGCTGCGGCGGATGGCTGGGTTGCCGCAACATCGTGGCCGCCTGCGCGGCGCTGCGGGTCGAGGTCTTCGAGCACCTGAGCCACCATTCCACCCGCTACTTCCGCCAGCACCACTCCGGCGCCCTCGCCAACCGCATCTCGTCCACCGCAAGCGCCGCCGGCGCCATCTACGGCGCCATGGTCTGGAGCATCGTGCCGCCCTGCGTCGACTTCCTGGGCGCCGTCGTCGTGCTCAGCATGGTCGACTGGCGCATGGCCGCCGCCCTGCTCGGCTTCGTCCTCGTGCTGGCCGCCATCATCATCTCCTTCGGCGCGCGCGGGCGCAGCCTGCACCAGCAGTACGGCGAGCAGGCCGCCCACGTCGGCGGAGAAATCGTCGACGCCATCTCCAACATCTGGGCCGTGCAGGCCTTCTCCGCCCAGGCGCGCGAACGTGCACGTCTAGAAAAGGCGCTCGGCGAAGAAGCCCGCGCCCAACGCCGAAGCTGGATGTACGTCGAAAAGGCACGCGTCATTCATGACGCCTGCCTGTGGCTCGTGGCCGGCGGCATGCTGCTCTGGGTGCTGCGCGCCTGGGAACAGGGCCAAGCCAGCCCCGGCGACGTCGTCGTCGTCAGCGCGCTCACCTTCCGCATCCTGCATGGCTCGCGCGACTTCGCGCTCGCGCTCGTCGGCACCGCGCAGCAGTTCGGCGTCATCGCCGAGATGCTGCGCCTGGTCGGACGGCCACACTCCGTGCCCGATGTACAGAACGCCCAAACGCTGCGCGATCCCGCCGGCGCCATCGCCTTCGAAGGCGTCCAATACACCTACCCCGACGGCTGCCATGCGCTGCGCGGCATCACCCTATCCATCCGCCCCGGCATGAAAGTAGGCCTGGTCGGCGCCTCCGGCGCCGGCAAGTCGACCCTGCTCTCGCTATTGCAGCGCGCCGACGAACCACAACAGGGCCGCATCCTGATCGGCGGCCAGGACATCCGCGAGGTCACGCTAGCAAGCCTGAAAGACGCCATCTCCGTCGTGCCACAAGACGTCAGCCTCTTTCGCCGGACCATCATGGAAAACATCCGCTACGGCCGGCCCGACGCCACCGAAGAAGACGTCATCACCGCCGCGCGGCAGGCCCATTGCGACACCTTCATCCAGCGCCTGCCCGACGGCTATGCCACCATCGTCGGCGAACGCGGCGCCCTGCTGTCCGGCGGCGAACGGCAACGCATCGGCATCGCCCGCGCGTTTCTGAAAGACGCGCCCATCCTGCTGCTCGACGAAGCCACCTCCGCGCTGGACAGCTACTCCGAACAGCTCATCAAGGACGCCCTGGCCGAACTCATGCGCAGCCGCACTGTCGTCGCCGTCGCGCACCGGCTGTCATCCCTGACCCGCTACGACCGCATCGTCGTCGTAGACGCCGGCCGCATCGTCGAAGACGGCTCCCTGGACGAACTCCTGGCCGCCCGCGGCCCGCTGCGCGCACTCTGGGACCTGCAAGCCGGCCACGACCGCCGCAGCGTCCAGGACGGCATCCACCCGGTGCCCGCCACCGCCTGACCGAACCTTCACCCACTAATCCAGGAGCACCAATGGAACTCGTCCGCCCTCCGGAAGATCCGACCGTCCCCCGCCGCCTGCGCCGCGCCAGCTTCCTGCTGGGCTTCGCCATGGGCGGCTTCTTCGACGGCATCCTGCTGCACCAGATCCTGCAATGGCATCACCTGCTCTCCAACATACAGGTTGGCCCGCTCGGCAGCCTGAGCGCCCAGGTCGCCGCCGACGGCATCTTCCACGCCATCATGTACGTCATCGCAGCCGCGGGCTTGATCGAGCTATATCGCGCCCGCTCCGCCGCCACGACCGGCCCCGCGCTCCGTCCACGATGGGGCCACTTCTGGATCGGCTTCGGCGTCTGGCACATCATCGACGCCCTGCTCTCGCACTGGATCACGGGAATCCATCGCATCAAGATGGACGCGGAGGATCCGCTGGTGTGGGACTTGGCCTGGTTTGTCGTATTTGGCTTGGTGCCCCTGGCGTACGGCTGGCGCACGCGCAATCATCGCCGTCCACCGCCCACAGGACGCACGGGCAAGACGTTTGCCAGCTTGTTGGTTGCAGGCGTACTGGCCGGCGGCCTTATGAACCTTTTTCCCTTGCGCGCGGACGCCGACACCACCGTCATCGCGCTGCGGCCCGGCGCATCGCCCGGGGCGATGTTTCAGGCGCTGGCGGATACCGATGCGCGGGTCGTATGGTCGGATTCGCAGGGATCGGTGTGGGTGATGACCGCGATCCCGATGGCAGAGAAGCTGCGGTTATTTGCGGCCGGCGCAATGTACGTCAGCGGCTCGGTGGCACCGGCCGGTTGTTCGGCGTGGCTGAAGGCAGGCATCACGAGTTGACGTGCGCTTTCCTGCGCCGCCGTCAGACACCCAGCAAAACGATCTGCGGTTCGGAGAACAGCGCACGCCGCAAGCGCGAAGCGTCATCCCCAAACGCAAGACACCGCGTAAGTCCCACCAGGCCGCCCGCGCGGCCGTCGTGTGACGGGCCCCGCAAACCGCTCCATACCCAAATGACGCAGCCAGGAACCTAAAGAACGCCACCCACCCCAGCGCCCGTCAAGCTCAAGCCACCGGAGCCCGGCGTGGCGTCGGCCTGGGGCGCGCGGGGCGTGTAGATGCGCCCGAGGGAATCGGAAGGCAGTCGCCGCAGGCGACAACGACGATGACGAAGGGGAAGTCCGGAGCGAAGGCTCCGGACCGCAATCGTAGCCCCGCGCGCCCCAGGCCGACGACGCGCCGGGCGTCAAAAGAACCCTGCCCGCCACCAAACCCCACCAGCCAACCACCTCACCGCCGCGACCGCAGCAACCAGCAAGCCGCCCCACCAATCACGACGGCAGCGGCAACGAGCGAAGTACTAGGCTGATTAACCGCCATCTTGGTGTACATACTCCGACGGCCAACCTGCTGCTCGGCGGAATGCGACCCGCCGCCTTCATACAGCGAGTCAGATCCCCCGTCAGCCACCGCGCCACCGCGCTGCTGCCGAAACAGCCATCCAGCCATACGGTCCACCAGCCCCGGCATATTCTGACCCAGCGTAGAAATAGCCCGCGACGCGCTCCCCACGTACAAATCCCGCGTCGGATGCTCCGCCGCGTGCAGAATCGCATCAGCCACCGCCTCCGGCGCGTAAACCGGCGCTGGGAGACTAGGCTGAACGTCCATATAGTTGCGCGCGTGCGAAGTAAACCCTGTAGCAATCGAAGCCGGCTTGATCAGCGTCACCGACACCGGCGCCCCTTCTTCACGAAGCTCCATCCGCAACGCATCCGTAAACCCCTTCACCGCATGCTTAGCCGCCGAATACGCCCCCTGCAGCGGCACAGCCCGATCCGACACCTCGCTGCCCACATTGATCAACGCACCGCCACTTGCCTTCATGTGCCGCACCGCCACCATAGACCCGTATACCACGCCCCAGTAATCCGTATCGAACAGCTTGCGCTGGTCCTCAACCGGCACCGACTCCAGCGTTCCAAAGATCGAAACGCCCGCGTTGTTCACCCACGTATCAACCCGCCCATAACTATCAATCGCGCGTTCCAGAATACGATCGTGATCGTCCTGCACACCCACGTCCGCAACCACGCTGATCGCCGATCCGCCGCCGCGCACGATATCGTTCAGCACGCTGTTCAGCCCGTTTTCCTGGCGTCCCACCAGCACCACCTTCGCCCCGCGTTCAGCCGCCATCTTCGCTGTCGCCGCGCCGATGCCGCTGCTCGCGCCCGTAATCACCATCACCTGCTCACGTAGCGGTTTCAGTTTCAATTTCATTGAGTGCTCCCGGTTGCCAACGCGAAAACCGCGCTGCGGATCGGGCCAGCAATCCCCATTCCTGAAGCGTGCCCCAAACGCCACCCCGTCCGCGTCCGCTCCCTCCGCGCCACGCCGCTCCCGCGCCCGCCACGCCAGCGATCCCAACGCCATCCCGAGTCCGAACGCCCCGTAGACCAACACCAGCGCCAACGTGCTCAACCGATGTTCGAATCCCGGGGTCAGGCGCTGCGGCGTCGCGCGATAGTCAACCAGGCACGCGATCGCCGCCGCCGTCAGCCCCGCCGCCACTGCCGGCCCCGTACGATAAGTCGCCGGCATCCCCTGCGTGCCCCGCGCATGCAGCACCCCCCAGAACACCGCCGCCGAATGGTGAATCGCATAGCCGGTTGCCGTATGCCGCCACGTCGGCGCATCGGCGTGCAGCGCCGGTCGTCCCCATATCCAGTGGCTGGTCGAATTGGTGGGCGCCGTCCAACTGTCGGCCTCCTTGCGGCCCGCAACCGCCAACACCAGCGTCGACAGCACACTGGCGGCGGATCCACTGATTGCGCCCTCGCGCAACGCCGTGAGCCATGGGTTCATGAGCATTCCTTGTGATAGTCGACGGGCACGGAGCTTGCGGCGCCCGACATCGCAACGGCGGCGCGGCATTCCCGCAACCGCCAGGGAGAATCGGCTTGAGAATCTTGTTGACGGGGGCAAGCGGTTTTATCGGCGGCAGTCTTGCGCGCGCCTTGCTGGCCGAGGGACACACCCTTGTGTGCCCCGTGCGCCGCATGCCAACCGGCAACGCCATGCCCGACGCAACTTTCGTACCCATGGAGTTCGGCAACGCCCAGTCCGAGGACGACTGGATGCCGCTGCTTAAAGACGTCAACGCCGTCATCAACACCGCCGGCATCTTTCGCGAGCGACAGGCCGGGGACTTTGCCGCCGTGCATGTGCGCGCGCCACAGGCTCTGTTCCGCGCCGCCCAGCGGCAGAACGTCCGATGCGTGATCCAGTTCTCGGCACTGGGTTCCGATGAAAACGCCGCCAGTGACTTTCACCTCAGCAAGCGTGCAGCCGACGACGCCCTGCGCCTGACCAACCTGCCCGCTGCGATCATCCAGCCGTCCCTGGTTTACGGACCCGGCGGCGCCAGCGCCTCGCTCTTTAACCGGCTTGCCGTACTGCCTGCGGTGCCGCTGCCCGGCGGCGGGCCGCAGGCCGTGCAACCCGTGCATCTGGACGACGTCATCGACGGCGTGCTCGCTCTGTTGCGCTCGCCGCCACAAGCGCCCGTCACCATTGCGTTCTGCGGGCCTGCGCCCATCACCGTGCGCGATTACCTTGCCGCGCTGCGCCGCGCATTGGGCGTTGACTCGCGTCAACGCGTCATCGCCATCCCCTTGCGCCTGGCCACGGGCCTCGCCACCGCTGCGGCGATGCTGCCCGGCAGCCTGATCGACCCCACGGCCTTGTCGATGCTCGAACGCGGCAACACCGCCGACCCCGCCCCTTTTTCCGCGTTGCTCAACCGTCCCCCGCGCGCGCCCGGCCGCTTCATCACGCCGCCCACCCGCGACGGCCTGCGCGCAAGCGCGCTACTGGACATCACGCTGCCGCTCTTGCGGTTCAGCATCGCACTGGTGTGGCTGTGGACCGCCGCCGTCTCCTTCGGTCTGTATCCGGTCGCCGCCAGTCTCGACCTGCTGCATCGAACCGGCGTGCCCGCAGTCCTTGCGCCCATGGCGCTCTACGGCGCGGCAACGCTCGACCTGAGCTTCGGCGTATTGACCCTGCTATTACGCGGCCGCGCCCGGCAATGGTTGTGGGTTGCACAGGCCGTGCTTATCGCGGGCTACACCGCGATCATCACCATTCGGCTGCCCGAGTTCTGGATGCACCCATTCGGACCGTTGTCGAAAAATTTACCGATGCTGGCAGCGTTGGTGCTCCTGTATTTGCATGAACCCGTCACGCCCAGGAAACGCGAATGGAATACCTGATCTTCAAGCTGATCCACGTGCTCTCGTCGACGCTGCTTTTCGGCACCGGCATCGGCTCCGCGTTCTACCTGCTGTGCGTCGTGCTGCGCAGGGACGTCCACGTAATCGCCGTCGTAGGACGCCTGGTGGTCGTGGCCGACTGGCTCTTCACCGCGACAACCGCCGTGCTGCAGCCGCTCACCGGCCTGTATCTGGTTCACCTCATGCAGATGCCGCTATCCACGCCGTGGATCGCGTGGTCGCTGGGGCTGTATGCCGTCGCCATCGCGTGCTGGTTGCCCGTGGTGCGTTTGCAGATGCTGATGCGTGATGCCGCGGCGGCGGCGGACCATGCAGGAACTCCGTTGCCCGCAGCGTTCTGGCGCTGGTTTGGCTGGTGGGTCGCGCTGGGCGCAATCGCCTTCGTGGCATTTCTGGCGATCTTTTATCTGATGATCTTCAAGCAAGCGTGATCGTGAAAGAACCAGGCCGTCAGGAACATTTGTTGCGGCATCGGTTCGCTGTCCGCCGCACACGGGGCGACACATTCAGGAGAACGCTATGGAAAGTGATACCAGTAAAGCGGCCGAGCATCTGTTGGATTGGCTGCGTGACGCGCACGCCATGGAAGAGCAAGCCGAAACCATGCTGACGAGCCTGGCGGGCCGCATCGAGACCTATCCCGAGGTCAAGCAGCGGATCGAGCGTCACATTGTCGAAACGCGCGAACAGCAACGCCTGGTGCGCGGTTGCATCGAGCGGCTGGGCGGGGACACGTCGATGTTCAAGGACCTGACCGGCAAGATGATGGCGACGTTCCAGGGATTTTCTGGCGTCTTTGCCAGCGACGAGATCATGAAGGGCGCGATGTTCAGCTACGCCTTCGAGAATCTTGAGATCGCCGCATACAGCCAGTTGGTCGAAGCCGCCAAGTTCGTCGGCGATGCGGAAACGGCCGCGGTCTGCGAACGCATCCTGCAGGAAGAGCGCGCCATGGCGCAGTGGATCGAACACAACACACCGGGCCTCATGCGCCAGTTCCTCATGCGGGCAGATGACCCGGACAGCCAGGCGAAGCGCTGAATCTACAACCCGCGCGTAATGCCTTCACGGCTGCCGCGCAACACGCATCCCGGTGGAGCGCCGGGTATCAGGAGAACGTTATGTTTGCACACAACAAGCGACTGCAATACACGGTACGTGTCAGCGAGACCAACCCTGGTCTTGCCAACCTGTTGCTGGAACAGTTTGGCGGCCCGCAGGGCGAACTGGCGGCGGCCTGTCGCTATTTCACGCAGGCGCTGGCCGAAGACGATCCGGGCCGCAAGGACATGCTGCTCGACATCGCCACGGAAGAACTGAGCCATCTGGAAGTCATCGGCACGCTCGTCGCCATGCTGAACAAGGGCGCCAAGGGCGTGCTGGCCGAAGCCACGGTATCCGAAGCCGAGATCTACCGGCGTCTGAACGGCCCCGGCAATGACTCGCACGTCACGCAGGTGCTGTATGGCGGCGGTCCCGCCCTGGTCAATTCCGGCGGCCAGCTCTGGACGGCCGGCTACATCGACACCATCGGCGATCCGTCCGCCGACCTGCGGTCGAACATCGCCGCGGAGGCGCGCGCCAAGATCATCTATGAGCGCCTCATCAATGCCACCGATGATCCCGGCGTCAAGGATGCCCTGGGCTTCCTGATGACCCGCGAAGTGTCGCACCAGCGCTCCTTCGAAAAGGCGTTGTACTCGATGGAGCCGAATTTCCCGCCCGGAAAGCTGCCCGGCGACCCGCGCTTTGCCTCGGTGTACTTCAACATGTCGCAGGGCGAAGGCGACACGCGCGGCCCGTGGAACAGCGACGCCAACTTCGAGTACATCTCGGACCGCGAAGAACAGGGTGCCATCGACGGCGACGGCATGCCCAATGTGAACCTGACCGAAGACGAAGTGCTGGCGCTGCAGGCCATGGCGGCCCGCACGGCGTCCGACCCGAGCAGCGACCCGGTGACAGGTACGGAGCTCGGTCAGGTGAATGCGGCCGACGAATTGAAGCAGCCGTGACGCGACGCGCCGCAGCCCGGCGCATCCCCTGCCCGCCCCGCCCTTTCGGCCGGGCGGGCTTTCATTTTTTGCGGTCGGGCGGCTGACCTTCTCCGGACCGGTTGTCCACGGGCGGCGCATCCGGCGTGGCGCGGCCCGGGTCCCATACATCCGCGGGGTCCATTCCCGGCGGAAACTGGCGCCCCGCGCCAGTGCGGTTCGGATCGGCCGGGCGGTCCGACAGTGTGCGCTCGCCGGGCGGCACCGGCTTGCGGTCCGCGTCGGCGGGGTCGTCCTGGTGGGAATGGGGCTTGGTGCTCATGGCGCATCTCCTTGAGGTGGAAACGTCCGGGCCAGCAAGCCCTGTGCCGCGGCCCTGGCGGCCAGGCTTCAGGGAAGCTGCTGCGCCACCGCTTGGGCTTGCAAGGCGGGCATCCGCCCCTCTCGCCGCGCCCGGTCCCGGTCAGCGCAGAAGTACGCCACCGTGCGCGCGATGCCATCGACCGGGTGCACGCGGGGCGACCATCCCAGGCTGCGCTGCGCCAGCGAGATGTCCGGGCAGCGGTGGGTCGGATCATCCACCGGCAACGCGCGATGCACGACAGGCACGCGCGATCCGGTCAGCTCTCGCACCATGTCGGCCATTTCCAGCATCGTCAGTTCCACCGGGTTACCCAGATTCACGGGTGTGGCGACGTTGTCGGCGCTTTCCATCAGGCGCACCAGCCCATCGATCAGGTCGTCCACGTAACAGAACGAGCGCGTCTGCGTCCCGTCCCCGTACACGGTGAGCGGCTGGCCGGCCAGCGCCTGCACGATGAAGTTGGACACGACCCGGCCGTCGTCGGGCGACATATGCGGACCATAGGTGTTGAAGATGCGCGCGATCTTGACGACCACGCCTTCGTGATGGGCGTATTCCATGAATATCGTCTCGGCGCAGCGCTTGCCTTCGTCATAACAGGAGCGCGGGCCGACGGGATTGACGTGGCCCCAGTATCCCTCGCACTGCGGATGCTCGAGCGGATCGCCGTAGACCTCGCTGGTGGATGCCTGCAACACGCGCGCACCGGTGCGCCGCGCCAGTTCCAGCAGCTGCATCGCGCCCAGGACGCAGGTGCGCAGCGTCTTCAGCGGATCGGCCTGGTAATGCACGGGCGACGCGGGGCACGCCAGGTTGTAGATCCGGTCCACCTCCATGTCGCCCAGCGGGTCCACCACGTCATGCCGGATGACCGTGAAGCGCGGATGCGACGCAAGCGCCGCAACGTTGCAGGCCCTGCCGGTCTGGAAGTTGTCCACGCAGACCACCTGCCAACCGTCGTTCAGCAGCCGCGCGCAGAGATTCGATCCGAGGAAGCCGGCGCCGCCGGCCACCAGCGCGCGGCCAGTACGGGGAATTGCATCCATCATGCCGTCTCCATCAACGTCTCGAATACGTCCACCCAATCCGACACGAACCGATCCATGCCGAATCGCTGCAGCGCCATTTCACGTCCGGCCGCGCCCCACGCGCGGGCAAGCTCCGGCTCGGCCAGCAGTTGGCGGCCTACCTCCACCAGCTGGTCCAGCCGGTTGTCGACGTAGCCGTTCTCGCCGTTGCGGATCAGCACGGGCAGCTCCGTGCCGCCAAACCCCACGACGGGAACGCCGCAGAGCATGGCCTCGATCAGCGACAAGCCCAGGCTCGCGTAGCGGATAGGGCTGAAAAAGTATCGGTAGCGCGCCATGAACGCCGCCACCTCCATGTTGGGCACCTCGCCCAGCCCGCCCAGCTTCTCGGACTCCATGCCGATCAGATCCAGCGGTGTGTGCGCGCGCACATGCTCGAACACGTCGACCCCGATGCGGCGGCCGCGGCGGCCCAGATGGTTCACCACGGCAATGCCCTTCTCGAAGCTGCCGTCATAGGACACCGACGGCACGGGCACACCATGCTCCACCACGCGGCTGGGCATGTCCCCGCAATCCCACATCACGGCGTTGTACGGCGTCACGTGCACGATCATGCCCTTGTCGTGGCGGAACACGTGGCGCGTTTCCGTGGGATGCGGCATGGGGGGATCGTGCTCCAGGTACGCGGACGGCAAGGCGCGCTGCGCGTCGCTGAGCAGCAGCCGCGCGTCCTCCAGATTCTGGCGGGACTGGTACAGCACGCAATCGAACTGCATGTCACGCAGCGCATAGGCGGACACCTGCGTCAGACCCGGTCCCCAGGGGATGCTGCTGCCCAGCGCCCCGTAATGCGGCACGCGGCCCGGCAATCCGGGCACGATGAAATCATGGGGCGCCTGGCTCAGCGCATACAGATAATTACCATGGACGTGCCACGTCAGGATGCGCAGGCGGCGCTGCGGGCGGGCGGCGGGCGTCATTGTCTTCCCCTTGCTAGCTGGCGGTTCACTTCGCGGAGCACCTGGGGAACCGTCACGGCCAATGCGCACGGGTGGCCAATGGGACAGTGCTCATGCGCGCAGGGCCGGCAAGGCGCATCGCCGGCAAGCACGACATGCAGATCGCGGTTGGTCGGCGCCCAGCGCCGCGCGTCGCTGCCGCTGGCGATGACGACGCTGGGCGCGCGCACGGCCGCCGCAATGTGCGAGATGCCGGTGTCGTTGCAGAGCAGCAGCCGGCTCGCCTGCACCAGCGAAGCCAGGCTGCCCAGCGTGGTTTTGCCGCACAGGTCGGGCAGGTTGCGCCCCGACAGGCGCCGCACGTCGGCCGTGAGCGGCCGTTCCGCGGCGGTGCCGGTCAGCGCCACCTGCCAGCCCTGCAGCAAGAGCGCGGTGGCCATCCGCGCATAGCGCTCCATCGCCGCGACGGCAGGCGCGCCCCGACATGCATCAGCACCAGGCGCGTTGGATCAAGCGAGTGCTCGCGCAGCAGATCGGCGGCGGCTTGCTGGTCGTCTTCCGAACAAGGGAACTCCAGCGCGTCGTCCTCCGCAGGCAGCCCCAGATGCCGCAGCAACGCCAGGTAGCGATGCGGCTCGGGAAGCTCGTCCGGCCAGGGCAGCCACTGTCCAGGAACGCCCTGATCGGCCTGCGCGACGAAGCCGCCGCACCGCCTGGCGCCCAGTTGTCCCACGATGGGATTGCTCTGCCCGCCGCTGCCGTGCATCTGCAGCGCCACATCAAACTGCGCGCCGCGCACGCGGGTGTAAAACCCAGGCAGTTCGTCTTCGCGGGCAGCCTGCTCGGGAAACGCTTCCACGCCCGGAAACTCGATCAGCTCGTCCACGTAGGCGCGAAAGCGGCTGACGAACTCCCGTGCGTTCGGCAGGCCGATCAGCGCAATGTGGGCCTCCGGAAACGCCTGGCGCAGCGCACGCAGCGCGGGCACTGCGCAGAGCATGTCACCCAGTTGCAACGCCCGGAAGACCGCGATGCTCGCGGGTGCGGGCGACGATGCAAGCAGCGGGGCGTTCATGCGGCGCTCCTGCCAAAGCGCAGCAGACCCACCGTGCGCCAGAAGATGGACAAGAGCGGGATGCACACCGACGTGATCGCCAGATCGATCACATTGCGCGCCGTCCGGCTGGTTCCGCGCAGCCGCCGCATGAAAAAGTGCGCCGTCAACGCAGCCCAGACGCCCGCAGCCGGTATCGCTGCCGTCGAATGACCCGTGGCGAAGAGGCCCACAGCCAGCACGAACGCGCCGGTCACGCTCAGGTAGAAGCGCGGGCCGTGGCGGCGGATGCGCTCCTGATACAGCGCGGGGTACTTGCGCCGCAGCAGCATGTCGAACATGACCTTCTTCTGCATGCCCAGCCCCGCCGCGAAGCGCACGGGCCGCACCGGGTGCACCACCCGCGCGCGCTCGCACCGCGCAATACGAAACCCCGAGTCCAGCAACGCAAACTGCAAGTCGGAATCCTCGCGCCACGCCATCGTGTAGCGCGTGTCGAATCCGCCGACCGCCAGCAACGCCGAGCGCCGCACGAAGCAGTTCGCGGTAATGAACTCGGCGCGCGTCAGCCCCGACGCGTCGCGCTCGTAGTCGCTGGGCGGGTCGGGGATGGGCATTTCCGTGACCCCGGTCACCGCGGCCACATCCGGCGCGAACCCGCGCAATCCCTGCGCCAGCCAGTCCGGACGGGGAATGGTGTCGTCGTCCGTAAAGGCGATGATCTCGGCCTTGGCGCTGCGCCAGCCAAGGTTGCGCGCGCCGGAGGGGCCGCGGGTGCCGGTTACGGCCAGATAGCGCAGCGCGGGCGCACCCTCGCGACCACGCGGAAACTCCTCGACCTGACGGCGCGTGGCCTCGCTGGCCGCATCGTCACACACCAGGATCTCGTAACGCGCGCGAAACTGCTGCCGAACCAACGCGTCCAGGCACCGCGCCAGCAGGTCGGGCCGCTGGTACGTCGGCACCACCACCGACACGGCGATCGTTTCTCCCGGGGCCGTCATCGCGGCTTCTCGACGAGGTAGGAGCCAATCACCAGCGCATCCAGGGGCGACGTCCAGAAGCACTCAATCGCATCGCGCGGCGTGCACACCACCGGTTCGCCCCGCGTGTTGAACGAGGTGTTGACCAGCACCGGCACCCCGGTCAGCTTCTCGAAGGCGGCCAGCAGGTCGTAGTAGCGTTCGTTCTGGTCGCGACGCACGGTCTGCACGCGCGCCGTCCCGTCAATGTGCCGCACGGCCGGGATCTGCCTGGCACGGTGCGGCAGCACGTCATAGACGAACAGCATGAACGGCGCGCAGATCGACGCCGCACCGCGGCCGTCAAACCACTGGGCCGCGCGCTCTTCCATCACCACGGGCGCCACCGGACGGAAGTCTTCGCGGTCCTTCAGGCCGTTCAGGCGGGCCTGCATCGCACTGTCGCGCGGCGACGCCAGGATCGAACGGGCGCCGAGCGCGCGCGGGCCGAACTCCATGCGCCCCTGGAACCAGCCCAGCACTTTCTCATCGGCGAGCAGCGCCGCAGCCTCGCCGGCCACGTCGTCCAGCCGGCGATAAGTCAGATGCGATTTGTCCAGGAAGCGTTCGATCTCGTCATCCGAGTACGACGGCCCCAGATACGCATGCTCCATCGTCCACGCGCGCTTGCCGCCGCGCCGGTGGTAGTCCACGTACAGCGCCGCGCCCAGCGACGTGCCCGCGTCGCCCGCGGCCGGCTGCACCCACACCTCGTCAAAGGGGCCATCCCGCGCGATGCGCGCATTCATTACGCAATTGAGCGCCACGCCGCCCGCCATGCACAGGCTCTTGGCGCCGGTCGTCTCGTACAGCCACTGCGCCATGTGCAGCGCAGTTTCTTCCAGCACGTATTGCAGCGAGCTGGCCACGTTCTTGTGGCGGTCCTCGAACGGCGCGCCGCGCCGCCTTGGCGGGCCGAATCGCTCGGTCAGGCGGGCCGGCTGCAACGAGTACCCGCCCTCTTCTTCCAGGCGAAGGATTTCTCGGAATTCCTTGCGGTACTCGGGCTTGCCGAACGAAGCCAGCGCCATCACCTTGTACTCGTCCGACGAATGCAGAAAGCCCAACCAGGTCGTGACCTCTTCGTACAGCAGGCCCAGCGAATGCGGCAGGTCGATCTGTTTGAGCCGCGCGTACTCGCCGCCCGAAAAGTGGCCGTAGCTGGTCGTCGTGCGCTCGCCGCGGCCATCCATGGTCAGCACCGCGCACTCCGCGCACGGCGCCGCCAGAAAGGCGCTGCTTTCGTGCGACAGGTGATGGTCCAGGTAGATCCAGCGGTCCATGATGTGCTGCAGCGTCAGATCGTCAAAGCGCGGCGACTTCAGGTGCAGCGGGGCCCCGTCAAGCAACTGGCGCGGCGCGTTCACCAAGTACGACAGAAACAGGGGATCCCACGGCGACGCGCCTTCTGCGCCGGCGCCGGCGCGCGAGGGCTCCAGCGGCAGCACGATCTCCTGCGGCAGCGCCGCGCCGTTGGCCAGCAGCGACGGGTCATACGAGTACACGATGTGATCCACGTCGCGCAGCCGGATGCCCGCTTCCGACAGGCAGTAGTCAATCGCGTAGTACGGCAGTTGCCACGTCGTGAACGGGACCGGCCGCTTGCCGTGCTTGACGCGGGTGAAGCGCTCTTCCTCGGCCGCCGCCACCACCACGCCGTCGCGAACCAGCGTGGCGGAGCAGTCGTGATAAGCCGCATTGATGCCTAGCGTGAACATGAAATCTTCTCCTTGACGGCGCGCGGGCCCGTCTGAAACCTGCGGCTTTGCCCCAGCAATTCCCGGGCCGCAAACGCGACACGCTCGGGGCTGACGCCGGACAGGCACGCTTGGTGTCCCTCCGGACAAACGCTGCGGTAGCAGTATTTGCACGGCACATCGTTGTTGAGCACCCGAGCGTCGGTGCGCCAGGGCGTATGCTGCGGATTGGTCAAGGCGTACAGGTCCACGATCGGTGCGCCCACTGCCGCGGCGATATGCGCCGGGCCGCTGTTGTTGCAGATGACCACGGCCGCGCCCTCAAGCGCCGCGCCCAATTCGCCGAGGGTCAGGCCGTCGGACAGGTCGATCAGTCCGGGCAACAGACGCCGCCCGCTGGCCAACGCCGCAGCCAGCGCCGGGTCCTCGTGTCCGCCCAGCAGCAGAATGCGGCGGCCATCGCCGCGCAGGTCGATCAGCGCCTGGACCATCAGTTCGGCCGGATAGCGGCGCGACGATGCGGTGGCGCCCGCGTGGACGCAGATCCAGCCATCGGTTTCGGTCACACCCGCGTGGTGCAGCTTTTCACGCAGCGACGCGCGGTCGGCCTCGCGCACCCGGAACGACAGCCCATCATCGTCACTGCGCGCGCCCACGGTGGCCACAAGATCAAGCTGGCGCTGCACCTCGTGACGGATGCCGTCCCGCGGCTCGACGTCGCGCACCCAGTCGGTGATGAGCCGGTATGGGTTTTCGCGGCAATGCGCCAGCACGCGCGGCACGCCCGCCAGATGGCACAGCAGCGCCGCCGGCAACGGACTCTGGCTGAAGGTCGTGAAGATCACGGCCGCGTCCGGCCGCAGCGCGCGCAACCGGCCGATGGCGTCGACGTCTTGATCCCGCCCCTGCGATCCGTTCTTCACCCACGCGGCGTCGTACGCCATGACGGTGTCCACCTCCGGCATGAAGGGCGCCAGGCGCGCGCCAGACGGCGACGTCAGCAGCGTGATCCGGTGCGCGCCCGCTTGCCGCAGCGCACGCATCGCCGGCGTGCACATCAGCACGTCGCCCATGTTGTCCAGCCGCATGCAGAGCACGTGCGCGTCACGCGGCCACGCCGGATCGGAATTCATGATTGCGCTCCCGGCCTCAGCGTCGCGCCGGCCGTGACGATCTGCGCCGCTGCGTCGAGGTCCGGGGCGCGGCAGGTCGGCTCGCGGTGCGGGCCGGTGCGCCATTCGGTTTCATTGCCCACGTCCAGCAGGATGGTGCGGCAGCCGGCGCGATTGCCGGCCTCTACATCGTCCAGGATGTCGCCGATGAACCAGGACGCGGGCAGATCCAGTTCCAATTCCTGTGCGGCCCGCAGCAGCAGCCCGGGCTGAGGCTTGCGGCAGTCGCACGCAATCGCATAGGCCTCGACCACGCCCTCGGGATGGTGAGGACACCAGTAGAAGCCGTCCAGATGCGCGCCAGCTGCATGAAACATGGCGGCAAGCTTGACGCTGACGGCGTTGAGCGCGTCGGCGGCGAACAGCCCGCGCGCGACGCCCGGCTGGTTGCTGATCACCACCAGACTCAGGTCCGTCTGCGCCAGCCGCGACAGCCCGGTCAGCGCCATCGGCGCGTAAGCCATGCGCTCGGGCTCGACGTTATAGGGCACGTCCGCCAGGACGGTCCCGTCTTTGTCGAGGAACACGGCCGGCCTCAAGGCCATGACGTTTCCTTCATCGGCAGCACCATGACTTCCGGCACCACGGTTTCCGGCGGTTGGGTCAGCACAAAGCGCACCGCGCGCGCGACGTTGGCCGGGTCCTGCAGCGTGCCCGTGTCGATATCCGGAAACCGATCCAGCAGAAACGGCGTGCGCATGCCGCCCGCAATGACCGCGCTGACCTTGATGCCCATGCCGCGCAGTTCGGCGTGCAACGCATGCGACAAGCCCATCAGCCCCCACTTGCTGGCATGGTAGGCACTGGCATTGGGCCAGGCGCGCCGCGCCGCGGTGGACGCCACGTTGACGATATGACCGCCGGGGCTTAGCCGGTTCTTGCCCAGCTTGGCCATCAAAAATGGCCCCGTCAGATTGGTGCGAAGCACACGCTCCCAGACATCCGCGTCGAGCTGATCGATGGGCGCCGTCACATCGACGCCCGCGCTATTCACGATGGCGTCCAGCTTGCCGAATTGCCGCACGACGGCGTCCATGCACTCGGCCACGTCAGCCGCCACGCCAACGTCCATGACGCAGGCCATGACGTCGGCGCCGCCTTCCTTGAGCTTGCTTGCGACCGAGTGCGCGCGCTGCTCGTCGATATCACTGACCGCGACGCGCGCGCCTTCCGCTGCAAGCTGCTCGCAAAGCGCCGCCCCCAGCCCGCTGCCGCCGCCGGTCACAAGGATTACCCGCCCGTCCAGGCTCTCGAATTCGTGCATGGTTCCGCTCCTTTAAGCCGCGATGCGCGCGGCGATCCGATCTTCCCGAGGCGCATCGGCCACCATGCGTCCATAGACGGACAGCAGGTCCTGACCCACGCGCTTCCACGTATAGAGGCGACGCGCGCGCATGCGCCCCGCCTCGCCCATCCGTTCGCACAACGTTCGATCCGCCGCCAGTTCGGCGAGTCTGTCCGCCAGGCTGTCGGGATCCTTGGGGGGCACGAGAAACCCTGTTTTTCCATGCACGACGGTGCTGCGGATTCCGCCGGTGTCCGCGCCGATGACGGGTCTGCCGCAGGCCATGGCCTCGACCGGTGTGATGCCGAAAGGCTCATACCAGGGTGTCGTCACGAACACGTCGCTGGCGCAGTAGTAGGCGCCCAACGCCTCACGTCCACGCCGCCCCGCGAATTCGACCCACTCGGCCACGCCCTCCTGCTCGGCAACGGCCCGCAGGCGGCCGATCTCCGGCGTGGCCTGCACGTTCGCATCCTCGGTATTGCCGCCCACCACGCACAACCGTGCTTCGACGCCATGCCGCTGGCGCAAGCGCGCCAGCGCCCGGATGACGTTGTCGACGCCTTTGCGCGGCACCATGCGACCAAGCTGCAGCACGGTGAACACGTCGTCGTTCCACCCCAGCGCCCGCCGCGCCGCCGCCATCGGCTGCGGCGTCATTTCGGCGGCGTCATAGCCGCAAGGCACGATGTCGATACGGCGCGGATCCGCGCCATACAGTTCGATGAGGTCGCGCCGGTCCTGCGGGCATTCCGCGATGAGGCGATCCGCGCGCCGCGCGATGTCGTCTTCGATCTCGAAACGTGAATCCGGGAACAGGTCTGCGCCCTGCTGATACTGCCTGCGCACCTTGCCCAGCGCGTGGAACGTCACGGCAAGCGGCACGCCATGGTGTTGCGAGACCGGCAGGGCCGCCATGGCCGACATGAAGAAATTCGCGTGAATGACGTCATAGCCCGTCCGCTGCCGGCTGAAGTGACGCATCAGGTAGGCAGAGAATTCATCCATGTACGGAAGCATCTGTTCCTTTGGAAGAAAGCTCGCGGGTCCCGCAGGAACGTGGATGACCTTGACGCCGCGCATCCACCGGAACTCGGCTTCCAGCGCCGCGTTGTCCCTGCGCGTAAAGACATCGACCTCCATGCCTGCGCGGGCAAGCTCGCGCGCCACATGCGCGACATACACGTTCTGTCCGCCGCTATCCACGCTGCCCGCCAGCGCCAGTGGCGAGGCGTGTTCGCTGATGATGGCAATCTTCTTCATGAGGGCAACTCCGTTCGTCGAGCGGGTGCCCGGCATACACATCGTCGAGAGCAAGTGGTGTGCCGAGACGCTGCTACCAGAACGCATGCGGAACAGCGGTTCTATCCGGCACTTCTTACAAGCACGCGTAAGAACTGCCGAGGACGCGCTGTCAACTGGTCTCGCGCCGGGTTTGCACACGCGTGGCGGGCAACAACGCACCGACTGTTGCCAGCAGTTCGTTCGGATCGACAGGCTTGGACAAGTGCACCTGAAAGCCGGCCAGCAGCGTGCGCAGGCGGTACTCCTGGCTGACATGGCCCGACAGTGCAATGGCGGGCAATCGATGCGACAGCGCCGCACCACGCTCCGCTTCCATCGCACGCACACGCGCCACGACTTCGTAGCCGTCCACGTCCCCCAGCGACAGATCGCAGATCAGCACCTGCGGCCATTGCGCCGCCGGCGCGGACGCGAACGCGGCGATCGCCTTGCCCCCGTCCCCAAACTCGGTCACCTGCGCGCCGTTTTCCTTCAGGATTTCGGCGACCATTTCGCGCGCCTCGGCCTGGTCGTCCACCAGCATGACGTGCGCGCCGGTTAGGTTCGGCAAGTCCACATCCACCCGCAGCGGCGTGGGCTCGACGGCGCGCACCGGGAAGTCGACGCAATAGCAAAGGCCGCCCGACGGCGCGGCCAGGCTGTGAAACGCGCCCCCCTGCCGCTGCGCGCGCACGGCAAGTTCTGCAGGATCCAGCGCGGCCGCCACGCGCAGCCCGTCGGTCGGGTTCACCAGGGGGGCATCATCTGCAATCGCCGGAGCGGCCTCGTGTTCCGTGCGGCCGTCGGTGACGGCAAGGCGTGCCAACGGCCCCTCGCGGCGCAGGCTGATCTCGATGCGCCCGCCCGGCGGCGTGACGGCAATCGCATGCAGGCACAAGTCCCACACCAACTGCTGCAACGCGCTGGGATCGCCCGTGATGCGCGCGGCCTCGTTGCCGATCAGCGTGTACACGTTCACACCCTTCTCCTGCGCCAGTTCGCGCGATCCGTCCAGCACACCCGCCACTACCGCCACCAGGTTGACCGGCTGCCGGGTGTCTCGGCCCATCGCTTCTTCCAGAGCCGATTGCTGGCGCTGCAACGTCCACATCTGCGCGTAGATGCCCTGCAACTTGAGCAGGTCTTCGTGGCGGCCCTGCTCGACCACTCTGCCGCGGTCAAGCACGATGATGTTGTCCGCATGCACGATGGTGGATAACCGGTGCGCAATGATCAGTGTCGTGCGGCCCCGCGACAGCCGCTCCAGTTCCGCCTGGATCGCGCGCTCGGTGCGCGTATCCAGCGCCGAGGTCGCCTCGTCGAACACCATGATCGTCGGATCCTTCAGGATCGCGCGCGCGATGCCCACGCGTTGGCGCTCGCCCCCCGAGAGCTTCACGCCGCGTTCGCCCACCGGCGTGTCATAGCCGCCGGGCAGGCTCTCGATGAACTCGTGGATGCGCGCGCCCCGCGCCGCCTGGACGATCTGATCGCGCGTGGCCTCGGGGCGGCTGTAGGCGATGTTGTAGGCGATGGTCTCGTTGAACAACATCGTGTCCTGCGGCACGATGCCCACCGACCGCCGCACGCTGCGCACGTTGACCGCACGCAGGTCCTGACCATTGATCAGCACCCGCCCCGCGTCGGGGTCATAGAAGCGCAATAGCAGCCGGCCCAGCGTTGACTTACCCGAGCCGCTGCCGCCCACCACGGCCAGCGTCGTGCCGGCCGGCACCGTCAGATCGACCCCCCACAGAATCTGCCGTCCCGGTTCATAGCCGAAGTCCACGCCTTCAAATCGCACCTCTCCCGGACCGGCTTGCAGCGAAGGCAGATTGTCGTCGTCCCCTGTTTCTGCCGGATAGCGCAACAGGTCGCAGACGCGCTCGGCGTTGACGAACGCTTCCTTGGCCTGCCGAAAGATGAGACCCAGCGTATTCAGGGGCAGACAGATCTGGATGATGTAGGCGTTGACGAGCACCAGATCACCCACGGTCATCTCGCGCCCCACGACCTGTTGCCCGGCAAGCAGCATCACAGACGCCACGCCGCACGCGATGATGCCGCTCTGCCCCACATGCAGACGCGACAGCGAGCGCTGGTTGCGTTCGCCAACACGCGTCCATTCGTTCAGCACGCGCGACAGCCGGTCTGCCTCCAGCCCTTCGTTGGCGTTGAGCTTGACGGCTTCGTAATTGAGCAGACTGTCGACCATCTGCCCGCTGGCGCGCGAATCCAGTTCGTTGAGCCGCCGTTGATACGCGACACGTTTGCGCACGAGCACCGTCGTGTAGGAAAAGTAGGCAATAAAGGTGACGGTCACGATCAGCGCGAACCAGACGCTGTAGCCCATCACCAGGATCAGCACCACCGATACGATTTCCACCAGCGTCGGCAGCAAGGTAAAGAGCGCGGTGCCCATCAAGAAACCCACGCCGGCCGTGCCGCGCTCCACGTCGCGCGCCAGCGCGCCGGTAGGCCGGCCGCCATGAAATCGGGCGCCCAGCTGTTGCAGCCGCGAGAACACGCTGACGGTGAAGTCGGCGACGGTGCGCAGGGCCACGCGCGCAAACACCACGTCGCGCAGTTCAGTGAACACCCCGCCGCCAAACCGCATGAGCGCGTAACCCAGCAGCAGGAACACCGGCAGCACCAGCGGTCCCGGCGCGCTGAACAGGTCGACGATGGCCTTCAGGACCGCCGGCACCGCCACCATCAACAGCTTGGCCGCGACCAGCAGCGCAATCGCGGCGGC
>Ga0209050_1001819_pt1 | contig 20787 bp, 7 predicted proteins | sample Araplavi_mTSA_r2_FD_184276 | JGI IMG/M metagenome (GOLD analysis project Ga0209050, IMG submission 184276) | Arabidopsis root microbial communities from North Carolina, USA - plate scrape MF_Cvi_mTSA_r2 (SPAdes) (version 2) | ecosystem: Host-associated > Plants > Roots > Endosphere | place: USA... | reverse complement strand
CCCTCGTGATCCAGTACCATCCGGATCGCCCGCTGCCGAACCTCAGGGGCAAACTTGTTCGTCGTCTTGCTCATCGTAGACCCTCACTCTCAGGAGTTAGGGCCTCCGGCAATCCCGGTGCGGTTCAGTCGGAATTGATTCGAAGAATATTGTTCCGAATCCCAATGTATCTCGCCAGCCATCTTTTGTGGTTGTGAGCGGGCTGTACAACGCGCGCGATCTCTGGTCTGGCTGGAAGCCATCAATGGCTTGAAGTCGGTATTTGATCGGTGACGGAGTTCCGGACACCTGCAAGAATATCTATGGAATTTCAGTGCCATACTCATCCAGAAATCAAAAGAATGCCGGAACCTATTTCACGGAAATGCAGCGAAAGAGAGAAAGATCCTAATTGGTGGCGATTCTTATCCAATACGCGATATTGATGCTAAATGATTCGCGTTCGATATGCCGTTTTGTGGCGTTGAAAGCGTTTTTGAAACGCGAATTCAGGAAATCTGCTAACCTTAATGTGTTTTTCAGAAATTTAATTTCAGAAACTGTCAACGAATTTTCAATTATTTCGCAAAAACTTCACGGCCTGCTCTGTGAGGTAGTGGGGTGATCCCAGAATTTGCGCAATATTATTAGGATTCGAGAATTTCTCGATTCACCAAGTTCAATTCAAATTCAACTCGTCTCGGTGATCTGAAAATTTCCATTTCAGGCTTCATCTTGCGCTGCGTTGTGGAGAAAATATCGTGGTTAGTTCGATCGGTATTGGCACATCGATAAATCTTCTCTTTGGCTATCGGCCCGTGTGGAACCCGTCCGGCACAATTGCATCGCCCTTCTTCCTGCCGGTCGAACAGCCCTTGCAAGCGCAAAATCCCGTTACCGCACCGTCTCAATTGCAGTATTGGTCGGGCACTCCGGTCATTACGCTTCATGAAAGCGCGCAGTCGCTCGTCTCGATGCTCTATGATTACGATGTCCTGTCGCTCGCCAACGTGCAGCAGAACATAGACATCCCATCCGGTCCGCTTTCGCTTGGAGACGCGGATGCATTGGCTGCGCTTTCTGAAGTCGGTGAATTTCTAGGCATCGATTTCAGTAAATCGCAAAAATACATGCTGGTGACATATGAGCGCTGTGTGTCAACGACATCCGGGGACTATACAGACGGGAATGCCTCGAGAGCGACTCAGGATATCCTGACACCGGCAGCGGCCGCTGCCTTTGCCGCGCTTCCCAAGGCGGCGGCACCGAAGACCGGATCTCCACTTTACGACAGCAAGATAACGCTCGCAGATGCGCGTGAATATCTTGCCGCAATCGGACGGTTCGGAACGCATTTTGTCACCAAGGTATTTAACGGCGACAAAATTCTGCAAGTGTTCATTTACGACGATGATGCGTTCAAGTATCTGCAATCCCAGTTCGCGCTATCCGCCACCAAACAGGCCGATGGAAAAATGGCCGTATCCGGTGTTCTGGCCAACAGCTGGGTAATCTATACTTCGCCGGCGATTGCGGGGCAGGGCTTTGCCGCAGGATATGGGGCCTTGACAACGATTGGCCGTGATCCGGCTCTTGCTGCGGCAATAGCGGACGGGAAGTGGGCGGACGGATATGTCCCCGATGGCACGCCAAGCATCTTTGCTGCCTCCAAGAACTATTCGCTGCTCGCGCCTTTAGATCAAGTGGTGCCTTATAGCTGCCAGTTGACTCCTTTGGCGCAGCTCCTGACCAGTTCGCTGATCCAGGGGCCTTGGGACCGGTTGGTTGCGGGCGGACTCATGCAGAAGTTCGGTGACGCCGTGGTAATCCCGCTGCGACGCCCCCTGGACTATGACTGGGCCGCAATCTTCCCGCAGGCGACGGATTCCTGGGCTTCCGGTATCGTGACGCCCGTTGTCGACATCTATCAGGAACGGGTCGACCTTGCCCAGGTCAAGCTGTCGGGCGCCGAAATCATCGGCGAATCCTACCAGATGCAAAGCTTTTCCTGTTTTGCGCAAGTGTTGCAGGCGACGGCGATTTCCGATGGGGGAAGCATTTCGCTTCCGTCAGATTCCATTACGCTCATCGCTCAGGTCATCGATACGACGCAGTCGCCGCATACGCCCGTGCTGCAGATGAGCGCGACAGCGCTTCAGCAAATGACTGTGGCCTGTCAGGATATGTATGGTGCCTTGATCTTCCAGGATATGGCGGATGAAGGCGTACGTAAGACAGCGCTCGATGGATTCCTTCTGGAAAGTTCGAGCGAGCCAGACCCTGTTACGAACCGCTACACGGTTGCATTGGCGGGCGTTCTTACCGACCCACCGAGTGCAAGCGTCCTGGAAGGCCTTTCCCAGAGCGTGGAATTTTCGGTGGTCGCGGGCGAGTCTCTTTTGCAGGCGCAGGGGCCTTCCGCAGAGACAGTCAGGGGTTTGGAGGTCGAGTACCTCAACTGGTTGGCCCGCATCATTCCGGCGGATACGACGGATCCTGTTCTTGCAAACGCGAGAGTGCGCGCTCTTTACCTTGCGAACTCCGTCGCCGATTTCGGCAGTTCCACCGTATTCGTTCCTTATGTCACATATGACAGCTATGCGAAGTACGTGGGGGATCTGGTCACTCAGGCCACAGCGCTGAGCGGTCAGATCGGCCAATATCAGGCGCAGCTGATCACAACGGTTTCAACTTTCAAGGTCATGAACTCCATCGCAGCGGTCAACGACAACGTCCGCGCGATTGGCGGGGTGCTGACGCAATATTTCCAGGCGCTGGCGAATGGCCGCAGTGCGATGGACCAGTATTATCAGGGCATTCTCAATCAGCTCGACGGTCAGCTTCAGGCCACGCTCAAGAATATTGTTCGGTTGCAGGAGCAGCTTGGCGATCAGCAGGCGTTGATCAGCAATCTCGGATCGCCTCCGGGCATCATCCAGCAGTTCGAAAAGGACTATGTCGAATACGAGAAGGACGAGGTTTTCCGGGCAGTGATGGGGATCGTCACCGGTCTGTTCAGCCTGGGAGTGGCGTTTGCGGGCATTCCAGGTGCCGCCGAAAAGGGCGTGCTCGATGCCTTGGAGGCGTTGGAGGACGTCTACGACAAGCTTCAGTCCGTTATGGAAGTCATCAGCAAGCTGAGCGTGATTGAGCAGACGGTTCAGGATGTTGCGAAGATCAATGAACTGGCCAGTTCCATACAAGCCGCGGCGGATGCCGGCACTCTCGAAATGCCTAGTGCCGTAGACATTCAGATGATTCCAAACAATGTCGAGGCAGCTCTTGCGGGAGTTCCTCAGAACGGAAGCCTGCAACAGGACAAGGCAAACCTGATCGCCGCGGTCAAAAACCTTTCCATCGTGGGGTCGGCACTGCTCAGTGCCCAGGCTCAGGCCAGCCAACTTCTGGTCGAAATTGCGAACACGCAGCGTTTGAAGACGATCAATGGTCAGCAGCAGGCCCAGATTTCGGGTCTCGTCAACGCGCTGCACCTGAACAGCCTATCGGTACCGCCGGATCTGGCCAAGATCGATTTGATCGGCATGACCGGGCAGTTGCAGTTTCAGCTCAAGCAGGTCCTCAGCACGCTTGCCAAAGTGTTGGTACAGCAGAACGGCGCCTTGCAGTTCACGTATTTCGGTGAACCGGTGCCGATTACGTCCTTTTCCCTTAACCAGTTGCTGGCGGTCATCTCGCAGCAGGATGCCAGCATCATCAATGCAATCCAGGACCTCAATCCGCAGCCACAACCCGTTCCTGGCCCTGTCACGGTGAAGATTGGTTCCATCCCTTATAAGGAACTGATCAACGGACGATTCAAGCGGCTATCCGTGCATTTGTCCGAGCCGGGTTTCCAGAATTACGTCATGGTTCGGATCGACAGGGTCGTTCCCAGGGTTTCGGGCGTCAAGTCCACGGCCTCGGGAAATTACGAGATATCGCTGGACACCAATGCCCAGCCGTTTCTCGATCGCGACCAGGATAGGGGAACACGCACGTTCGCATCGACGCAGCGGGTGTTCGGTCCCTACGTGTACAATGTGGCGACGGGCGCTGCCGAGTTCGGCACAGGCGTGGGAACGTTTGCCGATAGTGTTACCCATCTCACCCCGTTCACGGACTGGAATATCTGCTTTCCGGCCAAGAGCACCAATCGCAATATCGAGTTCGACGATCTTTTCGTCGATATCGAACTCGATTTCTATGTAACGGCGATCTACAACGATCCGGTCGTGTCGTTGCGGCAGGCATTGATGCGTGCCGCGCAGGCGAACCCGATCGAGCCCATGGCGCTGTTTGCAGGCAGTTCTCCCCTGGCCGCGGACCTTGAAGCTACGATACAGGCGGCCGTTCCGGATTCCACGCCCAGTCTCGCCTATCTCGAAGGCCAGATGTATCAGAATCAGAACGTCCTGAACGGCTGGGATGCGGCCTTCAGTATGATCTCCGAACCGGTAAATGCTTTCCTGAACCAGCAATTCCAGGCCTATCTCAAGACACTGCATCCGGGCAGCGACAGTGGTCTGATGACGATTTCGGCTTCCTATTTCGGAACGCCGACGCCGGTTTCCTTCCATGGACAGACGTTCTGGACGAGCCAGGTAACCAAGCTGGATATCGACCTGACCAATCCGCTTCTGCAATTCGTCGCCAGTGCCGACCAGGCAACGGTGCAGCAATTCATCGAGAGCGGTTCCGTCACGTCAGGGTCTGTCGATGTCAACGGTAGCGCGAGCGTGCCCAGCACGTTCATTCCCGGCAACGCCTATCTTCCCTCAGGGCCACTGAATTTCACGGTTGATTTGGCGACCAGCGAACTGGTGATTCCGACAGCCGACGTATTGGGGAATGGCCTCGGGAGCATTTACTTGAAAAGTTCAGGCAATTTGCCTGCTCCCTTGCAGGCCGGAGATCCGAACCAGAATACGAATGAATACTTCATCGTCGGCTGGGCCACCGCCGCCAGCGAAACCCGTATCAAGCTTTCTGCGGACCCGGCGGGAACTGCGCCGATCGTACTGACCGATGCCGGCAACGGCGTGCATACTCTGACACTCGGTATCACTTGGAACACGCCTTCGGTGGTAGATACCAGCAAGTCTCCTTATGTCTTTGCGAACGTGCAATTGTCCACGATTCAGGGCATTGTCGAGCCGCCTGCCGGACAGGGCGACGCCAGCGCAACGCTTACGGTCACGCTTGATTTTCCCACCGGCTCCTTCGTGTTGCGCAACATCCACGTAAACCCGCCGAATTGGGATCCTGCGCCTAATGCGACGCAGATATCTGACGCGATCGCAAACTATTACGCGCAGAATGAAATCAAGTTCATCGTGCAGACGATCAACACGACCAATCTTGCCAGCGATCCGGCCCTGACACCAAGCAAGTTCGTGCTGCATGCCATGAACACCAATGCCGGTAATAATGTGCTTCAACTCCTCATTGCGACCACCGGGAAAGTGCAGAACCTTCAGGCGCTCGCATTGACGGAACCGGTGGCCTACGATCCCGGTGGACCTGTGGCGGGATCAAGCGATCTCATGGTCTCGCTCATGATCAGTCCGCAAGTAACGTTCCAGAACATCTTCGTTGACAGTTTCAACCGGGGTTCCACTAACTTCATCGTCGCGGCGGTTCCGCCCAGTCAGGATTTCCAGGCATGGAGTGCGACAATGTCATCCGGGACCGTCAGTGCACCCGTACCTTTCAACGACAGCTATCAGGTCAACGGTACAAAAACCCAGTTCCGAATTTCGGAGCAGTCCAACAATCTCATATGGGATATCTCCGGTCTAACATTCTCGCGCACGCAAACAGACGGCATTGCCTTGTCCTATTCGAATGGGACCTCCAATCCGCCGACAGGTGGAACGACAGTGAACTTCCAGTATCGGCAATATGTCTATGCGCCGGGTTCTAGGTATTCTCCTGGATATTATTACTGGACGGGATGGTCGGATGCTTCCGCTACCGCCTACGTGACGATGGCGGGAACCTATCCGCTTGAAGTCACGAATGTGGGCACCAACCAGGAAGTCGGTTTCTCCACGACGAACCCGCAGGTAAACGTCGACAAGTCCAGCGACCTCAAACCCACCGGCGCCTGCGAGTGTAATGACAACGATATCAAGATTGCATTGATGTCGGCTCTGTCGGATGCAGTGCCGGCTCAGTTGCAGCAGAACATGCAGCAGATCAGCTTCAAGCCTCTTTCGGTCATGGCACTGGAGAGCCTTCTGTTTCCCGCCAACCAGCTCATTTCGATGAGCACGGCCAAAGTTCCGTCCGCGGCGCTCGTCGTCGGGAGTTTTCTGGCACAGGTAAGGCAGAAGAGTTCGAGCTATACCGTGACCATTCCCGCTTCTGCCGGTGCGATGGGGACTTTCGGATCGACGAGTTTCAAAAGCGGGACTGCGGTAAACAGTGCCACTATGACAAATCGACCGGCAAAGTTCGTGTTTGCCTATGGCCCGATCGACCCATCTCTGGGCAATCCGGTCGATTACACGATCGACATCGAGAAGGGCACCGTCACGCCTCCGTTGATCGCGGCGGTCTATCAACCCGATACGACCGGCAATCCGCAGAACGTCACGCTTCTGCTGCCCGGTTACGGAGCGTCCTGAGGCAGGCATGCATGATCGCGGTCAGGCCTGCGCCCTACAGACAATCCAGGCCTGACCGTCTCATGACAAAACATTTTCGGAGACCGCGATGATCGAGCAAGTTTCCTCCGACACAAAGGCTCTTCTAGCCCAACTTCACGCGGCGCCTGCAGTCCCAGGGGGCTGGGATGCGGCGCTCACTTTGTCCAGGCCCGCTGTGGAAGCTTTGATCCTGAGCGATTGGAATACATCGCGGGATGTTCAAGCGGACCATTCGTTGTTCTGGATAGCGCCCGCCGACGTAGAGGGACGGTACGAAGTTGTGGAAGTGCAAACCGAGTTGCCAACGCCTGTTATCGGTCTGAACGTGGACAGTCAGACGATGCGCCTTGGGTTCAAGATCGAAAGCGGTTCTCTTCAGTTCGCAAACCTGTCCGCCGACGAAGTCGCGCACGTCAGGGAGACAGGAGGGCTTGGCGCAGCTCGTGGCGCAATTCCTTCCGTCGTGACGCCGATCACGCCACAGAACCCACTTCGACTTGAGGGGACTGCCGGGTTCGAGGTATCGACAGCAGAAGATCGGACAAGCATATCGATCGGACTGAATCTCGCAACAGCTACCCTGACTTTATCAGGCAGCGGAAACGAGGCATTTTCCAGCCAGGTATCGGCGCAGACTTTGGCTCACTGGCTGGCTGCGCACAAGCAGACATTCCGTATCGCATCGTTGACAACGGGAAGTGAAGCCGAGGCAGGCTCGCTGAGCGTCGCGACCGTTGCCGTTCGCATCGTTACGTCGACTGCGGGTGAAGAAGTGTTGCAAATCCTGACGAGCAGTTTGCCGGGTGTCGTCGCTTCTTCGTCTGTCAGCGGAGTCATCCATCCTGACGGTCAGGATTTCAGCCTTCTTGTCAGTTCGCAAGCGGCGGTGACGGTGCTGGCCAATGCGTACAATCTTGGGCGTGGAGCGATAAAGCTGGCAGCTGTACCTCCAGAAGATGACCGGGTGCACTGGGCCGCGCTTGTTCATGAGCCCATGGTTTTTGAAGGGATTTTCGGAAATCAGGACGGAGAGGTCTATGTTAAGGACCATGCGCGTCTCTACATGGGCTTCGGCGGGTCGGATGGCGGAGAATTGAAACTCTTCACGTTCACAGACCCAGCCTCGACCATTCAGTTGCAGCTCAAGCTCGCCGCAGATTTTCCATTGGGTATAGATGGCTTGGGTGCAGATCAGACCATCGATGTGGATCAAGGCAGCCAGTCGGTCACCGCTACAGGCTTTTACGAGGCGATCGTACAGCCCCAGCTTGAGCGTTTCCTGACCGAAGACATCAAGACCGACATGACCCAGGTGCGCATGACGGCGATCAGCGACTTTCTGCTTCGGGATCTTGTTCTGTCCGGACATCGGCCGGTTTTGACGCTTGTCGCGCTGCCGGGTGAACTGTTGGTTGCGGGAAGTCTGGCCCTACGGGGGTAAACGCCCAAGTTGCTATGAGGGATACGCATATGGCCGATAGCCCGACACTTGCCTATCTGCTTGGCCAGATGGCTCAGGACAAGGAGGTGCTCAACGGTTGGGACGCCGTACTTAACGTCCTGGAAAGTGCGATCAATACCTTTTTCCAAACCCAGTTTGCAGAATTGACGTCAGGCACAGGGCAGATGGTGATCAGCCAGGTGTTCTGTGGACCGGCTCTCGATAGTCCTCATGGAAGATATTGCGTGGTAACGCAGTATTCGTTCACCTTGGGGGCGCCCGACTTTGTATTTACGGGTGGTTCGAACACAGTAGACGTGACCCAAGCGATTGTCGCGGGAACCACACGCTCCGGTACGATGCCGGTGGGGCCTGATTTCGTACCGGCTTCCTGCGGCTGTGTGGCCAATGATCCCAAGGTCACATGGGGGCCGCTGGAGAATGTTGATCTTTCTGCGCACCCCTCCATTTCTGCCCAAGTTCAACTCACTTCCGTCGTCGGCCTGATTGATCCGACGACCCATACTCTTGTCCTGGATTTTGCGAACGGCGCTTTTACACTGAACAACTTGACGCTTCACGGCGTATCGCCCGGACAGATGGCAGACCAGCTGCTCAGCTGGTTCGTAACGCATGGCGTGAGATATGAGCTTGCCTCGCTGGATTATTCGGAGGGAAGTTCGATCACGTCTCTGACACCGACCTCATTCCAGTTCCATGTGTTCCAGACCAATTCGGGTAACATAATCGTTCAGATACTGATTACGACCGATGGAACTCCTTCCCAAGGTGTGCCGATCATCCTTGAGCCGATACCGACTGCGGATGGGTACACCTGCACCCTGATGATCAACTCCCGGATCGTTTTCAGCGATATCCTGTGTGCGGGCTTCAACAGTGCCGGCAAATCGTTCCAACTTTACCCACAAGCTCAGAGCGGGACCCAAGGGTACTGCGCTTTCATTTCGCCGGAAATGCATTTTTCGGGCTCTTTCAGCTACGGCAGCTGCTGCGATAGAACCACGGTTACTTATTCGCTATACCTTGGAGGAACTTATACCGGCACTGCAACGAATGGATTTTATCTCTATCAATCCATAACCCCAAGCGGAAACGTTGGAAACACGATCACGGTCTCGGCCAACAATCCCGTCTCTCTTTCGGGGGCGGGTGAAGGACAGGCCATCGGGATCACGCCCCAGCCTCCATCGATCAACGTCACGGGCGGCGCGTCGGATACGATCAACAGCCAGTTGCAATCGATCCTTACCGGTGATTTCCAGGCAGCCATGGCCGGCATTTCATTCACACCGGTGAGCTATTTTGCGCTCCGAAGCGTCCTGTTTCCCGCCAGCCTCATCGCCATGGGCGTCGTCCAGGTTCCAACCGACCTGCTGATTGTCGGGACGTTCCAACCGAAATGAGCGAAAGAGACGGGGCCGGGGAATGCGCTGCCGTTCAACTGGGCGATGCACTCGATTTGTGGGCGGGCCTGAAGGCGGCGTTCCCATCCACGGAGATTCCCTGGCAGGCGGTGCCAGGGCGGCCGACCCGAACGGAACGCTTCCACCTGCCGAGCGATCGTGCCAGTTGGAGGAAACCCACCTTGTCTTTCCACGAGGACGTGGGCGATCTTCTAAGCCATATCTTCGACTACAGCGTCGTGCCTATGCCCGGGCTGGATGGTCCGTTGCAGGTCACGGCGGGGGGGCTGATGACCCCGTTTTCGCTACGAAATCTGGAACAACGCTTGTGTATGGACCTTACCGTTCGTCCGGCCCCGGCGCATCTCCTGCTCCGCATCGCCGGGCCGCGCGCGACCGGTTACTATGCGCCGGAGTGGCAGGGAGCGAACCGCAAGACCCGGATTGAGGAATGGCTTACGCCGGAAGGCCGCGCTGCGATGGCGCGCCTGCGGGTGGGCATGCGTCGTTGCGGCAGCGAGTTTCACGGGGATGTCACGGCGCGGCAAGCGCAAAGATATATAGATTATTTCGCCGAGATGGGCACACACGTCGTTCGTTCGCTCACTTGCGGCGGTCTTCTTTTTCAGGTCTTCGAGGTCAATGCAGACCTCCTCGGATCGCTGCGCGGGATTTTCGGATCGACCGGGCAGGGTGGGACTATTCTCGCGCAGGGTATGGATCACCTTGCCCGCGAACCCTGGGTGAGGCGTGCCAGCCCGATCCTGTCAGCAGATGAAGGCACGCAAGCAGAGCAAGTCTGTCGAAGCGAAATCTGGCTGAGCGGAGAGAACGGCGCCTCATCCGCTCTTCTCTCGCCGAAGGTGATGTCGTCTGGTGGGTATTCTGCTGTACTCGACATGCTTCCTGCGTCCAGCATCATCGGTGCCAGTTTCGCAAGCCAGGCACTTTACGTGGAGGATTATCGCGCCGATGCCTGGACCCGCATCATGAGGGCGGGTCTCAATCGGCGGTTTTCTGGAATTCGCTCGACGGGGTGGCGGAAGCGCACCAGCCACCCCGTGGGAAGTTTTCTCGGCAGTGCTGGACTTTTCGGTGACGAGGCGCTTTGCAAAGTGGCTGATGCGATGCTTCCGCCGCTCGTCCTCTCGCTCGATGTCCGAAAGCCGGCTCGCGTTGCGTTGCCGCGGGAGAACTGCCTGGTTCTTTTTGCCGGGACCGATCCCCATGACGGCGCTCCTGCCGAACTGAAGCTTGACGGTGATTGTTTCGACCCGAGCCGTCTTGCCATAGCATTCGTGGACGGGGCGATCTGCGTAACGGATGCTGGCGGCTTGCGGTCCTGTCTCGTCGAGGGCCTCTGGCTGCATTCCTCCAACGCGGGCAGGCCGGATGCCCCTTTGCCCGCATCTTCTCCCGATGCGGTCGTGCTGGCGGAGCATCAACCGCTCTTGATCTCCTACGCCCGGTTGATGGGGCTTCTGCAAGGGGAGGGCTTTCCGCAGGAGATTGCCCGGGCGATGGGCCGTGCTTCGCTATGGCTTGCCAAGGCTGCTGCGAACGACGGGCGTCTCGGGGCTCTCAGATGGAACGCCATTCAATCCGCTCGCGGGGCGGGGTGTATGGACGCCCGTTCCCTGACACTCGATAGGGCACGGAACGGAGAGCTGGCTCGCTTGCTGGAAGTCTGTATCGATCTTCTGGCCATGCCTGCGCACGGCACCATGCTTGAGCAAGCCGTTCGCGCGACAGGGCGCAAGTTCGAGGCATTTTACCGAGCCTTGCTGCAGAGGCAGGATCTGTCGGAATTGGACCGGCGGTGCCGTGTTGCAGGAGAGAATGTGCATCGGTGCCTTGTCGGTCTCGGCCAAACGCGAGGTTTGCCTCCGACAGCCTGCGCATTACTGGTTCAGGGTACGAACCTGTCCATGCCTCCCGAGGAAGAGGTGCTTCCGCACAGCCTTCTGGCGGATGGTCATGCCGAAGCAGATGTTGCGAATGCCGTTCTGGCGCTGCGATCGTGCTACACGGAATCCAGGGCCATTGTGATGGCGATGCAGGAGGGTGAAGGCGTAGCTGCCGATCTGCTCGAACGGGAGATTCTCGACTGCGATGCAGGGCCTGAAAATCCTGCGCTCCATCTTCTGGCCGCTTTGGAGGAGCTTTGCGAAAGCCCCGCGGCAATCGACGCGAACGCTCGCACTTTGCTGATACGCGAGACGGGTGAGCTTATGGCGCTTCGTGGCCAGCTGCGCATCCTGCACCGCTCGCGGCTGATGTCGGAAGGCGCCGACAGGGATGGTCCTCAGCTTTCCAGGCTGCTCCTCATGCTGGAGGCTCTGAATATTTGCCGGGCAGTGGGTATCGCTCCGGTTCCGCTGGATAATCTGGCGCCCAGCGTGATGGCAGCCCGGATAGAAGGGATATTGTCGGAAGTTACCGCGCGTCATCAGTGCGCTTGAAGACGATAGAAACATAATGCCCGCCGAATGCGAATGAATTCGACAGGGCATACTGTGCCTGCATCGCGGACGGCCTGTTGCGGTCCGGGTCGCGTTCGGCCGAAGTAGCGGCACCGAACCGAACGGGCCATGGTGCCTCCTGTCTCCGGAGCGCCAGTATGCTTGCCGCCGCTTCTAGCGCACTTGCAGCGCCCATGCAGTGGCCGATGGCGGCCTTGCACGCGGTGATCGCCACGATGCCATCGCTCTTCCCGAACAGGTCTTCAATCGCATCGCGTTCGAGAGCATCGTTCAGTTCGGTAGCCGTGCCGTGGGTGTTTATATGCGCGACATCTGCCGCAGCGATGCCTGCATCCTTCATGGCAGCCCGCATGGCACCCGTCATGCCGCGAAGGCTCGGCCGGGTCAGTGTCGGCGTGTCCGACACGACGCCCGATCCGCATACTTCCGCCAGAATGGGAGCGCCGCGAGCGAGGGCGTGCTCCTCGTTTTCAAGCACGAGAACTGCGGCGCCTTCACCGATCACGAAACCCTTCCGATCCGGACAGAAGGGGCGCATCACGCCATGAATCATGTCGGTTTCCGGAGTCATGACGGACAAGGCGTCCCAGGCGGCAAACAGCGCCGAGGACGGAAAAGCTTCCGCTCCGCCGACAAGGCAGATGTCCATGTCGCCGTCCCTCACCGCGCGGGCGCCCTGGGCTATGGCATGGGCGGAAGCGGCGCAGGCCGCGCTATGGGCCGCAGAGGCTCCTTGCAAGCCATATCGCAAACAGAGTGCTGCGGTGGGCGCGTTCAGCATCATCTTGACGATCGACGTTGGGCGCAGCCGCTCCTTGCGTGCTATTCTCAGGACCGAATCCTGTATCGCTTCTCCCGGGCCGAATGCGCAGCCCATCATGGTGCCGGTCACGGCCGCAATTTCCCGGTGATCCAGGCCAGCATGACGGAGTGCCTCATCGGCTGCCGCCATGGCCATGAGGCTGACGCGATCATGGAACTGGCGTTCCGATTTGCGGATCAGGTCGTCGCCGGAAAAGCCGTCAATCTGGGCTCCGTAATGGCAGTTCAGCGCGTCGGTATCGATGCCCTCTATGCGGCGAATGCCCGATCGAGCCGAGAAGAGTCCCTTCTCGAACGCTTCCCTGCCTGCGCCATAGGCGGACAGGACACCCATGCCGGTTACGAAAACCCGGTGCGCACGGCCAATCATTCCCCGGAGGCCTGCTGCACCGTGCGGTTATTCAGAATTTCGCGCTCCAGAAGGCGCAGGACATCACCCAGATTGCCAAGTTCGTTCTTGTGTTCCTGCATTTCGAACATGATCGATACATCGAATTTTTCCTCGATCTCGAACATGATTTCGACAAAATCCAGAGAGTCTATCTGCAAGTCGATAAGGGTCTTGCTGTCTTGAAGTTCGTCAGGAGAGGTGTCCAGATATTCTGCGATGATATTGAGAAGTTCTTCCTTCATCGAGTTTTTCCTGGAATGGTGCCGATTAAATAATTTTAATCGCCGGAAAGTAATGATTTCTGGATTGTAGATCGAAATTGCACTGCTGCAAGCAGAAGCTGTATTGCTGATTTGACAATTTTTCGGTTGTAAGGTCACTCATGTCTGGGGTGCTTGCAAGGCAACCTGCCGATGATCTGAATGGCGATGTGACTCAGGCTCTGGCCCCCGATCAAAGCGGTAATGGGCAGGGAAATCCCCATGTCGCGGCTGATCAGAAGCTGGAATTCGACGGCTGCCAGCGAATCCAGCCCCGCCCGCGATACCGGCATGTCCTTTGCAATATGCTCGGCGGAGCATTTGAGGACTTGCGCAAGCAGGCCGCGCAATTGATCGGCCAGCCATCGTGCCTGCGCGCCCGACGGCAACTGCTCAAGCTCCGCCAGAACGTCTTTCCCGGGTTCGGTGAGGACCCCTGCCATCAGTTCCTGCATTCTGTCCGTGGCTGCGCAGCGTGGATCATAACGGATCCATTTTTCCCCCGTGATCCCGGCGGAAAGGCCCACTTGCGTCAGATCGGCCGCCATCGCTGCCCCCAAACCGGCAAGAGCAGCGGACATCGGCATCGGCGCAAGCCCGGCTGCGGCAAGGTGCGCCGCCACGGCGGGATCGGATGCCATACCGGCGCCAGCAATGGCGCCGAAATTGATACTCAGTCCCGGAAGCCCTGCTGCTCTTCTGGACCAAGCAAGCCCGTCGAGATAGGCATTGGCTGCCGCATAATTGGCCTGCCTGGGATTGCCGATCAACGCACTGAGCGATGATGCCATCACAAAATGGTCAAGAGGCAGGGCAATACTGGCGTGGTGGAGCAAGTCCGCCAGTTCCGCTTTCGGTTCGAGGACCGCGCGCAAGTCGTTTTCCGACATGGACATGGCCGGAACATCGAAAGTCGTGCCGGCCCAGTGGAAAATGCCGGACAACGGTGCCTGCGAACCGGCAAGGCGCTCCACCAGTTCCCGAACGCCACGCTCATCCGCGCGTTCGATCTGTTCGATCGAAAGTTGCGTCCCTTGAGCCGCCAGTTCGCGGGTCAGCGGCGCAATGCTGGATGGTGACGGCCGTCGGCGGCCGGTCAAGACGACATGGCCGGCACCATGGCGAGCCAGCCATGCGGCAAGTTGCCGACCGAAACCGCCGAGACCACCGGTAATCAGATAGGTTCCCGAGCGCCGCAAGCCGATGGCTTTGGAGTCAGCACCGGCAAGCGAGATGGTCTTCAATCGAGGCACGAGCCGTCGACCGCCGCGCAAGGCGATTTCGCTGCTGGAAAGGTTGGCGGACACTTCACGCGCGACAGCCTCATGCCACGTTTCGCCGGGCATCACGTCGATCATTGTTGCGCTGGTTTCGGCGATCTCGTTGTAGAGCGTCCGGCCCAACCCCCAGAATGCGGCCTGATCGGGGGACGGCGGGGAACTGGGGAATGCAGCAGGCTGTGCATTGCGGGTGACGATGTAGACCCGCCCTCCGGAAGGCGATGTGCATTTTGCCAGCACGGCGGCCATACGGTCGGCGATTGGCGCAGGCTCGTCAGGAATGAGCATGACCGTTGCATCGGCATTTTCATCGGTCACGGGATTTGCGCCGGTCGCCTCGATAGCGCTGCGCAGCAGGGGCCCGTCCTGATCCGATGATAGGATCGCAATCCGCCGATGGGCGCTGCTGGAAACCTCGGCCATGGCTTCTCGCCAGTCGAGAGCCAGCGTCAGTTCGGGCAGTCTGCTTGCCTCTGTGCGCGGCCGCAAGGGGCGAACCGCGACGTTTTCGAATTCTGCGAGACAATGACCGGCAGAACTGACGAAACGGGCATCGAAGCAAAGCCCTTCGCCGGCGTTGTCCTGCAAGGTTATCCAAACCCATGCGGTGGAAGGCAAAGGTGCGTGGAGGCGATAGGCGCGGATCGAGACGGGAACATAGGGTTCGCAGGTGGTCGACAGCGCCAGGGCCGCTTGAAACATACCGTCGACAAGGCAGGGCGCGATGCTCGCTCCGTTCGTTGCCAAACCCGCGCTGGAGGCCGTCAATTGTGCGAGGAGGCTCTTGCCGTCTGCGGCGAGAGAGAGCCTTTTCACCACCTGAAAGGTTGGGCCGTGATCGATGCCCAGCGCGGCGAGCCGCCTGCCATGTTCCTGAAGGCAGAGAGGATGCGGTGCGGCGCGCGCCAGTTCGAGTATCGAGGAAGGGGCCGGTGCCGTCTGCGGATCGCCGATACTTGCCTTGAGCACGCAAGTCGCCTCCAGCGGGGAGGCGGGGTCGTGAATCAGCGTTTCCAGTTTGCCGCCGACGTGCCTGGTAGCCAAGGCCTGGCCCGACTTTCGGTTGATCGGTGACGGGTTTTCAAAGCGTATGTCGGCAAGTGCTGTCGTCTTCAGTCCAGGCGTAAGGGTCAACGCGGCCTGAAGTGCTGCTTCCAGGGCTGCCGCGCCGGGCAGGATGGCAACGCCTTCGATCCTGTGCTCGCCCAGGAATGCGAAAGCCTCTCGGTTGAGGTCTGCCGTCCATACTTGTGGCATGATGCACTGCTCTGCCCATGGAGTACTTTCGGCCGGGCGCAACCTGTCCCGGCGTTGCACTTGGGTTTCGTGCCAGAAGCGCTGCCGTCGCCAACCCCGATTGGGAAGATCGATGACTTTCCCTGTCGGTGTAATGCGTTGCCAATCTAACCGTCCGCCGGTTTTGTAAAAGCGGATCAGTGCCTTGCGGAAAGCCAGTTGCTCGTCCTGGCCTTCGGTTTGAATTGGGATTACCCGGATTTCATGCGCATTTGTGCTTGCGACTTGAGCGACGGATCGATGCAGAGCCGGGCGAGGGCCGATTTCGATGCAGTGCGTGGCACCTGAATTGAAAGCGGTTTCGAGCGCATCCTGAAAGCGAACCGGTTCGCGCACATTCTTGGACCAGTAGGCGGCGTCCATGATCTCATGACCCATGCCCGACATCGTTTTTCCGGTCACGCTGGATATCAGCGGAATGGCGGTTTGGTTCGGTCCCAATCGCTCCAGCCGGACGGCAAGCGGCGCGAGGATCGGATCCATGTCGGCACTGTGATAGGCGATGTCTACGGAAAGGCGGCGATGGGGTGACTTGCGCGAAGCCAGCACTGCTTCTGCCAGCTTCAGAGCCTTGGCCGGGCCTGCAAAAGTGATGGAGCGCGGCGCGTTGAGAGCGGCGATCTCGAGTTGTGGAACCAGGGAGCACAGTTCCCGAGCCTCTTGAGCGCCGATCGCGGTGGCCAACATTCCCCCGCGCCCAGCGCGCAGATGTTGCAGTTCTGATCTGGCCCAGCAGATCTCTACGGCTTGTGTGAGGGACAGATGTCCTGTGCAGTAGGCCGCGGCAACTTCTCCGGCTGAGTGGCCGAGGCAGATATCCGGATCGATGCCATAAGCGTTCAGCAACCGCACCATTCCGACCTGGAATGCGAAGTTGAGCGGTTGTATCGCCAGAGTATCGGTCCATGCAGCATCTGCTTCCGGCCGGATCATGGCCTCGATCAACGAGAAGCCGGAAATTTGTTGAAATATGTTGTCCAACTCCTCGATCGTCTTTCGGAACGTGGGTTCCGCGGCCCAGAGCGAGCGGCCAATGCCCAAATGCTGCGGCCCCATCCCGGAGAATACGAACAATGTGCGGGAGCGTGCATCGTGGTCGACAGACCGGTTCAATGCGTCATTCTTGCCGATTGATGCGGTACGTATCCTGGCGGCGATCGCGTCGGGCGTGTCGCCCGGCTCGACCCAGACGGCAGTCCGAACAGGCTGATGTCTGCGACGCAAGGCAAGCGTGTAGCGAAGGTCCCCAAGCGAGACCCCGGCCTCGATCTCGTCCGCAAGCCGCCCGAGCCAGTCCGAGAGTACCTCGCCCGACTGGGCGGAAAGCGGAAGCAGGAACCCGTCACATGTTGGTTTCGGCGGTCGCTCGCTTTCGGCCGCAAGGGGAGGGAGGCTCACGATCGCATGGGCCATGCTGCCACCATAGCCGAAGGCATTCACGCCGATCCTGCGAATTTCCAAGGGTTCCGGACTCAAGGGCAGGCGCAGATTGAGAGCTTTGAACGGGATGCCCGGGCTGGGTTGCCCGACAATCGGTTGCGGAGGAACAAGCCCGGATTGGAGGATCAGGAGGGCTTTGATGATCCCGGCCATGCCGGCGGCGGCCTCCAGATGGCCGATGTTGGCCTTTACCGAACCGATGGGAAGGGGGGCGTGTCGAGCGGATCGACCATAGACAGATCCTATCGATCCGGCCTCGATCCGGTCGCCCTGAGCTGTTCCCGTCCCATGAGCCTCTACATATCCGATTTGCGATGCGTCCAGGCCGGCTTCCGTCAATACGCGGCGCATCAGATCCACCTGAGCCGTGCCGTTGGGCAAGGATATCCCGGCAGTCCGGCCACCATGGCCGGTGCCGATACCCTCAATTACCCCCCATATCCTATCATTGTCGGCACGAGCCTGATCGAGAGGTTTCAGGACGATCATGCCGCAACCTTCGCCGCGCCCGTAGCCATCGGCAAGATTGGAGAAAGGCTTGGATCGCCCGTCGATAGCAAGCAGGCCGGCTGCGGACATGGCGATGTGATATTCGGGGCGAAACATGAAGTTGACCCCTCCCACCAGAGCCATGCTACAGGCACCGGACCTGAGGTCCCCGACGGCTGCCGCCAAGGCGGTAAGGCTTGAAGCGCAGGCCGTGTCCACAGTGAGGCTCGGCCCTCGCAGATCGAGCGCGTAGGACAACCGGTTCGCGAGCATCGTCAGGGTCGAACCTGCTGCGGAAAAGCGGTCCAATCCGCTGCGCGCCTGGGCCGAAAACTGGTTGAGCAGGTGATCGGCGGTAAACCCGCCGATATAGACGCCGACAGGTTCCCCCGAAAGTGCAAGAGGGTCTATGCCCGCACGTTCCAGCACTTCCCATGCAACTTCGAGAACCAGTCGTTGCTGCGGATCGAGGGAAGATATCTCGTCAGCTGGCAGGGCAAATACGTCCGGGTCGAAATCCCGATACTCGTAGTCGAGGAAAGAACCTCTTCCGCAAGTCGTTTTCCCGGCAGCAATGTCATTGCTGAAGAAGGCGGGATTGCTCCATCGGTCAGTAGGGATATCGTCGCTGAACTCATCCCCGGTCAGAAGCTGTTCGAAAAATTCATCAGGCGATTGTGCGTTGCCCGGAAAGCGGCACTGCATACCAACGACCGCGATCTGTTTCATGATTTCAGGGCAAGCCTCTGTCCGGGCGTCGATTTCTGAAGTCGAGCCAGTCTGGACGTATGCGCTGCGGCGGTGGCCTTGCGCCGTATCAAGTCCACCGCCTTTGCTTTACGCCATGTCATAGCCACCATCGATGGGTCAGAAGTCTTTCGAAACTCTGACGGTGAGGCGGCCGTCACGCTGGTTGGAGGCGCCGCGCAGGCCCAATTCCATGTCGAAGACCCAAGTCGAGAGGGTGTAGAGGCCACCGCCCAGCGCCACCTCGTACTGATCGCGGGTCCAGCCTTCGGTGCGGATTCCGTAGAACGCCTGTCCCGGAATGTCAGCGTAGTCCAGGAACTGGGCGCTCGAATCCTGGAACTCATGCGACCATTCAAGGCGGACGCGGGGCCGGAAGCTGCCGATCAGCAGGCGCTTGTCGAGTTCGAAGCGTCCACCCAGCACACCTGCCAGGGAATTGGCGTCGCGCTTGTCGAAGCGCAGGTCCATGATCCCCGCGCCGTTCTCCCGATAGGCATCGAGCGTCCCGCTCAACCACTCGCCTCGGCCGTAAAGCGACCAGCGCAAGTTGCCGCTGATGCGGTCGATGCCGGTGGAGGCGGCGCCGAACCACATGGACCCGTCGCGGGATCCCCGCGTCAGGGCACCATCGACGATCCGCCGGGTCTTGAAGCGCAAGTCCCCGTAGCCGATCACGAAGTCCACGAACATGCCCGGGAACGGCGCCGTGCTGCCATAGGCGGCGGCGATGCTGCTGCGACCATGGAGCCGGGCGACATTGTCGCCGATCTCGCTGTCGTCGAAGCCTATACCGCCGCCCAGACCCACGGTGACGTCGGGCGAGAGCTTGATATCCGCGCCCGCGCTCAGCCCGCTGGTCGCGATGGAGATCTTGTCGCGGTCGTTGGTACGGTTGCGCGTACCGAGGGCAAGCTGGCCTCCGGTCCAGACGGCGACCGAACCGACCCGACGCTCCGCGCTGCTGCTTGGCGCCTCGCCTTGCTCGCTACCTTCCGGTGAGTCCGCCCCTGCATTCGCGCTGCGGGCGTTCATCGCGCTGCGCGGATCGAAGCCGGTCGCATAGTTGCCGGGCCGTCCGCGCATCCGGTCGATCAGTTCGAGTTCGTCGGCCGGAGTGCCCATGCCGAAGGCGCCTGATACCGATCGCCGCATGTCGAGAATGCCCAGCGAGGCACCCATGCGGGCCTTGCCGGAACCGCCTCCGTTATGAAGCTGTTCGGTGCGTTGCAGGAAGTTGCGGCTTTGGGTCTGGGCGAAGCGCCGGGTTGATTCGACCTGGGCATCGCTCAGCGCGCGGATGTTCGGATCGAGCGAAGGATCGGGGCGCGCGGTGACGGCGATCGTCACGGTTGCCGGTGCCGAGGTGCCGAACAGGTTCGACAGGGTGTAAGTTACCAGGATCGTGCCGCCGTAATGCGGCGCGGGCGTCACTTCCAAACGGTAGGTACGCGCGCCCTCCGGCCCTTCTTCGACGATCTTCGCCGTAGCCTTGTCGGCAGGTGCGATGCTGACGATCGCGGCGCCGGTGAAGGGACCTTCGGTCGCTCCCTCGGTCAGTTCGACGGAGACGGGCTGGTTGTCTACTGCCTTGGCGGTCTTGGCCGCTGCGGTCGGCACGGTTCCCGTCACGGTAATGGTAACGGTGGCCGGCGCCGATCGCCCGCCCGGCCCGACGGCGACGAAATCGAAGGCGTCGGTGCCGGAGAACCCTGGATTGGGTGTGTAAGTCGCGATCACGTTCGGTGTGCCGCGAAGCGCCACCATACCGTGCGACGACGTTCCTACCAATTCGATGGCGGTGAATTCGCCTGCCACCAGCGTAGAGAGGTCGATGTCCAGCGACTTCTGCGCCTGCGTCGAGGAAACCACCGATCCCGTGCCCGGTTTGGTGGTCGGCGCGGCCGGGGCGGCGACCGTCACGCTGACGGTCGCCGGCGCCGATGTGCCGCCGGGGCCGGTCGCGGTATAGGTAAAGCTGTCTGTACCGAAGTGGCCCGCTGTCGGGGTGTAGGTGACGACGGTTCCGGAGACGCTCACCGTGCCATGCGTCGGCCCCGCGGCAATCGCTATGCTGGTATAGGT
>Ga0209050_1001818_pt1 | contig 20795 bp, 15 predicted proteins | sample Araplavi_mTSA_r2_FD_184276 | JGI IMG/M metagenome (GOLD analysis project Ga0209050, IMG submission 184276) | Arabidopsis root microbial communities from North Carolina, USA - plate scrape MF_Cvi_mTSA_r2 (SPAdes) (version 2) | ecosystem: Host-associated > Plants > Roots > Endosphere | place: USA... | reverse complement strand
ACTTGTCGATGAACAAAATCTCGTCGTAGTCCTTTTCTTCGTTGGCCGGGATGTCCGACAGGCCGATCGAGCAAAGGTCCAGCCCCGACAGTTTCAAAATGTTCATGGGCACGGCTCCGTCGTATTGCTTTGGGCGTCGCCATAGAGAAAACGCGCCAGCACATCGGCTTGTTTTTCGGCCGCCGAAGTGATGCCCAGCGTTTTGCCGCGATGCTCGGCAATTTCGCCGATGGCGAAGATGTCGGGATCGCTGGTTTGCAGATAGTCGTTCACGATAATGCCCCTACCCGATTCAATCCCTGCCTCCAGCGCAAACTCGATGTTGGGGCGCGTGCCCACGGCATAGACAATGGCGTTCACCTGGATCTCCTTGCCGCTGCGCAACTGAGGCACCAGCATCTCGGTGGCTTCGTCGAACAAAACAGATTGCACCTGATCGTTCATATAGACCACGATGCCGCTCTCTTCGATAAACTCCAAAAGCAACTCCCCGGCAATCTGGTCCACCTGGCGTTCCATGAGCCGGCTGCTCATTTGCAAGATGGACACAGAAATATCTATTTCGCGCAGCGAGACCGCGAGCTCCAGCCCGAGCAAGCCCCCGCCAACGATGAGCACGTGGCCCTTTGGTTTTAAGTGGGCTTTCAAGCGATCGGCGTCGTGCCGGGTGCGCATGGTGAATACCCCGGGTAGCTTCACAGGGGCATCGTTGGGAACGTGCGCCCGGGTGCCCGTAGCCAGGATAAGTTTGTCGTAGGCATGGCGCTCCCCAAATTTATCGATAGCAATTTTTTCTTTCCGGTTGATGGTCACGATCTCGTTCTCCAGTTGCAAACGCACATCCAACGCCTCGAACTCGCCGGCCTGAAATTTCTGAAGACGCTCCCAGGGCAAATGCTCGTTCACGTATTCCGGCAACAACACGCGGTTGTAGAACGGATATTTTTCTTTCGAGATCACCGTGATCTCGTCCTCCACGTTTAGCGAACGATAGGTGCAGATAAAACGATAGGCTGCTGCCCCGGCACCCACCAACAGGATCTTCTCCGCCGGCCGGCGGTAGGCATATACCTCGACGGCCGAAAATTTAAAATCGGGTTCTTTCGACATCGGGTCCACGCGCGAACTGGTCACGTTGTTGGCGCGGGCCAGGTCGTTGGTCAGGCGCTTTCCCCAGTGCATGGGCATGAACACCACGCCGCGTTTTATTTCTTCCGTGATCCGCGCACACACCCGCGATTCTCCATTTTCATTTTTGATCACCACCGGGTCGCCTTCGCGGATGTTGCGCGCCGCTGCGTCGAAGGGATGGATCTCCAGGAAAGGTTTGTCGATGTGTTGACGCAGGCGGTTCACTTTTCCCGTCTTGGTCATCGTATGCCATTGATCGCGGATGCGTCCCGACGTGAGGATGAGCGGATGCGTCGCGGTCGGCGGGTCCGATAAGTTTTCAGGAGCGTCGAGGGTAAAGAACTTTGCTTTTTTTGATGGCGTATAAAATTGCTGGTCCGTAAAAAGACGCGCCGTCCCACCGTGCGTTTCATGGGGCACGGGCCATTGCAACGTGCCTTCGGTTTGCAGCCGTTCATACGATAATCCGCTGATGTCGATGTTCGTTCCCTGCGTCAGCCGGGCATGCTCGGCAAATATTTCTGCAGACGAGGCAAAGTCAAAACCGTGAAATCCCATGGCCTTGGCAAACGTGCAAAGGATCTCGCTATCGGGACGGGCCTCGCCGGGCGGATCGACGATTTTGCGCAGGTGACTGATGCGTCGCTCGGAGTTGGTCATCGTGCCTTCCTTTTCAAAATGCCCTGCCGCGGGAAGCACGAGGTCGGCATAGGCAACGGTATCCGAAAGTCTCGAAATGTCTTGCACCACCACGAAGCGCGCGTTCTTTAACGCGGCTTCGGCACGCTTGAGGTCGGGCAAACTCACCAGGGGATTGGTGCAGATGATCCACACGGCTTTGAGGTCGCCACGTTCCAATGCTTCGATCATTTGCGTGGCCGTGTAGCCGGGTTTGTCCGAGATGGAATCCACGCCCCAGAATTCGGCCACTTCTTTTCGATGCTGCGGGTTACCAATCGTGCGGTGTGCCGCCAGCATCGTAGCGAGTCCCCCCACTTCGCGTCCACCCATGGCGTTGGGTTGGCCGGTGAGGGAAAACGGTCCGGAGCCGGGTTTGCCGATGTGGCCCGTAATCAGGTTTAGGCTGATCAAGGAGAAATTCTTTTTTACGCCGATCACACTCTGGTTCAACCCCATCGCCCACAGCGTGAGAAATCCCTTTGATGCCGCGATGTAAGCGGCGGCTAGCCGGATGTCGCTTTCCTTTAGGTCGCAGTGGCGCGCGGCTTCGGCTACGGTGTATTGGAACACCGATGCGCGATAGTCTTCGAAGCCCTCCGTGTGCTGGTTGATGAAATCATAGTCCACATCGCCGTTCTCGATGAGCACGCGGGCGATGGCGTTATAGAGATAAATGTCGGTTCCGGGAAGGAGCTGGAGATGCAAATCGGCGTTGGCGCAAGTTTGCGTTTTGCGCGGGTCCACAATGATCAGCTTCACGTCGGGGTTTGCTTGCTTGTGGGCTTCGATACGACGGAACAGGATCGGGTGGCACCATGCCGGGTTGGCTCCGGCGATGAGAAAACAATCCGCCAGCTCCAGGTCGGCGTAGGAAACCGGCACGGCGTCTTCGCCCAGCATGCTGGTGTAGCCCGCCACGGCGCTGCTCATGCAAAGACGGGAATTGGTGTCGATGTTGTTGGTGCCGAGGAAGCCTTTCACCAGTTTGTTGGCCACGTAATACTCCTCCGTGAGGCACTGCCCTGAAACATAAAAGCCTACGGAGTTAGGTCCGTAGGTTTTGATAAGGGACGAGAACACGGCCGCCGCGCGCTGCATGGCTGTCTCCCACGAGACGCGCTCCAGGGGATGGTTCCGGCTTTTACGCATCTCCGGATACAAGAGGCGGTCGCGCGTGTCCTGCATGGCGTGGTGCAGGTTCATGCCTTTGGAGCAGAGCATGCCGCGGTTCACGGGATGGTCTTTGTCGCCTTCCAGCGTCAGGTTGTCGTGCCGTCCTTTTTTCACCACGATGCCGCAGCCTACGCCGCAGTAGGAGCATGTTGTCTTGTAGGTGTTCTTCGTGTCGTGCATGTGCGGTCAGGGCTAAAGCCCTTTCAAGTGTTGGTGTTGATCCCCGGGCTAAAGCCCGGGTGATTGCTTTTATGCTTCAGCCGAAACGCTCTGTGGGCTCCGGTTATATAACTCTGGCGAAGGCCTGAGGTCGGCGTCGCCGTGGATTCGAAAAGTCCCGCGTCCATTTGAGTTTACTTTGTCTTTTTATCCAACACGCCTTCGGGGCGGATGGAGAGCATCACGTAAGCCCACTGCGAAAAGTCGCCTGCGTTCTTGACGTTCTTCACCTTGGCCGATGTCATCGTGGCGGTTGACGATATAAAGGAATAGCCGCCTTCGATGTTGATGATCTTGGTGAGGGCATAGTTGAACGTGAAGTCCACCTCGGTGCCCAGCGCTTTGCCCAGCAAGACTCCCGATTCGTCGGTCACGGCATGGGGAAGGGCGAATTGGTGGGCGTCGAGCGAAACGGAGAGGTTGTCTTTCACCTTGTAGCGCGAGCGCAGGTAAGTGTCCACCAGTCCATTGGCGCCAAAACCGTCGGCGACGTAGAAGTAGTCCATGTAACCCCAGAACTTGTGCGGGGTGCCGTAGAGCGGATCAAAGCGTTGGTATTTTTTTGTGGGATCGGATCCGTTGTTACCGGATGTAATGTCCACCCCAGGTCCAATGCTGAATTTGGGTGTAGCCGAATAGAGGGCGGTCAACGACAGCAGATATTCGTGCAACGACGTGCCTTCGCGATATTGGCCGCCTTGATAGAATCCGTCGGCAGTGAGCGCTATCTTTTTCAGGACGGTGCCCGTGAAGTGGCTGCCCACCGTGTAGCGGCTCCAAACACCCTGGTCATAGATCGGCGTTTTTTTCTCTACATCCGTCGCGGCGAAATGAAATTTGCTGAAGTCATCCTTGAAGGCCAGAAACGAAACCGTGCCAAACGAAAGCTTCTTGGCGGCATAAAGGAATTGCATCGACTTGTACAGGGCGCCGATGCCGTTCGTACCGGCCGAATAGCCAACCGGCACGCCGTTGTAGGCGGTGTTCGATTTCCGTTCCGCATTCTGATTAAAGGCAACTCCGGCGTGAAGGGTCCATCCCTTGTTTTCAAATTTCAAAAGGGCAGCATCGTGGCGGCGTGCTTGTTGCAGCCAGTCGAGGTTGCCCAGCAGGCGAACATCGTCGTAGACAAGTTCCTGGCGGCCGATCTTGAGGGTGAAGTTCTTGATCACACTACCGGTGTCGAGCAGACTGATCTCACCCCAGGCCTCGTGCACCATAAAGCCGTCGTAGGCATCGGTGGTAGTGCGATTGATCGTCGACGCATCTTGTCCCCACACCCGTACATCTTGTAACGAAGCGTACACTTTGAAACGGTAGCCGGTGTAGCCCACGTTTACCCGCGTGCGTTGCGATGTGAAAATAGCGGGGACAGTATCTTTCACCGAGGGTGTTCCCTGGCCGTCGCGAAACTCCGTGCGCATGCGGAGTTGTCCGGAGAGGGTCACTTGGGCACGGAGCGTGGTCACGCCAAGGCTACCGGCCAATATCATGGAGAGGAAGTAAAATTTCTTCATAGGTCTCAGGCGTTAACTTTCTCGAGGGCAGGTTGCAATTCCGGTTGGCGCACTTCCATGGTCTTCGGAAGGCTCAACAGGAAGGAGATCACCGATACACCCACTACGACCAAACCGATGATGAACAGGCTTTCGCGATACGAGAGTGTTTCCGACTTGAACAGAAATCCCGCCAACACCGCGCCCACATTTCCCCCGGCGCCCACAATGCCCGACACCATACCGATCGCGCGTTGATTTATGAAAGGCACCACCGAATAGGTTGCGCCATTAGACATCTTCAGGAACAATGCAAAACCCAACATCACGGCAATGGCCCATGGCAGCACATCGACGGCCGAGAACAACATGAGACCCAATCCTTCCAGCAGCAGAAAAACGCTAAGGGTCACGATGCGACCTTTCAATCCGAATTTGCGACCCGCCTTGTCGCCAAAGATGCCGCCAAGCGCACGGGCGAAAATGTTCATCATGCCAAACAAGCCGGCAATGATCCCCGCTTCCTTCAATCCCAAATGAAAATTGTCAACAAAATAAAGTGTAGCAATATTGTCGATGGTGATCTCGATGCCGAAACACGCACCATAGGCGAGGAACAACGCCCACACGCGATAGTCCTTGCAAACATTCCACAAGCTCTCGCCCGAACTGGCCTTTGCCTTATAGTTGGGATCAGCCTTGCGCAGGTCGCTCAGATTTCCAGCGGGTGTATCTTGCGTACAGAAATAATAAACAAACCCCATGATGAACAAGGCAACACCCGGCACTACCATGGCATAGCGCCACGCGGAAGGATCGAGATAACCCATGCCCACAAAAGCGCCAAAGATCAACGGCATCACAATGAGCGTCACACCACCCCCCATATTTCCCCAACCGGCTGCCGTCGCATTGGCGGTACCCACCACGTTGGGCGCGAACATCACCGAGGTGTGATATTGCGTGATCACAAACGAAGCGCCGATCACTCCGATGGCCAGGCGGAACAACAAGAATGACTCATAGCTGTTGCTCAATCCGATGAACATCACCGGCAGCGAGCCGGCCAGCAGCAAAATGGTGTACGAAATGCGCGGCCCGATCTTGTCGCAAAGCCATCCGAACAACAACCGCGCAAAAATGGTGATCGACACCGACGCGATGATGATGTTGCCGATCTGTCCTTTCGACAGGCCCAGGTCTTCACGCACCACGGGCATAAGCGGCGCAATGCCAAACCATCCGAAGAAACAAACAAAGAAGGTGATCCACGTGAGGTGGAAAGTGCGCATCGGCACACTTTTGAAATCCAACAGGTTGATGGAGGTCGAGGGTTGGGTTACTTGCATTGTTATTACGTATTTGTTACGTAATAAAAGTAAGTGAATCAGCTCATTATTTTACGTAAAAATACGTAAATATTTACTTAAACGAGTGCATTTAACGGGAAATCGTTTGCATGAAACTACGTAATTAAAGCAGATTTTCTCTCACGGTCTTATTCACCATATCCACGGCGTTGTTCACGTCCAGTTTTTTCATGATGTTGAACCGGTGGGTTTCTATGGTGCGCACGCTTTTGCCCAAAGAATCGGCGATGTCCTTGTTGTGTTTTCCATCCACCACCATGCGCAAGATCTCTTTTTCCCGTTTGGTCAGGTGATAGGCATCTTTCTTCACCGCCGCCGAGGTTCCGGTGGCAGGCTTGGCGTGGAGCAGGCGGTTGGCCAATACGTTCGACACCGCACCGCTAAAATATTTGTGTCCCCCGTGGATTTGTTTCAGGGCTTTGATGAATTCGTTTTTGTCGGTGTCCTTCAGCAGGTAACCGTATGCGCCGGCATCCAGGGCCTGCAACACATATTCCTCCGAGTCGTGCATGGAAAGGATCACCGCTTTGGTATCGGGGGCGTAGTGCTTTAATTTTTCGGCTGCCTCCAGCCCGGTCATGTTGGGCATGCGGATGTCGAGCACGAGGATGTCGGGGCGTAGCGCTTTGGCCGATTCCAGGGCCTCGTTGCCATCGCTGGCCTCGCCTACCACGTTAATGGCCGATTCCGATTCCAGCATAGCTTTTATGCCATTGCGCACCAGCACATGGTCGTCGGCAAGCACGATGTTTATTTTATTCATGGACATGGTTGTTCCTTTCCGTTTAAAACTTATTCCTCTTGTAACACCGCATTCTGCACCGGCACAGTCAACGCCACCGTGGTGCCTTGGCCGGGTGCTGACTGAATATCGAGTTTTCCATTGATGTATTCGGTGCGTTCATACATGTTGAAAAACCCTCTCCCCGATTCAATGTTCATGCTGCGCGCTTCCACAATGCGCGCGTCAAAACCTCTGCCTTCATCTTTCACCACGATCAGCAACTGTTGTTCGTTGTGCTGCAACACCACCTCGATGGTGTCGGCACCGGAATATTTGATGGCGTTGTTGATGGCCTCCTGGATGATGCGGAAAATGTTGTTCTCCACTTTCTGGGGCAGACGCTCCATCTCGCCCGTGGTTTTATACACCAGCTTGATGTCGGTGAGCTTCGCGATCTCGTGGATAAAAACCTTCAGCGCCGCCTGCAGGCCGTAGTCGCCCAGCACGGTCGGCTTCAGGTTGAATGTGACGCGCCGCACTTCTTTGATCACGTCTTTGATGAGGTGGTCGGCGTCGGCGATCTTCTGGCTGGCGGTCTTGCCTTCTTTTACGTCGATGGATTCGATCTGATATTTCAGTGACGTAAGCATCTGCCCGATGCCGTCGTGTATGTCCATCGCGATGCGCTTGCGTTCCTCTTCCTGTCCCTCCAGGATCAACACCGACCGGAACTTCTGCTGGTTGATGGTCTTCTCGATCTCGGCGCGGTTCTTCCGGTTCATGCGTTGCTCGGCCAGCTTGCGGTCGGTCATGTCACTTCCCAACACCATCAACTCTTCAACGCTGCCGTTCGCACCCAGCACGGGTTGAATGACCAACGCCACCCAACATTCGCGTGTCGCTCCCTTGAAACGCAATTCTCCATGCCACGCGCTTCCCTCCGAGACCAGGTCCACCACTTCGTCCATCCAATCGTCGGCCAGCGCCATCCCCTGGAAGAGGTCGCTGAGACGCCGTGCGCGGTCGACGGCGTGTTGCCCCAGCAAAAGGGTGAAGGCCTCCGAAACGAAGGTCACATTTCCACCGTGGTCGGCCTTGGCATAGAGGCGCGGGTTCTCCACGGGTTCGTGGATCGTGGAGAGTTGTTCGTAAGATTTTTCCAACGACGCATACAAGGCGCCCACTTCCGTGAGCAGCTTGCGCGAATTTTTTTCGGAAGCCCTCAACTTATTCACGGTGCGACTCACCTGCCGGGCCGTCGGCCGGAAGATAAACAGCACTTCCAGTGTGATCACAAATAAGGACACGAACAAGAGCAGATACTCCATGCGTCGCAGCGAGTCGATCTTTTGACCAGCCTCCCGTGCATATTGCCGCACCAGCACATCCATGCCGGAAAGAAAACGGCCTTCCTGATTCAGGATGTTCCGTATGTCGTTGTCGAGCGCGGACAGGTTTGCCATCGGGTCGGCTGCCAAGAGTGCACTGATGTGGATGGCACTTTCGTAAAGTTTTGTAAAAGGATCATGGATCTCGTTGAACAGGCCCGTCACGGTGGGGCTGTTGTTGCCGGGGAGATGCAGACTGTCGTTGCCTTCCTGGAGTCCCTCCTGTGCGATCTTCCAAAGGTGCGCGGCTTCCTGGAGATTGACGCGCAGGGCGTTCCGTTCTTTTTCGGTTTGATCGGCTTTTAGCAGCAGGACCGTCTTGGCGATCTTCTGGCTCAGCATGCGTTGCTTACCGGCTACGTTCACCACCTGCGAGTCGCTGAACTGATCGCGCAAATGTTGCTGGATCAACACCTGCCCCACAATCGAAATGATGGCAATCGCACTCAACGCCAGGATATACCACGTACCCAGGCGGCTGAATTTTATCCTCGAATTGGCCCCAGACTGAAGATTTAAGTGCATATACGTAGCAATTTACGCAAAAATCCAGTGGCTATACTTAGTTCTACATACTAATAAAATAAAGTGCCGCCCTGTCCTGAGGCGGCACTACCCCTAACGGATATTATCCTAAACGGAATACCCAACGATATTTTACCGGGCGAATCCTATGTAAACAAAACCATCCTCCACCTTCACGGGAAAGACGGCGAGTTTTTCTTCTGTGGCATTGATGCATTCACCGTTGCGCAGCGAAAATGTTTTCTTGTGAAAGGGACACGCCACCTTTGGCTCCTCCCCCGCAGAACCGATCATGCCGCGCGACAACACCATCTGCATCTTATGCGGACAGAGGTTCTGACAGGCATACCATTCGTTGCGTCTTGAAAAATTGAAAACGGCGATTTGCTGATCTTTGTATTTCACACAGGCCCCTCCATTCTCCGGGAAGTCGACCGTGCGGGCGGCTTTATACCATACTTTGATGTCGCTTTCGGTGGTGGCCAGCGAGCGGATGTCGTTCAGTAGTTCCATGCGTTCTTGTTATTTTTTATTCCAGTCCGGCGGGCACTTCTGTCCGCGCATCTCCACGAACGACAGCGTGCTGTCCGTGCTGTCTTCGTTGATAAAGTGTTTGAATTGGGCGCGCAAGCCCGGGTCTTCCACCACTTTTTTCCATTCGCAGGCGTAGTTGGCAATGAGCTCGGCCATTTCTTTTTCCAGCGCTTCGCCCATGCCGAGGCTGTCGTTCACGATCACATCGCGCAGGTATTCCAGACCGCCTTCCATTTTGTTGAGCCAGGTGGCCGTGCGGGTCAGCGGGTCGGCGGTGCGGATATAGAACATGAGGAAGCGATCGACCAGCTTCACGCACGTGTCGGTGTCCACGTCGGTCACCAGCAGTTTGGCGTGTTGGGGGCGCGAGCCGCCGTTGCCACACACATACAGGTTCCAACCTTTCTCGGTGGCGATGATGCCAAAGTCTTTCGATTGCGCTTCGGCACATTCGCGGATACATCCCGACACGGCGCCTTTCAATTTGTGCGGCGCGCGCAAGCCCTTGTAGCGGTCTTCAATGAAAATGGCAAACGACACCGAGTCTTGCACACCATAGCGGCACCACGTGGAGCCTACACAACTTTTGATGGTGCGCAACGCCTTGCCGTAGGCATGGCCGCTTTCAAAACCTTCGTCGATCAGTTCTTCCCAGATCTCCGGCAGCTGGTCCACACGGGCACCAAACATGTCGATGCGCTGGCCGCCGGTGATCTTTGTGTAGAGTCCGTATTTTTCGGCGATGCGCCCAATGGCCATCAGCTTCTGCGGTGTGATCTCGCCGCCGGCAATGCGCGGCACTACGGAATAGGTTCCTCCGCGTTGAATGTTCGCCAGGAACCTGTCGTTGGTGTCCTGAATGGTCGCCTGCGACACGATCAGTTCGTTCCAGGCACTCGCCAGCAGGGAAGCCACCAGCGGCTTGCACACTTCGCAGCCATCACCTCTACCATGGCTGTCCAGCAGGGCGTCGTAGGTCTTTATGTTTTTTATTTTGACGATGTCGTACAGTTCCTGGCGTGTGTAGTCGAAGTGCTCACAGATGGACTTCTTTACCGTGTGTCCTAGCGACTCCAGGGTGATCTTGAGAATATCGTTCACCATGGGCGTGCAGCCGCCGCAGCCGGTGCAGGCCTTGGTTGAGCGCTTCAGGTCATCGAGGGTCTTCACCCCTTTTTCGGTGATCTGGAAAACGAGGTCGCCTTTCGTGATGTTTTCGCAAGCGCAGATCTGCGCCGAGTCGGGCAGGTTCTTCACGCCGGCGCCTTCTTCCCCCTTGCCGGGCGCGCCGATGATCAACGACTCGGGTTGCGCAGGCAACGGCATCTGGTTGGCTGCCATCTGGTGGAACAGGTTGTATTGCTTGGCGTCGCCCACGAGGATACCGCCCAGCAGGTGTTTTCCATCGGCCGATAGGTTGATGCGCTTATATACCCCGTTGTGTTTGTCCTGGAAAGCAATGGGAATACAACCCGGTGTTTCACCCAGTGCATCACCAAAGCTACCCACATCCACCCCCATTAGTTTCAGCTTGGTCGACATGTCGAAGCCTTGAAAGGTCTTCGAGAAATCGCCTGCGATCTGGCGCACCACGATGTCGGCCATTTCGTAGCCCGGCGCTACCAGGCCATACACCATGTTGTTGTGTACCGCCACTTCGCCGATCGCAAAAATATTTTCGTCGTTGGTTTGCAGAAAGTCGTTTACGATTACGCCCCCTCGCGGGTGCACCTCGAGCCCACACACTTTCGCCACTTCGTCGCGGGGACGGATGCCGGCGGAGATCACCAGCATTTCGATGGGAAGGAATGAACCGTCCACAAATTCAAGACCGTCCAGCTTGCCGTTGCCGGCGATTTCCTTCGTACTCTTATTCAAGTGAACAGCAATGCCGAGTTGCGACAGCTTGTGCTGCAGGATCACTGAGCCTTGCTCGTCGAGTTGCCGGGGCATCAGGCGCGGGGCGAACTCTACGATGTGGGTCTCCAACCCCAGGTCTACCAGCGCTTTGCCGGCTTCAAGACCAAGCAGCCCTCCTCCCAACACGGCCGCGCGCGTCACTTTCTTTCCATAGTCAATGATTTGGTTCAGGTCTTCAATCGTACGGTACACAAACACGCCGTCGCGCTCCACGCCTTTCACGTTTGGCACGAAGGGACTGGATCCCGTGGCCAGCACCAGGTAATCGTAGCGGTCCGTCTTCCCCGTGTGGGTGGTGATGGTCTTTTGTTGCCGGTCTATTTCCGTCACCAGTTCGCCGGTGTGCAATACAATACGGTGTTCTTCATACCACGACGCCGGGGCCATCAAAAGATCTTCAGCCGTTTTTCCGGAGAAGAAGCTGGTGAGGTGCACCCGGTCATAGGCCGGTCTCGGCTCCTCTCCATACACGATCACGTCGGCCGCTACGCCCTGCTTACGTAGCTTTTCACAAAACTTGTAGCCGACCATTCCATTCCCTACGACGATGATACGTTTCATTGCAAACGATTTAAGTAATAAATGGATAAATAATACGTAATTATACGTATTAAATACCGTAGATAACAAATGTTTTTACGTATTATTACGTAAATATTTTAAACCTATGGTCAAGGAAAGAAAAGTGATCATTATGGGAGCAGGCCCCGGCGATCCGGACCTTATCGCTGTTAAAGGCGTGAAAGCCCTGCAACAAGCCGATGTCATATTATATGACGCCCTGGTAGCACCCGAGCTGCTGGAATACGCAGCGCCGCACTGTAAGCGCGTGTTTGTTGGAAAGCGAAAAGGGAAGAAGGAATTTTCACAGGACGAGATCAATCAACTCATTGTTTTTTATGCTGTCCGCCATACCTGTGTGGTGCGGTTAAAAGGCGGCGACCCTTTTGTGTTTGGCAGAGGGCATGAAGAGCTGGCTTATATCATGCGCCGCGGGCTGGCTGCCGAGATCATTCCCGGCATATCCAGTGCGTTGGCTGCACCGTCGTCGGTGGGCATTCCGCTGACCAAACGCGGCGTGAACGAAAGCTTCTGGGTCGTCACGGGCACATTGTCTTCCGGGGAGATCGGCCATGACCTGTTTTTGGCGGCCCAATCATCTGCTACCGTGGTCGTGCTCATGGGCCTGTCGCAGTTGCCGGAGATCGCTGCGCTCATCAGCAAGGAACGTTCCCCCGATGAGCCCATGGCCATCATCCAAAACGCCACATCGACAAACCAAAAAAGTATCACGGCCTGTGCTTCGACCATTGTGGCGGAAGCCGCTTTGCAAAACATCGGAACGCCCGCGGTGATCGTGATCGGCAAAGTGGTGACCGAACAGCTGCCACAGGGATCATCGTTCGCTTCTGTATACGCCACAAAACCTTTAACCCGTTGAACCATGACCGCACTCGCGATCGAATATTTCAAGTTTGAAGAAGATTTCGTCGAAGACAATGTCCGCTGCATTCCCATGATCGTCCGCTTCAAGCTCGACGCTTGCGGGGTGAAGCTAAAACTGGCCGAGTGGAGCAAATTTTCTCCCGAAGAACGGGAAGCGCTCGCCGTGGCGCCCTGTCATTCGGAAGAACAAACCGATCGCTATCGCAGCTATCTGCAACACCTGATCTGGTGGCGCACGGGCAACAAAGCCACGCCCATTGCCATTGGCGAAAATCCGCCGTGGTCGGTGCTGTCGTCGATACCGGAATTGTTATCGCAGAGACTTTATGAATGTGGCCACGCTATTTCGCTGGCACAGTGGCAAGGGCTCAGTACACTGCAACGCTTTGCCCTGCTGAAGCTGAGCAGTTCAGGCCACGAGCACAAGAACCTGGCGAAGGCCTTGCGGGAGTTCGGCCTGGTTAAAGACCGGGTGGCAGCTGGTGCGGATAATTGATGTTCTCAAAAACCGTCAGATCCTCTACGACGATATGCTTCACCTCCGGCGAGCGCAAAAACGATCGGGGACTGATGTTCCCGTCTTTCGCATTTTCCAGCAAAAGCGGAAAAGCGGCGGGCTCCCAAAGCGTGAGCAACGGCTCGGGCGCATTTTCAAGCGGATGAAGAAAGCAGGTCGCCAAGCGGTTTGGGTCGCGCTGTGAAAGCAGGGTTAGGAGGACCTGGGAGGTCACGTTGGGCATGTCGACGGCCACCACCAGCCAGGCTTTGTCGGGATGCAGCGTAAAGGCGCTGAGGATGCCGTTTATGGGTCCTCCGAAGTCATAGCGATCAGGCAACGGGTTCAACTGTCGGGGAATTTCCTGGTCTTTGCGACAGGAGGTAAACACCTTCTCGCAACAGCCCGACAACAAATCGAATACATATTGACGCTGCGGCTTACCGTCATGGTAAGCGATCAGCGATTTGTCTTTCCCCATGCGCGTGCTTTTGCCGCCGGAGAGAACCAGACCGTTGGGGATGTTCATGGTGTTAATAAACGCATGTTCTTCTTCTCCTGCAAGTCGGGGCAACCGCCCGAACACGTTACCGCGTGCAGGAATCCCTGACCCGCTCGTAACACTCCTTTCATATAAAAAACCCCGCTTTTTAGGCCCCACAGTTGTACCTTCGCCCTACGATGAATATTTCTGAGCTTAGCTTAAAGCGGCCCGTGCTGGCCGTGGTGATGAACGTCATCATTGTGATCTTTGGCGCCATTGGCTTTTCATTCCTCGGCGTCCGGGACTATCCTGCCATTGATCCACCCAACATCAGCGTCCGCACTTCCTATTCGGGCGCGAATGCCGACATCATCGAATCGCAGATCACCGAGCCTCTCGAGAAATCCATCAACGGCATTGCCGGCATCAAGAACATCTCCTCCAATTCCAGCCAGGGCGTCAGCAGCATCAACATCGAGTTCAATCTCGGTGTGGACCTCGAGGCAGCGGCGAACGACGTGCGCGACAAAGTTTCGCAAGCCATGCGCCAACTGCCGCAGGATTTGGATGCTCCCCCCGAAGTATCGAAAGCCGATGCCGGTTCGGACTATATTATCTCGGTCTCTGTTCAGAGCAACGCACGCAATCAACTCGAGCTTACAGAGTATGCCACAAACATCCTCATGGAACGGTTTCAAACCATTCCCGGTGTGAGCTACGTCCGCATCCTGGGAGAGAAGAAATACGCGATGCGGATCTGGCTCGACCCCAGTAAACTCACCGCCTACAGCCTTACGCCACTGGATGTGCTGGATGCTTTGAACAAAGAGAACGTGGAACTGCCCTCCGGAAAAATTGCAGGCGACGCCACGGAACTTACTGTGCGCACCTTCGGACGCTTGTTCAGCGAAGACGACTTCAACAACGTGCGCATCAAGACCGGGCCCACCGGCTCGATACGCCTGCGCGACGTGGGCACCGCGGTGCTGGGACCCGAAAACGAAGAGATCATGCTGAAAGGCCGGCTGGTACCCATGATCGGCGTAGCCCTCATCCCCCTGCCCGGTTCGAACTACGTAGAGATCGCCGACGAATTTTACAAGCGCCTCGATAAGATCAAGAAAGAAGTTCCCGATGACATTACGCTGACGATCGCCACCGATCAAACGATCTTTATCACGCGGTCGATACACGAAGTACAGGAGACCCTCATCCTATCGTTCCTCCTGGTCGTGTTGATCGTTTTCTTGTTCTTCAGAGATTTTATCATCGCTATACGCCCGCTCATCGACATCCCGGTGTCACTCATCGCCACGTTTTTTATTATGTATGTGGCAGGCTTTTCCATCAACGTGCTCACCATGCTGGGCATCGTGCTGGCCACAGGATTAGTAGTGGACGACGGCATCGTGGTGACGGAGAATATTTACAAGAAGCTGGAAGGCGGCATGAACAAGTTCAAAGCCGCCCGCGAAGGCTCGAAGGAAATTTATTTTGCCGTCATCTCCACGTCCATTACCCTGGCCGTGGTGTTCCTGCCCATCATCTTCATGCAGGGCTTTGTCGGACGTTTGTTCCGGGAGTTCGGATTTGTGGTGGCCGGAGCCGTGTTGATCTCCTGCTTTGTGTCGCTCACGTTGACGCCCGTGCTCAGCGTAAAGCTGACCCGCGATCACCGGAAGAAAACCAGGTTCTATACGTTGACCGAACCACTTTTCAACGGCATGGAGAATGGCTATCGCCGATCGCTCACCGCGTTTATGAAAGTTCGTTGGGTAGGGGTCGTGATCATCGCGCTTTGCGTGGTCGGTTCCTATTTTATGGTCCGGGTGTTGCCTTCGGAATTGGCGCCGCTGGAAGACCGCAATCAATTCCGCATGACGGTTTCGGCACCGGAAGGCATGTCGTTTGAATACATGGACAAGTACATCGACGGCTTGACCGAGTTTGTGATGGACTCCGTACCCGAAGCAAACATTGTCTACTCCATGGCGGGCAGTGCCGGCGGTGGCAGTAGCGGTGGGGTCAATAGTGGTTTTGTGCGCACCTTCCTGAACGACCCCAATGAGCGCCAGCGCTCACAGCAAGACGTTGTGAACATGATCAACCGGAACCTCTATCGCTTTCCGGCAGGCAAGGCCTTTGTTGCACAAGAGCAAACCATTTCCACGAATCGCCGTGCCGGCCAACCGGTGCAGTTCGTGATCCAGAACAATAACTTTGAAAAACTGACGGCTGCCCTGCCCAAATTTCTTGAGGCAGCCGGCAACAACCCCACGCTGCTGGGCGTAGACACCGATCTCAAATTTAACAAGCCTGAACTTCGCATCGTCATCAACCGCCTGAAGGCCACCGAACTGGGCGTTAGCGTGGCCGATATCTCGGAGACACTACGGTTGGCCTATAGCAACCTTCGTTTTGGCTACTTCACCAAAGACGGCAAACAATACCAGGTGATCGGCCAAGTGGACCGCATCAACCGCGACGAACCCGACGACCTCAAAGCCCTGTTTGTCCGAACCACCTCCGGCGATCTCATTTCGCTCGACAACGTGGTCACCATTGAAGAATCCACCACGCCACCCGCACTCTATCACTTCAACCGCTATCGCTCCGCTACCATATCGTCTGGCCTCGCCCCCGGCAAAACCATTGGCGACGGCGTGAAAGCGATGCAGGAGATCGCCGCCACCGTATTGGACGACAGCTTCACCACCTCGCTCAGCGGTTCGTCGCGCGACTACGCCGAAAGCTCGAGCAACACGGCGTTTGCCTTTGTGCTGGCGTTGGTGCTCATCTACCTCCTGCTCGCCGCCCAATTTGAAAGCTATATCGATCCGTTCGTGATCATGCTCACCGTGCCCCTGGCCATGACCGGGGCCTTCCTGGCCCTGCTCCTCTTTGGACAAACCATCAACATCTTCTCGGAGATCGGCATCATCATGCTCATCGGCCTGGTGACTAAAAACGGTATTCTCATTGTCGAATTCGCCAATCAAAAACGCGAGGAAGGCTTGAACAAACTCGAAGCCGTCATCGAAGCCTCCAAGCTAAGATTACGTCCTATCTTGATGACCAGCCTCGCCATGGCGCTGGGCTCTTTGCCCCTGGCCTTGTCTTTGGGCGCCGCATCCAGTAGCCGCGTTCCACTGGGACTTGTCATTGTCGGGGGCGTGATCTTTTCGTTGATCCTTACGCTGTTTGTTATTCCCGCGATGTATTCCTTCCTGGCGCGCAAAAAGCATCATGATCCGGAAGAGGAGGATGAGGTGGTGGAAGAGAAGGACTTAGTCTATGAGGATTGACGGTCGTTGTGGGTGTTCTTCGCCAACAGCCCATTCAGCTTCCCCTACATTAATTTTAGTCGACGTCTTATACAGATCCGTAACGTCCTAACCCCCGTCGCACTCACAACGGGGTGATCCACGGGGACTGGTTGACGGGTAATCATCTTATTCATGGGGAATGCACACCCGGTGATGTTGTTGGTGAAGAACACCAACAACGGCTGGTGATTTCCCGGTTGTTTCAGCAAACGTGTGCATGTGCCTTTGAGGGGGCTTAAATCACCTTCCACAAAAATAGTTGCGGTTTGGGCTAGGAAACGGGAACGGAATGCCGCTACCTTCGTTTAACAATTTTGTTAAACATAAAAGATAAGTGAGCACAATTCCCGAAGCCCAGACGGAGGCCGTGATCAAAGAAAAAGCCAAATCCCTGTTCTTTCAGAAAGGTTTTTTGAACGCGACCACCCAGGAGATTGCCGACGAGGCCGGGGTCAACCGGGCCCTCATACACTATTATTTCCGTTCGCGCGACCAATTGATGGACACCTTGCTGGAAGAAGCGGTCAACGAAAAGCGGGAACGTGCGCGTGCCGTGCTTTCGTCGGCCTTGCCGTTCCGGGAGAAGATCAGTTTGTTTATTGATATCGTCGTGGAGTATGGATTGAAATACCCTTACCTCGAAAACTTCATCATCACCGAAACGGCACGTAACCCCGAGAAGGTGAAGGTGTTGTGTCAATCGAAGATCAAGTCCAGCGACCTGATCCGGAAAGACCTGGAAGAGGAGATCGCCAAGGGCAGGTTGCTCCCCATCACGGCCGAGCACTTCGTGATCAACCTGATTTCCCTGTGCAACTATCCGTTGTTAGCCAAAACCGTTTTGCAGAACATGCACGGCATGAGCGATACCGCTTACCGAAAATTTTTGCAAGACAGAAAAGAAATTATCTATCACGCCATATTTCATGAACCTCTGCCCCGCATCGCCCGTAAAGAAGAGCATCCTCATCCTAAACACGCTAAATAATACTAGAAAGACGCAATACCCTATGTACCACCCAACGCAAACGAAACGAAATCTATTCCATTGGCTCCTGGCGCCGGCCTTGCTCCTCTCCGTGGTGGCGAGGGCTCAGCAACAACCTCCCCAGGACAGCCTTTTGCAAAACCCCACCCTCGACAAGGTGGTGGAATATGCGCTCACGCATCAACCTCAGGTACAGCAAGCTTTGGCGGATCAGGAGATCACCGACCGGATCATTCAGGGCAAACTGGCCGATTGGTATCCCCAACTGAATTTTGCAGCCAACTACCAGCGAAATATCGATCTGCAAACCAGCATCATCGGTGGCAATCCGGTCAGGTTCGGTGTGAACAACACCTCATCGTTGCAATTCACCGGCACGCAGACCATCTTCAACCGCGATGTATTGCTGGCCCGAAGCACTGCCTCCAAGGTGAGGATCCAGGCCAGCCAGAACACCAGCGCCAGCAAGATCGATGTGGTGGTCAACGTTACCAAGGCTTTTTATGACGTGCTGGCTACTTCTCAACAGATCCGCGTCGGCGAAGAAGACATCATCCGCCTGCAACGCAGCCTCAAGGATGCCACCGCGCAATACAACGCCGGCGTGGCCGACAAGACCGACTATAAGCGCGCCACGATCCTGCTGGCCAACGCCAAGGCTACGCTGAAAACCAACCAGGAGATGCTGGTCTATAAACAAGAGCAGCTAAAAACACTCATGGGCTACCCGGTAAGGGGCGGCTTGCAAATTGTCTACGACACCCTGCAGATGGAGCGCGAGATCGACCTGGACACAACGCAGACCCTCTCCTACGCCAGCCACATCGATTATAAATTGATGATCACGCAACGCGAGTTGCAGGAGGCCAACGTGAAATATGCCTGGTGGGGATTCATCCCTTCGCTGAACGCTTTTGGTGCTTACTTCCTGAACTATCAAAACAACAACTTCGGTGAACTTTACAACCAGCGGTACCCCAACTCCTACGTGGGCGCCACGTTTTCCTTCCCGATTTTCCAGGGCATGAAGCGCGTGGCCAAAGTACAGGAACAACGGTGGACGTTGCGCAAGCTGGATTGGTCGGTAAAGAACCTCGAGAGCAATCTCAGCACGGAATACACCCGGTCGCTCGCGGCCTACAAGAGCAACCTGGCAACCTACCTGGCGTTGAAAGAAAATGTGGAACTCGCCCGCGAGGTCTACGATGTCATTCAACTCCAATATAAAAGCGGCATCCGCGCCTACCTCGACGTAACGGTGGCCGAAACCGATCTGCGGACGGCGCGCATCAATTATTTCAACGCGCTGTACCAGGTGCTGGCCAGCAAGATTGACGTACAAAGAGCTTTAGGACAAATCAACTATTAATTCAAATCTTCTTCTCCTATGTTATTGAATGCATTACAACGCTATACAATGCTGAGCCTCTTGCTGGTGGCTGCGGCCTGTGGTCAGAAAAATCAGCAAGGCCAACAAGGACCGCCGCCCGTGAACGTGGTGGTGAAACCTTCCAGCACGACGGATGCTATTTATTATGAAGAATATCCTGCCGTGGTCCGTGCCCTCAACGAAACGGAACTGCGCGCGCAGGTGAACGGCTATATCACGGCCATCCACTTTACTGAAGGCTCAAAAGTGCGCAAAGGCCAGAAACTCTATTCCATCGATCAGCAACAATACGAGGCCACCTACGAACAGGCGCAGGCCAACCTGAAAGTGCAGGAGGCCAACCTCGAAAAAGCACAAAAGGACGTGGAACGCTATCGCGAGCTGAACAAGAGCGACGCCATCGCCAAACAACAAGTGGACTATGCCGAGGCCACCTATGCAGCGGCACAGCGCCAGGTGGATGCTGCGAAAGCTGCCATGCGCGGCGTGCAGACCAATGTGCGCTACTCCACCATCGCCGCTCCTTTCGATGGTACGATCGGCATCTCCAACGTGCGCCTCGGCGCAGCGGTATCCGCCGGCCAAACGTTGCTGAACACGATCTCGTCCGATGATCCCATCGCCGCCGACATCGCTGTCGATCAAAGAGAGATCCTCCGCTTTACACAACTCTTTGCGAGAAAGGGTGTAAAAGGCGACTCCACCTTCCGCCTCGCGGTGGGAGCAGATTTGTATCCGGAACCCGGACACATCAGCGTGATCGATCGCGCCGTCGACCCGCAAACCGGTTCGATCAAAATGCGTTTGGTGTTCCCCAACCACGATCACCTGCTCCGTTCGGGCATGAGCGCTACCTTACGCGTCCTGGCATCGTCCGCCAAGTCCATTGTCATTCCCTATAAGGCAGTGACCGAACAACTCGGCGAGTTCTATGTCTACGTGCTGGCCGATAGCAACAAAGTGACACAGCGCAAAGTGGTGCTGGGCACGCAAGTGGGCAAAGACATCGTCATCAAAAGCGGCCTGAGCGAGAATGAGTCCGTCGTCGTGGAAGGTGTTCAAAACCTTCGCGAAGGATCGGTGGTAAACACCGCGCCTCCCGCTGCCGCCGCGGCTGCTAAAACAAAATGACCCTTATAACCTTACTGAAGAATCCATGATAGCAGATGTATTTATAAAGAGACCCGTCACCGCCATCGTCATATCGGTCGTGCTCGTCTTGGTGGGCCTCATTGCCATGAGCACGCTGCCCATCTCGCAATACCCCGACATCACACCGCCCACCGTCTCCATCACCGGCATCTACACCGGCGCCGACGCACAGACGGTGGAGCAGACCACCACCACCGCCATCGAGACGCAGGTGAACGGTACCCCGGGCATGATGTACATGTCCAGCAACAGCACCGGCAGCGGACAGAGCGCCATCACCGTTACGTTCGACATCGGCACGAACATCGACATTGCGACACTCGACGTGCAAAACCGCGTGAGCGTAGCCGAG
>Ga0209050_1001817_pt1 | contig 20812 bp, 19 predicted proteins | sample Araplavi_mTSA_r2_FD_184276 | JGI IMG/M metagenome (GOLD analysis project Ga0209050, IMG submission 184276) | Arabidopsis root microbial communities from North Carolina, USA - plate scrape MF_Cvi_mTSA_r2 (SPAdes) (version 2) | ecosystem: Host-associated > Plants > Roots > Endosphere | place: USA... | reverse complement strand
GCCTCGTCGAGAGCACCGTCGCGACGGACCGCCGAGCGCGTGCGATGCGAGCCTTCCACGCGCGTTCCATGGCGGCACCGCGACGCGACGCGTACACGACGAACACGATCATCGCGAGCAGCACGGTGCAGGTCTCGTGCATCTGGAACAGGCCGAGGTGGAAGTACAGCATCTGGCCGAGGCCGCCGGCGCCGACCACGCCCAGCACGGCGGCGGCGCGGATGTTGTTCTCCCAGCGGTAGAGGCTGTACGACAGCAGCTGCGGCAGCACCTGCGGCAGGGTCGCCCACAGGAAGACGCGCAGGCGATCGGTGCCGCGCACCCGCAACGCCAGGGCCGGGCCGGGGGCGGCGTTCTCGATGCTCTCGGCGAACAGGCGGCCCAGCACGCCGGTGGTGTGCAGCGACAGCGCCAACGTGCCGGGGAACGGGCCCAGGCCGGCGGCGATCAGCAGCAGCGAGGCCCACACCAGTTCGGGGATCGAGCGCAATGCGTTCAGCAGCAGGCGCGCGCCGGCATGCAGCCCCTGCGCCGCCGGCCCGCCGCGTGCACTGGCCGGCACCGCCAGGCACAGGCCGGCCAGCGCGGCGAGCACGGTGCCCAGCAGCGACATCGCGAGCGTCTCGCCGGCCGCGCCGAGCGTGCGGCGCAGGAAGGCGGGCGATGCCTCCGGCGGGAAGAAGCTCGCGCCGAACGACGCCAGCTTCGCCAGCTCGGCCGGCGCGAGGAAGTCGCGCCATCGCAGGTCCAGCGTCGCGAAACTGGCCACCACCAGCGCCAGCACGGCGGCCAGCACCAGCAGGCCGCGGCGGCGTGTCGGCGGGGGCGGCGGCAGCGGCGTCGACTCGCTCATCCCATCACCCGCCGCAACACCGCGCTGAGCCGGTCGCTGAGCCACACCAGCGCGATGAACACCAGCAGGATGGCGCTCACCTCCTGGCCGGCAAACATCTTTGCGGCACTGTCGAGCAACTGGCCCAGGCCGCCGGCGCCGACGAACCCGAGCACCACCGACGACCGGATCGCGCATTCCCAGCGGTACACCGTGTAGCTGACCAGCTCGCCGGCGCACTCCGGCAGCGCGCCGAAGCACAGCGCCTGCAGGCGCCCGCTGCCGTTGCGCAGCAGCGCCTGCGTCGACACGCCGTCGCTGCTCTCGAGGATGTCGGCATACACCTTGCCGAGCATGCCGCCATAGGTGATCGCGATCGCGAGGACACCGGCCGTCGGACCCAGCCCGACCACCCGCACGAACAGCAGCGCCCACACCAGCTCGGGGATCGACCGCAGCACCACCAGCACCCAGCGCACCGCCTGCCGGCAGGCCGCCGGCCAGGCGCCCATCGGGGCGGCCAGCGCGCTCACCGACAGCCGCGAGGTCGCGAGCAGTGCCAGCGGCACCGCCGCCAGCCACGCCAGCGCAAGCCCGGCCGTCGCGATGGCGACCGTGCGCCAGGTCGCGCGCAGCAGCTCGGCCAGGAAGTCCGCGTCATGGCGCGGCGGCACGAAATCGGAGATGAACTTCCAGGTCGCACCGAGGCTGCGCGCATCGGCCAGCGTGGCCGGGTTGAACTCGGTCCACACCAGCAGCGGCCACGCGAGCACCGCGGCCATCAACAGCAGCGACACCCGGCGCAGCCGTGCCGGGTCGCGCTGCGCGGCAGCGGTCGAACGCATGGCGTGGTCCATCAGCGGCACATGCTTTCGGGCAGCAGGTTGATCGGTGGGGAGGGGTCGCCCGGCTCGGATGCCACCGGCACCTCCCCCGCATACAGTTCGCGCAGCGCGGCATCGTCCAGCCCCGCGGCCGGGCCGTCGTACACGCAGACGCCGGCGCGCAGCGCGACGATGCGCTCGAAGCGCTCGCGCGCCACGTCCACCTGGTGCAGGCTGCAGACCAGCGTGCGGCCGTCGCGCCGCGCGGCGCCGAGCAGCGCATCGATCACACCGCGCGCCCGCGTCGGGTCGAGTGCCGACAAGGGCTCGTCGACGAGCCACAGGCTCGCCTGCGACACCAGCGCACGCGCCAGCCCGACACGCTGCCGCTCGCCACCCGACAGGCGATCGACGCGCAGCCACAGCTTGTCGGCCAGCCCGAGCTGCGCGAGCGCCGCCTGCGCAAGCGCTGCGTCGCGCGGGCTCCACAGCGTGCGCAGGCTCTGCAGCAGCCCCATCGCCGGCAGCCGCCCGGCCAGCACCGCGGTGACGACGCGCTGGCGCGGCGGCAGCGGCGGCACCTGCGGCGCGAGGAACAATCGGCCGCGCAGCCGGCGCAGCTCGCGCGCCGGCATCGCCCACGGGTCGCGGCCGAACAGCGACACGCTGCCGCCCGCCGGCCGCACCGCGCAGGCCAGCGCCATCAACAGGCTGGTCTTGCCGGCGCCCGACGCGCCGATCACCGCGACCTGCTCGCCGGCCGCGATGCGCAGGTCCAGCCCGCGCAGCGCGAGGCCAGGCACGCCCGGCGCCGCCGGGGCCGACAACGCGCGCAACTCGACGGCGGGTGCGGCCGCGCCCACGTCCTTCACTTCAGCAGGCCGGCGTTCTCTGCCGCGGCCTTGATGCCGACGTAGTTCTCGGGCTTGGTCGCGACGAAGCGGGTCGCGCGCTGCAGGCCCAGGATCTCCTTGCCTTCCGGCGTGGCCGCATCGAGCGCGAGGAAGGCCTGCTGGATCCTGTTGCGCAGGTCGGCCGGCATGTCGGCATGCACCGTCCAGTTGTAGTCGTAGTAGGCCGGCGTCGTGAAGAACACCTTCACCTGGCTGGTGTCGACCTTCTTGTCGGCGACGAACTTCTCCCACACCGAGATGTTCAGCGCGCCGGCGTCGACCTTGCCGCTTGCCACCGCTGCGATCGTCGCGTCGTGCGCGCCCGAGAAGCTGACCCGCTTCAGGTCGGCATCGGGGTTGATCTTCGCGGCCAGCAGGAAACTGCGCGGCATCAGGTGGCCCGAGGTGCTCGATGCCGAGCCGAAGCTCAGCGTCCGGCCCTTCAGGTCCGACAGCGTCGCGATGCCGCTCTTCGCGTCGGTGATGAAGACCGAGCGGAAGCGCTCGTCTTCCTCGCGCTGCACCAGCGGGATCACCTTGCCGTTCGAGCGCACGCTCGCCTGCACGAAGGTGAAGCCGCCGAACCAGGCCAGGTCGACCTTGCGGTTGACCACCGTCTCGACGGCCGCCGCGTAGTCGGTCACCGGCGTCCACTCGACCTTCATGCCGAGCCTGGCTTCGAGGTACTTGCCGAGCGGCGCGAATTTGCGCGCCAGCTCGGTCGGCGATTCGTCGGGGATCGCGGTGACGCGCAGCACGCCGGGCGTCGCGGTCTGCGCCATCGCGGTGCCGGCGGCCAGCGCCAGCGGCACGGTCAGCGAGAGGGCGGCGATCAGGCGTTGGATCGAGGAGGTCATGTCGGGTCCTGGGGGTTTCGGGGAAAGAAAAATTCAGGGCAGCGAAGCGACCCGCCGTGCGAGCGCCGCGATGCCGTCGGGCGAGAGGTCGTCGGTCTCGACGCGCTGCGCCTGGCCGAGGCGTTCGAGCTGCCGCCCCTGCGAGCGCGCATACAGCGGATCGTAATGCTGGGCCATCAGCGCTTCGAACAAGGGCGGCAACTCGCGCTGCAGCGCCCAGGCCTGCCAGGTCGCCAGCGTCTCTTTCGGCAGCAGCTCGCGCAGTCCGCCGAGCTTGTCGGCCAGGCGCTGCGGGTCGTCGCCCAGCCAGGCGTAGTCGCGCAGCAGGTAGGCGAGCCGCGCCTCGCGGGTGGCCGCGATCTCGACGATGGGGCTGGCCCGCAGCCGCTGCAGCAGCGGCTCGGGCACGGTGAGCCGGCCGATGCGGCGGCTCTCGGCCTCGACCCAGGTGCGGCGCGATGGATCGAGCGCATCGAGCGCGTGCAGCAGCTGCGTTTCGAAGGCCTTCTGCGACGGCTGCTCGGTGCCGGGCAGGTCGCCGAGCACCGAGCCGCGGTGGGCGGCCAGCGCCTCGAGGTCGAGCACCTGCTCGCCCTGCTGCGCCAGCGCATGCAGCATGCGCGTCTTCGCGCTGCCGGTCGGGCCGCACAGCACGCGCAGCGGCAGCGCCGGCGCACGCGCGGCCAGCTCGCTGATGACATGCGCGCGCCACGCCTTGTAGCCGCCCTTCAGCTGCTGCGCGTCCCAGCCGACCAGCCGCAGCCAGTTGACGAAGCTGCCGCTGCGCATGCCGCCGCGCCAGCAGTACAGCAGCGGGCGCCAGTCGCGCGGCTTGTCGCGCATCAGCCGGTCGAGGTGGTCGGCGATGTTGCGGGCCACCATCGCGCCGCCGATCTTGCGGGCCTCGAAGGCGGACACCTGCACGTAGGTCGTGCCGACGATGCGGCGCTCGTCGTCGCTGAGCACCGGGCAGTTGATCGCGCCGGGGATGTGGTCGAGCGCGTACTCGGCCGGCGTGCGCACGTCGATCAGCACGCTGAAGGACGACAGGTCTTCCACCGTGGTGGGCTTGTGGCTCATCGGCGCGCCCTCGGCGGTTTCACCTTCGACAAGGTTTTGATCGACACTTCAGAGATGACCGAACCCATCCGACTCACTTCCTTCTCGCACGGCGGTGGCTGCGGCTGCAAGATCGCACCCGGCGTGCTGGCCGACATCCTGGCGCGCGCGCCGCAAGGCCTGGTGCCGCCCGAACTGATGGTGGGCACCGAGACCGCGGACGACGCGGCGGTCTACCGGCTGAACGACCGGCAGGCGCTGGTGGCCACCACCGACTTCTTCACGCCGATTGTCGACGACCCGCGCGACTTCGGCCGCATCGCGGCGACGAATGCGATCTCCGACATCTACGCGATGGGCGGCACGCCGATCATGGCGCTCGCGCTGGTCGGCATGCCGCTCGACAAGCTGCCGCCGGCGGTGATCGGCGCGATCCTCGAAGGCGGCGCGAGCATCTGCCGCGAAGCCGGCATCCCGATCGCCGGCGGCCATTCGATCGATGTGCTGGAGCCGATCTATGGACTCGTGGCGCTCGGCCTGGTGCACCCCGACCGCGTGCGCCGCAATGCCGACGCGCGCGACGGCGATGTGCTGGTGCTGGGCAAGCCGCTCGGCGTCGGCATCCTGTCGGCCGCGCTGAAGAAGGGCCTGCTCGATGCCGACGGCTACGCCGAGATGCTGCGCCACACGACGCAGCTGAACCGCGTCGGCAGCGAACTGGGCGGGCTCGACGGCGTGCATGCGATGACCGACGTGACCGGCTTCGGGCTGGCCGGCCACCTGCTGGAGGTGTGCCGCGGCTCCGGCCTGGCCGCACAGCTCGACCTGCCGGCCCTGCCGCTGATCGAATCGGCCGCGGCCCATGCGCGCCACGGCATCGCGACCGGTGCATCGGCACGCAACTGGGCGGGGTATGGCGCCGACGTGTCGCTCGCACCCGAGGTGCAGCCATGGCAGCAGGCGCTGCTCACCGATCCTCAGACCAGCGGGGGATTGCTGGTGAGCTGCGCGCCCGAGGCGGCGGCCAAGGTGCTGGAGCGCTTCCATGCCGCAGGGTTCGGTCAGGCGGCGGTGATCGGTCGGATGCAGGCAGGCTTGCCACGGCTGACTGTGCAGACCAGGGCTTGATCAAATCGCTGACGCCCCGCGTGCCGCAATTGCGCGGTTCATGTCGTCGATGCTCACGGCCCCCTTCGGCTTGCCGAACAGTCCCTTGAGTTCGGTCACCGAATCGAGCGTCTCGAACTTCCTCGCCAGAAACTCCACCAGCGCCCTCACCCGACCCGGCACGAAGCGCCCGCTCGGCAGCAGCGCGTGCAGCGGGTAGGGCTCGGTCTCCCATCCGGGCAACAGCGGCACCAGCGCGCCGCTGAGCAGGTCGCCGCGGATATCGATCTGCGACTTCAGCAGCACGCCGACGCCGGCCACGGCCCACTCGCGTGCCAGCGATGCATCGTCGACCGTGCGGTCGCCCTTCACTCGCACGTCCACCCATTGGCCATCGCGACCGAAGCGCCACGTGCGGAAGTTGCGCCCGCCGCGGTCGAAGGTCAGGCAGTTGTGCTGCAGCAGATCCTGCGGCGTCTGCGGCGCCGGGTGCCGGCGCAGGTAGTCGGGCGACGCGCACAGCACCGGCCGCGACGCCACCAGCAGCCGCGCGACCAGGCCCGAGTCGGCCGGCGTGCCGTAACGCAACGCCACATCGACGTCATCGCGCACCACGTCCTTCGGCCGGTCGCCGACGCTGAGCGCCAGTTGCAGCCCGGGGTGCAATGCCATGAACTCGCTGAACCACGGCAGCAAGGTGGTGCGCGTCAGGTCCGACGGCGCCGCGACGCGCAACGTGCCGACCAGCGCGCCGCGCTCCTCGGTGACCTGCGACTCGCCCTCGGCCAACAGTTCGAACGCGCGGGTCGCATAGCCGAGCAGCGTCTGGCCCTGCGCCGTCAACCGCATCGCGCGGGTGGAGCGCTCGAACAGCCGCGTGCCGAGCTGCGTCTCCAGCCGCTTCAGCATCGCGCTGGCGGCCGCCGGCGTGATGCCGAGCGCCCCGGCAGCGGCCGTCAGCGAGCCGCCGCGCGCGGTCTGGATCAGCACGTCGAAGTCCGCGATGTTGTCAACTTTCATTTGAAATTGATACTTCCGGCATCGCCTTATCAATCGAGGGTTGCGATTCTAGAGTTCGGGCCTCACTCACAGGAAGTCTCATGCCCTCACCGCAAACCTCTCTCACAGTCGCCGCCCCGTCGATCGCCCGCGAAGCCGCCGCGCGGCTGCTGGCCGCCGCTCACGCCGCCTGCCGCGACATCGGCATCGACGCCACCATCGCGATCACCGATGCCGGCGGTCACCTGAAAGCCCTCGACCGCACCGACGGCGCGCCGTTCCTGACCGTCGACGTGGCGATCGACAAGGCCTGGACGGCCGCGTCGTTCGGCCTCGGCACGCACGTGTGGAACGGCATCGTTCGCGACCCGGTCGTCGCGCAGCTCGCGCACCGGCCGCGCATGGTCGCCGTCGGCGGCGGCTGCCCGATCGTGCATGAGGGCCGCGTAGTCGGCGGCATCGGCATCTCCGGCGGCAACGCACTGCAGGACCAGCAGGCGGCCGAGGCCGCGCTGACGTCGGCGGGCTTCGACGTGGCAGCGGCCTGATCCGCATGAAGCCCCTTCACCACCTCGCCGCGATCTGCGCCCTCGCCTCGCTCCACGCTCCCTTCGCTGTCGCGGCCGATGCGATCACCGACCCGACCGCTGCCACCGCCGACTTTTTCGCGAAGATCAGCGCGAAAGACCTCAACGCCGTCGCGCGCTACCTGCCCGCCGACGGCTTCACCGAAACCGTGCCGGAATCGAAGGAGTTGCTGCACCTCGACGCGAAGGCCTTCGACGGCCTGTTCAGGTCCGGCCGGCAGATCGACCTGCGCGTCGCCGACCTGGCGCTGCAGCGTTTCGGCGACAGCGCGCTCGTGACCGGCACGCGGCTGGGCGGCATCGGTGCGCCGGATGCCGCACCGGCCTCGGGCCGGCTCGCGTTCACGGCGCTGTGGACGCGTGCGCCGTCAGGCTGGCAGCTGCGCCACCTGCACCTGTCGGCGCAGCCCTGAAGCGGCTCACGCCAGCGGCGCGCAAGTCATGCGGAAATCGACGTGGTAGTGCTCGTCGTGCCGCACCCACGCGCGGCCCTTCATGAAGTTGACGTGCTCGCGCAGCCAGTCACCACGCGGCGTGGCCAGCAGCATCGGCAGGTACGGCGGGTCGAAGATCACCATCGCGAGGCCGGACCCGTGGCGACGTGCCGATTCCGCGAGCTGGAACAGGTGCTCGGCGATCGCCGCGAAGTCGATGCGCAGGTCGTCGAAACGCCCTGCCGCATCGAACTCGATCGAATAGCCGAGCTTGTTCGCGATGCCCGTCGGCAGCGGCACCGACACGCCGGCCGCATTGCGCACCGGCACGAAGAAGTCGACCGACAGGCCGTTCTGGTGGCTGCGGTGCGGGCGGATGCGGCCACCGCCCGCCCAGCCGGTCTCGCCGTAGACGAACACCGTGCCGGGCAGCGCCGTCGCGAGCTGCGCATAGGCGTCGATGACGACGTCGCGCACCATCGAATGCACGTGCGTGCGGCCGGCCGCCACGCCGAGCTGGCTGTAGGCGGAGAAGTTGGAACCGGAGGTCGGCAGCGCGACACCCTCCTCGAGGCGTCCCTTGGCCACCGTGCCGAAGCAACGGCTCGCGGCGGACGATGGCAGCGCGGCCGTCATCGTCATGGCCCCCGCCGCCATGAGCATCGCTCGCCGGCGAAGACCGCTCATGTCGATGCGGCCTCGCTTTCGCCCTGCTGCCACAGCTCATGGCGATGGATACCACCCTGCTCATCGACGGCCAGGTAGCCGACGTTCTGCGACTGCAGGAACGGCAGCGCGTCGCGCTGCAGCAGCATCGCGATGGTCGTCAGCGCGCCGGCGGCCAGGCAGGCCGGCGCGACCACGCTGACCGATTGCCAGTGCGACACCGGCCGGCCGTCGCGCGGGTCGAGGATGTGGCAGTAGCGCACGCCGTCCTGCTCGAAGAAGCGCTCGTAGTCGCCGCTGGTCGCGAGCGCGCCGTCGGCCAGGTCGATGCGGGCGATCAGCGCGCGCTCATGCCGCGGATGCTGCACGCCCAACACCCACGGCCGGCCATCGGGGCGCGGGCCGATCAGGCGGATGTCGCCGCCCAGGTTGACCATGCCGTGGCGCACGCCGCGCGACTGCAGCAGCGTCGCGGCGCGGTCGGCCGCGTACTCCTTGCCGAAGCCGCCGAAGTCGAGTTCCATGCCGGCCATCGGCAGCTCGATGCGGCCCACCTGCCCCGGCCCCCGGCGCTGCCAGCGCAGCCGCTGCCAGCCGACGCGCGGCAGCAACTGCGCGAGCTGCCCGTCGGCGGGCTGGCGGCCGGCCTTGAAATCCCAGGCCTGGCGCAGCATGCCGGAGGTGATGTCGAACAGCCCGCCGCTGCTGGCATGCAGCTGCGCCGCGAAATCGAGCAGGTCGGCCGTCTCGACGTCGACCTCGACCGGCTTGCCGCTGCCCGCCGCGGCGTTGATGCGCGACACCACGCTCGCATCGCGATAGCGCGAGAACTTCGATTCGATGCGCTGCACCTCGGCGATCGCCTCGCGCGCCAGCGGCTCAGCCTGGCGGCGGCCGAGGCCGGCGATGCGCACCTCGCACTCGCAGGCCATCGCGCTGAAGCCGAAGCCGAGGTCGTCGGCCTGCGCCTCGGCGCGCGCCGACATCGGATGCGTCGACATGGTCAGAACTTTCGGCTGATGCCGACCTGCAGCATGCGCGCCTTGAACGGCTCGAGCCCTTTCGAACCCTCGCCGCCGGCACGCCATTCGCCGCGCTGCTGGTAGGCCTCGCCCTTCAGGTCGACCGTCCACAGCTCGTCGACCGCCCACTGCACTTTCAGCCCGAGCGTGAATGCACCGAAGGCCGACAGCCGCTGGTCGAGCGAGTTGAAGGCGTTGGCATTCCAGCCCACCGGATAGGGCTCGCCGAGCGTCGTGTCGTACACCGGGTCGGCGTAGAACGACGCCGCGCTCTGCGTGTAGTAGCGCAGCAGCGGCGTCAGGCTGACACCGCCACCAACCGGCTTGACCCATTCGAGCTGAAGCGTGCTCGCCCTGACCTGCCAGCTGTCGTTGTAGGCGCGCCAGCTGCTGCGCAGCGTCGAGCCGTCGCCAGTGAAATGGTGGTTCCAGCGCAGCAGCAGCGCAGTCTGGCGTCGCTCGCTCGGCCGTGCGTCGAGCGCCTTGTACGGATCGTTCAGGTAGCCGGTGCTGCGGCTGTGCGTCAGGTTGGCCTGCACCAGGTCGTCGCCGGTGACGGCCTGCGTGACGCCGACGATGAAGTCATTGGTGCGCTTGCGCTCGTCGGCGACGTTGCCGTCGTAGCCGCCGCCGGTCGGGTCGATCTTGTCGCCGGCATGGCCGAAGCCGGCGTTCCAGGTGGTGTTGTTGTCGTCGCTCGACCAGGTGCCGGCCAGCGAGAACGCACGCGACAGGTAGTCGTGCTCGGTCGAGTACGCGCCGCCCAGCGACAGCGAGGCGCGCTGGAAGTAGCGCGTCACCTTCAGGTCGCCGGCCTTGCGCTCGTCGTCCATCGTCGATGCGCCGGACACGTTGCTGTGGTAGCGCGGCGTCGCACCCGACACATGGTCGAACGAGGCCGAGGCCTCGACGCCCCACTCGCTGCCGATCGGCGCGACCAGCAGGAACGACGGCGTGTTCACCGTCACGCGCTTCCAGCCGGGCTGCGAATCCTGGTAGTTCAGGAAGCGCAGGCCGACCAGGCCTTGCTCGGGCGCGATGTCGGCGCGCACGACGCCGGGCAAGGCCATCGCGGCCAGCACGAGGGTGCCGAGGGGCGCGTTCAGTTGCATCCGCAGCCTCCGCCACCCACGCCGTAGCCGCCGGACGCGTTTTCCTTGCTGGTGTAGATGTGCTGCTCGAAGCGCTGCTCCAGCGCATCGCCGCCCATCGTCATCTCGGGCTTCGCGAGGTGGCCCTTCTCCCAGGCCTTGGGCGGTTCGTAGTTGGCACAGCCGGCCAGGCAGGCGGCCAGCATCGCGATCGCGGATTTGCGCATCTCGGTCTCCGGTGGTCGCGCGACTTTAACTGCCCGGCGTGGAACGCTTCATGCATGCCGCAGCCCACCGTTTGAACGCTGGAGGTTTGCGATGCTGGACAGCACCACCACGAAGTTCTCACACGTGAAGCCGGGCGACACCGCCTGGCGCAGTGACGGGCTGCGGGACTTCTTCCTGTACCGCGACCTCGGCGTCGAGGACGCTACCCGGGGCCGGGTGCTCGCGCAGCTGGTGAAGGCCAACCTGGCACCCGAAAAGGGCACCGGCTGGCACCGTCATGAGGCGGAATTCCACATCGTCATCATGACCAAGGGCTGGGCCAAGTTCATGTACGAGGACCGCGAGACGCTGGTCTCGGCCGGCGACTGCGTGCACCAGCGCCCCGGCATCGTGCACTACCTGTTCGACTACTCGCCCGACATGGAGTACATCGAGATCGTCGGGCCGTCGGACTTCAAGTCGATCGACATGCCGGGGCCGTGTGAGGTGCCTCCTGTGACGCCTTGGTAGCGCCACGTGCGAATCCTTGGCGGCGATCTGCGCGAGCAAAGGCGCGGGCGGAGGGTGTGGGGCTCGCCGGCCAGTGCGGTCATCATCCCTGGCGGGATGCTGACTCCCCTCCGCTGCGCAGTTTGAAGGCCCGTCGCCGAAACTCCCTCCGCTCGCTTCGCTCTCTGTGGTCAAACAGTCGGCGACAGTCAGTTCACGATCGCGCTTCGCGCGGGGCCATCAAACTGCACAGCTCCGGCGCCCCGTCCTGATTGGCGCTCCCCACCCCCCCCGCCCGCGCCTTTGCCGAAGCAGTGGCTTGACGCGCAGAAAACACGCGTGGAGCGCCCGGGTGCAACCCGGGTCCAACCCCATTTGTTCGCTTGTCACCTCCCCAAAGGCAGGGCGGTGGCACAAAGGCGTGGGTGGGGAGGGTGTGGAGCGCCAATCAGGACGGTGCGCCGGAGCGGGCTGGTTTCATGGCCCGCGTGCGCAGCACGCTTCGTGAACTGACTGTCGCCGACTGTTTGACCACAGCGAACGAAGTGAGCGGCGGGAGTTTCGGCGACGGGCCATGAAACCAGTCAGCGGAGGGAAGTTCTCATCCCGCCAGGGATGAGAACCGCACCGGCCGGCGAGCCACACCCTCCCCACCCGCGCCTTTACGCACCGACGTGAATCAGAACTCCATATCCAATTCTTCGATGTCGTCGGGCTCGGCCTTCGCCGCCGCGATCCATTCCTGCATCTCCGGCATCGCCATGATGGCCTGGCAGTAGAGGATGCAGGGCTTGTTCAGCTTGACGTCGTAGGTGATGAAGCGCGTGGCGACCGGCGCGTACATCGCGTCGGCCATCGTGCGCTGCGCGCCGAACAGCCAGGGCCCGTCGTACAGCGCCAGGCAGTCGGTCCAGATCTCGCTGATGCGGTCGATGTCGGGCTGCGCACCGGCCCAGATCTTGTGTCCCGGGTGGTGCGCCTTCAGGTTCATCGGCAGCGAGCTGCGCAGGTTCGCGAAGCCCGAGTTCATCTCGCCGCTGACCGAGCGGCAATGCGCCCGTGCGATGCGGTCCTTCGGCATCAGCCCGGCACCCGGCTTGATCTCGTCGAGGTACTGCGCGATCGCGAGCGTGTTCCACACCTTCGCGCCGTCGTGCGTCAGGCAGGGCACGCGGATCGACGGCGCGAGCAGCAGCAGTTCCTTGCGCGCCTCGGCGTCGTCGGGCGACACCATCACCTCGTCGAAGTCCAACCCGGCGAAGCGCGCCAGCAGCCAGCCTCGCAGCGACCACGAGGAGTAATTGCGGCTGCTGAGCGTCAACGTCGCCTTCGCGACCGCAGGCTTGGCCGTGGGCCTGGAGGCAGTCTTCTTCGCGGCGACGGTCGACATGCAGGGTCTCCGAAACCACGCGGCGGGGTGGCGTGTCCGGGACGGGTCCAGCAAGCGCCATGCCATCACGCGGTGCGCGCGGCCCGGCTGGCGCGCAAGTTGCTGGCCTGGCAGGGCGCGCCACCGCGCGCAGGAGAACCCATGATGTACCAGGCTTACCAGGCCCACGCCGACATGATGTGGCCGCTGCAGACGCTGGCGCGCACGGCGCTGCCGATGCTGCAGGATCCGAGCTTCGGCTGGGCGGCCTGGGCTCCCAACCGCCGGCTGGCCGCCGCCTGCGAGGTCTTCGGCCTGGCCCAGGTGACGCACCGCCGCCCGGCGTTCGGCATCGACAGCGTGCTCGTCGCCGGCGAGCCGGTGGCGATCACCGAGGAAGCCGCGCAGGTCACGCCGTTCGCGACGCTGCTGCACTTCCGCAAGGACACGACCGCACCGCAGCCGCGGGTGCTGATCGTCGCGCCGATGTCGGGTCACTTTGCGACGCTGCTGCGCGACACCGCGCGCACGATGCTCGCCGACCACGACGTCTACATCACCGACTGGCACAACGGCCGCGAGATGCCGCTGGCGGCCGGGCCGTTCGGGCTCGACGAGTACACGCAGCACCTGATCGATTTCCTCGCGACCCTCGGCGAGGGCGCGCACCTGGTGGCGATCTGCCAGCCCTGCGTGGCGGCGCTGAGCGCGGTCGCGGTGATGTCGGAAGACGGCCACCCGGCCACCCCGCTGAGCCTGACGCTGATGGCCGGCCCGATCGACTGCCGCATCAGCCCGACCGAGGTCAACAAGCTCGCGATGACGCAGGACATCGCCTGGTTCGAGAAGAACCTGATCGGCGTCGTGCCGTGGCGCTACCCCGGCGCCGGCCGGCGCGTCTACCCGGGCTTCGTGCAGCTGACCGCGTTCATGAGCATGAACAAGGAGCGGCACATCAACGCCTTCAAGGCCTACTACGAGAACCTGGCGCAGCCCGAGCCGGACGAAGACCAGCGGAAGCAGGCGGCCGCGACCCGCAACTTCTACGAGGAGTACTTCGCGGTCGCCGACCTGCCGGCCGAGTTCTACCTCGAGACCGTGCGGCTGGTGTTCCAGGAGTACGCGCTGCCGCTCGGCCAGCTGACGTTCCGGGGCCGGCCGGTCAGGCCCGCCGCGATCCGCCGCACCGCGTTGCTGACGGTCGAGGGCGAGCGCGACGACATCTGCGCGCCCGGCCAGACGCTGGCCGCGCAGGACCTGTGCAGCGGGCTGCGGCCCTACATGCGCACGCACTGCGTGCAGGCAGGCGTCGGCCACTACGGCGTCTTCAGCGGCCGGCGCTGGCAGAACCACATCTACCCGATCGTGCGCGACGTGATCCACGTGTCGCGCTGACGCGGTGCGGCGGCTACAATCCGCGCTCACCCGTCATTGGGGAGTAGCCGCCCTGCAGCACCTGCAGGGGCTTGCGTCAACACACTTGGCCCACCGGCCATGGCGCAGGCAGCAGCGACCACGTCGCCCGCCTGGCAAGACCGATGACCGTGCTGCCTCCGCAAGGGCCGGGGTCGCGGCGCGGTCATTGCGTCCACCGGCCCCGGACCACCTCTCCCTATGGAAGCCTTCCTCGTCTCGACCGGTGCCGTCGCGCTCGGCGAAATCGGCGACAAGACCCAACTGCTCGCGCTGCTGCTGGCCGCCAAATTCCGGCGGCCAGTGCCGATCATCCTCGGCATCCTGGTCGCGACGCTGGTGAACCACGCGCTGGCCGGTGCCGTCGGCACCGCGATCGCGGGCTGGCTCGGGCCGGACCCGCTGCGCTGGCTCATCGGCCTGTCGTTCATCGCGATGGCCGCGTGGATGCTGATCCCCGACAAGATCGACGACGACGAGGCCACGCCGCAGCGCTTCGGCGTGTTCGGCACCACGGTGATCGCGTTCTTCATCGCCGAGATGGGCGACAAGACGCAGATCGCGACCGTGGCGCTGGCCGCGCGCTATGCCGACCTGACTGCGGTGGTGGCCGGCACGACGCTCGGGATGATGCTGGCCAACGTGCCGGCGGTGCTGCTGGGGCACCAGGCCGCGACGAAGCTGCCGATCAAGCTGGTGCACGGCATCGCGGCGGCGATCTTCGCGGTGCTGGGGGTGCTGACCTTGTTCAACGTCGGGCGCCTGTTCTGATCCGCGGTTCCAGTCACTTCGCGATGAGGTCGCCGCTCGGCAGGACCGGCGCCTCGTCGTGCACCGGCGCGGGTTTGCGCTCGCGCACCAGGTACGAGTAGACGACCGGCACGACGATCAGCGTCAGCAGCGTCGACGTGATCACGCCGCCGATGATCGCCCGCCCCATCGACGCCTGGATCTCGCCGCCCTCGTCGAGCGCGAGCGCCAGCGGCAGCATGCCGAACACCATCGCCGCCGTCGTCATGATGATCGGGCGCATCCGCACCAGCCCGGCCTGCAGCAGCGCATCGGCCATGCCCAGCCCCGCCTTGCGGCCGTGGTTCGCGAAGTCGACCAGCAGGATCGCGTTCTTCGTCACCAGCCCCATCAGCATCACCAGCCCGATCATCGAGAACAGGTTCAGCGTCGAGCGGGTCACCCACAGCGCGACCATCACGCCCAGCAGCGCCAGCGGCAGCGACACCATGATCGCCACCGGCTGCAGGAAGCTGCCGAACTGCGAGGCCAGCACGATGTAGATGAAGATCACCGCGGCCACCAGCGCCAGCAGGATGCCCGACAGCGCCTCGGCCTGGTCCTTGGTCTGCCCGCCGACGTCGAAGCGGTAGCCCGGCGGCAGCTGCGTCTCCTTGACGATCTTCTGCACGTCGGCGCCGACGTCGCCGCTCGGGCGGCCCTGCGTGCCGGCATAGATGGCCTGGCGTCGCTGCAGGTCCTGGCGCTTGATCACCAGCGGGTTCACGACCGGCACGATGTCGGCCACGCGCGACAACGCGATCGGCGTGCCGTCTTTCGCATACGCCACCGGCAGGTTGTCGAGCTGCGCGATGTTCTCGCGCGAGGCCTGCGGCAGCCGCAGCTCCACGTCGACCTGCTCGCCGTCGGGCGAGGTCCACCAGGTCGCGACATCGCCGTTCACATAGCTGCGCAGGCTGGCCGCCAGCTGGCTGGTGGTCAGGCCCAGCTCGCGCACCGCGTCGGGCTTCAGCCGCACCGCATAGGCCGGCAGGCCGGGCTTCACCGAGGTCGTCAGGTCGGCGATGCCCTTCACCTTGGCGACCTTGTCGGCCAGGCGCTGCACCTCGGTCTCCAGCACCTGCGGATCGGGGCCGAGCAGCGCGACGTAGATCGGCTGCTGGCCGACCGTGATCTCGATGCCGGGAATCGGCTTCAGCGCCTCGCGCATCGCCGCCTCGACCTCGTTCTGCTTGCGCTTGCGCTCGTGCGGCTTCACCAGCTGGATGCTCAGCGTGGCCGAATTGCGGCTGCCGTTGCCGGTGTCGCCGATCGTCGTCGAGGTCAGGCGCACCTCGCTCATGCCGCCGATCACCTGCTCGACCTGCGCCAGCTTCGCGCTCGCCCGCTGCAGGCTGGTGCCCACCGGCAGCGTCACGTTCAGCTGGATGTAGCTGTTGTCGGCATCGGGAATGAATTCGCTGCCGATCTGCGTCGACAGCATGATCGCCAGCACGAAGCTGCCGACCGCGCCCCAGCCGACCAGGCCGCGCGGCGTCAGCGTCGCCAGGCGCAGGCGGCGCGGCTGCGACCGGTCGCGCCGGCCCGATGCATCGAACGGGCGCCCGTACGCCGGGATCGGCGGCACGAACACCCGGTAGCGCCGGCCCGAGAACACCCAGCGGATCGTGCGCTCGTAGACGACGTGCAGCACGTCCATGCCGCGGTCGGTCCAGCGCATCAGGTGGCCGAGCACCGGCAGCTTCGCGAGGCGGTGGGTCGGCGGGTCGCGCCAGATGCTGGACAGCATCGGGTCGAGCGTGAAGCTGACGAACAGCGACACCAGCACCGCGACCGCCACCGTGACGCCGAACGGGAAGAAGAACTTGCCGATGATCCCCTTCATGAAGGCCACCGGCACGAACACCGCGCAGATCGCGAAGGTGGTGGCCATCACCGCCAGGCCGATCTCCTCGGTGCCGTCACGCGCGGCCTGCACATGGCTCTTGCCCATGTGCACGTGGCGCACGATGTTCTCGCGCACCACGATCGCATCGTCGATCAGCAGCCCGATGCACAGGCTCAGCGCCATCATCGTCATGAAGTTCAGCGTGAAGCCGAACGCGTACACCGCGATGAACGACGAGATCACCGCGATCGGCAGCGTGAGCCCGGTGATCACCGTGCTGCGCCAGCTGTGCAGGAACAGGAAGACGATCGCGATCGTCAGCAGCGCGCCTTCGACCAGCGTGTGCTTGACGCCGCTCAGGCTGCGCTCGACCCAGTCGCTGTCGGCATACACCAGCCGCAGCTCGACGCCGGGCGGCAGGCTCTTGCGCAGCTCCTCGGCCGCCTCCTTGATGGCGGCGCCGGTCTCGACGATGTTGGCGTCCTGCTGCTTGTAGACCTGGAACGAGATCGCCGGTACGCCGTCGACGCGCGACAGCGAATCGGGCTCGCGCTCGCGCTCGACCAGCTCGCCGAGGTCGGCCAGCCGCACCACCATGTTGTTGCGCGACGCGATGACCACCTCGGCGAAGGCCTTGGCGTCGCGCACCTTGCCTTCGACCCGCACGATCGCGTCCTCCTTCGAGCTGCTGAGCAGGCCGACCGGCATGTCGGCGTTGGCGCGCTGCAGCGCAGCCGACACATCGGCCGGCGTCAGCTGGTAGGCGCGCAGGCGCTGCGGGTCGAGGTCGATGCGCACCTGGCGCACCGTCATGCCGCCGACGTCGACGCGCGCGACGCCGGCCGAGCGCTCCAGCCGCTTGCGCACGATCTTGTCGGCCAGCAGCGAGAGCTCGCGCGCGCTGCGGTCGGGCGCCAGCAGCGACAGGTAGACGGTGGGCTGCGCGTTGTCGCCGTCGAAGCGCGAGACGAACGGCGTCTTCGCATCGCGCGGAAACGCCGGCTGCACCGCCGCGACCTTGTCGCGCACGTCCTGCACCGCGCGCGTCATGTCGGCGCTGAGCTGGAACTCGACGACCGTCTCGCTGCGGCCCTCGAAGCTGTTCGAGCGGATCATCTTCACGCCGGCGATGCCGTTCAGCGCCAGCTCGATCGGGCGCGTCAGCTCGGTCTCGATCGCATCGGGCGACGCCCCGGGGTAGGCGACGCTGACGAACACGATCGGCGGCGAGATGTCGGGCAGGCGCTCGACGCGCAGCTGGCTGTACGAGAACAGGCCGAGCACGCACAGCGCGGCCATGATCATCGTCGCGAAGACGGGGTTGTTGATGGAGACGCGGGTGAACCACATGGCGGTCTCCGGGGATCAGGAACGGGCGGCGGAGGCCGCGACGCTGGCGGCCTTCGGCGCCGTGCGCTGCGTGACGATCTTCGCCGGCTGGCCTTCGCGCAGGTTGTCGAAGCGCGCGCCGAGCACCTGGGCATCGGCCGCGAGGCCCTTGCTGACCTCGATGCGGTCGCTCGCGGCGTCCTTGCGGCCGGTGATCACGATGCGGCGCACCAGCGCGTCCTTCTCGAGCGTCCAGACGAAGTCCTGGCCCGAGGCCTGGCCGACCGCACTGATGGGCAGCGTCAGGCGCGTCGTGTCGTCCGGCAGCACCACGCGGGCCTGCGCGTACTGGCCGGCGCGGAACAGCTCCAGGCGGTTGTCCATCACCACCACCACGCCGATCGCCCGCGTGCCGGCTTCGGCCGCCGGGGCGATGCGGTCGATGCGGCCGGGCACCGGCTCGCCCTGGCCTTCGACCTGCACCTGCACCGGCTGGCCGGGCTTGAGCAGCGACACCTCGTGCGTGCCGACGGTGCCGGCCAGCTCGAGCGTCGACAAGTCGACCACCGTCAGCAACTGCTGCTCGGCGCTGACCTTCTCGCCGGGCACCACGTGGCGCTTGCCGACGATGCCGGAGATCGGCGCGACCAGCGCCGCTTCCTTGACGCCGACGCGCGAGGTCGCGAGCTGCGCCTGCGCCGACTTGAGCTGCGCGCGCGCCGCATCGAGCCGGGCCTGCGACGACTGCAGCGCGGTCGACGAGATGAAGTTCTGCGCCGACAGGCCGACGTTGGCGGCATGCGTGCGTTCGGCCTCGACCAGTGCGGCCTGGGCGGATTCGACCGCCGCGGAGCGGTCGGCGACGCGGCTCTGCAGGTCGGCCAGGTCGATGTCGCCGAGCAGCTGGCCGGCCTTCACGCGGCTGCCTTCGGCCACCTTCAGCTCGAGCAGCGTGCCGGTCGCCTTGGCGCGGATCACCGCGGTGCGCGGCGCGACCAGCGGGCCGGAGAACTCCACCACCAGCGGCATCGCGAGCTGCTTCGGCTGCACGATCTCGGCGGCGACGAACTCGAGCGCGACCGGCGTCGCGTCCTTCTTCGCGGCGGCCGCCTTCGAGCCGTTGCTCAGCCCGGGCACCACCGCGAGCGCGAGGCCGACGACGGCCACCGCGCCGATCGCGCCACCCACCCAGAGTCTGCGCCGGGAGGTCCGCGATGATCCTCCGTCCACCGGCTGCAGCCCGTGTGAGGCGGCGCCGTGATCGTTGTGTGCTGTGTTCATGGGCGCGAGTGTAGGTTCGGGCCCCTGCCGTCTGACACCGCGTGCGACAGACTGCAGATTGAAGGGCCTGAGCCGTGAACCCGTACGACGAACCGGCGGAACTTCGTGGCCGCCGCCGGCGACGCCTCAGATCTTCGGCGTGTCGACCCGCACGTCGCCGCACTGCGCGCGGTGCCGCAGCGCGTGGTCCATCAGCACCAGCGCCAGCATCGCCTCGGCGATCGGCGTGGCGCGGATGCCGACGCAGGGGTCGTGGCGCCCATGGGTCTGCACGACGGTCGGCTGGCCCTGCAGGTCGATCGAATCGCGCGGGCTGTGGATCGAGCTGGTCGGCTTGATCGCGATGCTGACGCTGATGTCCTGCCCGGTGCTGATGCCGCCCAGCACGCCGCCGGCGTTGTTGCTGCGGAAGCCCTGCGGCGTCAGTTCGTCGCCATGCTGCGTGCCGCGCTGCGCGACGCTCGCGAATCCGGCGCCGATCTCGACGCCCTTGACCGCGTTGATGCCCATCATCGCGTAGGCGATGTCGGCATCGAGCTTGTCGAACAGCGGCTCGCCGAGGCCGACCGGCACCCGCGTCGCCTCGACGCGGATGCGCGCGCCGACCGAATCGCCGGACTTGCGCAGCGCGTCCATGTAGGCCTCGAGTTCGGCGATCTTCGACGCGTTGGCGGCGAAGAACGGGTTGTCGGGGATGTGCTGGTGGCCCTCGAACGGAATCTCGAGCTCGCCGAGCTGCGTCATGTAGCCGCGGAACGCGGTGCCGTACTGCGCCTTCAGCCATTTGCGCGCCACCGCGCCGGCGCCGACCATCGGCGCGGTCAGCCGGGCCGACGAACGCCCGCCGCCGCGCGGGTCGCGGATGCCGTACTTGTGCCAGTAGGTGTAGTCGGCGTGGCCGGGGCGGAAGGTCTGCAGGATGTTGCCGTAGTCCTTGCTGCGCTGGTCGGTGTTGCGGATCAGCAGGCAGATCGGCGTTCCGGTGGTCTTGCCCTCGTAGACGCCGGACAGGATCTCGACCGCGTCCGGCTCGTTGCGCTGCGTCACGTGGCGCGAGGTGCCCGGGCGGCGGCGGTCGAGTTCGGGCTGGATGTCGGCCTCGCTGAGTTTCATCCCCGGCGGGCAGCCGTCGATCACGCACCCGATGGCCGGCCCGTGCGACTCGCCGAAGTTGGTGACGCGGAACAGGGTGCCGAGGGTGCTGCCGGACATGAGGGCCTTCTGGACGGGAATCGGGAAACGGACTGCCGACACATCGTGATGCGAAGGCGGCCTTGAAGTTTAAAGGTTCGTCCCTTGGGAACGCATGGCGGGGCTTCAAGAGGGAAATCATTGCTGATTCGGCAATGCCGCCTTGCCGGTGGAGAGGTTTTTCCCGATCAGGGACAACCCTAGCATTCGACCCCAAGACGCAGCACCGGTCGGTGCCTGCCACGCGGTCGGTGTGTGACGCGTGCCTGTGGGACAAGGGGTCTGTCTACTGATCGGAGAAGATTCCAATGAAGTTCGCCACCTTTGCTGTGACCGCGGTTGCATTGGCCGCGTCGGCAGCCGCCAATGCGCAAGACGCACAACAATCCACCACCAACGTGACGCTGTACGGCGTCGCCGACGCCTACGTGCAGATCGCCAACGGCGCGGCCAACCTGAGCCGCGTGCAGTCGGGCGGCCTGCAGGGCTCGCGCTTCGGCCTG
>Ga0209050_1001816_pt1 | contig 20822 bp, 19 predicted proteins | sample Araplavi_mTSA_r2_FD_184276 | JGI IMG/M metagenome (GOLD analysis project Ga0209050, IMG submission 184276) | Arabidopsis root microbial communities from North Carolina, USA - plate scrape MF_Cvi_mTSA_r2 (SPAdes) (version 2) | ecosystem: Host-associated > Plants > Roots > Endosphere | place: USA... | reverse complement strand
TTGTCCTGTTCGGTGTTGAAGGCGGCCGAGATATCGGCGTCGGAGGTGTTGACCACTTTCAGGTCTTTCTCGGTGAGGTCCACCGAATCCAGCGCCCGGGCCAGCAGGTAATGGGAGACCGAGAGCTCCACCAGGTTGACGTCCATGCCCTTGAGGTCGGCGACCTTCTTGCCTTCGCCCTTGAGCACGATACCGTCGTTGCCGTTGGAAAAGTCGCTGACGATCAGCGCGGTGCTGTCGACGCCGCCGGCGGCCGGAATGGTCAGCGCGTCCATGTTGGTCATGGTGCAGCCGTCGAACTGGCCGGCGGTGTATTGGTTGATCGATTCGACATAGTCATTGAGCTGCACCACATCGATCTGGATGCCGTACTTCTTTGCCCATTTGTCGACGATGCCCTGGCTGCCGGCGTACTCCCACGGCATCCAGCCGGCGTAAATGGTCCAGCACACGCTGAAGTGGTCTTTCTGGGCGGCCTGGGACGAGAAGCTCACGAGGGCTGCGAACGCAGCGGCGAGCAGGGCGGTTAAACGAAGCTGGGACATGATGGTTCTCCAGTTGATCAAGGACGCACAGGACGGCAGCGGCACCGCTAACGGTGGCTTGTCTCCCGGGCTTTTGTCCCGCCGTGTAACCTCAACTGGAGGTCGCCAACTCTCGGACCAGTCACTCGCAATTGCGAGCCGGAACCCTAGTCAGCCATTTGCAAATTGTGGTGCCGCGAACCTGTATTGACTCCTGCACGCAGTTGTTAAAGCGAGAGACGTGCCAAGTTGGCCCGAGCGCTCTAGCGTGGGCGGCAGGGCGGTCGACGGTGTTGATGGGAGGGGCGCACTGCCTTGTGATGGTGCGCGGGTGCACCGCTTTGGAACCTGTCCGCCGCTGATCAGAAGGAGGGTGCAACATCGCACTTGGCAGGGGATTGCCAGTCAAAACAGATGTCAGTCGGTGTGTGCCGACTGCTGTCACAGGTCTTTACGGAGGCCGCCATGTTACGTCGATTGTTGTTGGGGGCAGTGCTTGGTCTCGGACTGTCTGGCTGCTACTACTACGACGGTCCCGCCGACGTCTACGGGGGATCTTATTACTACCCCGGTTACTACTCGCCCTATTACTACGGTTACTACGGTCCGCGTTATTACGGTGGTTATCGCGCCTATTACTACGGTGGGCATGGTTACTCCCGTGGCCACGGGTATTACGGCGGTGGACATCACGGTGGTGGATATCGCGGTGGGCACCGTTAATCAGGGCGTGAATGGATGAAAAACCTTTCATCGGGCAGATGTTTCTACTTGTTTCGGGAGCGCACCAGATTCCGAATTCGGTGTCTGATCTTTCGACAGTCAGCGAACATTTGACTGTCGCCTGCCAGCGTCGCTGGTGTGGCTCACCCGCGGTCCAGGAGGCCGCCATGCTCTGTCAAAAAACGCTACGGCGAATTCTTCTGCTTGCTGTATTGGGATTGTCACTGGGTGGGTGTGTGCCTTACTACGATGAAGGAGGCAGTTACTACAGTTCCGAGGTCTATACCTCGCCATCGCCAACCTATTACGCCGGAGGGAGTTCCTACTACTCCAATGGCGGCGGTTACTACACACCGCCGCCCCGGTACTACATGCCGCCTGCGCGGTATTACCAGCCGACACCGCGTTATTACTCACAGCCGCGGATGTATCAACCGTCGCGCCATTACCAGTCGGCCCCTCGTTATTACCAGCCGTCGCGGGGTGACTACCGCGCGCATCAGAACCATGGCTGGGACGGCCGTAACCGCGGAGGCTGGAACAATGACTATCGCGGTCACGATGGGCGCAGCAATCGTGGTGGGCGTGGCGATCACAACGGACGGGGCGGCCATCGATAGCTTTGTATAAAACACAACTCTGAATGTGGGAGCGGGCTTGCTCGCGAAGGCGGAGTATCAGTCAACATCAATGTTGCTGAAATGACGCCTTCGTCGGAACGCCGCCCGGAGCAAGCCCGCTCACACAGTATTGTGTGCAGTTTTCAGTATTCGGACAAATCCGCCAGCGGATGCCGACCTTCCCAAGCCTTGTGAAAATGCGCCTCGACCACCGCGTCCGGCACGTTGTTGATGTCCGGCCAGTGCCAGTGCGGCTTCTGGTCCTTGTCGATCAACCGCGCACGCACGCCTTCGCTGAATTCCGGATGACGACAGCAATTGAGGCTCAGGGTGTATTCCATCTGGAAGACTTCGGCCAGCGACAGGTGCCGGGCCCGGATGATCTGTTCCCATACCAGATGCGCAGTCAGCGGCGCGCCTTCACTCAGGGTCCTGGCCGCGCGGCTGAGCAACAGATCGCTGTGGTCGCGCAGGGCGCTGATGGCCTTCCAGGCGCAACGCACATCGCTGACATCCAGTAGCTCGTCGATCTGCCGACGGCGCGGCAACCACTGGGCTTCGGGCATCTGCGCCACGGCTTCCTGCTGCAAGGCCTTGAGCAGGCTGTTGAGCTGCATGGGTGTCTGTTCCTGCCAATTCAATTGCAGCAGGCCTTCGATCAGCTCCGGCTGCTGCTCATCGAGCATGAAACGATCCGCCAGGTCCAGATCGATGGCATCGCGGCCGTTCATGTGCGCGCCGGTCAGGCCCAGGAACAACCCAAGCTTGCCGGGCAGGCGCGACAGGAACCAACTGGCGCCAACATCCGGGTACAGGCCGATGCTGATCTCCGGCATGGCCAAGCGGCTGCTCGGCGTGACGATTCGGGTGCTCGCTCCTTGCAACAGTCCCATGCCGCCGCCGAGCACATAGCCGTGCCCCCAGCAGATCAACGGCTTGGGGTAGGTGTGCAGTTTGAAGTCCAGGCGATACTCCGCCGCAAAAAACTGCGCAGCCAGTGGCGGTACTTCCCCCGGATGGACGCGACAGGCTTCCACCAGGCTGCGAACCTCACCGCCGGCGCAAAAAGCCTTGGCGCCATTGCCGCGCAACAGGACGCAGACGATCTGTGGGTCCTTGGCCCAGGCTTCCATGCGGTCGCGCAGGGCGTTGATCATCGGCAGGGACAGGGCGTTCAGGGATTTTTCGGCGTCCAGGCTGGCGATGCCGATGCGCGCGCCGTCGGTGCCGGTGAGTTCTTCGAAGTGCAGATTCATCGTGACCTCGATCGGGAATTTGAGGGTTAAGTATGATCGCTATGTGGGAAAGTGCCGGATCTGCATCAGATCAATTGACAAGCGTGGTGAGCTTTCCTAGGGTTCGCCCCATTGTTTTTGCCGGATGTAACCATGACTGCTGACGACCGTATCAAACTCGAACCGGGCTGGAAGGAGGCACTGCGTGCCGAATTCGACCAGCCTTACATGGCAGAGTTGCGAAATTTCCTGCAACAGGAGCGGGCGGCCGGCAAGGAGATCTATCCGCCGGGGCCGATGATTTTCAACGCGCTCAATTCCACGCCGCTGGACAAGGTCAAGGTGGTGATCCTCGGTCAGGATCCCTATCACGGCCCGGGCCAGGCTCACGGTTTGTGCTTCTCGGTGCAACCCGGCGTGCCGGCGCCACCGTCGCTGGTGAACATCTATAAAGAGCTCAAGCGCGACCTGAATATCGACATCCCCAACCATGGCTACTTGCAGAGCTGGGCCGATCAGGGCGTATTGATGCTCAACACCACCATGACCGTCGAGCGCGCCAACGCCAATGCCCACAAGGACAAGGGCTGGCAGTTTTTCACCGATCGGGTCATTGAAGTGGTCAGTCAGCAGCAGCCGCATCTGGTGTTCATGCTGTGGGGCGCCCATGCGCAGAGCAAGCAGAAGCTGATCGATGCGACCAAGCACCTGGTGTTGACCTCGGTGCACCCGTCACCGCTGTCCGCCTATCGCGGCTTCCTCGGTTGCGGGCACTTCAGCCGCACCAACAAGTTTCTGGAGCAGAATGGCGAGTCGCCGATCGAGTGGCGGTTGCCGCCGGTTTGATGATTGCCCGGGCGGGCCTTTGTGGCGAGGGAGCTTGCTCCCGCTCGGCTGCGCAGCAGCCGTAAATCCTGCATATGCGGTGTGACTGTAGAATCCGGATGTGGAAAGGGGGGGGCTGCTTCGCAGCCCAGCGGGAGCAAGCTCCCTCGCCACAGGTCTATCAGTCTGAATCCGGATTGCGGTTCCAATACTTGAACAACGGCTCCGCCAGAAACAGCACAAACAGCAACCTCATCACCTGCATCGCCGTCACCAGCGGCACCGACAATTGCAGGGTCTCCGCCGTCAGGCTCATCTCGGCAATACCGCCGGGCATCATACCCAACGTCAGTGAGCGCAGATCCAGGTGGGTCAGCGCACTCAAACCCAGGGCCGCTGCAGTCGCAATCAACATGGTCAGCACCGTGCCGATCAAGGTGCGGCCCATGAACGAAGGCGCGCGCCGGAAAAACTGCCGGTTGAAGTGACAGCCCAGACCGCTGCCGATCAACCACTGGCCGATCTGGCTGCCGCCGTTGGGCAAGCCGATGTGCAGATCCCAGCCGATGCTGACTGCCGCACTGACCAGCAACGGCCCGAACAGCCAGGGGTTGGGTTGACGCAGGCGTTCCCAGATCCAGGCCGCCAATGCGCCAGCAGGAAACAGCACCGCCAGCCAGCGCCAATCGATGCTGCCCGCGTGGGCAATCGGCGCACCGTCACCCAGCAAATACTTGAAGGCTGCCGGTACGCACAGCACCACCACCAACACCCGCAAACTTTGCCCCGCCGCTACATGGCTGAGCACCGCACCATTGCGCGCGCCGAGGTTGACCATCTCCCCGGAACCGCCGGGCATGCTGGAAAAGAACGCGGTGGCGCGATCCTCACCGGTACGGCGCATCAGCCACACGCCGACCACGGCGGACAGGCTGGTGACCAACGCCCCGAAGAAGATCAGACCGAAATGACTCAGCACCTGCTCCATCACCAGCGGGGTGAAGTGCAGGCCGATACCGATGCCGACGATCCACTGGCCGCACTTGCGGCCGCCAGGGATTTCGGCCAGTTGCCAGGGGGTCAGGCAACGCACGAGGATGATCGCCAGCAACGAGCCGACCATCCACGGCAAAGGCCAGCCGACCTGGCTGGCGAGGTAACCGCCCAGCAGGCCGACCAGCGGGGTTCCCCACCAGGCTTTGAACGGTGTTCGATCAGACATCGGGGATGATGCGTTGCGCGGCCGAACGTTTGCGCCAGATACGGATGAGTGGCATCAGCAGCATGATCGCCGTCAGGATCCAGCAACCGAAGGTGATCGGGCTCGACCAGAGGATTTCCAGCGCACCGTTGGAAATCGACAGGGCGCGGCGCAGGTTTTGTTCCATCAATCCTCCGAGGATGAAGCCCAGCAATACCGGCGACAGCGGGAAGTCCAGCTTGCGCAGGATATAACCGAAGATACCGATGCCGATCATCAGGAACAGATCGAACGTTGTCGCGTGCACCGCGTAGACACCGATCCCGGTGATGATCGCGATCACCGGCACCAGCGCCCAGTTCGGCACGGCGAGGATGCGGGTAAAGATGCGGATCATCGGGATATTGAGGATCACCAGCATCACGTTGGCGATGAACAACGAAGCGATCAGGCCCCATACGATGTCCGGTTGCTGCTCGAACAACAGCGGGCCGGGGGTGATGTTGTACAGAGACAATGCACCGATCATCACCGCCGTGGTGCCGGAACCTGGAACGCCGAGGGTCAGCATCGGCACCAGCGCACCGCAAGCCGCGCCACCGATGGCGGTTTCCGGCGCTGCGAGGCCGCGCATGTCACCCTGGCCGAAAGTACCCTTGGCACCCGCCATGCGCTTTTCGGTCATGTAGGCCACGGCACTGGCCAGGGTCGCACCGGCACCCGGCAATACGCCCATGATGAAACCCAGTACACCGCAACGGATGTTCACCACGAACACCGACGCCGCTTCCTTGAAGTTGAACATCATCCGGCCGGTGGCTTTGACCGCTTCCTGGCCGTGGTGGGTTTTTTCCAGCAACAGGAGGATTTCGCTGATGGAGAACAAGCCCAGCACCAGCACGACGAACTGGATGCCGTCGGTCAGGTGAATGTTGTCCCCGGTGAAGCGATACACACCGCTGTTGGCGTCGATGCCGACAGTCGACAGGAACAGACCGATCAGCGCCGCGATGAACGTCTTCAACGGACGGTCACCGGCCATGCCGCCGAGGCAGACAATCGCAAACACCATCAGTACGAAATATTCCGCGGGGCCGAAGGCAATCGCCCATTTCGCCAGCAGCGGGGCGAACAGCACCATGCCGCAGGTCGCGATAAAGGCACCGATGAACGAGCTCCATGCCGACAGCGACAGTGCTACACCGGCCAGGCCTTTGCGGGCCATCGGGTAACCGTCGAGGGTGGTCATCACGGTGGACGCTTCGCCCGGAATGTTCAGCAGAATCGAGCTGATCCGGCCGCCGTATTCGCAACCCAGGTACACCGCCGCCAGCAGGATCAGTGCCGACTCCGGTGGCAGGCCGAGGGCGAATGCGATCGGGATCAGCAGCGCCACGCCGTTGATCGGCCCCAGGCCCGGCAACAGGCCGACCACTGTACCGATCAGGGTGCCGCACAATGCAGTCACCAGGTTGTACGGGCTCAGCGCGACGCCGAAACCCTGACCCAAATAGCCAAGAGTATCCATATCAGTTCTCCAGAACGTCGAGCACGCCCAAGGGCAGCGGTACGTCCATCAACTTGTCGAACAGCAGGTAGAGGCCGACGGCCATCAAGCTGATGATCACGATGCTTGGCACCCAGCGACCGCCATACAGTCGCGCCATGGGCACGCCGATCAGGATGCTGGCGACGATGAAACCCAGGGGCTCGAAGGTGCCGGCGAACACCAGCAACAGCACCACGCAGATGCCGATCTTGGTCAGGGTTTCGCGATCCAGCGGCGGCTCGTCGGCACTGTGCTTGATCGGTGCCGGACGGAACACCATGTACAACAGCGCTGAGCCCATCAGGCCGAGCATCAGCAATGGAAAAGCCCGAGGCCCCACCGGTTCGTAGGAAAAAGCCGCTTGGTACGGCCACGCCATCAATGCCAGGCCGAGACAGGCCAGCAACAGCACCGAAGCAAAAATGCGTTGTAAGAGCATGAGGAACTCCTGTGCCGCGACTCCGCCAAACGGAGTCGCGGCCACTAGACTGAGGCGATCACTGGATCAGGCCGAACTCTTTGGCCAGCACTTTGTAGTCCGCGACCTGCTTCTTCACATAGGTGTCCAGCTCCGGGCCGGTCATGGCGAACGGGAACAGTTCACGCTGGTCGCGCAACTTGGCGAACTCCGGTGAAGCCAGCAGTTTGTCGAAGGAGTCCTTCCACCAGGCGTAGTCCTCGTCGCTGACCTTCGGCCCCAGGTAGAAGCCGCGAACCACCGGCCAGACGATGTCGTAGCCTTGTTCGCGGGCGGTCGGGATGTCCTTCATTTCCGGCTCGTCCAGACGCTTGTCGGAGAACACCGCCAGCAGGCGCATATCACCGCTCTGGATGTGTGGCATGGAGTCGGAAATGTCGGTGCTGCCAACCTGGATATGACCGCCGAGCAGGGCCGTGGCGATCTCGCCGCCACCTTCGAGGGCGACGTAACGCAGGTCACGCGGGTTGATCCCGGCGGCCTTGGCGATCAGCGCGGTCTGCATCCAGTCCTGGCTGCCGACGGTGCCGCCGGAACCGATCACCACTTTGCTCGGATCTTTCTTCAGGGCCTGGACCAGATCGTCGAGGGTCTTGTAGGGCGAATCGCTCTTCACCGCGATCGCGCCGTAGCTGGTGCCAACGGCGGCCAGCCAGCGCACATTGCTTTCATCGAAACGACCGAACTTGCCTTGGGCCAGGTTCAGCAGTGAACCACTGGACCAGGCCACCAACGTACCGGCATCGGCCGGACGCTGGGCGACCACCGCGTTGTACGCCACCGCGCCGACACCGCCGGGCATGTAGGTCACCCGCATCGGTTTGGTCAGCAGCTTTTCGTTGACCAGCGCGCTTTGCGCCAGTTTGCAGGTCAGGTCGAAACCACCACCGGGCGAGGCCGGGGCGATGCATTCCGGGCGTTTAGGCTCGGCCATGAGTTGGCCGGCGAACAGCACACAGCTGGCGGCGAGGGCGAAACGGCGCATTGAACGATTCATTTTTGTCTCCAGTGGAGTTTTTGTTTTTCGGGATGATTCAGGTGCGACGATTTCGCGCGGTGCTGGTGTATTCGAATCCACTCGGACTGAATGACGAGCAGCCGGCTTCGGCGCTGGCAAGCGTAAACATCGGGGAACAAGAGAAAGGGCGGGGCGGGCAAGCCTGAAGCTGTGTGGACAGCATGGTGCAGTACCTCGTTTATTGTTCTTATTGGCGAAAACGCTTCGAGGCGTTTTTCGGTAGTTACATGTCAAAGCACGTTTTCAAACTACGATTCGATGGTCAGCAGTCGAAACCATCCGTGGGGTGACTCTAACGACCCAACCTTTCGCTAACCTTTCAGCGGGCTTTCACGGTTTTTCGGGCTTCACAGCGGTGATTGCGGCTGTAAACTCCGCGCCAAAGAATGGCGTCGGCCATCCCTGAACGAGGTATAGATCCATGCGTGTCCTGCTCGTCGAAGACCATTTGCAGCTCGCCGAAAGTGTCGCCCAGGCGCTCAAGAGCACCGGGCTGACCGTGGACGTCCTGCACGATGGCGTGGCCGCCGACCTGGCGCTGGGCAGCGAGGAATACGCCATGGCGATCCTCGATGTCGGCTTGCCGCGCATGGATGGTTTTGAAGTGCTGGCGCGCCTGCGGGCGCGAGGCAAGAACCTGCCGGTACTGATGCTGACCGCCCGCAGCGACGTCAAGGATCGGGTCCATGGCCTGAACCTCGGCGCCGACGATTACCTGGCCAAGCCGTTCGAACTGACCGAGCTCGAGGCTCGGGTCAAGGCGTTGCTGCGTCGCAGTGTGCTGGGCGGTGAGCGTATCCAGCGTTGTGGTGTGCTGGCTTATGACCTGGAAACCCGGCGTTTCACCCTCGGTGAAGAATTGCTGACCCTGACCTCCCGCGAACAGGCGGTACTCGAAGCCCTGATCGCGCGCCCCGGTCGGGTGATGAGCAAGGAGCAACTGGCGTCGCAAGTGTTCGGTCTGGATGAAGAGGCCAGTCCCGATGCGATCGAAATCTACGTGCACCGCCTGCGCAAGAAACTGGATGGCCAGCCGGTCGCCATCGTGACCTTCCGTGGCCTCGGTTACTTGCTGGAAAGCCGCGATGCATAAGCCCAGCAGCTTGCGCTGGCGGTTGTTGTGGAACCTGGCGCTGCTGCTGGTGGTGTTGATGCTGGCCAGCGGGTTGAGCGCCTACTGGAACGGTCGTGAAGCCGCGGATACGGCCTATGACCGGACCTTGCTGGCCTCGGCGCGCACCATCGCCGCCGGCGTCTCCCAGCGCGACGGCACCCTGAGTGCCGACGTGCCCTACGTGGCCCTCGATACCTTTGCCTACGACAGTGCCGGGCGAATTTTCTACCTGGTCAACGACATCAATCAGAAGCTGATTTCCGGTTACGAAAACTTGCCCGCACCACCGCCGGGAACGCCGCGCACCGATGACTATCCGGCGCTGGCACGTTTCTACAACGCCCAGTACCGCGGGCAGAACGTGCGCGTGGTGAGCCTGCTCAAGCCCGTGAGCGAGCCAAACATGAACGGCATGGCGGAAATCCGCGTGGCGGAAACCGATGAAGCGCGCGTCAGCATGGCCCGCAGTCTGGCTGCGGATACGTTGCTACGCCTGGGCATGCTGGCAATCGGTGCGTTGATGCTGGTGTGGTTTGCGGTGAGTGCCGCGTTGCGCCCGCTGGAACGCCTGCGCACGGCGGTGGAAGAGCGCCAGCCGGACGATCTGCGCCCCTTGCCATTGGTGGAAGTGCAGCGCGAATTGTGGCCGCTGGTGCGCGCCCTCAATCACTTTACCGAGCGTCTACGTGGACAGTTCGAGAAGCAGGCGCAATTCATTGCCGACGCCGCCCACGAACTGCGCACGCCATTGGCAGCCCTCAAGGCGCGACTGGAGCTGGGCATGCGCTCGGCCGAGCCCGATACCTGGCGCAGCACGCTGGAGACCGCCGCCCAGGGCACTGACCGCTTGACCCATCTGGCCAATCAGTTGCTTTCCCTGGCACGGGTCGAAAATGGCGCCCGGGCGATTGCCGAGGGGGGCGCGCAGTTGCTCGACCTCAGTCAACTGGCTCGGGAACTGGGCATGGCCATGGCGCCGTTGGCCCACAAGCGCGGCATCGCGCTGGCGCTGGAAGCGGATGAACCGGTCTGGTTGCGGGGCGAGCCGACGCTGTTGAACGAACTGCTGAGCAATCTGGTGGACAACGCACTGGCTCACACGCCGCCGGGCGGCAATGTGATTCTGCGGGTCTCGGCGCCCGCCGTGCTGGAAGTCGAAGATGATGGCCCCGGTATTCCTCTTGAGGAGCGCGACCGGGTATTCGAACGCTTTTATCGGCGCAATCAGCAAGTGGCCGGTTCAGGGTTGGGGTTGGCGATTGTCGGCGAGATCTGCCGCGCGCATCTGGCGCAGATCAGCCTGCACGATGGTGAGCGGGCGGGGTTGAAGGTGCGGGTGAGTTTTGTTGCAGGGGAGTGATGCGCGGTGTCTGTTCTGGCCTCTTCGCGAGCAAGCCCGCTCCCACAGGGATTTGTGGTGCTGCACAGATCCAATGTGGGAGCGGGCTTGCTCGCGAAGGGGACAACGCGGTCCTTGATCAGTAAAACATCGACCGTGTTTCTTCCAGGTCGGCGCACATCACCTCGTCGTCGATGTCGATGCCAAGCGCATTGAAGGCCGGCACGCCCAACGGATCAATACGAGCGAACGGATGGTCGGTGTCCTTGTGGCAATACAGGCTGGCCACCTGCACCAGATCCACATAGTCGATCTGCGCCGATTGGCGTTTGAAATTCAGGTAGAGCTGCGGCACCTGCACCAGCATGTCGGGAAAGTCCCAGACCTTGAGCAGCTTTTCGCCGATCAAGGGATGTATCCGGTCGATCACATGGTTGAGGCTGACCGGGTCGGACAGCAGTTCATAGTGATCTTCGGCGTAGGTCAGGATCGGCAGCACGCCGATCTGATGCACCAGCCCGCCAAGAGCAGCCTGGTCGGGCTTGAGCCGGGTATAACTGCGGCACAGGGCATAGCTGACGCCGGCGATTTCCAGGCTTTTGCGCCAGACTTCGCGCATTTTCTGTTCCACCACGTCGGAGCGGGCGTGGAAAATCTGCTCCATGACCAGGCCGATCGCCAGGTTGCAGCTGTAGTTGATGCCCAGGCGAGTGATCGCGGTGTGCAGGTCGGTCACTTCCTGGGTCGCGCGCAACAGCGGGCTGTTGACCACTTTGATCAGGCGCGCCGACAGCGCGGTATCACGGCCGATCACTTTGCTCAGGGTACTGACGCTGACTTCCGGGTTTTCCGCGGCCTTGCGAATTTGCAGGGCCACTTCCGGTAACGTTGGCAGAACCAGGTCATCGTTATTGATGGCCTCAACCAAATCCTGTTGGACCTTTTCCGCCAGCTCGCTCATTGAGTCTCTCTAGGTGTCGCGCCAAGTGCTGCCGTTATTGCTGGATTTCGCGATCGCGGTCCAGTTCATAAGGCAGGTCGAGCAGCTGCAAGGACGGCCCTTCGAGCGCGCCCAGGTGGATGTCTCCACTGTCTGCCGCTTCGGCTTGCAACACCGCCAGGAGCTCAATGCCTTGCCCGGCGCGGGCAGCCAGCACCACTTCGCCGATAGAGCTGCCATGGGTCGGGGAGAACAGCGCCGTACCCGGTTCCGGCAGCTCGCCGGCAGTCAGTTGCAGGCGATACAGGCGACGCTTGAGTTTGCCCAGGTACTGCATGCGCGCGACGATTTCCTGGCCGGTGTAGCAACCTTTCTTGAAGCTCACGCCACCGACCGCTTGCAGGTTGAGCATCTGCGGGATGAACAACTCGCGGGTGCCGGGCATGACCTGGCCGATCCCGGCACGGATCTGGCCCAGCAACCATTGATTCAGGTCACCTTCGCTCAGCACGGCCGACAGCTTGCCTTTGACCGCATCGGCAAGACTGGCGGCAACCCACAACTCGGCGCGTTGCGGTGAGACACGGATGGCGATCAGCCCGTCGCTGCGCACGACGCTGTCGGTTTCTGCCGGCAGGTCCAGGCCGAGGCTGGCCAGTGCGGCGTCGCCATGGTCAATGCCGAAGCGGACCCAGGCGGCACTTTCGTCGGTCAGTTTCGATTTGGAGAACACCGCGTATTTTTTCAGGTCCGCCAGTTGCGGTTCGAGCAATTCGCTGGCCATGGCCAAGACCACGCCGTCACCTTCGAGCAGGATGCGGAAACTCGATTGCATCCGGCCTTTCTGCGTGCAGCGCGCACCGAGGCTGGCCCGGGAATCGCTCAGGTAGTTGAGATTGCAGGTCAGTTGGCCTTGCAGGAATTTGCTGGCGTCCGCGCCGCGGACCGCGAGAACACCTTCATGAGAAAGCGTGCAGAAAAAAGCAGAATCGGCCATGGGTCATCGCAGGGTAAAAAGTCTGGTGGACATCATAAGGGGCCGCCTTCGAAATGGGTAGTTCACAAAGGATCATCGGTGCCCGACCAAAGCCGACTGTTCGACCGGGCGCGGGCCTGTATACTTGCGGCCTATTTGAGGAGCGCTCCATGGTCGAAGATGTTGAACTGAACCGCCTCTTTTGGCACAGCCGCCGTGGCATGCTTGAGCTTGACGTGTTGCTGGTACCGTTCACGAAAGAGGTTTACGCAACGCTCAATGAGGTGGATCGCGCGTTGTACGTCCGACTGCTGACGTGTGAGGATCAGGACATGTTCGGCTGGTTCATGGAACGCAGCGAATCGGAAGATCCCGAGCTGCAACGCATGGTTCGCATGATCCTGGATCGTGTCCAGCCCAAGTAATACGTTCGAATGCCGCTGGCATGCCTCACGGCAGTTGCTGGCGGCGTATCTGCTGGCCCAGCTGTTCGCGCTGGGTTCGTTGTTTTTACTGTCAATTCCGCTCTGGGCCAGCGCGCTCGGCGTTGTGCTGTGCGTGGCTCACGGCGTCTGGCTGTTGCCCCGGCAAATCTTGCTGACCCATCCGCAGGCCATTTGCGGCTTGCGGCGCGATGCCGATGGCTGGCAGTTGTGGAGTCAGGCCAAGGGTTGGCAGCCCGTCCAGCTGAGGCCGGACAGCCTGGCGCTGCCGTTGGTGGTGGTCTTGCGTTTCCGTCTGCGGGGTGAGCGCCGGGTCAGGGCCATTTGCGTGCCCCGGGATGCGCAGGCGGCGGATGTGCACCGACGCCTGCGGGTCCGGCTCAAGTTCAGCCGACGTAGGTGGGCGGCACCAGAATAGTGTCCAGCGCGACCGGCAACATCTCCGGGTAGTCGAGGGTGTAATGCAGGCCACGGCTTTCCTTGCGCTCCATGGCTGACAGAATCATCAGCTCGGCCACCTGGGCCAGGTTGCGCAGCTCGATCAAATCCCGGCTGACCTTGTAGTTGCTGTAGAACTCGTCGATTTCATCCAGCAACAGTTGCACGCGGTGTTGTGCCCGTTGCAGGCGCTTGTTGGTGCGCACGATGCCAACGTAGTCCCACATGAACCGCCGCAGCTCATCCCAGTTGTGCGCAATGATCACGTCTTCATCGGAATCGGTGACCTGGCTCGCATCCCAGGCGGGAAGAGGGGCGGGCATCGGAACCCGGGGCAACTGTTCGAGAATGTCCGCGGCCGCCGAGCGGGCATAAACGAAACATTCAAGCAGCGAGTTGCTGGCCATGCGGTTGGCGCCGTGCAGGCCGGTGAAACTGGTTTCGCCAATGGCGTACAGCCCCGGCACGTCGGTGCGGCCCTGTTGATCGACCATCACGCCACCGCAGGTGTAGTGCGCAGCGGGGACCACCGGAATCGGCTGTCTGGTGATGTCGATGGAAAATTCCAGGCAGCGTTCGTACACCGTCGGGAAGTGCGTCTTGATGAAGGCTTCGGGCTTGTGGCTGATGTCCAGATAGACGCAATCGATGCCCAGGCGCTTCATTTCATGGTCGATGGCCCGGGCGACGATGTCCCGTGGCGCCAGCTCTGCCCGTGGGTCGAAGCGCTGCATGAAGCGCTCGCCGTTGGGCAGCTTCAGGTGGGCACCCTCGCCGCGCAGGGCTTCGGTGATCAGGAAGCTCTTGGCTTGCGGGTGATACAGGCAGGTGGGGTGAAACTGGTTGAATTCCAGGTTCGCCACCCGGCAGCCCGAGCGCCAGGCCATGGCGATGCCATCGCCGCAGGCACCGTCGGGGTTACTGGTGTACAGGTAAACCTTGGCCGCTCCCCCGGAGGCGAGGATCACAAAGCGGGCGCCATAGGTATCGACTTCGCCGGTGCCGCGATTGAGCACATAAGCACCGAGGCAGCGGTCGCCTTCGAGTCCCAGGCGTTTCTCGGTGATCAGGTCTACCGCAACCCGCTGTTCGAGCAGTTCGATGTTCGGCCGTTTCCTGGCCTGCTCGAGCAGGGTGGTGAAAATGGCTGCGCCCGTGGCATCGGCGGCGTGGATGATGCGCCGATGGCTGTGACCGCCTTCGCGGGTCAGGTGGAACTCGAACCCGCCATCTTCATTGCTCGAGTGTTCATCGCGGGTAAAGGGCACGCCCTGGTCGATCAGCCATTGAATCGCTTCCTTGCTGTGCTCGACGGTAAAGCGCACCGCGTCTTCATGGCATAGGCCGCCGCCGGCATTGAGGGTGTCATCGACATGGGATTCAACGGTATCGGTGTCGTCCAGCACGGCGGCAACGCCACCCTGGGCCCAGAACGTCGAGCCATTGGCGAGGTTGCCTTTGCTCAATACGGCAATGCGCAAATGACCGGGCAAGGTCAGCGCAAGGCTCAAGCCGGCAGCACCGCTGCCAATTACCAGAACATCGTGTTGAAACTGTTGGCTCATTTCAGGATTCCGCTCAAAGCGACCCGGGTCGGGGTAGGCGCCAGACATCTTGACAGGCATGCCCGGCAGCCGCACAGCCCACTAGTATATAGAGGGGGGGGACGGCACAATACCCGAGCCAGCATGGCATTGTGAAACTACTGTGACGCAAAATGTCGGGCGCTTCGTCGGATGTTTTTCTGCCCGTTGCGCGCGAGAATGACTGTATCGCCGATTTAACAGTCTTTTTCGCTTCACGGTTGCGCAATGTCGGTTCGACACAGCTATAAATATTTGGAACTTTTGCCAAAGGGCCAAGATCAATAGACCGTTGCCTGAAACAAGGGACAGCGTCGGCTTCAGTACAGGATCGCGTTTCGATCCTTGCCGAAGAATCCGATGACAAGATTATTCGCGCAGCCGGGCCCACTCGCGCTGCGCTTTTCGTGCGTGCCAAATCAGAGCCCGCAGGAAACTTGCCTGGAGGGGGAGAACTTTTGCGAAAAGCCCGAGTCTATGTTTGCAAGTCTGGTGGTTTACTTCTGCAAGCCTCCTCCGAGCTCATCGAGGAGTGTTCATGCTAACCCAGGAAGAGGATCAGCAACTGGTCGAACGCGTTCAGCGCGGCGACAAGCGTGCTTTCGATCTGCTAGTGCTGAAATACCAGCACAAAATTCTCGGGTTGATCGTGCGTTTTGTGCACGACACCCATGAAGCCCAGGATGTGGCACAAGAAGCCTTTATCAAGGCATACCGTGCACTTGGAAATTTTCGCGGAGACAGCGCGTTTTATACGTGGCTTTACCGCATCGCCATTAACACGGCGAAAAACTATCTGGTTTCACGCGGCCGCCGGCCGCCGGATAGCGATGTCAGTTCCGAAGATGCAGAGTTCTACGATGGCGATCATGGCCTCAAGGATCTCGAGTCGCCAGAACGGGCTTTGCTGCGGGATGAGATCGAAGGCACCGTCCATCGAACCATTCAGCAACTGCCGGAAGATTTGCGTACGGCTTTAACTTTACGTGAGTTTGATGGTCTGAGTTACGAGGACATTGCGAGCGTCATGCAGTGTCCGGTAGGCACCGTGCGCTCCCGGATTTTCCGCGCCCGGGAGGCCATCGACAAAGCCCTGCAGCCGTTGTTGCAGGAAAACTAAAGACAGCGGCGACAGCCAAGAGAGGAACGCCATGAGTCGTGAAGCCCTGCAGGAATCGCTGTCCGCAGTGATGGATAACGAAGCGGACGAATTGGAATTGCGTCGGGTATTGAATGCCTGCGACGATGTTGAAACCCGTGAAACCTGGGCTCGTTATCAGATCGCTCGGGCAGTGATGCACAAGGATCTGCTGCTTCCACGCCTGGACATCGCTGCGGCAGTTTCTGCGGCCCTGGCTGACGAAGCCTCACCGGCAAAAGCTTCCCGCGGTCCATGGCGCAGCCTGGGTCGTCTGGCGGTCGCAGCTTCTGTGACCCTGGCGGTACTGGCCGGTGTGCGTCTGTACAACCAGGATGAGATCGCCGGTGCCGAACTGGCCCAGCAATCCAGTCAACCCGCACTGGCCGTTCCTCAAGTAAAAGGCCCTGCTGTCCTGGCAGGCTACAATGAGAGTTCGGAAGCTACAGGCCCAATGGCCAATGGCGTTTTGCAAGGTCAGCCAGGCTGGCAGGATCAGCGTCTGCCAGGCTACTTGCGCCAACATGCACAACAGGCTGCACTGAAAGGTACTGAGAGCGCTCTGCCTTACGCTCGTGCGGCAAGTCTGGAAAACCGTTAAGGAGGATCATGCGCGCCATACCTCTACTTTCGCTTCTGCTCAGCGGCTGGTTCATCGTTCCAGCCCAAGCCGATGATGCCCAGGACTGGTTGACCCGCCTGGGCCAGGCAGAGCAGCAGCAAAGCTTTCAGGGTACTTTCGTCTACGAGCGTAACGGTAGTTTTTCTACCCATAACATCTGGCACCTCGTCCAGGATGGAAAGGTCCGCGAGCGATTGATCCAGCTCGACGGCTCCGCTCAGGAAGTCGTTCGCATTGATGGCCATACTCAATGCGTCAGCGGCACACTGATAGCAGGGCTGGGGGATTCCCCCAACTCCGCTGCCCGTGCACTCGATCCTCAAAAGCTCAAGAATTGGTATGACCTCGCCGTCATCGGCAAGTCGCGTGTCGCCGGGCGTTCGGCGGTGATCGTATCGCTCAAACCCCGGGATCAACACCGCTACGGTTTTGAATTACATCTGGACAAGGAAACCGGCCTGCCCCTGAAGTCTTTGTTATTGGACGACAAGGGGCGGTTGCTCGAGCGGTTCCAGTTCACGCAACTGGATACGGCCGACCTTCCTTCCGAAAAGGATCTGCAGGCCAGCAATGATTGCAAGCCGGTCAACCTCGACAGTGACAAGGCTTCTGCCGTCAAGACTGCCCAGGTCTGGCATTCCGACTGGTTGCCACCCGGCTTCGAGCTGACCAGCAGTACCGCTCGCAAGGATCCGCAGACCAAGACCCAGATCAATAGCCTGATGTACGACGATGGACTGGCGCGTTTTTCGGTATTCCTCGAACCGTTGAATGGCGCAACCGTCACCGACACCCGTACTCAGTTGGGGCCGACCGTTGCGGTTTCCCGGCGCTTGACCACGGCACAGGGCGACATGATGGTGACCGTCGTCGGCGAGATACCGGTCGGTACTGCTGAAAGGATAGCGCTTTCAATGCGCACCGACGCCACTGCAACCCAGCAGTGAGCTGAATTCGAAATGTTTCGTGAGCATTTCAATTTGCAAAAATCCCGTAAATTTCTTATAGGTCAGAGCCCCTCGGCTCTGGCCTTGTTTGTTGTTCCCGGAACAAAAATACCGGCGTATTGTTCCCGGTGTTCCTTGCTCCATATCGCTTAACCCTGCTCGTCGTAACGGGAGCCGTATGTCGATACCACGCTTGAAGTCCTACCTTTCCATTATTGCCACCGTGCTGGTGCTCGGTCAGGCGGTCACCGCCCAAGCGGTCGAATTGCCTGACTTTACGCAACTGGTCGAACAGGCCTCGCCCGCGGTCGTGAACATCAGTACCACGCAAAAGCTGCCGGATCGCAAAGTCAGCCAGCAAATGCCCGACCTCGAAGGCCTGCCGCCAATGCTGCGCGAATTCTTCGAGCGGGGCATGCCGCCGCAATCGCGTTCTCCTCGCGACCGTCAACGCGAGGCAACTTCCCTGGGTTCGGGTTTTATCATCTCCTCTGACGGCTACATCCTGACCAATAACCATGTGATCGCCGACGCGGACGAAATCCTCGTCCGTCTGGCCGATCGCAGCGAAATGAAGGCCAAGCTCGTCGGCACCGATCCGCGTTCCGACGTGGCGCTGCTGAAAATCGAAGGCAAGGATCTGCCGGTGCTCAAGCTCGGTAAATCCCAGGACCTGAAGGCCGGCCAGTGGGTGGTTGCTATCGGTTCGCCGTTCGGCTTTGACCACACGGTGACCCAAGGCATCGTCAGCGCCGTCGGTCGCAGTCTGCCGAATGAAAACTATGTGCCGTTTATTCAGACCGACGTGCCGATCAACCCGGGTAACTCGGGCGGCCCGCTGTTCAACCTGAACGGTGAAGTGGTCGGGATCAACTCGCAGATCTATACCCGCTCCGGTGGCTTCATGGGCGTGTCGTTTGCAATCCCGATCGACGTGGCCATGGACGTTTCCAATCAGCTGAAATCCGGTGGCAAGGTCAGCCGTGGCTGGCTGGGCGTGGTGATTCAGGAAGTGAGCAAGGACCTCGCCGAGTCGTTCGGCCTGGAGAAACCGGCGGGAGCGCTGGTTGCCCAGATCCAGGATGATGGCCCGGCTGCCAAGGGTGGCCTGCAAGTCGGCGACGTGATCCTGAGCATGAACGGTCAGCCAATCGTCATGTCGGCCGACCTGCCGCACCTCGTTGGCGCATTGAAGGCTGGTGCCAAGGCCGATCTGGAAGTCATTCGTGACGGCAAGCGTAAAAATGTAGAGCTGATCGTCGGTGCCATTCCGGATGACGACAAGGACATGGGCGCCGAGCCAAAATCCAGCATCGAGCGCAGCAGCAATCGCCTCGGTGTTTCCGTGGTCGAACTGACTGACGACCAGAAGAAAACCTACGACCTCAAAGGTGGTGTGGTGATCAAGGAAGTGCAGGACGGTCCTGCCGCCATGATCGGTCTGCAGCCGGGTGATGTGATCACCCACCTGAACAACCAGGCCATAGGTTCCGCCAAGGAGTTCGCGGACATCGCCAAGGCGCTGCCAAAGAACCGTTCGGTGTCGATGCGGGTACTGCGTCAAGGTCGTGCGAGCTTCATCACCTTCAAACTGGCTGAATAACCCGGTTGATGGCTGAATAAAAAACCGCCTCGAAAGAGGCGGTTTTTTTACGTCCGGACTTTTTGTCTGCGAGGGCGTCAGCCCATCATGTCCTTGATCATGCGCTCCTGTTCCATCAGCTCGCGTTGCCGCGCGTCGATCCGCGAAGACAGCGGGAAGTTGCTGCCAGCCTTGCGTTTGGCGAAGTCCAGTTGCTGAATGGCCTGTTTGTAGTCCCCGACCAGGGCAAAGTATTCGGCGCGCGCCTGATGCAGGCCGATGATATTGCCCGACAGGCCACGCGTCTCGGCAACCTGATACCACACGTCCGGGTCATCGGGCCGTGACTTGAGCAGGCCTTCGAGGGCTTTCTCCGCATCTGCGGTGCGGTTCTGCTTGAGCAGCAGGTCGACACGCATCTGATTCAGCGGGTAGTTGCCAGGGTACTGGGTTATCAACCGGTCAACCCGGGACTGGGCATCCGCCAGGCGATTGTTGGTGATGTCCAGATCGACCTGAGCCAGGTTGTAGATGATTTCATTGGGTGCCTTGGCCAGCAACTGCTTGAGGTTTTCCCGTGCTTCGTTCAGTTGGCCGCCCTTGATCTGGGCGATCGCCAGGCCGTAGCGCGCCACGTCGTTTTTCGGGTTCTCGTCGAGCTGGGCGCGGAAGCGCTTGGCGCCGAGCCCCGGGCTTTCCTCATAGATCAGCTGTACGCGTGCGCGGATCAGTTGGTAGCGCATGCTGTCTTCAATACCGCCCGTTGGAAACTGTTCGGCGCGGTTGCGGGTGTCGGCAATACGCGATTCGGTGACCGGGTGAGTCAGCAGGAATTCCGGGGGCTTGGCATCGTAGCGGTACTGACGCCCCAGGCGCTCGAACATGGTTGGCATCGAGCGGGGATCGTAACCGGCCTTTTCCAGATTGAGGAGGCCGATACGGTCGGCTTCCTGTTCGTTTTGGCGGGAGAATCGTCGCTGTTCCTGAATGGCCGCTGCCTGTGTGCCAGCGATGGCGGCAATCCCGGCGTCACCGCCACCTGCGGCCGCTACCACGATACCCGCCAGCAATGCAGCCATCATCGGCACTTGCATGCGTTTTTGCGCTTCGATACCCCGGGCAAAGTGGCGCTGCGACAAGTGAGCCAGTTCGTGCGCCAGTACCGAGGCGTATTCGCCTTCGGTCTGGGCATTGAGGAACAAGCCACCGTTGACCCCGACTATCCCGCCCGGCGCCGCAAAGGCGTTGAGCTGCGGGCTGTTGATCAGGATGAACTCCAGGCGCCGGTCGGTGACCTGGCTGGTCTCCACCAGACGGTAAACGCTGGATTCCACGTAATCCTTGAGTTGCGGATCGTTGAGCTGCGAAACCTGGCTGCGCAACATGGCCAGCCATGCGCGGCCGAGTTGGTATTCCTGTTGTGGCGAGACAATGGCAGAACTGGCGTCGCCGAGTGACGGCAGGTCGTCGGCGAAGCCCGGTGAGGCGAGCAGGCAAGCGAGCGTCAGCAGGGTAGGGCGCAAAAAT
>Ga0209050_1001813_pt1 | contig 20908 bp, 14 predicted proteins | sample Araplavi_mTSA_r2_FD_184276 | JGI IMG/M metagenome (GOLD analysis project Ga0209050, IMG submission 184276) | Arabidopsis root microbial communities from North Carolina, USA - plate scrape MF_Cvi_mTSA_r2 (SPAdes) (version 2) | ecosystem: Host-associated > Plants > Roots > Endosphere | place: USA... | reverse complement strand
CCAGCCACATGATGCGAGTTACGATCGGGTCGCGGCCCCGGGAATTGGCCGGCAGCACTTCACCGGTCGCGCTGCGATGGCGCATGACTGAGCCGACGGGCAAGCCGTCGCCGATCTTGCTGCACACGCGGAGCTTGCCCAGCGGGGTCTTGTAGCTGCCGTAGGAGTCGCCCAAGCCGAACTTGGAAGTGGAAACCGGAAAACGCTGCACCCACATGCCATCCCGAAGGACCACCATCTTTTGCTCCGCGACACTAATGAGGACTTCCGTCCGGTCCGGCGCGTCCTCAGCGCGGAGAGCACCCCCGAGGAGTGCGAAAAGAATGATGGCAGAAACCCTGGTAAATCCCTGCATGAGGCGGCGCTTGTAGACGCGAAGCCGCCAGCGGGCAAGTTGAATTTTCCGGCCAGTAGTTGGGCTTATGAATCGAGAGACGCTCCTGATCCGGCCGGGTGCTTTCCGATGCGGCAGTCCCTCAATTCACCGATTCCGTCACCAGCACGCAGCGGAAGCCGTAGATCACCTCGCGCGCATCCGGGTCGACCACATTGCGGTAGCTCAGCGAAAGCTCCGCCGGTTTGTCTGTGGCCCAGGAACCACCCCGCAGCACGTGCCAGCGCCCGGACGGATTGTACGGGTCGAGGACCCACTGCCAGACATTGCCGCAGATATCAAAGAGTCCCCGGGCATTGGCGGCAAAGCTCCCCACTGGCGAAGTCTGGGGGAAGCCGTCGTGGTAATTGCCGATGACCGTTTGCCCGCTGCGGCGGAGGGAGCTGTCGGCAAAATTGCCCGCGCCCGCGGGGGGCGGCCAGTGTTTGCCCCAAGCGTACTCGCGGATTTTGCCGTCGCGTTCCTCGGGGGTGTTGCGGCCCTCATCGGCCAGGCCGGCCGCCCGGCTCCATTCAGCATCGCTGGGCAGGCGGTAAATTTGCCCCTCCGCGAGCTGGTTCGCGGCCTGTTCCTTTTGCGTGAGCCAATCGCAGAAAGCCCGCGCGTCTTCATAGTTCACCAGCACCACGGGATGATTTTCATCCTGGGCGAAATCGGGCGCTGGTTTGGGGTGATTGGTCGCCGCGCAAAAAGCCGCGAAATCCTTCACCCGCGTCAGCCAGACACTCATCAGGATGCCTCCCGGAGCCGTGTCGCCATTCAGCGGGACAAACTTCATCCCCAAGCCATTCTGCCAGGGTTGCCCGCGTTTGGGGCCGATCAGCGCCCGGACGAATTTATCCCCCAGAAAAGTCTGCTCCCCCGGCTTCACCGTCCCGCTCAAGGCCAGGGGTTCGAAGCCTGCCAACCGCAGTTCGTATTCGACCTTCCCGGGCGCCAGATCCTCCAGAAGCAAAGGCGTGCGCCCGAGCTCTTTGCCCCCTGCCAGCACCGTGGCTCCGCCCGGTGCGCTCGTGATCTTCACGCTGCCGGGGACAAACTCGAACCGGGTCTTCTGGGGCTTGGCCGGATCGACCTCCAGTTTCTGCTGCTGCTCCGGCCAGCGCGGGTATTTGGCCACGATGTCGTGCTGTCCATCGGCCAGGGAAAGTTTGAGCGGCGTTTTGCCTGCCGGTTTGCCGTCCACCACGATTTGCGCGCCCTTCGGGTCGCTCTCCACGCTGACCTCGCCGAAGGGAAACTCCACCGCCACCGAAGCGGGTTCGTCCTTCTTGATCTCCAGCGGCACCGACTTCTCCCGGCCATCGAATTTGGCCCAAAGCGTGTACGTCCCCACGGTCAGGCCCTCGATCGCCGCCGGCAGTTTGCCGCTGCGAATGACGCCGGTGCTGTCCTTCAATTCGTAGGTCGCCCCGGGTGGCCGCGATTCGCATTGGGCCCGGCCCACGCTCCGCATGAGGGTGAATTTCGGCAGCGTGAGATCCCGGTTGCCCTCCACCTGGACGCTTTGCTCCATCGGTTCGAAGCCCGCCTGCATGATGCGGGCGGTATGAGTGCCGGCGGGTAGTTCATCGAAAATCGCCGGGCTGCGTTTCATCCGGCCTTCGATCAACACCATCGCTTCCGGCGGCTCCGTCTCGATCGTGATCGTGCCGTAGGCGATCTTTTGGGGTGGCGCCGGCGTCGGGGTGGGGGGCACCTCGCGCTGCTGACGTTGCAGGTAGCTATTGCCCGCGGGCACCGCCGCTGCGATCGCCACGGCCGCAGCCAGGACCCAGGGCCAAACCCGTCGGCCGAGCTGCCGCAGCGGTCGTCCGTCGCGAATGCGCCCGAGGTCCTCGTGCATCTGCTCGGCGCGGATATAACGCTCGGTGGGATCATTCGCGCAGGCCCGCAGGAAAACGTCGTTCAGCCGCAGCAGATCGTCCTTGTCCGGCAGGTCATCGATCCGGGTATTCAGCGCCGGGAAATCCAGCCGGTCCTTCCCCATGGCCAGCTCGTAGAGCACCTTGCCGAGGCTGTAAATATCGCCCTGTGCCGTGCCCGGCCCTTCCGGCGGCACATAGCCTTCCGTGCCGACAAACGAAGCCTGCCCACTGGCCGCGACGAGGCCGATATCCGCGATTTTCGGCCGTCCGCCGACAAAGATCACGTTGGCCAGCTTGATATCGCGGTGCACGAGCCCTTCGCGATGCAGCGCCGCCAGGCTTTCACTCAGCGAAAGCCCCAGCGCGACCACTTCCTCCGCCAGCAGCCGCCCCCGCCGGCCGAGCTCGCTCCGCAGCGTTTTCGGCACGTATTGCTGCGGATCGGCCCGCTGCCCGTGGATGTGATCATCCGCAAGTTCCATGACATAATAGAAGAACTCATCCGCCTCGCTCCGCCCCACGTGCAGGATATCTACGAACCCGGCGTGCTCACGCGAGATCGGCTCGAAGCGCGCCATCCCGTCGAATTCCCGCTGAAAAGCCGTTTCCGTCTCGAAGGTGCGCCGGTCCACGATCTTAACCGCTCGCATCACCCCCAGCTCGCTTCGGGCCATCCAGATCTCGCCGTACGACCCACGCCCGATCACCCGGATCAACTCGTGATTCGGTACCTTGGGCGGTTCGCGCTGGCTGGAAGCGGCGGACATTCGGGCCGGAGTGTACCTAACCCGGCGTTTTACAAAAGCCCCGCGTGGGTTGAACCTTGTATTCCTTTGATCCCCACCGAAAAACCCGACTTCAAAGCCAGGCTCCACGACGTTCCCCATAAGCCGGGCGTCTATCTCCATCGCGACCGTTTCCAGCGGGTCATTTACGTGGGCAAAGCGCGCGACCTCCGCAAGCGCCTCAGCCAGTATTTCACCCCGTCGCGGGTCATGCGGGCCGACTTGAAGACGCAGGCCCTGCTCGAAGCGATTTGGGACTTCGAATGGCACGTGGTGCCCAGCGAGCCCGAGGCGCTCCTGCTCGAAGGCCGGCTGATCAAGGAATTCCGTCCGCGTTACAATATCAGCTTTCGCGACGACAAACGCTTCCTGCTCGTGAAAGTCGATCTGCGCGAGGAGTGGCCCCGCTTCCGCCTCACCCGGTTCAAAGGCGAGGAAGGCGCCCGCTATTTCGGCCCGTTTGCCCATGCCGGTGCCCTGCGGCAGACGCTGGCGTTCATGCGGAAAAAGTTCGGGGTGCTGACTTTTGGCCGGGGCAATCCGACCGACCGCGAACGCAAATCGAGCACCTACCAGGTGCCGATGAAACTCGGCGAAATCGACACGAACCAGTATCGCGAACGCGTCGCCATGGCCTGCGTGTTTCTCGAAGGCGAATCGAAGGAACTGCTTGCCGCGCTCGAGGACGAAATGCGCGATGCCGCCGCGAAGCTCGATTTCGAGCGGGCGGCCGAGCTGCGCAACATGCTCGACGACCTGCGCAAGACGACCAAACCCATGGCCCGTTACACGCGGGAAATGCGGCATCGCCTCGGCACCCACACCGCGATCGACCCCGAAGCGGATCTCGCCCAGCTCGCTGAAGCGCTGGAATTGCCCGCGCCGCCGCGTCGCATGGAGTGCTTCGATATCTCGAATATCAGCACCACGCACATCGTCGCGAGCATGGTGTGTTTCCTCGATGGCCGTCCGGCGAATCACCTCTATCGCCGGTTCCGCATCAAGACGGTGGAGGGCCAAAACGATTTTGCCAGCATGGGGGAAGTGGTGCGCCGCCGCTACATGCGCACCCTGCGCGAAGCCGCCGCCGCAGCGTCACGCGCGCCGGAGATCGATGACGACCGCATCGTCGATTACGCCCCCGAGATGTCGCAGGAAAAGCTGCGCGACGCGGTTCGCCGCGTCGGCCACGATCCCGAAGCGAGCGGTATTCCGCGTTTGCCCGATCTCATCATCGTCGATGGCGGCAAAGGCCAGCTTGGCGCCGCCTGCGCGGAGCTCCAGCAACTCGGCCTCGACGACCAGCCGATCATCGGTCTGGCCAAGGAATTCGAGGAAATCCATCGCCCGAATCGCTCGCTGCCGCTGCGTCTTTCACACGAAAGCGGCGCGCTGAAATTGCTGCAACGCATCCGCGACGAAGCTCACCGCTTCGCCAATGGCTATCACCAGCTGCTCATGAAGCGCCGCATCGGCGAAAGCATTCTCGACGACTGCCCCGGCGTTTCCCAAAACCGGAAAAACCTGCTCTTAAAACGTTTCGGCAGCGTCGCCCGCCTCCGCCGCGCCAGCGTCGACCAGATCGCCTCCATCTCCGGCATCGGCCCCAAACTCGCCGAACAAGTCGTCCGCTTCCTGGCCGAGCGGAGTTAAGCCCGCGTGTCCGCAAATTGGAGGGCACTGCTCCGTCGGTGCCGGGGTTCGACGGAGCCACTGAATAAAGCGTTCTAACGCGAACGTTCCACGAGCGCCGCGCTGAGATAGTCGACCAGCGCACCCTTATCCGCGAGATGTTCGATCGCCGCATCCGGCCGCACCACGCCAAAGCCGGTCCCGTACGCCGCCCCGTTCACAATCGAAACATCCGTGCGATTCTCCGCCAGCTGCCGCTGGGCCTTCGCGATCGCATCTTCCTGCGTCCCATCGAGCTCGTATTTCCACCCCACGATCCACGCCCGCGGAAACAGCTCCCGCAGCTTTCCGATCAATTTCGTCGCCGGAATCAGCGTGAGCGTGAACGCTCCCGCGCGGCTGGAAAGTTTGCGCTCCTCACTCACACGATCCACCCGAAAATCCGCCAGCGCCGCTGCGTGAAAAACCGCGGCGATCTCTTCGCGTTTCGGAACTGCCGCCAGCTTTGCCAGTAGATCATCGTTCGTCGTGAAGGGCACGTACTCCGCCCCCTCGAGAGTCCACGTCCGCGGCGCCGCCACGCCGCCCAGGCAGGTCACCGGCACACCCGCTCGCGCCAGTCGATTGCTCAGCAACACCCCGAGTTCGCCGGTCGAAAAATTCGTGATCCGGCGCACTTCATCGATCGGCTCGTAACTCGGCCCGCAGGTGACAATCGCGCGCAGCATGGCAATGCTTCCCAGCAAACCGGAATCACCCGACCCCGTCCACCTTCACTTTCGCTCCACCCAACCCATCACCCTTTCCATGGACCGCGCCACCGCCAGCCAGCAAATCCGCGACGCCTGCAACACCATCGCCCTCACGGTGATGAAAATTCACCCCGCCCTCCCCGGCCTCGATGATGACCCGACCAAGGGCGAAATCGTGAAGGCCCTCTACGAGATCACCAAGAACGTCGAGGTCGTGAAAAAACAAATCATGCGCCTCGAAAAACGCGACGACAGCACCCTGATCTGACCGCGGATTCCGCAGATTTCAAAAGACCACAGATGACGCAGATGGGACGGATGGGAACGGAAACAGCCGTCCCTTCAATCCATCTGAGTCATCTGTGAAATCTACGCTTCATCCCATCCTCGTTGCCGACGGATTGCGTTGATTCTGAAATGATGGAGGAGGCGACAGAAGGTCATTCCCGTCCCCCGCCGTGCCATCTGCGTCATCTGTGGTCATCCGTTCCGCCCCATCCGCGGTTAATGCACGGGAGTGGTGACGCGGCCGAGCGCACCGACGGTCCAAATCAGGGGATAAAGCCGTTCGTAGTACCAGAGCTTGGCGAAGTAGAAACCGATGGGCGAAGGTTCACGCCACGTCCCTGTTTCGATGCGGGCCGCCAGCCATGCCGCCCCTCGGTCGACCGCCGCTCCATGCCGCGTCCCCGCCAGCGCCTCCACGGCCAGCGCAGTCTCTTCGACACTGGCCGGACCTCCCACCGCTCCACTCCAGCCGCCGTCGACGTTTTGCCGCCCGGCGAGAAAATCTTCGGCTCGCTGGCGCACCGCGCTCGCGGCGACCTGCCCGGCGTTTTCCAGTGCCCGCCAGGCCAGTAGCACCTGCGCGGTCCCGTAGATCGGGTTCTCATCGTCCGGCGCGTTTTCGTTACCAAACCACAGCGGCAGCCAGCTTCCGTCCTCGCGCTGCACGCGGGTGAGAAAGCCCAGCGCTTTCGCGGTCCCCGAATCCACGCGATTTTGCAGGCGCGGTGAAAGGTGCGGCCGCCACGCGCTCCAAGCGCGCAGGGTATGAGCGGTGAGATCGGGTGAGCTCCGATCGAAAGGCAGCGCACCCCAGCCGCGGCAAAAAGTCGGGATGCCGCCATCGCGGTTTTGTAGATCGAGCAGCCAGCGTACGCCCGCTTCGCCCGCGCGTTGCATTTCACTGTCGACCAATCCCAACGCGAGCAGCGCGAGCAAGGCCCCCGGCGTATCGTCCGCATCCGGCACGCCACCGGGTAAATCGGTCCAGGCCCAGCCGCCCGGGGCCGCGTGAGTATACGGATGCTCCACGCGATACTGCTGCCCCAGCAACCACTCGCGCAACGTCATGCGCTCTTCCGGGCTCAACGCATTTGGCTGCGCCGCGAGCGCCTTGATCGAGAGTGTCGTGGTCCAGGTGGCGAGGTTGGTATCGATCGCCCAGCTCCCATCCGCGCGGACCGAGCTGAGCAAAAACTCCACCCCCTTTTTCGCCACCGGATGCGCCGCTTGTCCCGCTCCTGCCAGTGCCATCGTCACGAAACTCGTCAGCGGGGTCGCTTCGAGAAAACCGCCATTGTTAGGCTGCAAGGTTTCCAACACGCGCAACGCCGGTTTGCGTAACATCGAGCGCAGCCAGCGCAACGGCGGAAACCGGCTTGGCGCGTGCTGATGAATCACCTGCCCAATCGCGATCAATGCAGGCAACGCATAACTCACCACCGGCAATTGCAGCGCGCCAAAGAGCTGATGCGGCAGCACGGATAGTTCGAAGGGTAGAGCAAAAAGCTGCCGCCAAGCCTGCGATCCCAGTCGCCCGGCCAGCGTGCACATCATTAAGATCGGCACCGAAAACGTGCGGTCGCGCCCATAGCGTTTTTCAATCGCGATCCGTAGCGCCTCCCGATCCAGGGCCTGTCCGGAAGCCGCACCACTCGCCCGCGCCAGCCAGCGTTCCGCGCGTTCCACGTTTTCGGCAAATCGCGAATCCGACTTCGTCACCCCAAAGGCCGCCCAGCCCAGCGCCGTCGTGCTAATATTGCTTTTGCTCCGCGCCGTGTCGCCCCAGCCCCCGTCGGCGTTTTGGTGCTCCGCCAACCAGCGCAAACCGCCTTCGATCAAAGCCGCGTGCTGTTCGCGATTCACCAGGGTCAGCGCGGTGATCGCCGTCGCCGTGGAAAGCGCGCTGCTCGAAAGCTCACCCTCCCAATGGCCGGCTGCATTCAGCTCTGCGCGCAACCCGTCGGTTGCCGTGCGCAACGCCGCCTGCCAGCGCGGATTCGGGGGCGCGACACTCACGCCAGTTTATCCTGCTCGCGCTCGCGCTTCGGCAGAAGCGCACACGCCTCGCGGCAGCCAAAAAGCCGGCTCAAAATCAGCCGGTTCGAACTCACCCAGCGGTACACGATCTCCGCGATTTGAATCACTCCGGGAACCCACAGAAACAACGCTACCGGCACAAACAACGGCAGCCGCATGCCGACAAAGCGCAGGCAGCGCGCTCCGCGAAAAATACGCCCATCCGTCGTCACTACATGGATCGCCGCGCGTAAATCCTCCGCCTGCACATTTGGCGCCGCTTCCTGCGCGCGCGGATCTTTGATCGGTACCAGCGCGAGCACGTTGAACCAATCCATCCACGTCAGCAGCCGCATCTGGAAAACGCAGAGCGGACAATCGCCGTCGTAGAGGACGAGGTGCTGTTTCATAGAAGATAAGCTAGCGAACTGCACCCGCGCGGCAAATGCCTTCCGCAGGCGAGGTTCGGCGCAAAAACTCACCCCTGCGCATCGAGATGCCCGAGCGCCAGCAGCCCGTAGAAGGTGTATTCCGGATCGAGAAAATCGTCCGCCCAGTGGCCGTGAAAACCGCCCGCCGCATCCCAGAGGGTATCGAGAAAGTCGAGGCATTTTTCCCTCAAGCGCGGCGGTATCGGCCGTTCCAGGCAGGCCAGCGCATGCAGGGCCGTGGCCGTCGAAAGCAGATCGGGAATTGGCGCCCCGGGCACGGCCAGCCAGCCACCTTCGGGATGCACCTGGGAAAGCAGCCAATCCCCGATTGCAGGATTGAGGGGCAGATTGAGCTGATGCAGCAAAGTCACCGCTGCCGCTGTGGCCGTGACCGTCCCCATTTTCATGCCACGCCGATTGCCCCAACCTCCATCCGGCGTCTCCAAAAACTTCAGGCATTGCACCATCCGCAGCGGCTCCGGCAATACCCCACCAAGATCCTGATAGGCTCCCAGCGCGACGAAGCATCCATAGGCATTGCCTTGCGCGGCAGTAGGTTCCGAATCGTAGCCGCCATCCTGCGAACGGTACTTCTCCAGCCGGCGCAAAATCGCCGCTGCTTGATCGACTGGCAATCGCTCGCGGCCAATCGCCGCCCAGCATCGCGCCAACGCGCCGAGGTGCACAAAATCAAGCCCATCGCCTTCGCCAAAAGTGCGAAGATAGTTCTCTGTTTTGTCGGTGGGAAGTGGGGTCTCCAGCGCCTCCAATCCTGCGAGCGCGAAAATGGTGTAGTAGAGATCACCTCGCTCCGCGCGATCCAGCCCCGCTCCAGTCGCATCGATGCGACTCTCCAAAAAAGTCCGCACCAGCATCGCGGAATCGGCCAAAACATGCGCGCCGAGCCGGGCGACCTGGAGCATTTGCAGACGGAGACTCATGGGCGGGAGGCTGCGCGGATCTGCTTTTCGACGCAAGCCGTGCGCGACAAATGGCAGCATTTCTGCTTTTACTGGAATGCGAGGGAATGTTCACCCCTGATCAGCAGGCCACCCACCGCCCGCGGTTAGTGCGCTTGTTCCTCCCCTCGCATCCTCAAATCCCATGAAATCCATCGTTGGCCTGGGAGCCTCTGCCGAGGGGCTTCGGGCTCCCGACTCCATCTGCACGGCCGTGTCCGCGTGGTCCCGACGCCCCCTCGGGATCCGTCCGCTATTTGCAGCCTCAACGGAGCGCCATTTTTGATGTCTTCCGTCGGCAGCTCCGATGGAAATGGGCCGGTCTTCGATCCGGGCTCGGTGGAAGCGTTCGCTCGGTTCGCCGAGCTGGAGGCGCAGGTCGCGAGCCTGCGCAAACGCAACGAAGAACTCGCCGCGACTGTCGCCGGATTCCAGCGCCGCAACGATCAGCTGCAGCGGCTGAACGACGATCTGAACAACCTGCTGAACAGCACGGAAGTCGGCACCGTCTTCGTCGATCGCGAGCTGCGTGTTCGGAAATTCAATCCCGCCATTCAGCAGATCTTTCCGCTCCGGCCGCTCGATATCGGCCAGCCGATCGATCACGTCGCGCTGCACTTGGCCGGCCGGGAGCAAATGCTCGAGGGCATCCGCAATGTCGTCGCCACCGGCGAGCCGCTGCAAAACGAAGTGCAACTGCACAACGGTTCGTGGCTGCTGCGCCGTGTGCTCCCTTTCGTCACCGCGCGCGGGGTCATCGATGGCGTCGTCCTCACGTTCACCGATATCACCGAGATCAAGTCCACTCAGGATCGTCTCAGCCTGGCCATGGAATCGACTCGCCTGGTCTGGTGGGATGCCGACATGATCTCCGGGAAAGTGGTCACCGCGGCGACGCCCGAACCGCTCCTGGGTTTCCATCCGGGGAACATGCCGAAGACGGGGGAAGAATGGCAGGCGCTCATTCACCCCGAAGACAAGCCGATGGTCGATGCGGCCATGCTCGCGTGTGCCATGGGCCACGCCAATGATTGGTCGGTCGAGCACCGTGTCCGCACCGCCGCCGGCCAGTGGAACTGGATCCTCAACTGCGGAAAAATCGTGCAGCGGTCACCGCACGGCCTGCCTCAGCGCATCATCGGCACCGCGCAGGATATTCACATGCGGCGCAGCATCGCCGAGACCGTGCATCGCGATGCGGAGCTGTTTGCCCAGATTCAGGATGCGATCATTTGCTCCGATCGCGCCGGGCAGGTGACTACGTGGAATCGCGGCGCCGAAATCATCTTTGGCTGGAGTGCGGAGGAAGCCATCGGCCAGCCGATTGCCAACTATTTGCCCGAGTTCGCGCGGTCGTCCGGCGCTCAGATTTTAAGTGACCCCAAGGCAGGCCACCAGTTCAGCGGCGAGTGGGAAAGCGACCGCCGGGATGGCTCGAAAGTCTGGTGCCTCTGGCGGGCCCGCAGTCTGGGCGATCACGAGGGCCGGGCGGCCGGGATGGTCGTCGTGGCTACCGATGTGTCCGAGCGACGCCGGGTCGAAGACGAACATCGCCAGCTCGAAGGTCAGCTGCTCCAGGCCCAGAAAATGGAAATCATGGGCACCCTGGCCGGCGGCGTGGCCCACGATTTCAACAACCTCCTCGCGGCAATTCTCATCAACACGGAACTGAGCCTCGGCCTCCTTGCGGAAGAGAGCCCCGCCCGCTCCTGCCTCGACGACGTACTGCGCGCCGGCCAGCGCGCAAAGGAGCTCGTCGGCCGCATTCTGAGCTTCAGCCGATTCCAGGAGCCCGAGCGCCGCCCGCTCGATCTCAGGGTGCTCATCGAGGAAACCGCGCAGTTTGTCCGGGCCACGCTCCCCGCGACGGTCGAGATTCGCCTGAATCTGAACGGCGACTATCCGCCCACACTGGCCGACCCGAATCAATTTCTGCAGATCATCCTGAATCTCTGCTCGAATGCCGCTCAGGCGATGCACCATCGCGGCGTGCTAACGCTCACGCTGGGTGAATCGCGTTTTGTAGGCAATCAACACACGCAAGTCGGTGAGTTGAAGCCGGGGCACTATCTCACGGTGTCGGTAGCCGATACCGGTCACGGCATCGACCAGGAGACCTTGCGGCGTATTTTCGATCCGTTTTTCACCACCAAAAAATCGGGCGAAGGCACGGGCCTCGGCCTCTCCATTGTCCGCGGCATTCTCCAGGGGCATGGGGGCAGCATCGATGTCGCCAGCATGCCGGGCTGCGGCTCGATCTTTAAGATCTACCTGCCTGTCCTCTCCACCGCCGGCGTGCATCGCGATAACAAATCGCAGAGCGGAGCCCGCCCGGTGCGCGGCCGCGGCGAACGGGTGATGGTCGTCGACGACGAACCTTCCATCGCCAACGTTACCTCTTCGGCCCTCCGCAATCTCGGCTACGAAGCCGTCGCGTTCACCACGGTGGAGGATTTCCGCCGCGCCTTCGACGCCGACCCCAGCGCCTGCAGCTTGTTGATCACCGATCAAATCATGCCCCGCCAGACCGGCATGGAGCTCGCGCACCAACTGCGCGCCCAAGGGTACCGAGTTCCCGTGTTGATTACCACGGGCTTCGGCGGCAATCTGAACAACGAAACCGTCGCTGAAGTCAGCCCTTCCGGTCTGCTCAAAAAGCCCTACGAGTTGCGCGATTTCGCCGGCATGGTTCGCCGGCTCCTCGACGAATCCGCCGCTTATACCAAGGCAGTTTCGTAGGCGCGGCCCCGCCTTGCACTGCGGCCCGGCTCCTGCGTAGGTTGTCACGCAAATGCCATCCGCCCGCCGCCCGCTCAAATCTCGCGATACGCGCTGGGCCCGAGCCCTCGCTTCAGGGTTGGTCAGCCGGCGAGTCACGCCGAATGCGATCTCGGTTGCAGGGATGGTTTTCGCGACCATCGGTGGTCTGGCGCTGCTCACGCTCAAATGCGGCTGCCTGCCGAAAGTCGTCGCTCTGCTGCTCGGCGTCGCTGGGATTCAGCTCCGCCTGCTTTGCAATCTGCTCGACGGCATGGTCGCTGTGGAAGGCGGTCTCAAGGGCAAGGCTGGCGATTTGTATAACGAAGCGCCCGATCGTTATGCCGACGTCGTGTTGCTCGCCTGTGCGGGTTACGGACTCGGCGTGCCATGGCTCGGCTGGATGGCTGGAGCCGCGGCTGTGAGTACGGCCTATCTTCGCGCACTGGGTGCGTCGTTGGGCCAGGGGCAGGATTTCTGCGGCCCCTTCGCCAAACAGCAGCGCATGTTCTTTCTCACCGTCGGGTGCCTCGGCGCGCTGTTTTACAAGCCGGTCCTCCTCTGGGCGCTTTGGCTGATCGCAGTGGGTGCTTTCTTCACCGCCGCGCGCCGCACGGTCCGGCTCTACCGCGCGCTGCCATGATCGGCCGTTTGCTGGCTTTCATCGCGCGGCTTTTTACGGGCGCCATGCCCCGCTGGCGGGGCTGTGGGCCGGAGCCAAAGCTGCGCGTCTATTTCGCCAACCACTCCAGCAATCTCGATTTCGTGCTGCTCTGGGCTTCGCTCCCCACCGAGATTCGTGCGCAAACCCGCCCCATCGCCGCGCACGACTACTGGACCAGCAATCCCCTCCGCCTCTGGCTGGCCGGCCAGGTTTTTCGCGCTGTGCTCATCGAGCGCAAGAACGTGACGCGCGAAAACAACCCGCTCACGCCGATGTGCGCCGCCCTGCGCGCCGGTGAATCGCTCATCCTTTTCCCCGAAGGCGGCCGCAATCCCTCCGGCGAGATCGGCGAATTCAAAGCGGGCATTCACCACCTTGCGCGCGAAGTGCCCGAAGCCGAACTGGTCCCCGTTTACATCGAGAACCTCAGCCGCGTACTGCCGAAGGGCGAAATCCTTCCCGTGCCGATCCTCTGCTCCGTGCACTTCGGCGCTCCGCTGCGCCTCGAACCCGGCGAAACCAAACGCGACTTCCTCGCCCGCGCCCGCGAAGCCGTGGTCGCCCTGCGTTCCGTATGACCCCGCCCGATTCCCAAACCCTGTGGCTCTTCGGCGGTCTTTTCGGTCTGCTTTGTTTTGCCAGCCTCATTGGCATCATTCTCCGCCGGACGCTCACCGGTGAAGCCGCGCAAAAGACCATCGCGAACCTCAACGCCCGGATCTTCGCCTGGTGGCTCATGGTCGGCGTTTTCGGCCTCGCCGTCGTGCTCGGCAAAGCCGCCACGCTCACGCTTTTCGGGCTGATGTCCTTTCTCGCCCTGCGCGAATTCATCACCCTCACGCCGACCAAAGCGGGCGATCACCGCTCGCTCTTTTGGGCTTTCTTCGTCATCACCCCGCTGCACTACTGGACCCTCGCCACCGGTTGGTACGGCATGACGGTGCTGCTCATTCCCGTTTACGGATTCCTCTTCATCCCCATCCGCAACGCCCTCGCCGGCGACTCCACCAATTTCCTCGAGCGTACCGCCAAGATTCAATGGGGGCTCATGGTCTGCGTTTATTGCGTCAGCTACGCTCCCGGCCTGCTCCTGCTAAAAATCCCCGGCTACACCGGCGAAAACGCGAAGCTGCTCTTCTTTCTCGTGACCGTGGTGCAGATGAGCGATGTGCTCCAATACGTCTGGGGCAAACTTTGCGGCCGCCACAAGATCGCCCCGAAGCTCAGCCCGAGCAAAACCATCGAGGGATTTGTCGGCGGCGCCCTCAGCGCGACCGCCCTCGGCGCCGCGCTCTGGAAGATCACTCCCTTCACTCCGCTGCAAGCCGCCGGTATGGCTGCCATCATCGTGGTCATGGGTTTCTTCGGCGGCCTCGTGATGTCCGCGATCAAACGCGACCGCGGCGTCAAAGATTACGGCGAACTCCTCCCCGGCCACGGCGGCATGATGGACCGCATCGACTCCCTCTGCTTCGCCGCCCCCGTCTTCTTCCACGCGGTGCGGTTTTGGTTTACGTAGCGCGCTCTTGTGGAGTGCCGGCGCTCCCCGGTTCTGTCACCCGGCTCACCCGGCCCCCAAGAGTGACGCGCTCAATTTCCGCGAGGTAGTCCACGTTGGTCGCGGAACGGTATTTTTGCTGATACCGCTCGGCGGCCAGGCGAGGGCGGAAAAGCTGAACTGGTCCGAATAGAGGAAAAGGGGAAGATTGTGGAAAGCTTCCGCCAGAGCAGTGGCTTGCTCGGCGCGATCGGTCCAGAGAAGCGCGCGAATCTCGACCAGCACGAGATAAACGAGCTTGTTCAGTTCGCGCCGTTGCCGATCATCCAAGGCTTGGGCGTCGGCGAAACTCCGTGGATCCTCAGGCATGGGCCGGGGCGTCTTCCGCCGCGGGGATCCCTGCTTGCGGGGCGATCACGCCGTTCTTTTGCTCGAACTCTTTGCACCAGCCTTTGATCTCGGTGTCGTTGAAGATCTTGCCGAGGACGCGGCGGAGGAGGCCTTTGAGGCTGGCGTTTTCGAGGTCGCGGAGGCTGCGGACGCCTTCCTCTTTGTAGCGTTCGAGGAGGTCGCGGCAGCGGTCGTCGGCCTTGAGTTCGGTGTAAAGTTTTTCGACGTCGGCGACGGTCCAATCGGCGGGCATCCGGCGGGTCCAGAGCTGCCGGGTGATCTCCTGCTGCGCACCTTCGGCGCGTTCGTGCGCGGTGGCGAGGAGCAGGCTGGGACGTAAGCCGGAGATGTCGCTGGTATCTTCGCTCTGGCCGAGATCGGCGAGGTCATCGCGGATCTGGTAGGCGATGCCGAGGGCTTCGCTGAAGGCCGCGAGCGTGTCGGCGACTTCTTCGTACTCGTCGAGCCCGGCGTAGATCGCGCCGACGCGGAGCGCCACTTCGAAAGCGGGCGCGGTCTTGCGGCGGAAGATATCGATCACCTCCACGCTGGTCAGCGGCTGTGGGCTGCGCGCCCAGCAAAGTTCGGCGCCCTGGCCGCGGCTGAGTTCGCGCTGGCCTTCGCTGGCCACGCGCACCATGGCGGCGATTTGTTCGGAGTCGACTTTGGCCGAAGCGAGCAGGCGATAACCTTCGCCGATGAGCAGGTCGCCGACATTCAAAGCCACCGCGACGCCGTGCTCTTCGTGCAGCGTTTTCTCGCCGTAGCGCTGGCTGTCATTGTCCTCGATATCGTCGTGGATCAGCGAAGCCTTGTGGAAGCATTCCACCGCCACCGCGACTTTGCGCAGATCCTCGGGCAGGGGAGCTTTCGAAGCGCCACGTAGCGCACGGAACGTCGCGACGGTCAAAAACGGCCGCCAGCGTTTGCCGGCGCGCATGAGCCATTCACGCGAGATTTTCTCCGTCTCGCCCTGAGCCGGGCCCATGATCGCGTCGAGATTCAGCGGGGTGAACCAGAAATCCACTTCATCGCGCAACGCGCCGAGATCGAGCCGGCGGGTGTGATCGTCGCTGGTGAGGTGAATGTATTCCCAGACCCAGTCGATATCGACGTTCGTATCGATGCAGTCGTCCTGCAGCAGTGGCACCGCTACCCCGGGAATGGCCGCCGCTTCCATGTAGGGAAAAGCGCGTTCCAGCACGCTGATGCAGCTCACGCCGACGATCGCTTCGATTTTGCCGGTCTGGATCAGCGACATCACGATCGCGCTGCCTTCGGCCACCAGCACAGCATAGCCGAGCCGCTCGGCTTCGAGCTGCAAATCCTGGATCGAGCACAGGCCGCACTGTTTGCAGAGCAGGCCAAATTCATCGAACGGCGCGGGGCACTTGTTCTCCACCCGCAGGCACTTCGGCAGCAGCAGCAGCCGGCGCTCGTAGGGCACGGCAGCGAGTTGCTCGCGCCACATTTCGTTGTTCAGCAGCACGCCGCAGTAGTCGCGATACACCGGGTCGATCCGGTGCAGCGCGATGAATTTGTCCGCCTGCTCTTTGAGCTGATCCTGAGGCAGGGGAGGGACCGGGCTGAATTCCGCCACAAACGCCCGCGCGAGGTGCATGATGCGGTTCCGCTCGAAATTCGTTTGGGGAACGTTCTTTTTGGGCGGCCGGACCTTCTGCGTCGGCACAGCTCGGGGAAGGGTGAGCGCGATGGGAGGAATATCGGTCCGAACGGTGGTCGGCTGCATGAGGGCAAATAAATCGGGTCGACTGACAAAAGCGCAAGGGACGAAACTTTATTAGCCCCTGTGAAGTTGGGTGGGCTTTTCACCGCCAAGACACCAGGGGAAAAGGATCGAAGAGTTCCGCGTCTCAAAAACCTGCTGTTTTCTTGGTGTCTGGGTTCCTTGGTGGTGAAAACGGACCTCGAAACAAAAAACCGGCGTCCAGACGAGCTGGAGCGCCGGTTTGGTGAAAACTCAGAAGAAGCCGATTACTGCTTCTTTTCCTCGGGTTTCGCTTCGGTCTTTTCGGCTTTGCCGCGCTTGGCCGGTGCGGCGCCGATCTTTGTGATCTTGACCACTTCATAATCCGTCGCGCCTTTTTTGGTACGCAGACCGCCGACCCAATCACCGACTTTCAGGTCTTCAAACTTCAGGGCCTTGTCTCCGTTCTTCAGTTCGGCGGTGGCGGGGACCACGTGTTTGATCAGTGCGCCATCCTTGCGCTTCTGGCTGAAGGTCTTCGCGCTGGCATCGATTTCGTCGATGCGCACGTACATCGGGATCGGCTTGCTCGCGTCCGCCGCGGGTTTGGCGTCCGCTTTTTTGGCTTCGGGGGTGGCCGCCGGCGCCGGGGTGGCCGGTTTGGCTTTCTTTTCCGCGGCCGAGAGGCCGGTGCACAGGCCGAGCGAGAGCGCGGCGGTGAGGCTGAGGGTCACAAATGCTTTCATGTGGAGTCGGTAGTTGGACAATGACTGACGGTCCACGGGGCCACTCAGCCGCGCGGGCCTTATGGGAGTTTTTTGCTACGGAGCCGCCCGCTTCCGGTCAATGGCCAAATTCCTGCCTAAGCTGGTGGAGCGCTTGTGCTTTGGCTATGCACCCGAAACCCCGATGCGTTCCTTCCTCCTCGCCCTCTCGTCCCTCCTGCCCCTTTTCTCCATGCCGCTGGCCGCCGCTGATATCGTCGCTCACCGTGGGGCATCCTTCGATGCGCCGGAAAACACCGTCGCCTCTTTCCGCCTCGCTTGGGAGCAGGGGACCGATGCCGCCGAACTCGATATCCACCAAACCAAGGACGGCAAAATCATCGTGATCCACGATGCGACGACGAAACGAAATATCGGTGTCGATCGCCCCGTGCTGGAGCAGACCCTCGAGGAACTGCGCGCGCTCGATGCCGGCTCCTGGAAAGGTGCGAATTGGAAGGGCGAAAAACTCCCCACGCTCGACGAGGCCATCGCCACGATCCCCGCGGGAAAGCGTCTGTTTATCGAGATCAAATGCGCCGCCACCGTGCTGCCGGAACTCGAACGGGTTGTCCAGGCGAGCGGGAAAAAGCCCGCGCAGCTCGTCATCATCGCGTTCGATTACGACACCATCGCGCAGGCCAAGAAACGTTTCCCGGAGACCACTGCGCTCTGGCTCGCGGGCTATAAAGTCGACAAACAAACCGGCAAAGTGCCCGAGCTCGAACCGCTGCTGGCCAAAGCCAAAGCCGCCGGGGTGGATGGCCTCGATCTGGACTTCAAATTCCCCATCGACGCTGCCTTCGTCGCCGCGGCCAAAGCCCAGGGCCTGCAGATCCACGTCTGGACGGTGGATGACGCCGAAGTCGCCCGCCGTCTCGCTGCCGCGGGTGTGGCTGGCATCACGACGAATCGCCCCGGGTGGTTGCGCGAGCAGCTGAAGTAACCGCGACTTTTTTCGGCCTCCGGCGCCGAGCAAAAAGCACCGGTGAATAAGCCAAATCCCCGCAACCATCACGGGATCAGCTACTAAAAACCCGCTCGTCTCACTTATTCACAGTTTATTCACAAGCTATACAACCGCAATGATTTAAGTGATTTTGTAGTTGCCGGATTCGTGGCCTTTGTTCAATCTCTCGTCAGTTCTTTGAGAGAATCAGGACGAAAACGACGAGCGCGTTGCCAAGACCGCTCGGCCGATCGTTCGAAGGATGAATCCGGGTAACCGGAGAATAGTCGGGTGCAGTTGGCGCGCCCGGCTCCCTGGATCACCGCTGCCGAAGCCGGCAGGCGAACCTGGGGCAAATGCTCACCCATTCCGGCAGCCTGCGGTCGCACGCAGGCTGGAATCTGCGAATTTGGAATGTGGCAGTCGGCCGCGATCAGAAACCGTGGGCCGCCTGAGTCAGAGACCACGGGGAGTTTCGACCTGTGGAGGAAAGGCAGTGACCGTGAAGGTCCTAGTTACTACTGCCAGCCAGCCCGAGTGCCGTACATCGGCGGGACCACCCGCCAAAAGGCCCCCGCTCCGCAAGCGGAGGCGCGTAACGGTGTACAACTCCCGGGGAGGAGTCTGCGCCTGGCAAAGCGCGGGAACCCTCCTAACCATCGGACGGCGCTACAAACGGCGTCGCCCGACTGCAAGGTGAAGGTAACTTGAGAGATAAGAGGTCAGACCCGTAGCGTGGGGCCAACGCACCGCCAAAAGCGGTGGCCGACCCCATGGTAGCCGGTGGCGACGCGGAAAAGGGTAAACCCCTTGCAGACGTGTCACCACCCAGTCTGGCGACGGATGCACCGGCGGGTGCGCCGCGAACCGGGCTAAGAGGCCTCACTCAAATCACGCCGTGCGCGCGAAAGCCAGCGGCCGGTCCTGCTGCGAGACCGCATACTCCGCTTGCCGTGGAGAACAGCGTCGGGGAGGTGGCCGCCGTGCCGAAAGGCCGGGCGCCCAAGGTCCACCCAATGGGGAAGAGAGCGTGGCGAACTCCCACTCCCAACTTTTGAGGCCGCGTTGCCCGCAAGGCAACGCGGCCTCGCTTGTTTTTAGGCAGAGATTTGGAGGCGATTCGATCGACCCTGCGCTGGAGCGCGCGGGAAGGTTTGCGTAACACTTTGGTTGGGTGCGCCGCCATGGCGCCGGGGATGCTTGCGCACGGGCGCGGTTTCCGATTCGTTCCGCGCCGGTCTGTAGCCACGTCGGTTGGCGCTTTTTTCTCAATTTATCATGCTTAGTCTGTCCGCTTCTGGTTTCCGGTTTTCCACTCGGTGGTTCCTGCTCTTGCTTTCGCTGCTTCTCGCCGGGGCCAGTCCGGCTTGGGCGCAGGCTCCGACGCTCTTCTCGCCGAGCTTAAGCCTGATCGGCACGGAGATCACCCAGCCGGGGAATACCGCGGCGTCGGAAGCGGTGGTCGGCGAGTTTGCCACCTACCAGGCGCAATTGGCGATTCCCGACAGCAGCACGGTCAATAATGTGCAGATCGTCGATACTTTCGGCAGCGGCCTGGCATTTGTCGACGTCACCAGCGTGACCGCTTCTGCGGGGCTGAGCAGTTCGCTCGGCACGATCAATGCCGCCACGATCAGTGCGAACCTCTCTTATTCGACTGGGACGAATCAGCTGACTTTAAATCTGGGCAACGTCACCAACGCGAACAGCAACCCGGCGGTGACCGAAACCATCACCATCACCTTCCGGGCGGTCGTGACCAATATCCTGGCCAATCAGGCGGGCATCACGCTGGGAAATACGGCGCTGGCCAATTACCAGGGAGGCACCACGGCGGCGTCTCCGGCGGGCAATGTGTCGGTGGTGAAACCGACGCTGTCGCTGGCCCGCTCGGTGCGTAATCTCACGACAAGCACGGGGCCGGCGCCTTCGGTCAATGCCTCAACGGGGGATTCGATCCAGTACGTCGCGGTCCTCACGGTCAGCGATACCACGGCCTATGATCTCATCGTGAGCGATGCGCTCCCCAATCTCCTGGGCAGCCCCTCCATTTCGAGTGTGACGGGCGCCGGCTCGGGCTCGATCACGATCACGGGAGGCCTCTTGAGCAGTGCCTTTGAGATCTCGGGCGGGACGTTGCAGATCAAGCCGGGCTTCAATATCGACATGCAGGCGGCCACCACGATCACCGTCACGATCCAGGGGACGGCTTCGTCGACGGGAGCGGTCGCGAGGACTCCCGGAGGGTACGCTTCGTGGACCAGCCTGGATGGCAACCCGGGCACACGCTCGACTTTCAGTACCAACAGCACGGAACGCACGGGCGCGGATGGCGCCGGGCCAAGCCTGAATAACTATCGCACCTCCGACCCGACGGTGGCGATCAATGATTTCTCGCTCACCGAAGGCGACAGCGGCACGACCACGATGACTTTCACCGTGACGCGCACGGGCGCCTCGAGTGTGCCGGTGTCGGTGAACTACGCCACGGCGAACAACACCGCGGTCGCGGGCTCCGACTATGTCGCCACCTCCGGCACGGCAACGATCAATCCCGACCAGACCTCGCAGACGATCAGTGTCACGATCAATGGCGATACGCTCTTTGAGGGCAACGAGTCGTTTTTCGTAAACCTGACTTCGCCGGTGAATACGACGATCTCCGACAACCAGGGCCTCGGCACGATCACCGACGACGACGCGCCGGCCTCGATCACGGTCGTCTCGGGGAACAACCAGAGCGCGGTGTTTAATAATGCCTTCGCCGCGCCGCTGGTTACGTTGGTGAGAAACGCCGCGGGCAACCCGGTGCAGGGCGTGACCGTGAGCTACACGCCGCCGGGCAGCGGGGCCTCGGCCAGCTTTGCCTCGCCCACTCCCGTGACCAATGCCTCGGGCCAAGTTAGCACCGGTACGGCTACGGCCAATGGCACCGTCGGTGGGCCCTACACGGTCACCGCGCAGGCCACCGGCGGCACCGCGCCCTCGACCATTTTCTCCCTCACCAATGCGAACCTCCCGACCCTGGCGATCAATGATGTGACGGTGACCGA
>Ga0209050_1001812_pt1 | contig 20909 bp, 20 predicted proteins | sample Araplavi_mTSA_r2_FD_184276 | JGI IMG/M metagenome (GOLD analysis project Ga0209050, IMG submission 184276) | Arabidopsis root microbial communities from North Carolina, USA - plate scrape MF_Cvi_mTSA_r2 (SPAdes) (version 2) | ecosystem: Host-associated > Plants > Roots > Endosphere | place: USA... | reverse complement strand
GCGGCTTCGGCACGCACGGCCACCGGGACATGGAGATCATCACCTACGTGCTGGACGGCGCCATCGCCCACAAGGACAGCATGGGCAGCGGCTCGGAAATCCAGCCGGGCAACGTCCAGCGCATGAGCGCCGGCCGCGGCGTGATGCACTCCGAGTTCAACCCCCGTCCCGATGCCGAAACGCACATGCTGCAGATCTGGATCGAGCCGAACGTGACCGGCATCGCGCCGGAATACGAAGAGCGCGCCTTCAGCGATGAGCAAAAGCGCGGCCGTCTGCAAGCCCTGGTGACGGGCGACGGCGCTGACGGATCGATGACGATCCATCAGGACGCCCGTCTGTACGCCGGTCTGTTCGACGGCGACGAGTCGGCCTCGCTGCCGCTGGCTGCCGGCCGCCGCGCCTGGGTCCACGTGGCCCGCGGCAGCGTGACGGTCAACGGCGCCGCGCTGAATGCCGGCGACGCCGTGGCGATCACGGACGCCGCCAGCGTCGAGGTGTCGGGCGGCAAGGACGCCGAAGTGCTGGTCTTCGACCTGGCCTGACGCCAACTGCCGGGCGGATCCTGGAATCCGCCCGCTTTCACACAATACCAGCCGCGAGGCCATTAAGATGGCCCCAGGCCTACCCATTGCGGAGCATTGCACCATGTCGACCCTGTCCCAAGCCGGCGAAAGCCAGATCGAAACCGTTGTGGTGCCGCGCACCAGCGACTTGGGCGGTTTTTCCGTCCGCCGCGCCATTCCTTCCATGCAGCGCCGCAGCGTCGGTCCGTTCGTCTTCCTGGACCAGATGGGACCGGCGGACTTCGACGTGGGCGCCGGCATCGACGTGCGTCCCCATCCGCACATCGGCCTGTCCACCGTGACGTACCTGTACGAAGGTTCCATGGTCCACCGCGACGGCGCGGGTCACACGCAGACCATTCTGCCGGGCGAAGTGAACTGGATGACGGCCGGTCGCGGCATCGTCCATTCCGAACGTTCCTCGCCGGAAAGCCGGCTTGCGCCGCAGCGCCTCTGTGGCCTGCAGATCTGGGTCGGGCTGCCCAAGGCGCACGAAGAGACCGATCCTGGGTTCACGCACTACGGGCTGGACGCGCAGCCGGTGATCGAAGGCGAGGGCGTGCGCGCCCAGGTCGTGGCCGGTTCGCTGTTCGGCAAGACCTCGTCGGTCAAGACGCTGTCGCCCCTGTTCTATGGCGACCTGCAACTGCAGGCAGGCGCGACCACGGTGCTGCCGGCCGAACACGAAGAGCGCGCCGCCTATCTGGCGCAGGGCGAGGTCGAAATCGACGGCCAGACGTACGAAAGCGGGCGCCTGGTCGTGTTCGCCCCGGGCAAACCGGTGCAAATCCGTGCCAGGACGGCCGCGCGGTTCGCGGTGCTGGGCGGCGAGCCGCTCGATGGCCCGCGCTTCGTGTGGTGGAACTTCGTGTCCAGCAGCAAAGACCGCATCGAACAGGCCAAGCAGGATTGGCAACGCACGCGGTTCGATCAGATCGTGCCGGGCGATGAGACCGAGTACATCCCGCTGCCGGAAGCCCGCGCCTGAGCGGGACGGGATGACAATGCGTGATGGGGGGCGTAATGCCCCTCATGATCGTGTAACTTTTATTGTTTATTTTTGAGGGTTACACTGGCGCTGGAGATCACCATGAACACCAGCCACGCACCCGAATTCCGCCAACTGGGCGACCACGTCGCCCTGGATCTGATCAACACCGTCGAGCAGAGTAGCGCCGGCCCGGTCGACCGATGGCAATCGGATGCGGACGTGGCGGGCTGGCTGGCGCTGGCGGGATTCGCCGCCGCGCAGGGCCCCGCGCCGGCCGGTCTGCTGGAAAGCGCGCGCGGCCTGCGCGAAACCGTTCGGGAGTTGGTCGCCCAGCGCAAGGCGCACGCGCCGCTGGCGCTTTCCGCGCTGAATCGCGCCCTGGCGGCGGGGGGCAGTCACCTCGAGCTTGCGCCGGCAGGCGATGGCAGTCTGGTGGTGTCGCGCCGTTATCCCTCGCAAACCGCAGCACAGTGGTTGCTGCCGGTGGCCGAGGCGGCGGCCGACCTGCTCGCGCATGGCGATTTTGGATTGGTGCGCAAGTGCGAAAGCGATGCGTGCTCGCTGTGGTTCTACGACAGGACGCGGTCGCACAAGCGGCGGTGGTGCAGCATGGCGCTGTGCGGCAACCGGCACAAGGTGGCGGCGTTCCGGCAGCGCGAGGCCGCGGACGCCAGTGCCAGGGCGAAATGACAACGATCGATGGTTCTCAGCCCGGCTCATGCCGGGCTTTTTCATTGGTGGCGTCGGGTTGATCTGGGAGCCGGGCGGCCCGCACCGCCACATTCCAGCACCGCATCACACGCCGATTCGATGTTGAGTAACCGGTAAATAGCCTATTGACAGGTTACGTAAAATGCGTAGACTGTGCCGTGAAGCTTCGAAATCCCATCGTCATTCCTTGCCCGAATACCGGAGATCCTCATGACCGCCCAGCCCGACAACACCGTCCATTACCGCCATGCGCAAGCCGACGGCCTGCGCTTCTTCTATCGCGAAGCCGGCGACCCGCAGGCGCCCGTGCTTTTGCTGCTGCACGGCTTTCCCACGTCTTCGCATCAGTTCCGCAACGTCATCCCGCAACTTGCCCAACACTTTCGCGTCATCGCGCCCGATCTGCCCGGATTCGGCTTTACCGAGGTTCCGGCCGAGCGCGGCTACCGCTACACCTTCGACAACCTGGCCAAGTCGCTGGAAGCGTTTGTCGACGAACTGGGGCTGACCCGCTACGCGATGTATTTCTTCGACTATGGCGCGCCGACCGGCTTGCGGCTGGCGGTGGCGCACCCCGAGCGGGTGACCGGTCTGGTTTCGCAGAACGGCAACGCGTATCTCGATGGCCTGGGCGACGCGTGGGCCCCCATCCGCGCCTATTGGAACGACCCGTCGCCCGCGAACCGCCAGACCATTCACGATGCCATCCTGAACTTCGAAGGCACCAAGTGGCAGTATGTGCACGGCGTGGCTGACCCGGACAGCGTCGCGCCCGAAGGCTATACGCTGGACGCGGCCCTGCTTGAACGGCCGGGCAACAAGGATATTCAGCTCGACCTGTTCCTGGACTACGCGAACAACCTGACGCAATACCCCGCCTTCCAGGCGTTCTTCCGTCAGGCCCAGGTACCCACGCTGGCGATCTGGGGCCGCAACGATCCGTTCTTCATTCCGCCGGGCGCCGAGGCCTATCGCCGCGACAACCCGGATGCCGTGGTTGAACTGCTGGACACCGGCCACTTCGCGCTGGAAACTCACGGCCAGTACATCGCCCAGCGCATCATCGATGTGTTGGGGCGCTGACCGACGGGGGCGTCCTGATGGTTGCCCCGGCCGGATTTCACGGCAGGAGCCTGCATGACGCGCCACTTTGACGACCTGCAGCTGGGCAGCATCGAGATGTTCTGCCTGGCTGCGGAACTCAGCAGTTTCACGGCCGCCGCCAATGCTGCGGGCGTCACGCCGGCAGCCGTCAGCCGCAGCGTCTCGCGGCTGGAGGCGCGGCTGGGCATTCGGCTGTTCGTGCGCAGCACGCGGCATATCCGGCTTAGCGACGAAGGGCGTGCCTATTTCGAGCAGGTGCGCCCCGCCATTGCGCAATTGGTCGACGCCGAACGCCAGGTGGGCGGGCAGGGCGCGGCCGGGCGGCTGCGCATCAGCCTGCCGACGCCCTATGCGCATTACCGCGTTCTGCCGCTGCTGCCCGCATTTCGCGACAAGTATCCCAACGTGGACGTGCACGTGCACATCAGCAACCGCAATGTCGATTTCGCCGATGACGGTTATGACCTGTCGGTGCGCGGGCGCGCGCCCGACGACTCGGCGCTGATCGCGCGCAAGCTGGAGGACGCGGAACTGGTGGTGGTCGGCGCGCCGGAATACCTGCGCCGGCGCGGCACGCCGCAAACGCTGGAGGATCTGGCTGCGCACGACTGCATCCAGTTCGACCGGCCTAGCAGCGGGCGGCGCATTCCGTGGACATTTCAGGTGGAGGGCGAAGCGGTCGACATCGTGACCGACGGCGCCTATGGCACGGCCGAGGATGTACTGGGCGGCGTGACGCTGGCCCGTGCGGGCGCCGGCCTCTTTCAGACGTATCGCTTCGTGGTCGAAGACGATCTGCGCGCGGGCAGGCTGACCGAGGTGCTGCAGCAACATGGCGGCAGCACCCGGCCGTTCGTGTTGTTGTACCCGCATGCCCGGCACATATCGCGCCGCGTGCGGGCGTTCGTCGATTTCCTGGTCGACAAGCTAGCGGACTGAGCGGCGTCAGACGCCTTTCAACTGCGCGATCACCACCAGGATCACTGCCGCGTTGCCTGGCTGCTGCGCAACCGAATTGGCGGTGCGCGCGTGGCCGGCCTTCTCGCCCAGCACCCGTGCAAACAGGCCGGACGCGCCATCCAGCACGGCGGGCTGATCCAGAAAGCCCGGCGCGCTGGCGACATAACCCTCGACGCGGACAAGGTGGTCCAGCCGGTCGAAGCTGCCGGTGTGCTGGCGGATCTGCGCCAGCACGTTCAGCGCGGCCAGTTCCGCGGCCTGCCGGCCCTGGTCAACGGTCAGCTCCACGCCGACGCGGCCCTGCCACACCACGCGCCCGTCGCGCAACGGCAATTGGCCCGAGATGAACAGCAGGTCGCCCGCCTGGCTGACGGCGGTGTACTGGCCCAGCGGCTGGGGGGCGGGCGGAAGGATCAGGCCAAGTTCGGCCAGTCTGGCTTCAATGGACATGGTGGGTCTCTCAAGGTGAGGACGCCCGCCGCGCGGCGGGCGGTCGTGGTGATGCTACCAATGACCCGCAGCGGCGCCGCCATCGACCGGAAGGATCGCGCCGGTGGTGTAGGCCGAATCGGTCAGATAGGTAACCGCACCGACAATGTCGTCCACCTTGCCCATGCGGCCGGCAGGCTGCAACGAATTCAGGAAGCCGAACGTGGCCGGATCGTGCATCGGCGTCTCGATGATGCCGGGCGCCACCGCGTTGACGCGGATGTTCCGGTCAGACAGTTCGATCGCCAACGCCCGCGTGGCGTGATTCAGGCCGCCCTTGATCAGCACGGGCAGTAGCGCCGGGACGCGGCTGCTGGGCTGCATGGCGATGCTGGCCGTGATGTTGACGATGTGGCCGTCGCGGTATTCCGACATGTGCGCGGCGGCCTGCTGGGTGATGTGGAAGAAGCCCTTCAGGTTGGTATCGATGATGCGGTCCAGGTCATCGTCGGTGTAGTCGCCCAGGGGCTTGGGAATGAAGATCCCCGCGTTGTTGACCAGCACGTCGATGCGGCCGAACCGCTCCGTGGCCTGGCGCACGATATCGCGGGCAGTGCTGGCCAGGGCGATGTCGCCGGCCACGGCCAGGAAGCGGTCGGGCAAGCCCAGGCCTTCCTTAGCCAGCCGCTCGGCGGCCGCGTTCAGGCCTTCCTGGCTGCGGGCGTTGCCCACCACGTTGTCGCCGCGGCGCAGGTATTCCTGCGCCAGGGCAAATCCGATTCCGCTGGACGCGCCTGTAATCACTACAGTCTTGTTCGACATTTCAATACTCCGGTTTGGCATTTGAGGGTGCCTGCGCGCTCAGACAGTGAGACGAACTATAGGAGCGGGCGCGCAGGCGATAAACGCCCGCGGCGGAACATGAATTGATACCTGGCGGAATAAGCGAGGCGGATCGCGCTGTGCGACGCCGCTGTCCGGCGATAAGATGCGCTACCCGTGCATAACGACAAACGGGAGGGAGACATCATGCATCGCTACACCCACAATGCGCTGCGCGGCCTGGCCGCGCTGGCGTTGATCCAGGGCGCCGTGCCCGCGCACGCCGCCGGCTATCCGGCCAAGCCCATCACCTTCATCGTGCCGTACACCGCGGGCGGCACGACCGATCTGGTCGCGCGCACGGCGGGCCAGAAAGTGGCCGAAAAGCTCGGGCAGCCGGTCATCGTCGAGAACCGTCCCGGCGCGGGCGGCAACATCGGCATGGACGCCGTCGCCAAGGCCGCGCCGGACGGCTACGTCATCGGCTTCGGCGCGATATCCACGAACGCGCTCAATCCGTTCGTGTACCCGAAAATGCCGTTCGATCCGACCAAGGATTTCACGGGCATCAGCATGCTGGGGGCGTCTTCCGTGGTGCTGGAGGTGGGCCCGTCGGTGAAGGTGGACAGTGTCAAGGACCTGGTCGCGTACGCCAAGGCGAATCCCAATACGTCGTACGGCACGCCCGGCACGGGCACCTCCATGCACCTGGCGGGGGTGATGTTCGACCAGTTGACCGGGGCCGGGATGCAGCACGTGCCCTACAAGGGCAGCGCCCAGGCGTTGAACGATCTGCTGGGCGGACACTTGCCGGTCATGTTCGACAACCTGCCCGCGTCGCTGCCGCACATCAATGCGGGCAAGGTCCGCGCGCTGGCGGTCACCGGCAGCAAGCGCGCGCCGGCGTTGCCCGACGTGCCGACGCTGGCCGAACTGGGGTATTCGGGCGCGGTCGTGGATCCGTGGTTCGCGGTCTATGGGCCGGCCGGCATGTCGCCCGACGTGACGCGCGTGCTGAGCGACGCCTTCCAGGCGGCGCTTGCGATGCCGGACGTCAAGGACAAGCTGGAGAAGGCCGGCTTCATGCCTTATGGCTCGTCGCCGCAGGAAGTCGAGCGGCTGACCCAAAGCCAGCACGAGGCCTTCAAGGCCTTGTCGCAGAAGGTGAAGCTGTCGGCGGATTGATCTGCAGTGCGGGGCTTGCGGGACGCGGGGGCGCCGAGGCCCGCGCGGGCCTCGCAGGTCCCGCTACCGGCCGCGAGCCAGCGCCTGTTCGCGCTGTTCTTCAAGCGCTTCACGGCGGATGAAGTCGCGCACGAAGGTGTCGGCCGGGTTGTGGTGCAGGTTGTAGGGCGTATCCCATTGCGCGATGCGGCCCTTGGCCATCACCCCGATGCGGTCGGCGATCGCGAACGCTTCGGCCTGGTTGTGCGTGACCAGGATCGCGGTGTGGCCTGTGGTCTTCAGGATCTCGCGCACCTCGAAGGCCAACCGCTCGCGGGTGTCCACATCCAGGTTTGAGAACGGTTCGTCCAGCAGCAACAGGTCGGGCGAGGGCGCAAGCGCGCGGGCCAGGGCCACACGTTGCTGCTGGCCGCCGGAAATCTCATGCGGATAGCTGTTGGCGGCGTGTGCCAGGCCGACAAGTTCCAACATTTCTTCGACACGGCGGGCGCGGTCCGGACGCGGCAGCTTGCGCAGGCCGAACGCCACGTTCAGCGCCACGGTCAGGTGCGGAAATAGCGCGTAGTCCTGGAACATCATGCCCACGCGGCGCAGCTCGGGCGCGACCTGTTCGGTGGGCGACGAGATCACCGTGCCGTCCAGCAGGATGCGGCCGGCGCGCACCGGCTCGAACCCGGCAATGGCGCGCAACACGGTGGTCTTGCCGCAGCCGGACTCGCCCAGCAGGCAGCCGATGTGGCCGGCGGGCAAGCCCAGCGACAGGTCCTGCACGATGGGTTTCAAGCCAGCGGGTGTGTCGTAGGCCAGGGAGATGTGGTCGATTTCTAGCAGATCGGGCACGATGATCAATGTCCCATTTTCAGATTGGTGCGCGCCAGCAGAATGACCGGCAGCAGGCCGGCCAGCACGATGGCCAGCGCGGCCACGGCGCCTTCTTCATACGTGCCGCGCGCGGCTTCCGCGTAAAGCCACGTGGCCAGGGTGTCGAAATTCATGGGGCGCAGCAGCAGGGTGGCGGGCAGTTCCTTCATGGCGTCCACGAACACCAGCAGCGCGCTCGCGGCCAACGCGGGCCGCAGCAACGGCAGGTGGACGCGGCGCAACGTGCCGCCGGAGGTTTCGCCAAGCAGGCGCGACGCTTGTTCCAAGGACGGCGGGATGCGCGCCAGGCCGGCTTCCAGCGCCCCGGTGGAAATCGCCAGGAAGCGGATCGCATAGGCGCACACCAGCGCGCCCATCGAGCCCATCAGGAACAGGCCCGTGCCGCCGAACACGCGCGCGACCGCGGTGTCGATCCACACGAAGGGGGTCAACAGGCCGATGGCCAGCACCGTGCCAGGCACCGCATAGCCCAGGCTGGCGATGCGCGCGCAGGCGCGGCCCGGATTGAAGCCGGCGCTTTCGCGCAGTGTGCGGCCCGCCCACGCAACGATCAGCCCGCAGAGCAGGGTGACCACGGTGGCGCTGGACGCGACGATCAGGGTGTTGCTCAGGCCGCCGATCAACTGGTCCGACACACCGCCCACCAGGTGAAGCCGCTTGTAGGTTTCAACGACCAGATACAGCGCCGGCGCGACAAACCCGATCAGGACGGGAATCCAGCCCAGCACGGCCGCGACGGCAGCCGCCGCGCCACGCAGCCGACGCGGCTGCATCGGGCGCATGCGCTGCGTGTTGGCGTAGCGCTGCCGCTTGCGGCCGTGGCGTTCCAGCAGAATCAGCCCGATGACGATCGCGAGCATGGTCAGCGCAATCTGCGCGGCGCCAGCCAGGTCTGAACGGGTGACCCAGGTGGTGTAGACGGAGACGGTCAGCGTTTGCACGCCGAGGAATTCGGAGGCCCCGATATCGTTCAGGGTCTCGAGCAGTGCCAGGCTCACGCCCACCACGATCGCGGGACGGGCCAGGGGCAGGGCGACACGGCAGAACACCGCCACGCGGCCCGCGCCCAACGTGCGGGCAGCTTCGAGCAGGCTGGCGGCCTGCGTCATGAACATGACGCGGGTGCTCAGGTAGACATAGGGGTACAGCACGAAGCCCAGGACAAAGATCGCGCCGTAGATGGAGCGCAGGTCGGGCAGGCGGAATTGGCGCGGGCTGTCGAAGCCGAGCATGGCGCGGATCGCCGACTGGATGGGCCCGATGGGGTGCAGCAGGTCCAGGTAGGCAAACGCAATGATGTAGGTGGGCACCGCCAGCGGCAGCAGGAGCGCCCAGGTCAGGACCCGGCGCGTGGGAAACTCATACGCGGTCACGAGCCATGCGGCGCCGGTGCCAAGCAAGGTCACGACGATGCCCACTCCGGCCAGCAGCATGACGGTATTCGCGAACGCCTGCGGCAGTACATAGCTGGCCAGATGCTGCCAGTGTTCCAGGCTGCCGCCCATCGCCCACCAGCCGAGCGTCAGTACCGGCGCCAGCACCGCCAGCGCGATCAGGGCCGCGCCAACCAGCCAGCCGGTTCCGCGTTCAGACCAGCGCAGCCGCAGCGGCGTGGGCAAGGATTGTGTGTGCATGCTTCAAAGTCGGTTGCATCAATGGCAAGGCCTGTTCCCCCGGAAAAGCGGGAACAGGCCCTACGCGATGCGCGTTGAAAGGCGCTCGCGTGTCACTGCATCAAGGTCACGCCATGCCCGAAGGCACGGCGGTCCGGCAGCTTATCAGTTGTCGAAGCCGACCTTGTCGACCAGTTCGCTGGCTTGCTTGCGATGCTTGGCGATCTCGGTCAAGGGCAGGGGATCGACCTTCAGTTCGCCGAAGCTTGCGATAACCGGGTCCAGCTTCACGCCCTTGCGGACGGGGTATTCGTAGTTGGCCTGCGCGTACAGGGCTTGGGCCGGTTCCGACACCAGGAAGTCCAGCAGCTTGACCGCGTTGGCCTTGTTGGGAGCGTGCGCCGCGACGGCCGCGCCGCTGACGTTCACGTGCGTGCCGCCGCTCTTGGCATTGGCGAAGGTCGGGCGGATGACCTTGATGGCATCGCCCCACTTGCGCGCGTCGGTGCCGGGCTCGGCGTTCTTCATGTGGCCGACATAGTAGGCGTTGGCCAGGCCGATGTCGCAGATGCCGCCCAGAATGTCGCGCGCCACGTCGCGGTCGCCGCCGGCGGCCTTGCGGGCCAGATTGGCCTTGACGCCGCGCAGCCATTTTTCGGTGGCCTCGGCGCCGTCATGCGCGATCATGGAAGCGACCAGCGCGGTGTTGTAGGGGTGCTGGCCGGAACGGATGCAGACCTTGCCCTTCCACTTGGGATCGGCCAGATCTTCGTAGCGGAAGGATTCCAGCTTCAGGTCCTTTTCGACATACAACACGCGGTCGCGCAGCGACAGGGCGTACCATTTGCCATCGGCGCCGCGCAGGTTGGCGGGAATGACCGAATTCAGCGTGTCGGACTTGACCGACTGCGTCACGCCGCCGTCCACCAGATCCAGCAGATTGCCGATATCCACCGTCATCAGCACATCGGCGGGCGACTTGGCGCCTTCGGCCTTGACGCGTTCCAGCAGACCGTCCTTGACGAAGACGGTGTTGACCTTGATGCCGCTTTCCTTGGTGAAAGCATCCAGCAGCGGCTGGATCAGCTTGGGTTCCCGGGTGGTGTACAGGCTGACTTCCTCGGCGGCGTTGGCCGACACGGTGAAGGCAGCGGCGCCGGCGAGCGCCAGCGCGCGCAGCAGGGAATTCAATTGGGGACGCTTGATCATGAAGGAACTCCAGCTAGGGCCGAAACAAGTGTTGCCGCACGGCTCCGCCTTAATTCGAGGCGCGCCATTGCGAAAAACGGTCTGCTAACGAAAATGATTATCAAGTGAGAACGCGACAATAACAGGAAGCATTGCGCCGTTCAACTAGCAGTAAGTGTTGGGTTCAAGACGTTGATCCCCGTCAAACTGGAATAAGGGTATTACGGAATAATGAGAGCAGTTATCATCAAGACCCTGTAGAATAGGGACAACCCTAATGCCGACCGCGGCCTTTTTTTTGCGGTTCGGAATGACCTCGCGGCACAGCCGGGCTTCGCCCGACCACGATCCGCCCTTACTGAATACGACATGGCTGCTTTCAACACTGAGCGCGTACTTAGCGTGCACCACTGGAACGACACCCTGTTTTCCTTCACCACGACGCGTGATTCGGCCTTGCGGTTCCACAACGGCCACTTCGTGATGATCGGCCTCGAAGTTGAAGGCAAGCCGCTGCTGCGGGCCTACAGCATCGCCAGCGCCAACTACGAAGAAAACCTCGAATTCCTCAGCATCAAGGTGCAGAACGGCCCGCTCACGTCGCGCCTGCAGCACTTGAAAGAAGGCGACACCATCCTCGTCAGCCGCAAGCCGGTCGGCACCCTCGTCGTCGACGACCTCAAGCCCGGCAAGCATCTGTTTCTGTTCGGCACCGGCACCGGCCTCGCGCCCTTCATGAGCATCATCAAGGACCCGGACGTCTACGAACGCTTCGACAAGGTCATCCTGGTGCACGGCGTGCGCTGGGTCAGCGAACTGGCTTACGCCAACTACATCGAAAACGAACTGCCGAACAACGAATTCTTCGGCGACATCGTGCGCGACAAGCTGGTCTACTACCCCACCGTGACGCGCGAACCTTTCCGCAATCAAGGCCGCATCACCGAACTGCTCGAAAACGGCAAGCTGTGCGCCGACATCGGCATTCCGCAAATCAACCCCGAAACCGACCGCGCCATGATCTGCGGCAGCCCGCACATGCTGGCTGACATCAGCGCCATGCTCGATAGCCGTGGCTTCGCGGTGTCGCCGGGCGTGGGCCAGCCGGGCGACTACGTCGTCGAGCGCGCCTTCGTGGACAAATAAGCCAAGCGGTTCCGGCTTTCTGGTTCAAAAAAAACCCATCGCAAGCGATGGGTTTTTTGCTTTGGTGCGCCTGGTGTGAATCACTCCGGCTGAATGCCCGCCTTCTTGATGATGTCGCCCCACTTCTTCGATTCCGCTTGCTGGAACTTTGCCAGCTCGTCGGGTGTCGACGACGCCGCGTCCGTGCCGGTCTGCGCGTAGAACTGCTGAGCGGGCTTGGCCTTGGTGGCATTGACCAGCAATTCGTTCAGGCGCTTGACCACGTCGGGCGGTGTGCCGGCCGGCGCATAGGCGGCAAACCAGTAGCCCATCTCGTAGCCGGGCACGCCGGCCTCCGAAATGGTCGGCACGTCGGGCGCCAGCGGCGAGCGTGCCTGGCCCGTGACGCCCAGCGCACGCAGCTTGCCGGACTTGACCTGCGGCAAGCCCGTGGCGGTGTCGGTGATCATCATGTCGATCTGGCCGCCCAGCAGGTCGGTGACGGCGAGCGGATTGCTCTTGTAGGGAACGTGCAGCAGTTGCACGTCGGCCATCTGCTGCAGCAGTTCACCGGCGATGCGGCTGCTGGAGCTGCCGCTGCCAAAGCTCAGCTTGCCCGGCGACTGCTTGGCCTGTGCCAGGAAGTCGCCTACCGTCTTGGCGGGCGAACTGGGATTGACGACCATGATCTGTCCGCCCTTGCCCAGCAGCGTGAGGGGCGCGAAATCCTTGACGGGATCGTAGGTCAGCGACTTGTACAGGTGCTCGTTGGCAGCATGCGTGGTGTTGGTGGTGATCAGGACCGTGTAGCCGTCGGGCGTTGCGCGCGCGCCGGCTGCCGCGCCGATCATCGCACTGGCGCCGGGCTTGTTCTCGATGACGACGGCTTGGCCGGTCTGTTCGGTGACACCCTGGCCGATGGCGCGGCCGATCTGATCGGTGGCGCTGCCGGCAGCGAACGGGACGATGAAGGTGATGGGCTTGGTCGGGAATTGCGCCATGGCCGAAAGGGGCAGGGCGGCGGCCAACAGCAGGGCCAGCCGGCCCTTGGTAGCGATGCGCATGTGTGTCTCCTGTGGTGTTTTTTTATCGGAACTGCAAATCAGGCGGCCGCGGGACGGTCGCCGGGTATGTCTGGCAGACGGCTCGCCAGCGCTGCGCTGACCTCCACCGTCATGTCCAGCAATCTGAAAGACAGGCTCTTGCCGTGCGTGTCGAGGTTCAGCGCGTCGTTGACGCCGCCGTCCAGCACGCCCTCCAGCACGAAATTCATTGCGTTGAGCATTGGCAGCGCATAGCGTGTCACACGTTTCGGATGGCGGTACGCGAACCACTGTGCGACGCGCGCTTCGGTCACTTGCGCGGCCAGCACGTCATAGCATTCGGGATCCCAGGCGATGAGGCTCAGGTTGGAGATATCTCCCTTGTCCCCGGATCGGCTGTGGGCCAGGCGGTACAGCGGCACGGCGAGCAAAGTCTGGTTCATGGCGCGATCTCCTCCAGAAAGTTCCAGCCGCTCTTTACGGCTTCGCGGGGAATGGTGCAGGACATCATGTTCAAGCGCGGGCGCAGTGCAGTGCGCACGCCGCCGCCGCCGGCCGGGCCGCAGGTATAGAGCGCGGTCACTTCGCGCAACACGCGTTCGGCCTGTGCGCGATCGGCGTTTTCGGTGGCCAGACGCAGCCGCACGTCGCGGGCATGGCTGTCGGGCAGCGCGCGGCGCATCTCGCCCGCGTCGTCGCCCAGGATGCTGATCGCGCCGATCAGGTCTGCGCGCAGCTTGTAGCCGGCGCCCAGGCGCTTCTGGACGATATCTGCCGCGAGCCGTGCTCGGGCTTCGGCCTGCACGCCCGCATATGAAATCTCCGCTTCAGCCAGCCAGCCGCCGCGATAGCAGACGTTCACCTTCAGTTCGTCGGGCCGGGCGTGACCCGTAATGCCATGGACCGCAACCCGGTTGCCGCCCAGTTCGACGACACGCGCCTGGCTCAGGTCCGCCACCACGTCGGGGGTCAGATACCGCGCCGGATCGTGGACTTCGTACAGCAATTGTTCTTTCACCGTGCGCGCGTCTACGGCGCCGCCGGTGCCATCGGCCTTGCCGATCACGAATTCGCCGTCGGCCTGGATCTCGGCGATGGGGAAACCGGCCGCATGGACGTCCGGCACTTCCTTCAGCCCCGGCACGCAGAAATAGCCGCCGGTCACCTGCAGCCCGCATTCGAGCATGTGGCCGGCCATGGTGGCACGTCCCAGACGCGGCCAGTCGGCGGGATCCCAGCCGAAGTGCGCCAGTGCCGGTCCCAGGGTCAGCGACGGGTCGGCCACGCGGCCGGCCACGACGATCTGCGCGCCGGCGGCCAGCGCCTCGGCGATTTCGGTGGCGCCCAGATAGGCAGTGGCGCTCACGATGTCCAGGCCGTCCAGTGCGGCGCCCAGTCGATGCGCCAGCAGGTCGCGATGCTCGGCGCCGTTCAGCGCGTCGCCATACACGACAGCGATGCGCGGAACCGGCAAGCCTTGTTCACGCGCCAGGTCGGCAATACGGCGCGCGGCGGCGGGCGGATTGGCCGCGCCGAAATTGCTGACGATGTTGATGCCGTGGCGCAGGCAGTCGCCCAGGACCGGACCCACCAGTTCGTCCAGCAGGGGTTCATAGCCGCGGTTCGGATCGTCGTTGCGCGCAAGCTGCGCCAGCGCCAGCGTGCGCTCAGCCAGCGTCTCGAAGATCAGCGTGCCGCCGCCTTGGGCGGCCAAGGTGCGGACCACGGCCGCAGCGCCATCGGTGCGATCGCCGGAAAATCCGGAGGCGCAGCCGATAAGCAAGGGAGATTGAGGCATGAGCAGTCCTGGCGCGTTCAAGGGGTTGGGACGACTATAGGCAAGGCGCGATCATCCGTAAAATAGAAAAATCGGATTGATTAATACAAGAAAGCCATGAATCTATCGTCCCGCCAATTGCGTGCCTTCGTGGCGCTTGCCGATGAACGGCACTTCACGCGTGCCGCGCAGCGCTGCCACCTGACGCAGCCGGCCTTCAGCGCGTTGATCCGTTCGCTGGAAGACAGTGCCGGCGTCCGGCTCTTTGATCGCAGCACGCGGCACGTCGAGCTGACTGCCGAAGGCCGCGTGCTGGACGCGACCGCGCGGCGCCTGCTGGCGGACATGGACCTTGCAATGGGCGATTTGCGGGATATGGCGGACCGCCGGCGGGGCAGGGTGACGCTGGCCGCGCTGCCGTCGCTTGCGGCGGGGTGGCTGCCGGATCTGCTGGCGCGCTTCCGGCAAGATCATCCTGGCATCGCGCTGGACCTGCGGGACGCCTTGCTCGATCCTTGCCTGGACATGGTGCAGAGCGGGGTGGCCGATTTTGCCGTGGCCTCGAGGCGGCCTGACATGACCGATCTGGATAGCGAATTCCTGCATGCCGATCGCTACTTTCTGGTGTGCCGCGTGGACCATCCTTTGGCGGACCAGCCTCGCGTGCGGCTACGCGACGTGCTGCGGCACCCGATCATCCAGCTTGCGCGCGGCAGCAGTGTGCGCAAACATCTGGACGAAGCGCTGGGCGCCGAGGCGCCGCTGCCGGTTTTCGAGGTCGAGCATCTGGCGACCGTCACGGGTCTTGTGCGTGCAGGGCTGGGTGTGTCGGTCGTACCCGCGATGACGCTTTTTCACTTCCGCAGCGCCGACCTGCGTGTCGTACCTTTGGCGGGCCGCGCCTTGACGCGGCCCCTGTATCTGGTGCGCCGTAAAGGACGCAGCCTGTCCGTGGCCGCGCAGGCGCTGGCCGAACTGCTGATTGCGCATCGTGGCGATATCGGCGGGGCAGGGCATCCGCCGGCTGCGCAGGATCAGTCCTAAACCCTCTTTACGGCGAACCGCTACTTTCGCAAAAGTCTATTGCTGGATAAACTCCGATAGTTGTAGCTTCTATCCGTCACCAGAAGGATTCCGCCCATGAGCAAGCAAATCATTCATACCGACACCGCGCCCGCCGCCGTCGGCCCTTACTCGCAAGCGGTTGCCGTCAGCGGCACCAAGACTGTCTATCTCTCGGGCCAGATCGGCCTGGAGCCTGGCACCGGCGACCTGGTCTCTGAAAACTTCGACGCGCAGGTGCGTCAGGCGTTTGCCAACATGCAGGAAGTCATCAAGGCTGCAGGCGGCACGCTGGAAAACGTGGTCAAGCTTACGCTGTTCCTGACCGACCTGGGCAAGTTCACGGCGGCCAACGCCATCATGGCCGAGATCATCCCCCAGCCGTTCCCGGCGCGCTCCACGATCGGCGTGGCCAGCCTGCCCAAGGGAGCACAGTTCGAAGTCGAAGCCATCATGGTCCTGTAAGGCGCGCCCGGACGTTTCATTTCAGGGGTTCGTTCCTACATGCCGGCCGCAGCCGTGGCCTCCAAGCGTACCGGCGCCGACAAGAACGGCGCCGGCAAACCGATGACGGATACGGAGCGCAAGCTTCGTAACCTGGGTTTGGTGCTGCCCGAGGACTTCGTGCTGCACCTGCCGCTGCGCTACGAAGACGAAACACGCATCATCCCGATCAGCTCGCTGCGCCCCGGCTTTGCCGGCCAGGTCGAAGGCGAGATCACCAAATCCGAAGTTCTGTACCGGCCGCGCCGCCAACTGACCGCCACACTGGCGGACGACAGCGGCGAACTGCAATTGCGCTGGCTAAACTTCTACCCCAGCCAGCAGAAACAAGTGACCGTGGGCAAGCGCCTGCGCGCCCGCGGCGAAGTGCGTGGCGGGCTGTTCGGCCGCGAGATGGTGCATCCGCGGCTGACCAATGCGGATTCGCCGCTGCCGACTGCTCTCACCCCCGTTTATCCCACTACCGAAGGGCTGCCTCAGCCGGCCTTGCGGCGCGCCATTGCACAGGCGCTGAATACTGCTGACCTATCCGACACGCTGCCCGAGGAGGCTCGCGCGCGCTACGACCTGCCGCCGTTCGAGCCCGCCATCCGCGCGCTGCACACGCCCGCGCAGGGCGAATCCGAACAGGCCTTGATGGATCGCGTGCACCCGGCATGGCGCCGCATCAAGTTCGACGAGCTGCTTGCGCAGCAGCTCTCGCTCGCCGCCGCGCGTGCGGCACGCCGCATCAAGGAAGCCGAATCGCTGCCGGTGCAGAACGGCGCAGGCGGGCTGGTCGCAAGGTTGTATGAAACGCTGCCGTTCAAGCTGACTGGCGCGCAGCAGCGCGTCGTGGAGGAAATCTCGGCGGATCTGGCCAAGCCGTATCCCATGCACCGGCTGTTGCAGGGCGACGTGGGCAGCGGCAAGACCGTCGTGGCGGCCATCGCGGCGGCGCAGGCCATTGCGGGCGGGGCGCAGGTGGCGCTGATGGCGCCCACGGAAATCCTGGCCGAGCAGCACTTTCGCAAGCTGGTGTCCTGGCTTTCCCCCCTGGGCGTGAACGTCGCGTGGTTGAGCGGCAGCCTGACCGCGAAAGCCCGGCGCGAAGCCGCGGCCGCCGCTGCCGACGGCAGCGTGCAGCTTGTGGTCGGCACGCAGGCGCTGATCCAGGATCACGTCGAGTTCCACCGGCTGGGCCTGTCCATCGTCGACGAGCAGCATCGCTTTGGCGTCGGCCAGCGTCTTGCGCTGACACGCAAAGGTGAAACTGTCCGCGGCCGCATCGTGCCGCATCAGCTCAACATGAGCGCCACGCCCATTCCGCGCACCCTCGCCATGACTTTTTTCGCCGATCTGGACGTGTCCGTGATCGACGAGTTGCCACCCGGCCGCAGCCCCGTCGTGACCAAACTGGTCTCGGACGCGCGGCGCGAAGAGGTTATCGCCCATATCGCGCAGGCCGCGCGCGGCGGCCAGCAGGCTTATTGGGTCTGTCCGCTGGTCGAGGAAAGCGAAGCCCTCGAATTGCAAACCGCCGTCGACACCTATGAAGGCATGCGGACCGATCTGCCGGACCTGCGGATCGGATTGGTGCACGGCCGCCTGCCGCAGGCCGAGAAGGCCGCCGTGATGCAGGCATTCCGCGACGGCGACATCGACCTGCTCGTCGCCACGACCGTCATTGAAGTCGGCGTGGACGTGCCGAACGCGTCGCTGATGGTGATTGAACACGCCGAGCGCTTCGGCCTTGCCCAACTTCACCAGTTGCGCGGGCGCGTGGGGCGGGGCACGGCCGAGTCCGTGTGCGTGCTGCTCTACCAGACGCCGCTTTCGCAGGTTGCGCGCGAACGGCTGCGCGCCATGTTCGAAACGTCCGACGGCTTCGAGATCGCCCGGCGCGACCTGGAACAGCGCGGCCCGGGTGAATTCCTGGGCACACGTCAGTCGGGCATGGCGCTCCTGCGCTTTGCCGACCTGGAGACCGACGCCGCGATCGCCGAAGACGCGCGCGACGCTGCCGTGTGGTTGCGCGCCGAACATCCCGCCGTCGTCGAGGCCCATCTGGCCCGCTGGATGCGTGGCCGCGAAGACTTCCTGCGCACCTGACATGCGGCCCATCCACTCTCTTGAATCCTCAAGCGCCGGCCACCGGGCCGGCGCGTAACCCCGGGGGCGTAGTCCACCATGACTCTCACCGAACTCAAGTACATCGTCGCCGTCGCCCGCGAGCGGCACTTTGGCCGCGCGGCCGAGGCCTGTTTCGTCAGCCAGCCGACGCTGTCCGTGGCCATCCGCAAACTCGAGGACGAACTGGGCGTGACCCTGTTCGAACGCGGCGGCTCCGAAGTCGGCGTGACGCCCATCGGCCAGCGCATCGTCGCGCAGGCGCAGAAGGTGCTCGAGGAAAGCGCCAGCATCAAGGAGATCGCCCGGCAGGGCCACGATCCGCTGGCCGGCCCGCTACGCGTTGGCGTGATCCACACCATCGGACCCTACCTGCTGCCCAAGCTGGTGCCCGTGCAGATCGGCCGCACGCCGCAGATGCCGCTCCTGCTGCAGGAAAACTTCACCGTCCGTCTCGTCGAACTGCTGCGCCAGGGCGAGATCGACTGCGCCATCATGGCCTTGCCGCTGCCCGAAGCCGGCCTGGTCATGCAGCCGCTCTACGACGAGCCCTTCGTGGTGGCCGTGCCCAACGACCATGAACTGGCCCAGCGCAAGTCCATCGACGCCCAGGATCTGAAACAGCAGACCATGCTGCTGCTGGGCAGTGGCCATTGCTTCCGCGATCAGGTGCTTGAAGTCTGTCCGGAACTGTCGCGCTTTTCGGCCGCTAGCGATGGCATCCAGCGCACCTTCGAAGGCTCCTCGCTCGAAACCATCCGCCACATGGTCGCGGCCGGCATCGGCGTCACCGTGCTTCCGGTCACCGCCGTCCCCGAAAACCCGCCCTCCAACAGCCTGTTGCGCTATCTGCCGTTCGAAGGCCATGTGCCCGAGCGCCGCGTCGTCCTTGCATGGCGGCGCAGCTTCCCGCGCCTGGCGGCAATCGAAGCGCTGGCGCAGGCCGTCTATGAATGCGAGCTGCCGGGCGTGAAGATGCTGGCCGGCGAAGCGGCGGCCGTGCAAGATTGAACGCTAAACGACGGCCAATGGCCGGCGCGGTTTTGCGTGGGCGTCATTGCGAAAGACGCGCCCCATGCACCGCGTCAATTGGTCGCAGCCCATCGTGAGAACGGCGCCTCCACAACGCCTGTTCTGTCGTGTTTGCAGTGGTATTCTTATTTCCGCCTTTTTCCATAGGAGCTAGCAATGGCCAAGTCCACCAAGAAGACCTCGAGCGTTCCGCGCATCAACATCGGTATTTCGGACAAGGACCGCGCCGCGGTTACCGGCGAACTGTCCAAGTTGCTGGCCGATTCATACACGCTGTACCTGATGACGCACAACTTCCACTGGAACGTCACGGGGCCCATGTTCAACACGCTGCATCAGATGTTCATGACGCAGTACACCGAAGAATGGAACGCGCTGGACAGCATCGCCGAGCGTATCCGCGCGCTGGGCCACTACGCGCCGGGCACGTATCGCGAATACGCCAAGCTGTCATCGATCTCTGAACCGGAAACCGTGCCGGACGCGCTGGAAATGGTGCGCCTGCTGGTGGACGGCAACGAATCGGTCGCCAAGACCGCCCGCGCAGCCTTCGAAAAGGCCGACGCCGCCAACGACCAGCCCACGGCCGACCTGCTGACGCAACGTCTGGACGTGCATGAAAAGAACGCGTGGATGCTGCGCAGCCTGCTGCAGTAATCGGTACGGCCGGCTTTCTTCAAGGAAGGGCGGCCGATTCCTCAGGCTCAAGTTAAATGGCCGTCCGGATGGGCGGCCATTTTTTTAACAACGGGACTCCAGCTACAAGTCGTACACCGGAATCGGCGGAATGCGTTTGGCCGGCGGCGGAATTCGCCACGACGCTCTGCGGCGCAGCGCGCCCAGCAGTTTCAGCCCCTGTGGCCAGTCGTCCAGGCCGCTTTCCGCATTGATATGACCGGCGCCGGGCAGGACGACGACACGGCTTCCCCAGTCCGCCGCGAAGACGCGCGCGCGTTCCAGCGTGCAATAGGGATCGTTGTCGCTGGCAACCACCACGCTCTGAAAAGGCAGCGGCTGGCGCGAAATGGGCGCGAAGGCGCGCAGGCATTCGGGCATGTCGGCGCGTTCGACGTCGGCGGGCGCGACCAGCAGCGCGCCTGCGACCTTGGCGCGCAAGGGCACGGGCAGGGCGGCGCTGATCAGGCAGCCGAGGCTGTGCGCGACGAGCAGGACCGGGCTGCGGGCTTCGTCGACCTCGGCGGTCAGACGGGATATCCAATCGGCCGCGCGGGGATTTTCCCAGTCGTGCTGCTCGATGCGCCGGGCGTTGGGCAACAGGGCCTGCCACCGGGACTGCCAGTGGTCGGGGCCGGAGTTTTTCCAGCCCGGGACGATTATCGGTTGGAGTCTCATGCGGCACATGATGCCGCCGCCGTTTAGTAACTCAAACGAATTAATGGTCTTTTGCATATACGGCGTTCGGAATAAGGCCGGCGGTGCGAGTCATGCCGCGGTGCAATAAAAAAACCCCGGAAAACCCTGCGCCAACCGGCCCAAAAGCCGCGAAATTTCAGTGTATGCTTGCCGGGCAAATGCACCGCCAACGGGCATGACATCTACGTTTCCGGCCGTCAGCCCGTTGATGGATCAACGATTAAAAGTCATTCGAGGAGTCCACTCATGAAGCCAGTTTTCCGTCTGACCCCGGTCATCGCAGCGCTGGGCGTCGCCGCTGGTTTGACGTTTGGCGCGGCCGCGCACGCGCAGACCATCAAGATCGGCGTCGTCGGCCCCACCACCGGCGCGGTCACGCAGTATGGCGATATGGTCCGTGAAGGGGTCGATACCGCGGTCGAGCGCATCAAC
>Ga0209050_1001811_pt1 | contig 20910 bp, 15 predicted proteins | sample Araplavi_mTSA_r2_FD_184276 | JGI IMG/M metagenome (GOLD analysis project Ga0209050, IMG submission 184276) | Arabidopsis root microbial communities from North Carolina, USA - plate scrape MF_Cvi_mTSA_r2 (SPAdes) (version 2) | ecosystem: Host-associated > Plants > Roots > Endosphere | place: USA... | reverse complement strand
TGGAGGGCTGGTGGAAGCTGCCGTTAGGCCCAGCATGGATTTCACTTCGTTCGTCACCACCGGCATGTTGATGATCTGGCCTTTGGGTTCAAGGTTGGCGAAGTACGTGTTGGGGAATGCCAGGAAAATATGAAGATGCTTGGAATAGGTGACATAGATGGCAAAGCCAAGGATACCCAGGATGTGAAACCACCATGCCACACGCTCGATGATCACCAGGGGCACGACATCCATATGCTGGAAAATCGGCATCAGATTCGCGCTAAAGAATAGCTTGCCGGTGGCGGCGTAATGCTCGGGCATTTTTGCTTGCAGCACCTGGTCGGTGGCATTCATGGTAAGAATGGCCGTCATCAAAACAATTTCGGTGATCAGGATGAGGTTGGCGTCCAGACGGGGCCATGCGGTCATCTCGGCCGACCAAAAGCGCTTTACCCGGATAACATTTCTCCGGATCAGCATAATGGCGCAGGCCACCAGCACGGCCACGGCCAGGAACTCGAACAGGTTCATCAGGAAGGGGTAAAGCCCACCCAGGTAAGGGGCAAAGATCCGGTGTGTGCCGGCAATCCCATCAATGATAAATTCCAGGACTTCCAGGTTGATGATGAGGAAGCCGATGTAGATAAAAAAATGCAAAAAAGCGGGAATGAACCGCTTGAACATCTTCTTTTGACCAAAGGCCACCAGCAGCATGTTTCGCATCCGGTCGGCGCCACGGTCCTTGATCTCCTTGGGTTTTCCGAGGTTAATATTAGCCCGGATGACCAAAAAGCGTTTCCAGATGAAATAGCCGGCAGCCCCCAGAATGATGACAAATGCGATCTGCTGAATCATATTCCGATTTAAACTCTTAAATCTTAAAAGGAAAGCGGTCCTTAATAAAACCTGATCCTTTTTTGGATGGAAACTAAAATTACATACTTTTGTGCCTCATTTTTAGGTGATGTAGCTCAGTTGGTAGAGCAAAGGACTGAAAATCCTTGTGTCGGGGGTTCAATTCCCTCCATCACCACGCAAAAGATAAGCCTCCCCTGTGGAGGCTTTTTCTTTTTTAACCGCACACGTGTCATTTTTGTTAATTTAGCATAGAAACCGGTCTCCTTCCGTGGAGGCTTAATCAAAACGTATTGAATGGGTTCGCTTAACCTCTCCGAAGACCATACCCGTTTGCTCTACATCTATCTGGCCGAAGTAATTCTGGGCCTGATCTTTTACTTTATTTTCAGACATTTTGGCAAGCTGGCCCGCCGCAGGTTCCTTTTCACATGGGCCCTCAGTTGGATGGCCTTCACCATCTATGTGGGTAGCTCTGGCGTGCTTTCGGTTTTCCTCGATCCCACCGGGTCGCTTCTGCGGAAGGCGGTCAGTGTAGTGGCGCAGTTGTCGTGTTTTCTCCAGATCATCCTCATTTTGCGAGGCACCTACGAACTGGTCTATGAGCGTGCCTTTCCCCGCCGAAGATTCAATATGATTTTGGCGGCTTCTTCAATTCTGGCCTTCTTCTCGGTAGTGGCCTTCAGCCAGTCGGGACCGTTTTCATATTATTTATTGAGCTTCGGCAGCCGCGCCATCATCACGGGCATCGGCTTTCTCATGGCCGGCATGGTGGTGTGGACAAACAAGAAATTTTCAAAGGGATTTGGCCAGCAATTGCTATCGGGTTCGCTGATCAGTTTCAGTGCCTATCAACTGTATTATTTTACCATCAAATTATTCAACGTACTGGGCATAAAAGTAAACGCCCTCGACTTGTTTGGCGCGGTCGATTTGTTGCTGATCTGTCTCATGGGCATGAGCATGGTCATGTGGTTTCTCGAAGACGAACGCGAAAACCTGAACCGCGAGAACAAAGAACTCGACAGCTTTTTGTCCAGCACCTCCCACGATTTGCGCACACCCATTGCGTCGATTCTCGGACTCACCTACCTGGGGAAAATAGAACTGGAGGAAGAAAAGGCCCGGTCCTTCATGAACATGATCGAAGAACGCATCAAACGCCTCGACCTCGTCATGGGCGACATCCTCAGTTTGTCGCGAAGCAAAAAGATCGACCTGAAAGTGGAAGAACTGGACCTCACCAAGTTGCTGGACGACACCATCAACGACATCCGCTTCAACAAAGGCGCATCCGCCATTTCCCTCGACTACAACACCGAAGACAGCCACCTGTTCAAGAGCGATTACAACCAAATGAAGATCATCCTGAACAACCTCATGGCCAATGCCGTGAAATATCACAACCTCGACCAACCCAATCCTTTCATCCGGGTAACATTCAAGCGCGTAAAGCAGGTGGTGGAAATTGCCGTGGAAGACAACGGCAGGGGTATCGCAAAAGAGAACATCTCGAAGATCTTCGACATGTTCTATCGCGCCTCGTCCGACACAGAGGGAACCGGCCTGGGCCTGTACATCGTACAAGAGGCTTTGCGCAAGATCAAGGGCATCGTGCTGGTAGACTCCGAGTTGGGGAAGGGAAGTACGTTTAAAATCGTGCTGGAGAACGCCTGAGCCCTACTTGTAGTGCTTCAGGAGGATAAGCTCTTCCTTCGTCAGGAATCGCCATTCGCCGCGGCCGAGGTCCTTTTTGTTCAGCCCCGCATACACCGAGCGGTCCAGCTTCACCACCTGATACTCCAACGCTTCAAAGATGCGTCGCACCACGCGATTCCAGCCGATGTGAATTTCGAGACCCACGGTTTTGCGATCTTCCGAAACGATGGCAATGTCATCTACCACCGCCCGGCCTTCTTCCAGCTTCACGCCTTCGAGAATGGTCTGCGCATCGCCTTTAGTGATGGGGCGGTCGAGCTCCACTTTATAGATCTTCTTCACATTGTATGAAGGGTGCATGAGCTTGTCGGCCAGGTCACCGTCGTTGGTCAGCAGCAAAAGTCCCGTCGTGTTGCGGTCCAGGCGGCCGACCGGGTATACGCGTTCTTTCACGCGGTTGGCAATGATGTGCATCACCGTGTTGCGTTCCTGCGGATCGGAGGTTGTCGTGAGAAATCCTTTCGGTTTGTTCATCAGAATGTAAACCGGTTTCTCCGCACGCAACACTTTGCTTTCGTGACGTACTTCGTCGCCAGGATTTACTTTATAGCCGAGCTCTGTGATGGTCTTGCCATTCACCGAGATCAGTCCCATGGTGATGAGTTCGTCGGCTTCACGGCGTGAGCAAACGCCGCTGTTAGCGATAAATTTATTAAGACGGATCTTTCCTGTCTGTGCCGGTGCTTCGGCCTCGCTGCTTTTAGAAGGGGCAGCCGGGGTGCTATCGGATGCCTTGCGGCGAACGATCTTGGCCTTATCAAATTTTTCTACCGGTCTGTCGCTACGGCTTTCCAGCGGCGCACTTCTTTCGCTTCTTTCGCGACGAACGGGCTTCTCGCCTTCATCGTCTTTTTTCGGATAAGCTTTTTTGTAGGGCTTGCCAAAATTTCCGCTGTCGAATTTTCTTGCCGAACGGTCTTCAGCATCGCCGGCCTTTTTATAGGGCCTCTCTCCACGCGAAGCATCTTTGTCGCGGAACGAAGGTTTGTCGCCGGCGTCCGATCTTTTCTTGTAGGGTCTTTCCTCGCGCGGTGCAGAGGAGGAACGTCTCTTGTCGCCAAAGGGCTTGTCGTCGCTACTGGACCTTTTGTAGGGTCTCTCTTCGCGAGGTCCCGCGGCGGACGAACGTCTATCGCCGAAAGGCTTATCGCTACTGGATTTTTTGTACGGTCTTTCCTCGCGGGGTCCGGAGGAAGACGAGCGTCTTTTGTCACCGAAAGGCTTATCGTCGCCGCTAAATTTTTTGTAAGGTCTTTCTTCGCGAGGTCCGGTGGACGACGAGCGTCTGCGATCGCCGAAAGGCTTATCGTCACTTCCGGCTTTTTTGAAAGGACGTTCCCCGCGCGAGGACGCGGAGGTTCGTTTACCGAACGACGGCTTTTCGTCGCTATCGAATTTCTTATAGGGTCTTTTCGCACGGCCTTCGTCACCGAAAGATTTCTTTTTGAAAGCGGGTTTGTCGTCGCGGTCTTTGCCGAAGGGTTTCGCGCTGCGTTTGGCAGCAAAAGAACCTCCGTCGGAATCTTTCCGGAACGATTTTCCTGCGGGCTTCTTAAAAGGTTTGTCACCTGAACGGCCAGCGGACCTTCCCCCTGTGCTTTTGGATGAAGGGCCTTTACGGCCGCGTGATGAACTTGAGGAATCAGATCTGGGCATCGGGTTCGGGGTCTGGGGTAATTGTGGTTTCGGTCTCGGGATTTTCGCCAATCGTGTTTACTTCTGCCACGAAATCTTTCGGGATTGGCAATTCCGCGAGATCATTAATTCCAAAGTACTCCATGAACTTGGGCGTGGTGCCATACAACATCGGACGCCCAATAGTATCAGCCTTGCCGGTGATCTCGATCAAGCTCTTGTCGAGCAATTTTTGCACGGCATAGTCACAATTTACGCCGCGTATATTTTCAATTTCAGTTTTCGAGATCGGCTGTTTGTAGGCAATGATGGAAAGTGTTTCCATGGCCGACGTAGACAGTCGCTTCTTCGATTGCTGTTTCAACATAATGCCAATGCTGGCCTGGTAGGCGGGCTTGGTCAGGAATTGATAGCCGCCAGACGATTTGAAGAGTTGGAAAGAAAATTCCTCTCCCTGAAATTTTTCGTCCAGCCGCTGAATGGCACCCTGAATGTCTTCTTCCGGAACGTCTGCATTGAACATTTCGGAAAGGCATGCCTTGATGTCGGCCGTTTTTATCGGCGTGGGCGTGCAAAAGATAAGGGCCTCGATATGGTTTTGTAAAAAGTCCACGGGTAATCGGCGTTGATAAAGATACGGTAAAAATTCCGGTTAGAGAGGGAAACACTCCGTCCGGCAAAAGCCGGACGGAGAAAGGAATCTGTTCTAGTCCTGCTGCATCATTTTCGCTTCGATCGACTGTGTCGTATGTGGCACAGCGATGAGGCGTTCCTTAGGGATCAGCTTGCCCGTGACGGAGCAGATGCCATAGGTGCCGTTTTTGATACGGATCAATGCATTTTCCAGGTTCATGATGTACTTCTGTTGGCGGGCAGCGAGTTGGCTGAGATTTTCCTTCTCCGCGGTTTCCGCACCGTCTTCCAGCACTTTCGTATTTCCACCCGAGGTGGCATCGGTTCCTTCATCGTTGTTGCGATTCAGGGTTTCTTTCAGGATTCTATACTCATCGCGGGCTTTGTCCAGCTTTTTGTTGATGAGTGTTTCAAATTCTCTCAATTCATCTTCGGAGTAGCGCGTTCTGTCTTCACCGCTCGATGCTTTCACTTGCTTATGCGCGATAGGTCTCTGATTTGGCACAGGAAAAATGTTTAATTGTGGCGGAGCCGGCTTGGTCGCCGCAGGGGCAGATTGCACCGGCTTATCTGTTTTTTCTTTCTCTACTTTCTTGGGAGCGGCTTCCACCTTTTTGGCAACCGGTTTAGGAGCGACAGCTGCTTTGGGCGCGGGTTTTTCAACTTTGGGCGCGGCCTTTTCGACCTTGAGCGCTACGGGCTTCTCCGCCTTTTTCTCGGCCACGGCTTTTTTAGGAGCTGCTTTCTTTGCTACCACTGCCTTTTTGGCCGGAGCTTTGGGGGCTGCTTTCTTGGCCACAACCTTCTTGGCTGGAGCTTTTTTAGCTTTCGCGGCGACCGTCTTTTTCGCTTTGGCTGCCGGCTTAGCTTTTGCAGGAGCTTTCTTTGCTGCCTTCGAGGTTGTTTTCTTATTCTTAGCCATAATGGGGTTTCTCCGTTTGGTAAAAGATGCGCAAAATTATGCGTCCATGCACGAAAACAAAAATATTGACTTAATTAATTGCCGAACCGGTGTTCTGATTAAATTTCCCCGCCTTTCTTAACCCACGTTTTCGGTATATGGCGAGACTTCTTTTCCCTCTGCTGTTCATTGTTGCCCTCGGCTGCACACCAAAAAACGGGAAGAAAGTGCCGCCTGCCGACACAAAACCCGGCCCCATCACACTGGTGATCCACGGAGGAGCAGGAACCATCCTACGGGAGAAGCTGACACCCGAAAAAGAAGCCGCCTACCGCGAACGCCTCACGGCCGCCCTAGACTCCGGCTACGCTGTGTTGGAGCGCGGGGGCAAAAGCACCGACGCCGTGATCGCCGCCATTCGCATCATGGAAGATTCGCCCCTGTTTAACGCCGGCAAAGGAGCCGTCTTCACGAGCGAAGGCATAAACGAACTGGACGCTGCGATCATGGATGGCAGCAATCTCATGGCCGGCGCCGTGGCCGGTGTCACGACCATCAAAAACCCGATCACCGCCGCCTATGCGGTCATGACCCAATCGGAGCACGTGATGCTGACGGGAAAAGGCGCCGAAAAATTTGCCGAAGAGCAAGGCCTTGAAATCGTGCCCAACAGCTACTTCTTCGACTCCACCCGCTACCAGCAATGGCTCAAGGCAAAAGCCAACGAAAAAAACCGCGAGGCCCAGTGGATCGACCCGTACACAAAAGATAAAAAATTCGGGACGGTAGGTTGCGTCGCACTAGACCAATACGGCAACCTTGCAGCCGGTACCTCCACGGGCGGCATGACCAACAAAAAATACGGAAGAGTGGGCGATGCCCCGATCATTGGCGCCGGCACCTACGCCGAGAACGCCACCTGCGCAGTGTCCGGAACCGGTTGGGGAGAATTCTATATCCGCCTCAGCGCCGCCCACGATATCGCCAGCCTCATGAAGTATGGCAACCTCACCGTGCAACAGGCTGCCGACAGCGTAATCCTGAAAAAACTGCCCGCCTTGGGAGGTGACGGTGGCGCGATTGTCCTCGACCGTCAGGGAAATTTTGCGCTGCCGTTTTGTACGTCGGGAATGTATCGCGGCTACATCACACGAAAAGGCGAAGGCAAAGTTTTTATCTTCAAGGATTGATACAACGCTAAGGCTAGACAACGCAGACGTTTTTTCTGTTTTTAGTAAACTTGTTTATGAAAGAGATAGAAAACCTCATCCCGCACCGGAATCCTTTTTTGTATGTGGACGAAGTACTTTCGTTTTCGCAGGAGGAGATCGTCGGCGTAAAAACCTTCAGCAGCGCCGACTCGTTCCTGAATGGCAGCTTCCCTGAATTTGGCTTTGTTCCGGGCGTGGTGCTTGTCGAATCGCTAGCCCAATGCGGTGGCGCCGGCGTAAAAAAACTTGGCTTCACCGACGGACTTTTCGCTTTGGCGGCCATCGAGTTCGCCAATTTTTTCAAAGGACTCCCCTATGAAAAACAGTTCCGCATGATCATCCACAACCTCCGTCTCAACCCCAAGCTGATCAAACAAACCGGCATCGGCTATCATGCCGACGAAAAGATCGTAGAAGCCAGCTGGACCTGCGTCCGAATCCAATGACATGCTTCCCCCTTGACAACCGGCTCCCGAATTCTGGCTCCGGATTCAAAATTTCGCCGCCACCACCACCTCTTTCCGAAACGTCGTCACATTTCCCTCTCCGTCGAAGATCTCGAACCAAACCATATACGGTCCCATCCGCGCCTTGTCGCCGCCATCCCGATCACCCTCCCACCGGAAAAATCCTTCTGTTCCCAGGATCTCGTTGTTAGCGATCGTCTTGATCCGATGCCCTTGCAGGTCAAATATATTCACGTTGGCCACGAAACCACCTTGTGCAAAAGCATAGTGAATCTGTGTGAAGTCAGGTTGCCCTACAGCTGGAATGAACACCGGTGGCGAGACGTGCACCGCGCTTTCGTCCCACAACAGAGAAGGTACTGCTGAAGAATTGAGATAACCCGGCGTGGCAAATCCGATGGTTGAACTCGCGGATTTCCAATTCGTGACAACATGGGCCGGGACGTCAACTGAAATACGCTCCAGCGACACACCTTCGTCATCTTTTATAAAAGGGGAATGGAGGTTTTTTGTATAGGAGAAATGATCAATCAACAGCCCCGCGTCGTCAAGTATAACAACTGATCCTTCGTCGTCGCTCCAGGAGGGCAACCCGGGCACTTCCAGGAAATTTTCCTCCAACGAAAGTGGATATTCACCCTTCAGGACATCGGGTGAAGTGGTCAGCACCAGGTATGCTCCAGGTTTCAGTAAAAGATCCTTTGTGCTAATGACTTTGGCATTTTTGACAATGCCCTCCTCTCGGTTGGCCACCGACCAGTTTTTAAGATTGAAATACTTGTTTGAAACATTCACGATCTCCAGGAAATCTGTGCCGGTAGGCCTGGGGTTGAACAGGATTTCATTCAACGCGATATCAAGACTGTCGGCGTCTTCGGGTAAGCCAAAGGGACGACGGGTCTCCGCTGCGCTGTTTCCGGCGCAGTCCTGAACATGGCTAGCCGTCAGCGTATAGTCTGTTCCGGGCTGCAACGGGGCGGTTAGCCCAAGTTTTAACTGGGTGAGCGAAGCATCGGCGAACGAGATGCTGCCAACCTCCCGGAAGGGATCAATCTTGAAATCGGATACTCCTGGCAAGGCTTTGGCCAGTTTTTCATCAAACATCAGCAATAACTCGTTTGGCGACAGCGGCAGGGCAGCCAGCAGCTTGGGTCCTGTGAGGTCGGGTTTAGAGGCCCAAACCGAATTTTGCTTTCCAGGTGTGCCTCCGGTGGGGTCGTCGCTGGCGGTCCAGTTTTGGCCTTCGCTGCACAAATTGTTGGGGTCGATAATTTCCAGCGACCAGCCGCCCTGTTTCTTGTCGTCGTCGCCATACCAGGCATCGGAATAGCGAACTGAATCGATGGTGAGGCCATGGTTGTCTTTTAGCACAAGGTCATCGGAGCTGTTGTTCAGGGATGGAAAATTGGCCAAATATGTGACATTTTGAACTTGAGTAATGATTAAATTCGTCGAGGCGAGCACGAGATAGTCACCCGGGAACAAGATTTTGGATGGCAAAACCGCCACCGAGCTGCCGTCGGTCAGGCTCCAATTTTCAAGCGAAAAGGGATGCTGGCCGCGGTTAAAAAGCTCCACGAATTCGGTCTCCGGGAGCCCCACGTTGGGTGCGGTATCTGGAAAGATTTCCGATAGGATAATGTCTTTATGAACGGCTGGCACGATGGCCAGATAGGTAAACTCCCGGCGGGCGGGCGTCATGCTGTTCCCCACCAGGTCCGAAACCCCTGTCACCGAGATTATGGTGGGAAGCCCATTGGTAAAATCCTTCATAAATCCCAACACGATAGTCTTGCCATCGGGCTGAAGAATAACCGAAACCGGCTCTTCCCCGTTTGACTCCAAACTGAAGTTTCCGGGAGTCTCAGCAGATGCCTGGTCAAGATTTTCGGAGAACATCAGCGAAAGCGTTTTGGAGGAAAGCGCTTCGATGTTTTTCAGCACGGGTGGAGTTTTATCGGTGACGGCATGACCCGTTACAACAAAATTATCAAAGAGAAATTTGTCGGAGCGCGTGGTTGTAAAAACACAGGACAGACCGAAGTATTCGGCAGAGAGAATGGCCTGGTCTGTTGCGGTTCCTTCCAGCGCGCTGGGAGACGCTCCCACAGCAGAGAAGAGTTGCCACAAACCGTTGACGTCGCGCGTAACTTTCAAGCTCAAGACGACGGATGTCTGGTTTAGCAGGCCGTCTTGTCCGTCAATGACCTTTGTTGTGACAAGGCCGGTTTGCCGGTACAAGCTCACATCGTCTGTCGCGCCGCCTGCCTGGATGAAATATCCATTCAAGGGTCCGGCGAGGTCAGACTGGTCGGAAGCGAGATAGATACGCGCATAGTTTGTGGCGGAGGGATTAAAGTCCATCGAGAGGTCGATCTCCCAGGAAGCGTCCTCCAGGGCTTTGCTCGGCGTGGAGAGGTAAGCCTGACCATTTGCAGGAGGAGCCATCAGCTTAAGCTGTTGGGTCACCACTTGAAAGAACGCGGACGATCCGGACCACGCTGGCTGTTGCGTGAAATCGCCGTCATCGAATGCATCCGAGAGCTGAGCGAACATTTGTTGGGTGGGGAGCGCAGCGAAAAGCGTTAGAAAAATTGCTGCTGTAAACGATTGCAAGTTTGAAAACCTGCATATTTGCATATGGTTTTTCATAAGCACAACGGGAAAGATTAATTTTACACTTTCTAAATATAAATAAAAAATGAAACTCGCAGTAGTAGGCGCCACCGGACTCGTGGGCCAGGAAATCCTCAAAGTATTAGAGGAAAGAGGTTTTGAATTTGACGAACTCCATTTGATTGCCTCGCCGAAATCGGTAGGGCAGGTTATAAAGTATAAGGGTAAGGACTATACCATAAAGAGCATTGAAGAAGGCGCCAAACTGGGTGCGGACATTGCTATTTTCTCAGCGGGTGGAGGCACCTCCCTGGAGTGGGCACCCAAATATGCCGCGGCCGGTACGACCGTGATCGACAACTCGTCGGCCTGGAGAATGGACCCTACAAAAAAACTGATCGTGCCTGAGATCAACGGCCACGAACTGACCATCGATGATCGCATCATTGCCAATCCCAATTGCTCCACCATTCAAATGGTGATGGCTTTGGCGCCGCTTCACGTGAAATACAAGCTGAAAAGAATAGTAGTATCCACCTACCAGTCGGTGACCGGCACCGGTAAGGATGCGGTTCAGCAAATGATGGATGAACGCAAAGGCGTCAACGGCCCGAAAGTATATCCTCACCCGATCGATATGAACGCGCTGCCGCACATCGATTCGTTCCTCGATAACGGCTACACGAAAGAGGAAATGAAGATGGTGAACGAAACGCGCAAGATTCTTGGCGACAGCACCATCGGCGTAACGGCCACTACGGTGCGTATCCCTTCCATCGGCGGCCACTCAGAAGCGGTAAACGTAGAGTTTTATGAAGACTTCAACCTGAGCGAAGTACGCTCGATCCTGTCGACGACACCGGGCGTGATCGTACAAGACGATCCGAAGAACAACGTGTACCCGATGCCGATCAATTCGCACAACCGCGATGAAGTGTTTGTAGGAAGAATTCGCAGAGACGAGTCTCAACCCAACACCCTCAACATGTGGATCGTGGCCGACAACCTGCGTAAAGGTGCCGCTACGAACGCCGTGCAGATTGCTGAGTTTATGACGGAGAATAGCCTCGTATACTAATCACGAAGACATATAGTTTTTAAAAGGCCACCTTCACGGTGGCTTTTTTATTTAGGCTTGCCCCAGCCTCCGCCGCCTGGAGTTTTAATCGTGAGCCGGTCGCCAGGCAGGATGCGCGCCCCGTCCACCCCTTGAAGCTTTTCCCGGTTGCCCAGTTGGCGGATCACAAATTGTTCGCCCGTTTTTCCCGCATCGCCGCCTCTCATACCATAGGGCTGAACCGTGCGATGTTGCGTGAGCACGTTGACATCGAGCGCTTCCTTAAAATAAAATTCACGCACCACACCGTCGCCACCTTTCCATTTTCCCTTGCCGCCGGAACCCCGGCGGATCTCAAATTTTTCCAGGCGCACGGGATAGCGAAATTCCAAAATTTCCGGATCGGTGATCCGCGTATTCGTCATGTGCTGGTGCACGGCGTCGGCACCGGCAAATCCGGGTCCCGCCCCCACGCCACCACAAATGGTTTCGTAATAGCCAAAGCGTTCGTTTCCAAACAGGAAATTGTTCATTGTGCCCTGACTGCAGGCGGAGAGTCCCAGGGCCTTCAGCAACGTATCGGTTAGGCGCTGACTGATCTCCGTGTTGCCGCCCACCACCGCCGGCGACTTTTTGTTGTCTTCCGAAAAATTTGGATGAAGTAAACCCAGAGGAAGAACAAGCTTCACGTCTTTCAACAACCCCTCGTTTAGCGGGACAGGTTCATCTACCCAGAGGCGCAGCACATACAGCACCACGCTGTTGACGATGGCCACGGTTGCATTGAGATTCCCGGGTTGCACGTTTGCCGAGCCGGTGAAATCAAAGTGCAAGGTTTTTCCTTTTTTGAAAATGGAAACTTGCAGTGCGGCCCCAGTATCTAAAAGCTCTTTCGCTTTGAATATCCGGTGGCCAAAATTCCTGATCTTTTGTTGCATGAGCATGGCGGCGTGCTGCTTTAGCAACTGCATGTAATGTTGTACCGTTGCGAGGCCAAATTGCTGACAATAGTTCTTCAACGCTTCGGCGCCCAGCACAAGGGATGCCAATGCACCGTTTAGATCGGCAAGATTTTCTTGAAGGGACCGTGTCGGATAGGGGGCGTTCGAAAATAGCGATTCAATTTTTTCCCATTGGGGAACGCCACCTTTCACAAGATACTGCGGCGCGATGACCACGCCTTCTTCTTCCAGGCACGTGGCATCTGCAGGCATGGAACCGGGTTTCTTTCCTCCGACTTCAGCGTGGTGCGCGCGGTTGGCCACAAAGCCCACAAGTTGTTTGCGATAGAACACCGGCCGGATCAGCGTGATGTCCGGAAGATGCGAGCCGCCAAACGCGGGGTGGTTGGTGATGATCACATCGCCGTCTTTTATGGGCAACGTTTTCATGACGGAACGAACACAGACACCCATGCTGCCTAAGTGAACGGGAATGTGCGGGGCATTGACTACCAGACTGCCGGTAGCATCCAGCACTGCACAGGAGAAGTCCAGTCGTTCCTTCACGTTTACGGAGAAAGAGGTGCGTTGCAAGAGAGTCCCCATTTCCAGTGCCACGGCGGTGAAGCGATTGGTGAACAATTCCAGTTGCGCCTCCGGCGAGGCCACCATTCGTTTTTTGGTGACGCGCTCGTGACGAATGTGGGCGTTTTGTTTTTCATCCAGGCCGAACGCCCAACCGTCCTCCAGCACCACGGTGGAGTTGAGACTGCTGATGAGCGCCGGCCCTTTGATATAGGCTCCGGCCGACAGCGTTTCCCAACGGTATACGTTGCATTTGCGCCACTTGCCGGAGATGAACATCCGTTTTTGTTTTACGGGCTCCGGGACATACTCCTTTCCTCTCGGCGCATGATCCCGCGGCTCGGTGCCGGTCGTCATCACCACGCGGAGCGATTCCACTTCGATGTCGCGGTCGTTTAGCCAGTGACCATAGACATTTTTGTATTGGACTATGAAATTTTTTTCGAGCTCTTCCTTCGTCGTGAATTCGATCTCTAAAGATGTTTCCTGTCCCCGCAGCCGGAGAAAGATCAGGCGGTGTTCCTGGATATTTTGCAGTGGTTCGTTGGCGCTGGTGGCCAGCGATACCGTTGCCTGTTCTGAAAGAAGTTGATAATCGTTGTCGAGCTGGGAAAACACATCGCTCAATTTCTTCAACACCAATTTCTCTTTTACGCTTTCCAACCGGGCATGACCGATGCCATAGGCGCTGAGCAACCCGGCGTCGTATGGAATGATGACGTGTTGCATGTCCAGGATGGAAGCCAGCGCGCAGGCGTGCTGGCCGCCGGCACCTCCGAAACTGAGCAAGGCATATTCGCGGGGATCATGGCCTTTCGAAAGCGAAACCTTCCGGATGGCCTCCGCCATTTTTTCGTTGGCAATGTCGATGAACGATTCGAGCACCTCTTCTTTGCCCGGCGCCGTTTTTCTTTTTTTACGAACGCGTTTTAACAAAGCATCCAAAGCATCGTCTGCGGCGGAGAGCTTGATGGGAATGGAAAAATTATCTTCATCCAGTCGTCCCAACAAAGCATTGACATCGGTGATGGTCAGCGGTCCACCGGCGCCATAGCAGGCCGGTCCGGGTGACGCCCCGGCGCTGTGAGGACCGACGGTGAAACGGAAACCGTCGTAGGCACAGATAGAGCCGCCACCGGCTGCAATGGTTTCGATGGCGAGCGATGGCGACAATATTTTGAGTGTTCCTACAGTCGCCTCAAAACGGTAATCGGGCCGTCCGTTGCAACGCGATACATCCGTGCTGGTGCCCCCCATGTCGAACGTCAATATTTTGTCGATGCCCGACTGCCGGGCTTTGAAGAGCGCTCCCATCACGCCGCCCGCGGGGCCACTGAGCAAGCTGTCTTTCGGCTGAAAGTCGTCTGCCGGCAGTAATCCACCGGCACTGGACATCACTTTCAGATCAGCCGAAACCAACACGGTACGGATATTGGAAATGTATTGATGGATGATCGGATCGAGATAAGCATTGACCTGCGCTGTCTCGGCCCGTGGAAGTATTTTGATCTGTGACGAAAGTCTCGAAGAACGAGACAGGTATGAAAATCCTGCGCTTTTAAGGACTTGCTCCATTTCAATTTCGTGAGCCGGATTGGCATAGCTGTTCAGCAAAGCAAGAGCAACGGAGTCGATTTTATTTTTCTGTAGACGGCGAACGAGCTTGCCGTGTTCGTCGGTTTGCAGGGGCCGTAGTATGTTGCCATTGGCTTCCATGCGCTCGTCCAGTTCGATCACATCGGCGTACAATGGACTTTCTTTTTTAATGGCCAGCGAGAAAAGCTCCGGACGTTGTTGATTGCCGATCAGCAACAGGTCTTTAAAGCCTTTGGTAACCAGCAACGCCGTTCGCGCGCCCTTTCGCTCCAGCAAGGCATTCGTTCCCCGGGTAGAGCCGAGTTTCATTTCGATGGGCGGAAACGTATCGTTCAGGCCGGTTTGTGTGATCCATCGAGCCGCAAAAACGGGGACTTCTTCGCCGGTGAACAACTCGGCGGTTTCCAGGGGGAGACGTTCTGTAAAAGGTTTGTGGAGCGATATTTCTTGTCGCGTGGGATCGTAGTGTGTAATCGTCCGAACTTCTTCTCCGCAGCGGAGACTTATGCCGCTCAGAAAGTCCGAGGAAATATTTTCCGGTAGATAGGCCGTTATCTTGCTCCCTTCTGCACGACCGACTCGTATCCGCAGCACACTGCTGCTCAAAACTTTCAAACGTATCAATTCCCCTTCCGGCGACAGCGCAATACAGTCTGTGAAGGTTCCCCCTGTATCGATCCAGATTTTCCATGCCGGTTTTTTCATGAGCAGCGTCGATTACATCAAATATCGCACGAAAGCGTACAGGCCCAATATCAGCAAGGCTATGCCGGGAATTTTTTTCAGCCATGAACTATGCTGGAATTCGGAGATAACTTTCTTTGCCAGGTAGGCCATGAGCACCAGGATCACCAGCACACCCACGGAAGTCCCGAAAATATAACTGTGCAGACGAAGCGGTGTGTTCAACTCGATCCATCCCTGCCCATTCAGGTATGCTGTGGTGCCAATCCAGAAGGGAATTGCCAGGGGGTTGAGGATGCTCAACACGATGCCCCGCCGAAAACCACTGTTGTTAAATTTTTGAGAAAAGGTAGAGGGAGTGTTGCTGGTGGGCCAAAGATTCAAGATGCCCAACACGGTCATAACAATGGCCGTGATCAGCTGCATGTTTTCGACGATAACAGGCGTGGAGGTGATCAATTGTTCGAACACCACCGCGACCCAGGCATACGGATATTCGATCAGCGCCACCGCCAGAATGAATCGCCAGGCAATATTGATTTTTTTCTCCATGCCCAACTGCAGCACCAAAAGATTGAGCGTACCCGGCGGGATGGAGCCGATAAAGCTGAAAACAAAACCCATCAAAAAGTTGAGCAGTACGATCATTTGGCTTGCGTGGCCGTCTTGAATTTCCGGTAGAAGCTCATGCCCTCTTTCCAGGAAGTATAGGGTACGCCACGTCTTGAATTTTCCCGGGCAATAATAAAGATATTACGCCAGTGTGTAAAGAGCACCGCAAGTGCTTTGCGCAGGGAATAGCCGGGATGATAGATGTGGGCGGGCTCGGCCCCACAGCCGTTTAGCTCCATCACCTTCACGCGGCCGGCGATCAGATCCGCTTCGGAAGCGCAACGCAAATCGAATCGTCCAAAATAAAAACCATCAATTTGCTGGCTGATGCGGTCAAATGCGGCCGACAGATCCGGTGAGATCAGGGCCGTGCCATCGAGAAATTTTGTGCCGAGGCAGTGGTTGCCGATAGGGACCAACTCCAGCGTTTGGCCGGCGGTTAGCACGTCCGTTAGACGGTCGCGATAGGTAATTTTTAATGTCTCCCATTGCAGCTTTGCACGGTCCTTGGCAAGAATGAGTTGTTCCAATGTACTTGCGCCGTCGCCCGTTACGCTAAGCATTTCTTTTTTCACGACCGATGTCACGCGACCGTTCGCCTCTTGCGGAAAGCGGGTGTAGAAGACGCCGAATTCTAAGGGAAGATCTACCAGCTCTTGCGCGATAAAGTCGAGTTTCATTTGCTGGAGATAGGCGTCAACATCGGCTTCGGACCGGATACGTTTCACCATAAAGCCGCGCTCACCCAAATCGGGTTTGAAGATCACTGGAAATTTGAGTTGGCTTTCTTTCAATCGCGCCAGCACGTCTTCTTTTGTGGAAACGGCGGGTATAAAAATAGTAGCGGGTGTGTAGGCGCGGGGGACCTTGGAGAGGATTTCGTATTTTGACTCTCCAAACATGCCACCCATGGGTATGCCCGGATTGGACGCCGAGAAAAAGAAAAACGATCGTGCCCGCAGCGACAGCCACCCAAAATAAAGCATCACCGGAAATTGCACGATACCGAAGGGCCAGTATTCCCAATGGGTGAGCTTGATAAAAAAATTACTGCGCCTTACCGTTTCGACAAATGACATTCCGCAAGCTAACTATGGGCGGGGGAATAAGCGATTTCTTTGTAACGCAGCGTGGACGCGGCTACTCCGAAATCGGGCGCGAGTTGAACATAGGGTGCGATCTCGCGAATGCCGATTTTCATAATGGCCATGTGATGCACAGCATGTTCGATATTGTACACCAGCTCGCGCATGGCGGTGGTTTCAATGGTAATAAAATCTTCCCGTTCCAGATCATAGCCCACTTCGAGGCGCATGGCTTTTTCTTCCAACGCGTAAACAAAATCCCGTATCCGGTCGAGGGTTGAAAGGGCAATAAACTTGTCGCTCTCCATTCGCTTATCGTGTGCACGCTTATCATAGTTGACAAGTCCCTGTTGAAAACCATTTTCAAAACAGATAAAAAACTCCAGCGTATGGCGCAGGTGTTGCCCGACGGTGGAGTGGCTGAGTGTTTCGGCAGGCTTCGTAAAATCGGGTTCATGAATTTGATTCACCAACTCGGTCAGCTGGTCAAGAATGTTAGCGCATGCCTGGTTCAAGTTCATAATGGGGAGTTAAGTTTCGAAGTTAAGAGAAAACGATTCATTTTCAGCGCGCGGTTACCGTTGTTCAAAAAATTTTGGATCAGTGAACATATTTGTCCCAATTGCGGTCGCCCGCTTCTTTCAATTTTTTCTCATTTTTTTTCCAGCTGGTCAAGGTGTTGTTGCCCCAGAAATTATAGAAAAGATAAAGTTTGCCGTCGAGGAGGGTAAAGGTTTCGGGATCGACCTTCACTTTCTCGCCCGACTCACCCATGGCAAAGGCGCACCAGCCACCATAGGCCGGTTCATATTTGCCGGGATTTGCCGTAAATTTGGTGAGGTTGCTCTGCGAAGCGAACCGATAGACAAGACCTTTGTAGACGGTTTTGAATTCCGAGGCTCCCTCCAGCGGCTTACCATCAAAATAGCTCACGGCATCATAGCCCTCCAGCGCAACAGCGTTCTTGACATTGTATTGTTTCTTCCGCACATCATCGCTTTGGCCGTGCGCCTGACCGATGATCAGGATAAAGAGTGCAACGCCGTAAATTGTCTTCATGGTTATTCTTTTTTTGTGTAAATGGCTTCTCCGATGGTCAGCGTGATGTGGCGCACGAGAAGTCATTTTTGAGGTATAGATTTTAAATACGTAAAGAATGCAAATATGGATTTTCCATTTCGTGTGAAATGTCGGGAGCCTTACATTTTACGCGAACGCTGAAGAGAGAGCAGGGGTCGTCATCGGAAACACAACTAAACCCGTCATCATGAAAAACTGGATTGCCCTTTTATTTTTCGTCACCACTTCCGCGAGGGCCCAAACGGCTGACCTGGCGGGTAAAGCGAACGCCTTCCTGGCCAGTCTCACACCGGAGCTCCAGGCAAAAGCCCGCTACACGCTGGAAGACGACGAACGGCAGAACTGGCATTTTGTGCCCACCACGCGGAACGGCGCCTGCTTCCGCGACTTCAACGCAGCCCAACGCCAGGCCGCGCTTGATTTGCTGAAGGCTTCCGTCAGCCTTCAGGGCTATACAAAAGCCAATGCCATCATGGCGCTGGAAAATGTATTGAAGCGAGTCGAGAAACGCGGCCCGGAAGACAACTACCGCGATCCGTTAAATTATTATGTCACCATTTTTGGAGACCCCTCGGGCAGCGCGCCATGGGGCTGGCGCTTTGAAGGCCACCACATCGCTCTTAATTTTTCCACCGCAAACAATCGCATCGAATCCTCTACACCCTCGTTCTTCGGATCGAACCCCGGCATCGTGCGCGAAGGTTCGGAAAGAGGGAAGCAAGTATTGAAAGACGAAACCACCCTTGGCTTCACCCTCGTCAACTCCCTCTCCGATCCGCAGCGCAAGGAAGCCATGATCTCGGAGACCGCCCTTCCCGAGATTGTGTCGTTCGACAAACGTAAAGCAGAACCCCTCGATCCGAAAGGTTTGTCCTATACCTCCATGACCGAATCGCAAAAAAACACTTTCCTCAAACTGCTGGACGTCTATGTGAAGAACTATGAACTGGGGTTTTCCGACAAACTGATGGCCAAAATAAAAAAGGCCGGCATCGAGAACCTCTCCTTTGCCTGGGCCGGCAGCCTGCAACCGGGCGCGGGCCACTACTACCGCATTCAGGGGCCCATGCTCTTGATCGAGTACGACAACACACAAACCAATGCCAACCACGTCCACACCGTGGTGCGCGATCTGACCAACGATTTTGGCGAAGACATTTTGCGTGAGCACTATCAACGCGAACATTCGAAAAACTAAGCGGCAGCGGCTTGCGATCATCCTAAACCAACGGGTCAGGCTTCTTTGACGGAAACCGGATAAAAAACTTTTTCCTAGGATGCAATTTTTTATCTTGGGTCAACCTTAACCATTAACCTAATGTTGAACCCTATGAGAAGGAAACTGTTTTTTCTGCTGCTCGTGCTTTGGGCTGCAGCCGGCGCATTCGCGCAGTCCAAGAAGGTCAATCCCAACAAAGACGCTGTAATGAAGTCGGTTGACAAGCACCAGCAGGAGCTGATAAAACTCAGCGATGAAGTGTGGGCCTACGCCGAAACCGCACTCAAAGAAGAAAAATCGTCGAAGACTCTGGCCGACTACGCCGAGGCGCAAGGGTTCCGGGTAAAACGCGGCGTGGCGGGAATGCCCACGGCGTTCACGGCCGAATTTGGTTCTGGAAAACCCGTTATCGGAATCATGGGCGAATTTGATGCCCTGCCCGGCATCTCCCAAAAAGCACAACCTGAAAAAGAACCGCTCGTGAAAGGCGCACCCGGTCACGGGTGCGGCCACAACCTGTTTGGCGCCGGAAGTCTTGGCGCGGCGGTCGCCATAAAAGAGCAGATCCAGCAAGGCAAGTTGAAAGGCACTATCCGTTTCTACGGGACACCCGCTGAAGAATCTGTGGGCGGGAAGATCTACATGGCGCGCGAAGGATTATTTTCCGATGTCGACATATGCCTCGATTGGCACCCCGACGTAGAGATCGCCGCCAACATGCAAAGCTCCCAAGCCATGGTCGATTTTGTGATCGAGTTTAAAGGCAAAGCCGCCCACGCCGCGGGCGATCCCTGGAACGGACGCAGCGCCGTAGACGGTCTCGAACTTTTCCTCGACGGTGTAAACATGATGCGCGAGCACGTGAAACCTTCTGTGCGCATGCACTACGTGATCCAAGCCGGGGGCGATGTGCCCAACGTGGTGCCCGAATATGCCAAGGCCTGGATGTGGATCAGGGACTCGAAACGCGAAGGCGTGGAGGACGTGTTTGCGCGCGTGAGAGAAGCTGCCAAAGGAGCTGGCCTCATGGCCGGCGTCGAGTCAAAGATCACCGTGATCGGTGGCGACTATGAATTGCTGGTGAACAAGAAAGGCGCCGAAGCCTTGCAGAAAAACATCGAGACGCTCGGTCCCATAAAATATACGGAAGAAGAAATTGCGTTTGCTAAAAAAATCCAGGAGGTAAGCACCGGTAAACAAACCGGTCTCGATGGCACGATCCATCCGCTGAAAGAAACAAAAGAAAACCCCGACGGTGGTTCCACCGATGTGGGCGACATTAGTTGGATTGTTCCGGAGATCACCGCTCTGGTCACCACGGCACCCGCCAATGCTCCCTGGCATTCGTGGGCAGTGGTGGCGTGTGGCGGCATGTCCATCGGTCACAAAGGCATGTTGTTCGCCGCAAAATCACTGGCCATGACCATGGTCGATCTTTTTGAAAACGAGACCCTGCGAAAAGACATGCGAACCGAATTTGAAACCCGTCGCAACGGACACATCTACAAAGCCTACGTGCCGGAAGGACCGCCCCCGATACCGGCAAAGGAATAATACGAGTTGAAAAATTGTCAGAGGGAAATGCTGGTGCTATGTAGGGCGGACATCAAGCCACATATAGCACCAGCCCTTTTAGATACTCACCCTCGGGATGAAAAATAGAGACAGGGTGATCGGCTGGCTGCGCCAGGTGATACAACACCTTGATCTGCCTTCCCGCCTGAATGGCGGCCGACACAATCGTGTCATAAAACAGCTGACGGTCCACCACCTGTGAACAAGAGAACGTGAACAGGATGCCATTGCTTTTTATCGCCTTCATGGCTTCCATATTCAACCGCTGATAGCCTTTCACGGCCTGATGGCGTGCGTCGCGGTGTTTGGCAAAGGCGGGTGGATCGAGAATGATCACATCGTACTGGCCTTGCTTATCCTTAAGAAAGTCGAACGTGTCTTCTGCATAGCTGGTGTGATAGTTGGCATTGAATCCGTTCAGGTCAATGTTCTTCCGCGTAAGGGCCACGGCCTTTTC
>Ga0209050_1001809_pt1 | contig 20913 bp, 17 predicted proteins | sample Araplavi_mTSA_r2_FD_184276 | JGI IMG/M metagenome (GOLD analysis project Ga0209050, IMG submission 184276) | Arabidopsis root microbial communities from North Carolina, USA - plate scrape MF_Cvi_mTSA_r2 (SPAdes) (version 2) | ecosystem: Host-associated > Plants > Roots > Endosphere | place: USA... | reverse complement strand
CCGAACCCAGATTCTGCGTGCGCTGAAAATCACTGTGGGAGCGAGCTTGCTCGCGATGAGGCCGGCACAGCCAACATCCTTGGCGCCTGACCCACCGCCATCGCGAGCAGGCTTGCTCCCACAGGTTGATCCGCGCCGAGCGCAGAGGCTGTGTGCGCTGAAAGTCTTTGTGGGAGCGCGGCCGCACCCCGCGCCACAAGCCCGTCCGTCCGGGTCTTTTCAACGCCGATTGAATTATTGCGCCGCTCGCCGGCTCTGCTTGGTTAAGAGACGTTTGCATCCGACGTCCTGGCGCTAAGCAGGTGAGCCATGCCCCGCAACCTCGATGACAGGCGCGATTTTTCGGCGACTGGCGAGCCAGCCGCCCAGCGCTCACGCAAGGAAAAACCATCGCCACTGACCGGCGCCCGCAAAGCCAGGTTGCCGGACCTGCTCAAGCCGCAATTGGCGACGCTGGTGGACAGGGTCCCGGACGGCGCGTGGAGCTACGAAATCAAGTTCGACGGCTACCGGATCATGGCCCGCATCGACCACGGTGACGTCAGGCTGATCACCCGCAATGGCCACGACTGGACCCACAAACTGCCAGGACAGGCCCAGGCCCTGGTCGCGCTGGGCCTGGAATCGGCGTGGCTCGATGGTGAAATGGTGGTGGCCGACGACCAGGGTGTGCCGGACTTTCAAGCGCTGCAAAACGCCTTCGAGGCGCAGCACAGCGACGGCATTCTCTACTACCTGTTCGACCTGCCGTACCTCAATGGCGTGGACTTGCGCGAAGTGCCGGTCGAAGAACGTCGGGTCGCGCTGGCGACTGTGCTCAGGGCCAATGACCAGCCGCTGCTGCGCTTCTCCGAGTCGTTTGGCGAGGAGCCGCAAGCCTTGTTCGACAGCGCCTGCCGGATGCGCATGGAAGGCTTGATCGGCAAGCGACTTGGATCACCCTATGTTTCCCGGCGCAGCAGCGACTGGATCAAGCTCAAATGCCGGCATCGGCAGGAGTTCGTCATCGTCGGATTCACCGAGCCGAAAGGCTCGCGCCATGCCTTCGGCGCGCTGCTGCTGGGGCTGCATGACCGCGACAGTGGCGAGTTGCGCTATGCCGGAAAAGTCGGCACCGGGTTCAACGAGGCGACGCTGCGCAGCCTCCATGAGCAGCTCAAGCCGTTGCAGGTGAAAAAACCGCCGGTGGTCAATGCACCCGGCGGTGCCGAGGCCAGGGATGTGCATTGGCTCAAACCCAAGCTGCTGGCAGAAGTGGCTTTCGCTGAAATGACCCGGGACGGCTCAGTGCGCCATGCTGTTTTCCATGGCCTGCGCAATGACAAACCGGTACACGACATCACCGAGGAGCGCGCGAACACCGTGAAAACCTCCACTGCGAAAAAAACCGCTGCGACACAAAAGAAGCCCGACCCCGCCCCCTCGCAAACCGGCCTGGAAGCGGGGCAGGTGCGCATCACTCACCCGGACCGGGTGATCGACCCCGGCAGCGGCACCACCAAGCTGCAACTGGCGCAGTACTACGCGAGTGTCGCCGAGTGGATCCTGCCCGAGCTCAAGGATCGCCCGGTGGCACTGGTGCGTGCACCGGACGGTATCGCCGGCGAGCTGTTTTTCCAGAAAAATGCCGAGCACCTGGCGATCCCCGGCATCGTCACGCTGGACAAGCAGCTCACCGGTCAGCCGATGATGCTGATCAACAATGCCGAGGCGCTGATTGGCGCGGTGCAGATGAGTACCGTGGAGTTGCATACCTGGAACGCCACGTCGGCCAACTTCGACAAGCCGGACCGTTTTGTCCTCGACCTTGACCCGGACCCGGCGCTGCCATGGAAACGCATGATCGAGGCCACTGAGTTGACGCTGTCGGTGCTGGATGAGCTGGGGCTCAAGGCGTTTCTGAAAACCAGCGGCGGCAAGGGCATCCATGTGGTGGTACCGCTGACCCGCAAGCTCGGCTGGGATGAGGTCAAGGACTTCAGCCATGCCATTGTCAGCCACATGGCCAGGCTGTTGCCCGAGCGTTTTTCGGCGGTGTCGGGACCGAAGAATCGGGTGGGACGGATCTTCATCGATTACCTGCGCAACGGCCTGGGCGCGACCACCATCTGCGCCTACGCCGTCCGTACCCGTGAGGGCCTGCCGGTGTCGATGCCGATCTTTCGCCAAGAGGTTGCCGAACTCAAGGGCGGCAATCAGTGGAACCTGCACAACGCGCTTGAACGCTTGGCTGAAGTTGGTGATGAGCCTTGGGCGGACCTGCGCAAGACCCGGCAGGCGATCACTGCCGAAATGCGGCGGCGGGTGGGGATGAAGAAGTGACCGCAAGGATCAGGAAGGCCCCCTCATGTGGCGAGGGAGCTTGCTCCCGCTCGACTGCGCAGCAGTCGCAAAACATGTCGTAACCGACAGTCCTGGGGCCGCTACGCAGCCCGGCGCGAGCAAGCTCGCTCGCCACAAGGGTGGGGTGTTACTTGAGGAACGCCTGGAAGTCGGTACCCAGTTTGTCGATCGCCGCCTTGAAGTCCTTGGCGGTAATCTTCTGGCTTTCATTTTCCAGGGTAGTGCCAAACACCTTGCGCACCACTTTGGCCACGGTCTGATTGCTCTTCGCGTCGATGAACTCGGCTTCGATGAACAGGGTGGTGTCCTGGTCACGGTGACCGGTGGCTGCCTGGGTGGCCCCGACGACGGCCGCAATGGGGACCACTTCATACCACTTCATGCCTTCGTTCTCGGCGTTCACCCCGGTAATCGCCGCGCGCATGATCAGGGGCCGGGAACCCGCCGGAGCGGCCGAAGGGGACGACACCACACGGTAGCGCTGACCCAGCGTGGCCTTGGCCTTGCTGGTCATGTAGTTCTGAATGTCGGTGAGCGTCTGCTGGTTCACCCGCTCATCGGGTTTGGGCGCCGGGTACAGTTCCAGCTTGTTGAACACCACGGTGTCATACGCATTCGGGTTCCACGAAGGGCTGACCCAGCGCATCGCGGTGCCACCGCTCGGCGTTTCGACTTCCTGCAGGTTGTTGTAGTTGGACAGGAACCCTGAGTATTGCTCCTTCTCAGTCACTTTCGAGGTGCAGCCGCCTAGCAACAGACTTGCCAGCGCAGTGCCGACCAGCAGTTTTCGGGACAGATTCATAGTGGTGTCTACTCCTTGGATAAAATCGTCGTTCTTTCGTTTACAAGACATCAAAATCGCCAGGTCATGTTCCCGCTCAGGGCTTGAATCCAGGCATTGTCGAACTCACCGGAAATTTGATTGCCGGATGCGGACTTGGTCTGGTCAACCGGCATGTCGCCGAGCCAGACCATGGCCCAACTGACGTTGATATCGGTGTCCTTGTTCAGAGCATAGGTGGCTCCTGTGGCAATGCGCCAGGATTCGTTCATCGGCACGATCACGCTGCGGTTGCCGTCCGACACGGCGCTGCTGTCGTACGCCACACCGACGTTCCACAGCCATTGCTCGGTGGCCTGGTATTGCGCACCCAAGGACAGGTGCCAGGTGTCCTTGAAGCCGGCGTCGACTGTTGTCGATTGCGCACCGACTGCGGTGGTGTCGACCTGTACGCCGATGTCACCGAATTCCGACCAGTCCTGCCAGTTGACCGAGGCCAGCAAGGCCCATTGCCGGTCCAGTTGCTGGAACAGGCTCAGGGTGACGGTTTGCGGCACCTTCACATCGAGTTCGGTCTTGGTGTTGTTGACGCGCTCGAGTAGTCGACCATCGCCATTCACATCCAGCCGGTCCTCGAAGTCCAGATCGACCTGGCTGGTGTAGGTCAGGCCAATCCGCGTGCCGGCTTGCGGGGCGTAGATCACGCCGACATTCGCCCCGAAACCCCAATCCTGGTCCTTGTACTTGAATTGGCCGTCGGTGCGGTCGGTAAAGCCGAACGGCGAGCGGTCAATCGCGGTTTGGGCTTGCAGCATGCCGTACATGGCCTTTACGCCGAGGCCCACCGACCACTGCTCGTTGAAGCGATAAGCCACGCTCGGCACCATCGACAGGCCTAGAAGGCTGGCGTTTTGCGAGAAGTAGCGTCCGGACCAATCGTTGTCGTAGTTGACCGCCAACCCGAAGTCGCCGTACTGGCCGAAACCGACGCTCCAGTGTTCGTCCAGTTCATGGCTGATGAAGAAGCTGCCGCCGGGAATCGGGTCGAGGGCGTTGCCACTGCCGCTGCCCGGGGTGTTGGTGCCGGCGTCGCGGTCGAAGCTCAAATCGCCGTACAGCACCTGCAAGCCGGCGGTGATTTGCGTGCCTGGCAGGTAGCTCATGCCCGCCGGGTTGCTGGCGATGGTCGAGGGGCCTTGGGCGCGGGCTGCGGCACCGGCGTTGGCCAGGCCAGCGTTATCAGTGCCGATTTCGTAAAGCATGATGCCGCCGGCCCAGGCCTGCTGGCAGCACAGGGCGAGTAGCGTACAGGCGGGTAGGGCCAGTGTGCTTGTGCGCATGTAACTACCTCAGCAAATGTCCATTTTGAATGTGGGTGGCCTGTACCGGCCACCCATGGTTTCGGCTGTTTACTTGGCCATGGCTGCCCGGGCCGCTTCGATCTTGGCCTTGACCGCTTCAAGATTGAAGCTCGCGCCTTTCTGCATTGGCGGAAACTCCACGGCTGTTTCGGCCAGTTTGACCACTTGTTGCTGCACAAACACATAGCGCCAGAACTGGAATTTGAACCACTCGAAATACTCCAGCGAACCATTGGCTGCCATATTCTCCGGCCATCCGGCACGTTCGAACGGATCGAGACGCAGGTTAGTCAGGATCGGCATGTCCAGCGTGACCTTGGCGCCCAGCCAGCCCCCGGGCTGATCGATGAAGCGGTACTTGAAGTCATCGATGCGGATCGCACCCAGGGTGCTCTCTCCAAAGTAGAAGATTTCATGCCGGTTCGACGGACCTTTTCCGGTGATCATTGGTGTTTGATCATAGCCGTCCAGGTGAACTTTGTAGGTGGTATCACCCAATTGTTTGCCCTTGAGCAGTTCCGTTGTGATGTTCGGGTTGCCCGCCGCCGCGACCAGGGTCGGGAACCAGTCCATGCCGGACATGATGCCGTTGGCGACCTGGTTGGCCGGCACCTTGCCCGGCCAGCGAATGATCGCCGGCACGCGGAAGCCACCTTCCATCACCGTGCCTTTGCCCATGGCGAACGGGGTGGTGCCGCCGTCCGGCCAGGTGAAGTTTTCCGCACCATTGTCAGTGGTGAAAATGACGATGGTGTTGTCGTCCATGCCGTCTTTTTTCAGCTTCGCCATGACTTCGCCGACGATGTCATCGAGCTGCGCCATGCCGGCTTCCTGTTCCGACCAGCCATTTTGCGCATTGCGCATGGCTTCGTACTTGTCGGACAGGTGCGTGACGATGTGCATGCGGGTCGGGTTGAGCCAGACGAAGAACGGTTTGTTGTCCTGCTTGGCCTTGTCGATGAACGAGAAGGCCTTGTCGCGAATCTCGTCGTCGACGGTTTTCATTCGCTCTGGATAGAGCGTGCCGGCATCTTCGATTTTCTGCTTGCCGACCTTGCCCCAGCGCGGCATCACAGTGGTGTCATCGGTGGTGGTGGCCCAGCTGTGGACCATGTTGCGCGGGCCCACGGTGGCGAGCAGGTCTTGCGGATAGTTGGGGTGCGCCGGGTCTTCCATGGCGTCGAGATGGTAGAGGTAGCCGAAGAATTCGTCGAAGCCGTGCACGGTGGGCAGGAACTCGTTCAAGTCACCCAAGTGATTCTTGCCGAACTGGCCGGTGGCATACCCCATGGCCTTGAGCGCGGTCGCGATGGTCACGGCTTCGGCGGGAATACCCACGGGCGAGCCGGCCTGGCCGACGGTGGTCATGCCGGTGCGAATCGGCAGTTCGCCGGTGATGAAGTTGGCGCGTCCGGCCGTGCAACTGGCCTCGGCGTAATAGTCGGTGAAGCGCATGCCTTCAGCGGCGAGTTGGTCGAGGTTGGGTGTTCTGCCAGCCATCATGCCCTGGTTGTAGACGCCGATGTTCGACCAGCCGATATCGTCACCCATGATCACCAGGATGTTGGGGGCTTTGTCGGCGGCCAGGGTCAGGCCGGGAATCGCCATTGCAGACAGCAACAGCGGTACTGCAAACATCGAGGATAAGGTTGTCCGGTTCATGTCGAGCTCCTGCGTACTTGCGTGAGTACAGAGAGACGCGCCCCCAGACGCCATTCAAATTCGTAACCCCCCCGCGAAGAGCGTAGGTTTGAATGGCGAAATATCCAGTTTTGGATAGTCAGAAAGTGAGTGTTTCAGGCGCTTTGCACTTCAATGGCGTAGCGGTCAATGCGCGGGTCGAATCGGGCGGCGAGCGATACTCGCCGCCTCCATCGTCATTACCGGGCGGCGGTGGCGACCAGCAATGGGGCGATTTGCTCATCGGTCAATGCGGCGTGCACGTCCATGCTCATCAGGTCGTTCCATTCCAGCACCCATTTTTGAATCGGCACCAGATCGCTCGCCTCGGCAATGCCGAAGCCGGCCGAACTCCCTACGGCGTGCCAGCGTCCGTGCATGGTAACGCCTGCGGGCGGCGCGCCACCGGTCTTGAGGAAACGTGCGATTGCGGCATCACGGTTGTCCGGGCTGATTGTCCAACTGACGATGAATAACATCGGCCACCTCCTGTTGCGCATCGGCACCTGTCATTGCGCGTACCTGGCTGGTGCCGGGCCGTGGCCACGCTTGGGTTTGCAGTTCCGTCCTGGCTGGCTTGCAGCGAAATCTCCCAAGGAAGGCATAGCAGTGCCCCGCGACTCACGTACGACCACTGATCCTGTTTCGGTGCATTTTCGAGGGGTAACAGACGCCTGTTTCACCAGCGAAACATGGGCAGCGGCCGTAGGGGCGAGCGGAGTAATTGGCGGGCGGAAAGCTTCATCAGCATCGAGTGAAAACCGTGATCGGGAAAGGTCGATTGCACGGTCTTGATGAAGCTTCGAGGCAGGCCGAAGCGTACCAGGCCCAGGGACACATCCACCAGATCGGCCTGGCGGAAGGGTTCGACGCTGTCGGCACAAGCGCCGCGATACCGGCGCAGCTTGTGGTGCTCGAGTATCAACGCACTGACTTCATCTTTGAGTTGCGGGCGATGTCGGCTGTCGAGATATTCAGTGGCCAGTGCAATGGACGGCGGCAGGTAGTCAAGGGTGTCATCGGTCCAGATACCCAGGTCATGAAACGCCGCTGCGATCTGTACGGCATCCGGGGGCAAACCTTCGGTACCGCTGAGGGCCGCATGGAAATTCAGCACCCGGTAAATGTGGTTGCGGTAGCCCTGCAGGTCGGCGCCGATGGCCAGGGCGAACGAGGTGAGAATCTCGTCGGTGAGGGGGAATTCGAGAATGGGCTTCATCAGGCGTCACGCAACAGGTCGTTGGCATTGAGCAGCTCGTAGGCAATTTCCGGGCGCTTTTCCATGGCTCGGCGAATGGCGGCCGGGATGTTGGCGCGGGTCTTGCGGCACAGCCCCGGCAGTTCGCCGATCTGGATACCGATGCCGCGCATGGTGCGCACCTCATTGACGCCGGGGGCGATGTCCACGCGGATGCCCAACTGTTCGAGCATACGCCGTTGCAGGTGCTCCAGATCGCTCAGGCTCTGCAGATTCTCCAGGCGTTCGATCAGGCGTTTTTCTTCGTTGCGGGTCAAAAACAGAATGCGCAGGTCCGCCCCTGGTGTTTCCAGCAGCGGGTCACGCCCGCAGTCGCAGGCGCCGGGCGGGCAGGGTGAGCGAATTGGAGCGGTGGTGGTCATGGGGATCAATCATAGAGCGCGGTGATTGGGTTTGCCCATAGGGATTTTGGCGTGAAGACGATCTAAAAAATGTGGGAGCGGGCTTGCTCGCGAAAGCGTCCTGTCATTCGACAATTGCGTCGACTGACACTACGCCTTCGCGAGCAAGCCCGCTCCCACAGGGGGGTGCGGTGAGCCTGCTGGACTTACTTCAGTACCAGCATCCGATAAACACCGTCTTCGACTTCGATCCCGTGGGTGTCATGGGTGAAGCCGGGGAAGGATTTGTCGAAGGCTTCCAGTGCCTTGAGATACGCCAGCAGCGGACCGTCCGCGGGGCCTGCGTTCTCGCCTGGCATGAGCAACGGGATACCTGGCGGGTACGGCACGATACCGGTGGCGGCAAGGCGTCCGGCGGCTTGCTCGAGGGTCACCAGTTCGATGTCGTTGCGCACCAGTTTCTCGTAGGCCTCCACCGGGCTGAATTCGGCTTTAGGCAAGGTGCCGAAAGCCTGGGACATGTTGGCGGTGGTCTTGTGTTTCTTCATGGCGGCGAAGATTTCGTCGGCCAGATCCTTGAGGCCCATGCCGGCATAGCGTCGCTGGTTGGCGTTGTACAGGTCGGGCAGGCACAGCTCCAGCTCGGCGTTGTCGTCGTAGTCGCGCTTGAAGTCGAGCAGGGCGTTGAGCAGCGTGCCCCACTTGCCTTTGGTGATACCGATGGAGAACAGGAACAGGATGGTGAAATCGGTGGTTTTCTCGACCACGATACCCTGGCGGCCCAGGTACGCCGTGATCACACAGGCCGGGATACCGGAGGCGAGCAGGTTGCCGTCATCGCCCATGCCCGGGGCAAGTACCGACACCTTGATCGGGTCGAGCATGCAGTAGCCGTCTTCGATGTCACCGAAACCGTGCCATACCGCGTTCGGGTGCAGGACCCAGCAGTTCGGGTCGGTTTTCAGCGTAACCGGATCGACCTCATGGAACGGCACGGTCGCGGCGCCTACCTGTACGGTCGGCGGCTGCCAGCAGGTGAAGAACCAATCGTCCTTGCTCAGCATCTCGTTGTGCATGCGCGAGAGAACCTGGCGGAAGCTGATGGCTTCTTCGATCGACTCGCTGGTGAGGATCTGTCCGCTCGGCGCTTCCATCATCGCCGAGCTGACGTCGCAGGACGCCATGATCGCGTAGTTCGGCGAGGTCGAGGCGTGCATCATGTACGACTCGTTGAAGCGAGCATGTTCAATCGGGTTACGGCCGTCGCGCACGTGGATCATCGAGGCCTGGGACAGGGCGGCCAGCAACTTGTGGGTCGACTGGGTGGCGAACACGGTGGGCTTGGACTTGTCGTGGTCGGCCGGGTTGCCGTGCATGGCATGGCGTCCGCTGTACAGCGGGTTGAAGCGCGCATAACCGTACCAGGCTTCGTCGAAGTGCAGGCGGTCGACGCTTTCGCCCAGCAATTCTTCGACGCGGGTGACGTTGTAGGTCAGGCCGTCGTAGGTCGAGTTGGTGACAATGGCGTGCACCGGCGTCGGGTCGATGCCTTTCTTGACCAGCGGGTTGTTGGCGATGGCGGCTTTCACGCCTTCGGCGCTCAGGGTCTGCGGCAGGATCGGGCCGATGATGCCGTAGCGGTTGCGGGTCGGCACCAGGTAGGTCGGAATCGCCCCGGACAGGGTCATCGCATGCTCGGCGGACTTGTGGCAATTGCGGTCGCACAGGGCGATCTGGTTGCGCGTGACGCTGGCCATGAGAATGACGCGGTTGGACATCGACGAACCGTTGGTCACGTAGTACGTGCGGTGCGCACCGAAGACCTTGGCGGCATAACGTTCGCCCTGGCCGATGGGGCCGCTGTGATCGAGCAGGGAGCCGAGTTCGCCGACCGAGATCGACAGGTCGGAACGCAGCAGGTTTTCACCGAAGAACTCGTAGAAGGCGCGCCCGGCAGTGCTCTTGAGAAACGCGGTGCCGCCGGCATGGCCCGGGGTGTGCCAGGAGTATTCATAGGTGCGGGCAAATTTCACCAGCGCGCCGAACATCGGTGGCAGGGCCGCCTGACGATAGCGTTCGATGGCGGCCAGGATGCGCCCGCTGAGGAAACCGGTGGTGTCTTCGGGCAGCCAGATGAAGTCGTCGGCGTGTTGCATGACCAGCAACGGAATGCTCGACGCGGTGGTACGGTCACTGATCAGGAACACCGGCACCCGGGTGTTGCGCTCACGCAGTTTGACCAGCAGTTTGATGCAGTCGGCGTGGCCTTCGCTGGTGTCCATTTCCCAGCGGATGAGCACGCACTGAACAGCGGGGTCCGAGCGCAGGATCGATGCGGCATCCGAGAGGCTTTCCGAGGCCAGAACACTGACGCCCCGTCCCTCTACATCGTGGACCAGATGATCCAGGGCGCGGCCAAACACGGTTCGTTTGTCCGGCGGACTGCTGACCAGTAGCGCCAGCATGCCCAGCGAATGTTTATAGTCCGTCATGCTTGAGTCTCCAGAGTGGCTTTATTCAGATTGTTCACCGGCACTGGCGCGGCAGTGAGGTGCTGCGCGCTGACGGTTTGCGTCGGTACGCTGTTGTTGAGTGCTTCGAGGCGGATCAGGCGGTTGTTGACGAAGCCGAACAGGGTGTAGCCGAAGATCGTGGCGACACCACCGAGCATCAGGGCCTGCTCACCGGAACTGTACAGCGCCAGGTAGCTGTAGGCCGCTGCGATCAGCGCAATGACGTTGGTGGCCAGCGCCTTGCCTTCGGGCACGTTGGAGACTTTTTGCATGGTCATCAGCGCGGCCATGGACAGGATGTACGGCACCAGGTTGGTCACTACCGCGAGGTTGACCAGGGTGTCGAACTGCTTGCTCAGGTCGGGACTGATGGTGAGCAGGGCCAGCGCGGTCTGTGCGGCGAGCAGCACCAGCATGCCGACAATCGGAGTGCCCGCCTTGTTGGCCTTGGCGAAGATCGACAGGAAGTAACCGGTGTCGGCCGAGCTTTTGTACACCTGGGCGATCGTGAACTGCCAACCCAGCAACGAACCGATGCAGGCAAGCACCATGGCCGCCATCACGATGTCACCGACCATCGGGGTGAACATCTTGGCGAACACCAGGCCGAACGGCGCGGTGGACGCGACCAGTTCTTCGTTGCCGACGATACCGAAGATGACGTTGGTGGAGACGATGTAGATCACCGCCGCACCCAGGGTGCCGCCCAGCACTGCAATCGGTACGTTGCGCTCGGGGTTTTCCACCGCGTCGGTGTTGGCGCAAGCCGATTCCAGGCCAAGGAAGGCCCACAGGGTGATCGCCACCGAGGCGCCTGCCGCTTCGAACCAGCCTTTGTCATGAGGGTTCCAGCCAGCGGCGTAGACGCTGCTGTCGAAATAGAACCAGCCCACCGTGGACACCAGCACCACCGGTGCAATCACACCCCAGACGGTGATCGCGCCGATCCGGCCGGTAATGCGCGCGCCGCCAAAGTTGGCGAAGGTGGTGATCCACAACAAGGCAATGGTCGCGAGACCTACCTGCAGTGAATCAAGTTTTATTCCGAACAACGTCTGTATATAGCCAACCGCGGTAATACTGATCGCCACGTTGGCAATCAACAGTGAGAGGCCGTAGGTGTAGTTGGTGATGTAGTTACCGGCTTTACCGAACGTGTATTCGGCATAGCCGCCCATGCCGCCGGTCTTGCGGCTGAGCATCCCGCATCGCGCAAAGGCGTAGGCCAGAGCCAGGGAGCCGGTGGCCGTCACCAGCCAGGAAAGAATCGAAATTGCACCGACTTCCGCTAGTTTCGTCGGTAGTAGCACAATGCCTGAGCCCAACATGTTGACGGCGGTCAACATTGTCAGTTGCCCTACACTCATTTTTTTTGCGACTGACATTCCGTTGCCTCACTTAGTTGGCGATTGAGAGTCTTAGCTATAGCAAAGGATTGAAAACTCGCAAGAAATGGCTTTAGCCATCTCTTTTTTTGCACTCATTTGCAAAAAAGGCACGATGCTGGCCCCCAAGTTAAAAAATCCCCCGCAAAATTAGTTCATTTTCAACTAGTTAGATAGGTCAAGATGCGCAAGGTATGGATCGCGTTAATTCCGCTAGTTGTTGCGGGTATCAGCAACTCGACGCAAGCCAAAGAACTGGCCACCCAGGATCAATACATGTGCAGTTGGGGCGCGGGCACTGCTGCAAGGGCACAGGAGCTCAAGCTCTCAGGGGTTTCCCTGTACGCCGCACGGCAGAAAATCCAGGCCTACAAGTTCTCAAAAACATGGATGCGCATGATGGCTCTTGGTATTACAGAGCAAACTTATGACAGTTCTTCGCGATTGAAACCGACGGCTGTGCGGCAAAGCTTTTATGAGGACTGCGTCAGGTACAAGTTGGCGCGCAAATAGTGAAGAAGCGGGCGCCGGTCGGATCGACTGCGGCACGGGCCGGTGACGTCTATATTGATTGACCATCCCGGCGACCGGATGGGGTGTTAAACCGGTTTTCTACAACTCAATCAGGAGGTCAACATGAACCAGATCGATAAAGTGTTGTACACCGCCAAGACCCACACCACCGGCGGGCGTGACGGCGCCTCCCGCAGTTCCGACGGCATCCTCGATGTGAAGCTTTCGTCGCCAGGTGCAGGCGGCGGCGGTACCAACCCCGAGCAATTGTTCGCTGCCGGGTGGTCAGCCTGCTTTATCGGCGCCATGCAAGTGGCAGCCCGGGAAATGAAAGTGGCGTTGCCCAAGGATGTGGCGGTCGATGCGGAAGTCGACCTGGGCACTAATGAAGGCGGCTACCTGCTCCAGGCGCGGCTCAATGTCAGCCTGCCGGGGCTGGACCGTGAAACCGCCCAGAAAATCGTCGACACCGGGCACCAGTACTGCCCGTATTCGAAAGCCACGCGCAATAACATCAACGTCGTGCTCAAGCTCGTTTGAGTTGACGTGAAAAGCTCACCGCCAACAATGACCTGACCCAGGGTGAGCCGAGGGCATTGAAATTGTCGGTGACGGTGGATTTCCACGGGATGTTTTTTGGGCAACTCCTGTGGGAGCGAGCTTGCTCGCGATGGCGGCGTACCATTCAACATCAAGGTTGACTGACCCGCCGTAAATCGCGAGCAAGCTCGCTCCCACAGGTACTGTGTTTTACCTGACCCGCAATGTGCGATCTTTTTGACGTTGCGGCGCTACGGAAAAATCAATTCATCTTGCTGTGATCATGCGCCATGTTGCCGTGATCCATGGTGCCAATCGCCTTGGCAACGGCTTCAACCTGGATCGACTCTTTCTCGCCCTTGGCGTCTTCGACGGTCAGGGTCAGCGGCACCTTGTCGCCTTCCTTGATCTGGCCCGTCAGGTTCATGAGCATGATGTGGTAGCCATTGGGATCCAGGCTCACCGCTTTACCGGCCGGCAGTGCCACGGCGTCCACCTGCTGCATTTTCATCACGTCGTCTTTCATGCTCATTGCATGAATCTGCACCAGAGCTGCCACCGGCGTTTGCACGCTCAACAGTTTGCTGTCGCTACTCGCGGTGACGGTCATGAAGGCGCCGCTCGATGGCTGGCCGGCTACGGTGGCGCGGACCCAGGCGTCGTCGACCCGGGTTTGTGCCGACACCTGGAAGGCCAGGCCGACCAGGGACAGGCCCAGTGCCAGTTGCTTGCAGCGTTGTGCGAAACGGTTCTTAGCCTGCGGGGCGTTCATATCAGCAAACCTCCATCACGGTGAGCAGGTCTTCTGCGCACTCTTTGGCCGTCAGGGACGCGGACAGCCCCAGGCGCAGATTGCCCCGGGAGTCGAAGACATAACTGGTCGCGGTATGGGAGAGGGTATAGGTATCGCCGCTCGGGACTTTTTCAAAGAACACGCCGAATTCCTTGGCGGTGGCACCGGTTTGTTCCAGGGTGCCGTACAGTGCTTCGAAACTCGGGTCGAAAGCCTTGACGTATTTGTCGAGCAGCTCTGGCGTGTCGCGCTCCGGGTCCAGGGTGATGAAGATCACCTGCAGCCTTTCGCCATCGCGGCCCATCAGCTTTTTGGCCTGGGCGGCGCGGGCCAGCGTGGTGGGGCACACGGCCGGGCACTGGGTGAAACCGAAGAACACCATCGGCATCAGGCCGCGATAGCTGCCCAGCATCCTGGTTTCGCCCTCGGTGTTCGTGAGCTTGAAGTTACGCCCCATGATCTTGTCGCTGAGGTCTTTGCCGTACTTGAACGACAGCTTGCTGCTGTCGTCGCAACCGGCGAGCAGGCCCAGGCTCAACAGGCCCATGCCTTGCAGGACAGTTCGGCGGGTATACAAAGTACTCATGGAAAAAAGCATCCTGTTGAACAGGCTGAAACTGACAGCGTGGTGACTGTACAGACGAAAAAACGTGGGGATGTTAACAAACTGTGCCGGTAGCGGCGGGGTGGATACGACCATTGGACCGGCGCAGAGGCGTGACATAGTGTCGCGCCGTCAGGGCGAGAGAGCTCTTGTGGGGGGCTTGCCTGTGGTGAGGGGCTTGCCTGTGGAGAATGGAGCTTGCCTGTGGCGAGGGGGCTTGCCCCCGTTGGACTACGAAGTAGTCCCAAACCCGGATAATGCGGTATGTCAGGTAAACCGCATGCACCTGTTTGGCGACCGCTTCGCGGTCGAACGGGGGCAAGCCCCCTCGCCACAGGCAAGCCCCCTCACCACAGACAGCCCACTCGCCACAATTAACGACGCAACTTCGCGCAATGATCCTGTTCCGGCTGTGCGGCGGTGTACCACACGTAATCCGCGCTCTCGGCGGTCACGGTCTTGCCCGCTTCGGCGAGGATCAGCACGGCGTTGCCTTCACCGGCGCCGAGGTCTTTCAAGTGCAGCGGCACCCCGAGATCCTTGCGCACATGAAAGGCCCCGGCCAGCAGCAACGCTGGCGTCGGCGCGGCCATCAGGCGCTCGGCCATGCGCCGGTCGCGTTGTTGCTGCACGGCGAGCATGGCCGGCATTTGTGATTCGGGCAGCAGACCGCAATGGGATTGGCGGATGTCGTCCAACAAGGTCGCCTGCACCTTTCGGGTGGTGGACGCTGCGCCATTCAACTCAGGGCGCTGTCGGTAGATCTGCATGATCTGCGCGCGGTCCAGATTCGCCGCCAGCAGCGGATAGGGTTGACGCAGCGCATAGGTGACGAGGGCACCATAGACGCTCCAGTCCCAATTGGCCTGCCAGGCCAGCGCCTTGAACGCATCGGCCGGCGGCTGGCCAGCGCGGGTCGCGGCTTGTGCGGCATCGACTTTGGCCTGTTGATCGGGATTGAGCATCTCCATCAGCAGGCTGCCCTGGGCACGTTGTGCCGCCAGCTCGCGCAGCAACCACAATTGCAGGGCGTGGTGGTCCGGGTTGTCGTGCTGTTCACCGACCAGAACCCGCGGCGCAACGGCCAGGCGTTCGACCAGTTCCTGCGGTGTCAGCGTGCGACCGCTGGCCAGTTCGCGGATGACGCCGAGATCGGCGTGATCGCGCCCTTGCGGGGCAATCGGCGCCGGGGGCGGCGTTACAGAATGGGTTTGGCAGGCAGCCAACAGGCTGAACGCACACAGCAGCAGAAAGCGCATCGGTTTTCCTTGAATAGACAGAAGCCCCCTCGATCAACGAAGGAGGGGGACGGTATCAGCGCGCGATGATCAACGGGTGGCCGCGTTCCGGGTGTTGGTGAATCAGCACCTCCAGGCCATACACCGCCGCCAGCGCCTCGGCGGTCAGCACCTCTGCCGGTGGACCGTATGCGTGGGGCAGGCCCTGTTGCAACAACAGCAGTTGATCGCAGTAGCGCGCCGCCAGATTGAGGTCGTGCAGAATCACCAGCACCGCTGCACCGCGCTCGGCGAAGTCGCGCACGGCTTGCAAAATGGTGTGCTGGTGCAGCGGATCGAGCATCGACGTCGGTTCATCGAGCAGCAGGGTTTGCCCTTCGGCCCCCGGCCAGAGTTGAGCGAGTACCCGCGCCAGATGCACGCGCTGGCGTTCACCGCCGGACAGCGCCAGGTAACTGCGCCCGGCAAGATGAAGCGCATCGGCCGCTGAAAGCGCCTCGGCGACGATTTCGCCATCGCGCACACGGCCGCTGGCGTGAGGCAGGCGCCCCATGGCCACGACTTCATTGACCGAGAACGCAAAGTTCAGGCTCGAACTTTGCGGCAGCACGGCCAGGCGCCTGGCCCGCTCCTGGCCCGGCCAGTCGGCGAGTGGACGCTCGTCGAGGCTGACCCTGCCTTCGCTGGTTGGCAGTTCGCCGCACAAGGCGGCGAGCAGAGTGCTTTTGCCGGCGCCGTTAGGTCCCAGCACGCCGAGCACTTCGCCGGGGCGCAATTGGATATCGATGTTCGCCAGTACCGTGCGGCTGCCACGACGTACCAGCAAGTTGTTTGCCCGCAGCATCAGGAACGCCCTCGAACCAGCAAATAAAGAAAGAATGGCGCGCCGATCAGTGCGGTTACGATGCCGATCGGCAATTCGGCTGGCGCCAAAAGCAGGCGCGCGGCCAGATCGGCCAGCAACAGCAGGCTGGCACCGGCGAGCAACGACGCGGGCAGCAACACCCGGTGATCCGGGCCGACCAGCAGGCGCATCAGGTGCGGCACCACCAGGCCGATGAAGCCGATCAGGCCGGCCGCCGCGACGGCTGCGCCGACGCCGAGCGCCGTGCACAACACCAGCTCAAGCTTGATGCGCTCGATGTCGAAGCCCAGGTGACGGGCCTCCGACTCGCCCAGCAGCATGGCATTGAGTGCCGCCGCACGACGTGGCAACCACAGCGCCACGCCCACAGTGACGATCAGCAACGGCCACAGGCGCGGATAGCTGGCGCCGTTGAGGCTGCCCAGGTTCCAGAACGTCAGGGTGCGCAGGGTCGCGTCATCGGCCAGGTAGGTGAACAGACCCACGCCGGCACCCGCCATGGCCGTCATCGCCACACCCGCCAACAGCAGGGTGGCAACGTCGGTTTGCCCGTTGCGACGGCCGAAGCGATACACCACCGCCGTGACGATCAAGCCACCGGCGAAGGCGCTGACCGACAGCAGGTAAGGTTCTACCGCTGGCGGCACGCCACCCAGCAGGCTGCCGCCGACGATGGCGAGGGCGGCGCCCAGCGCGGCACCGCCGGAGACGCCGACCAGGCCCGGGTCCGCCAAGGGGTTGCGGAATAACCCCTGCATCGCCACGCCGGACAACGCCAGTACCGAGCCCACGGCGATGCCGAGCAGGCTTCGCGGCAGACGGATCTGACCGAGGATCAGCTCCGCCTGCTGCGTGTCCCCGCCGTCAAGCGGCAACCCCAGCAGGCGCATCCCGGCCAGCAAGGTATCGCCCAGCGGCAGGCTCACCGGCCCGAGGGCCAGGGACAGCCAGAACACCAGCACCAGCAACAGCAGCAAACCGATCAAGGTCGGACGCGGCCGGAAAATGGCCGTCATGGGTTGATCCAGGCGCTCTGCGCTGTGGCGTCCGGGTAGACCACCGTGGCACAGGCCAGCCTTGTTTTGATACGCATCGGAACTATTCCTTGGTCGATCAGAGAGGGCGGACATCGAAAAACTTCGTAGCGGGTGATGATGCCATCGACGCCCGGCTTACGCACACGCCACGGTGCAGGTTGGATATTGGGGCGAGCGCGTTGAACCAGGTGTCCATTCAGCGCCGGTTGCGCAGGACTACGGATCATGAGAAGAACTTGTGATCATCACGATTAAAATGAGTTTGTCTCACTCGCTGGCACTGTCGACAATGGCTCCATTGAACGCATTGGAGTTATTTGACATGGCTGTGGCCCATTCCCTTGGATTTCCGCGCATTGGTCGCGACCGTGAACTGAAAAAGGCCCAAGAGGCGTTCTGGAAGGGCGAGCTCGATGAAGCCGGTCTGCGCGCCGTTGGCCGTGACCTGCGCAAGACTCACTGGGACTTGCAGAAAAAGGCCGGCATCGAACTGCTGCCGGTCGGCGACTTTGCCTGGTACGACCAGGTCCTGACCCACTCGTTGATGTTCGGTGTGATCCCTGAGCGTTTCCGCCCGTACGATGGCAAGGCCAGCCTGCAGACCCTGTTCGGCATGGCGCGCGGTGTGAGCGACAGCTGCTGCGGCGGTGCACACGCCCAGGAAATGACCAAGTGGTTCGACACCAACTATCACTACCTGGTCCCGGAGTTCAGCGCCGACCAGCAGTTCCAGCTTGGCTGGGATCAACTGTTCGAAGAAGTCGAAGAAGCCCGCGCACTGGGGCATAACGTCAAGCCGGTTATCATCGGCCCGCTGACCTACCTGTGGCTGGGCAAGGCCAAGGGCGCCGGGTTCGACAAGCTCGAACTGCTCGAACGCCTGCTGCCGCTGTACGGCCAGATCTTCCAGCGCCTCGCGGCCCAAGGCGTCGAGTGGGTGCAAATCGACGAGCCGATCCTGGTACTCGACCTGCCTCAGGACTGGAAAAACGCCTTCGAACGCGCCTACAACCTGATCCAGCGCGACCCGCTGAAGAAGCTGGTCGCCACTTACTTCGGTGGCCTGGAAGAGAACCTGGGCCTGGCCGCCAACCTTCCGGTGGATGGTCTGCACATCGATCTGGTGCGTGCGCCTGAACAGTACCCGACCATTCTCGACCGTCTGCCGGCCTATAAAGTGCTGTCGCTGGGGGTGGTCAACGGCCGTAACGTCTGGCGCTGCGACCTGGAAAACGCCCTGGCCACCCTGCAGCACGCGCACGAACGCCTGGGCGATCGCCTGTGGGTCGCGCCGTCTTGCTCGCTGCTGCACAGCCCGGTTGATCTGGGCCGCGAAGACAAGCTCGATGCCGAGCTGAAAAGCTGGCTGGCGTTTGCCGTGCAGAAGTGTGAAGAAGTCGCGCTGCTGGCTCAGGCGGTCAACGAGCCCGAGGCGCCGAACGTTCTCGAAGCGCTGAGTCAAAGCCGCGCCGTTCAGGCTGCCCGTGCTGCATCGCCACGCATTCACAAGCCGGCTGTCCAGGCCCGTGTGGCCGCGATCACCGCCGGGGACAGCCAGCGTCAATCGCCGTTTGCCCAGCGCATCGCCAGGCAACGCGCCGGCCTGAACCTGCCACTGTTCCCGACCACCACCATTGGTTCGTTCCCGCAAACCGCGTCGATCCGTCTGGCGCGCCAGTCGTTCAAGCAAGGCAAGCTGACCGAGGCCGAATACACCGAAGCGATGCACAGCGAGATTCGCCACGCCGTGCAAGTGCAGGAATGCCTGGGCCTGGATGTGCTGGTGCACGGTGAAGCCGAGCGCAACGACATGGTCGAATACTTCGCCGAGCAACTCGACGGCTATGTGTTCACGCGTTTTGGCTGGGTGCAGAGCTACGGTTCGCGCTGCGTGAAACCGGCGGTGATCTTCGGCGACCTGAGCCGCCCGAAAGCCATGACGGTGGAGTGGATCCGCTACGCCCAAGGCCTCACCGACAAAGTGATGAAGGGCATGCTGACCGGTCCTGTGACCATGCTGATGTGGTCATTCCCGCGCGAAGACGTGACCCGTGAAGTACAAGCCCGTCAGCTGGCCCTGGCCATTCGCGACGAAGTGGTGGACCTGGAAGCCGCCGGAATCAGGATCGTGCAGATCGACGAAGCGGCGTTCCGCGAAGGCTTGCCGTTGCGCCAGGCGCAGTGGCAACACTACTTGGACTGGGCGACCGAAGCGTTCCGACTGTGCGCCTCGGGTGTGCGTGACGAAACCCAGATCCATACTCACATGTGCTACAGCGAGTTCAACGATGTGATCGAGTCCATCGCCGCCATGGATGCCGACGTGATCACCATCGAAACCTCGCGCTCGGACATGGAGTTGCTGGACGCGTTCGAAGCCTTCGCCTACCCGAACGACATAGGCCCCGGCGTGTACGACATCCACTCGCCACGGGTGCCGGACGCCTCGGAAATGGCCAACCTGCTGCGCAAGGCCACCAGGCGCATTCCCGCCGACCGTCTGTGGGTCAACCCGGACTGTGGCCTGAAAACCCGCGGCTGGCCGGAAACCGAAGCGGCGCTGGTACACATGGTCAACGCTGCGGGTCAGTTGCGTAAAGAATGGGCCTGACGCTTTGCTGGATGCACCACTGAACCCAGTGGGAGCGAGCCTGCTCGCGAAAGCGGCATGACAGACACCAGTGTAGTGACTGCCAGATCGCTATCGCGAGCAGGCTCGCTCCCACAGTGACCTGGTTAGTTCGCAGATTGTGCGTACAGCCCTGAACCTGTGGGAGCGGGCTTGCTCGCGAAGGCGGCGTGTCAGGCGACATCGATGTCGAATGTGCGGGCCTCTTTGCGGGCAAGTCGGATCGCCGCACCACCGCTCCCACAATGATTTGGGTAGTTCGCAGATTTTGCGCTCAACCGCTGAACCTGTGGGAGCGAGCTTGCTCGCGATGACGGAGTGTCAGGCGACATCGATATCGAATGTGTCGGCCTCTTCGCTCCTACAGCCGCCGCTCGGCCACCAGCAGCAACGACTGCGGCACAGGGCTTTGCGGGTGCTGCGGTTCCTGCAAGCCGGCCAGTACAAAACCGGCCATGTCCAGCGCGTTGAGCCAGCTGGACAGGGTGCGGAAGTACCACGGCATGGGCTGCCACTGGCCCTTGAACCCGGCAAAGGTCTCTTCCCGCCAGCCATCCTGATAGTCACCCGCCGCAGCGGCCCACGGGTGCAGCGTCTGGATCAGCAGCGCGCCGCCAGGGACGAGCAGGCTGTTCATGGCGCCGAGCAGGGGGATGATGTCCTGATGCAGCAGGGCGAAGTTGGCGCAGATCAGGTTGTAGTCGCGGCCGATGTCGACGGCTGCCTCTGCCAGCTGTTCATAGCTCGCCAGATGCACCGGTGCAGCGCCCGCCGCCCGCGCCGCGTCCACCAGCGTCGCATCGCCATCCACCCCGACCGCCTCGATGGCCCGGTCCGTCAGCGCACGCAACAGCCAGCCTTCGCCGCAGCCCAGGTCGAGCACCCGCTCGGGCTGGCGACCCAGCACCGCCAGCAGGATGGCCTGGTCGGTGACCTTCAGACGGCTTTCGATGGTGCCCGTGCGGATGGCGTCGATCCAGGCCCGGGCATTGTGGTGCCAGCTGTCGAGGAGGGTGGATTCGGGGGCGGGCA
>Ga0209050_1001808_pt1 | contig 20919 bp, 23 predicted proteins | sample Araplavi_mTSA_r2_FD_184276 | JGI IMG/M metagenome (GOLD analysis project Ga0209050, IMG submission 184276) | Arabidopsis root microbial communities from North Carolina, USA - plate scrape MF_Cvi_mTSA_r2 (SPAdes) (version 2) | ecosystem: Host-associated > Plants > Roots > Endosphere | place: USA... | reverse complement strand
ATTCGATGGTCTGCGTTTCCTCCGTCCCGACGAGGCGTTGGGAAAAAGGCACCTCGCCCGGTCCCGCCAAATCCGGTGGCTGATCGATAATCTCGATCTGGACGAGCACCGGGGCCGACACCCCCTCCGCGCTGCGCACGGCGTATTCGAAGGAATCGCGCGTCATGGATCGATCCCGATTGGATCGGTAGTGAATGATGGCGGCCTCGGCTTCGACGTTTTTCAGCCCGCTGAGCTGGCCAGCTTTTGGGTTTTTCCGAACCAGAAACGTCAGCGGTTGATTGCGCCGGCCGTAAATTTTCAGGGGAATGATGATATCCTCGCCCCGCTCGACCTTGATTTCCTGCGGCACCGGCTGGGGTGGGGGGACCTGCAAAGGCTCTTTTTTTCGATCCTTACGATCATCCGCCCCCCATGCTCCGAGGGAATTCACGACGACCAAGCCGACCGCCAGGAGTACGGTAAACAGGCGGCAGCGCGGGAAGAGAGGGTTCGGGGACAAGCGGCGGCCTTCATACGCCAAAGCCCGCGTTTTGACAAACTACCTCGAAGCCCATCATCTCGACGCTTGCGAGGAAGCCACTCGCCCGCTACACACCGCGGGGTTTTCCGTCCTTCCGCATGATTATCGACCGCTTTCCGACTGCGCTGAGCCTGGCTGCGCTTCTTTTTGTTATCGCCGTGCCGGATGCTTCGGCCGAGTGGTTCAAACCCAAACCCGTGACCAAAAGCGCCGGGAGTTACCTCAAAAAACAAGCTCCACCCAAGATCGACAAAGGTCTTGAGAGCCAGATCAACCAGGACAATTCCACGGTCACCATCTCGCTCTCCAAGCAGCGGGCTTACCTGAAGATCCGCGGCACCGACGACGTGTATATCGACACGCCGGTTTCCACCGGGAAGGCCGGGCACTCCACTCCGGCGGGCAATTTTAGCGTGATGGAAAAAGATCCCGATCATCGCTCGAGCATTTACGGCGATTTCGTCGACGGTAGCGGCCGCGTCGTGCGTTCCGGGATCAGTTCGAAGATCGATTCCGCCCCCGCCGGTACGCGCTACCTCGGCGCGCCGATGAAGTGGTTCTGCCGCCTCACCAGCACGGGTGTCGGGATGCACGTGGGAATTCTGCCGGGTTATCCCGCGTCGCACGGCTGCTGCCGTCTGCCCGCGGAAATCGCCCCGCTGATTTACCAGAAGGTGAAGATCGGCACGCCGGTCACGATCGAGCCCTGATCAAGAGGCCCATTGGGCGAATAGGACCTATGTGTCCTATTTCGTCAGGGTGCGGCGGATCAGATCGAGCGCCATCTGGCTGGTCAGGTCTTTGAAGCGCTCGCGGTCGGTCGGGTAGAAAAGTTTTTCCACGATCGTCGGCGCATCCGGCGAGGCGAAGGCGACGAACACGGTACCGACGGGTTTTTCTTCGCTGCCTCCGCCCGGACCCGCGATGCCCGTGGTCGCGAGCGCATAGTCGGCACCGCTCGCCGCGCGAGCTCCTTCGGCCATGGCGCGGGCGACAGGCTCGCTCACCGCACCGTGAGCGGCGATCAATTCGGCCGGAACGCCCAGCGTTTTGGTCTTCGCTTCGTTCGCGTAGGTCACATACCCCGCGAGAAAAACGGCCGAGGCGCCGGGCACATTCGTGAGTCGGTGCGCGACGAATCCGCCGGTGCAGGACTCCGCCGTGGCGATCGTTTTTTGTTTCGCTGCGAGTTCGTCCACGACGACTTTTTCCAGGGCTCGTTGATCGTCCGAGACCAGATGCTCGGCGAGTTTTGCGGTGATGATTTCGCCTGCCAGCCGCACTTGTTCAGGGGAGCCGATCACGCGGATATCGACTTCACCGGGGCGCGCGCAGTAACCGAGCTCTGCGCCGAGCGCGAGCAGCGGTTCCCCGACGATTTCTTCAACCAGCGATTCGCCGACTCCGGCTGTCCGCCACACCCGCATTTTCACATCGGGCTGCGGTGGAACGAGGCGGCCGATCATCGGCACCACATAGTCGGCGACCATCGGAGCAAGTTCGCGTGGCGGCCCGGGCAGGAGGAAAAGATGCGGCGAACCTTTCTCCGGCATGGCCGGTAGATAAAGCCCCGGGGCAGTACCGTGAGGATTCCATAGAACGGTGGCCTCCGCTGGCCGTTCGGCCTGGCGGCGATTGCGCGGGCTCATGTGCAGTTTGCGCCGGGCAAATCGTTCCTCGATTTTTTTCCAGATTTCCTCGTCGTGCACGAGTTGCAGACCGAGCAAATCGGCCACGATGTCGCGGGTGATATCATCCGTCGTCGGCCCGAGCCCGCCGGTGATCAGCACGATATCCGCCCGCCCAAAAGTCTCGCTGAGCGCCTGCCGGATCGGATCTCCATCCGGTACGGTGACCTGCCGCTGCACCCGCAATCCAAGTGGAAAAAGAGCCTCGGCAAAAAGCCGGACGTGAGTGTTCAGGACACTGCCGATCAGCAATTCGCTACCGGTATTGAGGATCTCGAGATTCATCGTGAGCGGCCACTATGACGCGTCCGGGTCAAAAGGCGAAGCGCCCATGTGCGTCATCAAAGCGGGAGAGCACTCCACTAGGAGCGGTTTTCAGGCTACCAAACTCGATTCGGGTTTGCTGAACTGCGGCGCCGGAGATTCCGGCAAACTGTAGGAATTTTAAGTTCTTCGTGGATGAAACGCCTCCTCCTGCGCCTGGCCATTGCCGTATTGGTCCTGATCCTGATCGGTGCGGCGATCTATGTCCTTTCTCCCGGTGAAACTGGGCCGCCATCAGGAAATCTTTCGGGCGTCGAGGAGGTTGCGGCGGAGGCGAACCCGGAGGTGCCTCGCGTCGAATCTGGCCCAGCTTCGATGGAGCAGCCGCTCACCGAAGATGAACAAAAACGAGTGGAAGCTGCTGTCGGGGCGTTTACCCAAGCCGCAAAAGTGATCGAAAAGCAAAATGCGTCGGTCATTGCTGATAGCGAATTCTCCAGCTACCACCTTCTGGTCCTCGCGATTTCGGCACCGACAATCGAGCAGACGGGAAGTCTCTGGAGCGAAAAGGAAAAACAACTGGGCGCGCTATCGGATAGTCTGGCGGCACGGAACGTAGCGTCAAAAAAGCTGGACGCTCTGTTCACGGAATTTGGGATGTATCCCAAACCTTATCGACGGGTCAGTTTTAATACTGGGAACGACGATGGGATTTCTTCGTGCTGGCAGGCAAACTACGATACGATTGCTGCCGCGATGCCTTCTTCAGAAGGAACGCTCAAAGTGAGTGGCCGGTCCATAGGGCGGAAGGCGGACGGCCCCGGAGGTTGGAAGGCCCGGTATGGACACCTAGTGCAACTCGTTGAAGCACCGGGAGGAGAGCGACCGCGAGTTTCTGCGGTGGAAGACCTTTCGCGCCCTACTGCACCCAAACGCCCTTGAGCGGCTGGCCGGGAACTCGGCGCACCTGCGGATTCGCCGACCGAGAGGGCGAGCTGCCGCGACCACCGGGGAGCAATCGCATGGCGGCGAGGGTTTCCATATCGAGCTGGCCGCTGAGCGGGAGAGCGATGAACTTTTGATAGCTGAGGATGCCTTCCTCTAGCGCGGGGCTGGGGCGGCCATCTAGCGATTCGTGGTAGAAATCGAGGTCGTGCAGAAACCGTTGTGCGCGGCGGATGGTGTCCTGCTGCACCTCTCCCGGTGCACTGGCGTAAGGCGTGCCTGAGAAGACCCGACCATAGGGGCCGCGCGGGGCAGTCGGAGCCGGGGGGCGTCGGGAGATCGGCGGCTCGTCCACTTCAGCGGGCGGAGCGGAAGGTTTCTGACGCTGGAGAAATTCGCGGTCGTCCTCCCGCTGGGTTGGCGCCTTGCGGATATTGACCGGAGGCTGACTGCGCTCGACGGGCGCCGCAGGTTTCGTGGCTGGTTTGACCTGTGTGGGCGCCGGCGGATTCGGCACTTCCAGCGGCGGTGCTCCATCGCCGGAAACATTCAGCGCGGAAAGGGTCTCCTTGGTCAGCGTGCCGGTGACTTCCAGGCCATTGCGAATCTGGTAGCGCTTGACCGCGGCGGCGGTTTCCGGGCCATTCACCCCGGTGGCTTCGCCGTAGAAAAATCCCTGCTCTTTCAGCGACGATTGCACGCTTTTGGTTAATTCATCCGCCTGCGCGGCCAGCGCAGAGCAGAGAAGCAGGAGGAGGCAAAATCGAGAGCGCATGGGCAAAGAATCCTGGAGGTTCAGACGAAAGAACTCGGGCGGTATTCAAACCCGGCTTTTGGCCCGGCTCAAGGCGCCGCTTTGGCCAGTTGGGTGGGCGGTTTGGGTGGGGGCGGCATGGTGCGGGCAAATTCCGCCACGCCCTCCGCGATGGCTCCCGCCAGGCGCTCGCGATACTCCGGTGTGGAAATCAGGCGGGCCTCGAAAGGGTTGCTCAGAAAGCCGCCCTCCACGAGCACGGCTGGAGCACGGGTATGGCGGACGACATAAAGCGCCTGCGGTTTGATGCCGCGATTGCCCGCCTCGGTGCGATTGAGCAGCGAAGCTTGCACATACCCCGCGAGATTTTCGCCGGTATCGACATTGGCCATCGGCTCGGGCTTCGCAAAGAAACCGGCGAAGGCCCACTCCGGTTCGGGCGCGACCTTTTGCGAAGCGTAGTAGGTCTCGATCCCACTCGCCGTGGCGTTTGTGGACTTGTTGAAATGCAGGCTCACGAAAATGGAGTGCTCAACCTGATTCCCGATCGCCGCGCGCTGTGGCAGCGAAAGGTATTGGTCATTGGCCCGCGTCATCACGGTTTTGAAGCCGATCGCCTGCAGCTTTTGATCAAGGCGCGCAGCCAGATCGAGGGTCAGCGCTTTTTCCACCAGGCCATTCGCGATGGCGCCTTCATCCCGGCCGCCATGCCCGGCATCGATCACGATGCTGGGGAGTCGGCTCGGCGAAAGAGCGGCGGCCACGTGGGCGTCCTGGGGGCCTTCCTCCGGCGTGATGAGGAAGGTCAAGCAGCCAGCGAGGGTCAGAAGACCCACGGACGGCGTAACGATTTCCATAAAATAATTTTTGCACAGTTTTTTGGAAACGCCAACTGGTCTGGATGGGGAGGAGGCGGGCTGTGCTCCGCCGCTGCCGGGAGGAGAAGAGGAAACGGTCGCTGCCTGGGACGGAGTCGATTTGTGCCGCGGAGGAGGGGTGATTTTGATGACCACCGGCTCGGCGGGAGCGGATTCCGGCGGGAGCTCGACCGCCTCGGTGGCAGGCTCCGCGGGAGCGGAGGCAAGTGGTTCGACTGGAGGCACTCGCGAAGATGGGGCGGCGGGGGGTGATTCCACGCCGAGCGGCAAAAGGCTCTGATCGCCATCCATGGCGGGAGGTGGAGCCGTTGGCCGGTTTCGTTTCACGCCGGAGAGGCGAGGAGCGAGCGCACCTCGCTGTCCGCGATCACTCTCCAGGTGATCGCGTGGGGGGCATTTTTTTCCAAAACCGCACACTCGATGGCGGCTTCGACGAGCTGCGTCTGGAGATGAGTGGCCAGTTTTTCGGTCGCAGGCGCTTCTTCGCTGCCGTCGTCTCCGAGGGAAAGATGGCCCAGGCTCCAGGCTTCGGCTGCGAAGCGAATGGCAGCCTCGAAACTTTCCTTGCTGGTATGGCGGGAGCGCAGCAGTGCTTCCATGCGGTCGGCGGAGGCCTTCGATCCGGCGATGACGCCAAAATCCTCAAACGCACGTCCAAAGCTGCCGCCATTGGTCCGGATCGAGCCGTCGTAATCGAGCCGCAGGAAAAGATTCGGCGCACCGCCGCGGCCGAGTTCGGCAAAAAGCAGGCGGGCGAGATAAGGTGGGCCGTAAACTTGCTCGAACGCCGATTTCAGCGCCGGGCTGAGGGAAAAATTCGCGAGACGCCGCAGCGAAACGTCGTGAGCCGAGCGGGCGAACCCTTCCGTGCTGCACAACTCGATGGCCGCCAGCCGCAGCCGCTCGATATCGCCTGGGTGGCCCAGGCCCCCCATGGCGATGCGGTCGTAGATCTCGAAGATCTTTTGCCGCTCGCGGCTGAGGGTGAAGACCAGGATGCCGTCGGCGTAATTCAGCGCGACGATGGGGCTGCCGGCGGCGAGCTGATGCTCGATATATTCGCGCCGGTTGGCGATGGCTTCGACCCAGCGATAGGGTTCTTCGATCATACCGCGCGCGATTTAAATAGTTTGGCGAGGCGCGCTTCGGGCAGCGTCTCGATCCCGGATTTGGAGACGATCTTCACGATCGGGAAAACGTCGGCCCGCCGATCCACGCCACCCGTGGCGGAGTCTCCGGAAGCCGCCGTCTCCAGCGCCCGCAGAGCGAGCAGGATGGCTTCGTTGGATTTGAGTTTGCGGAGCGGCTTGGAGCCCCAAGTATTTTCGAAATGCAGCACGGCACGCACCGCGGGTGAGCCCGAGCCGGAGGCCGTAAAATCGGTCGCTTCGAACTGCGCGCCCATCGCATCGTAAAAATACACGCGCGGAGTTTCCGCCTCGAGGTCGTAGGTCACGAAAAGTGGGACCACCACCCCAACGCCTTGCAGCACGAAACCGAGATTGTCGCGGAGCAGTTTCGACAAGGCGCGGACCTTGCCTTCGAGGCTCATTTCCTGGAGCTGCGAGCGGCGGTAAAATTGGAACGAATGCTCCAGCACGCGGGCCATTTCCCAGGCGGTGGCCGGAACGCCGGCAATGGCCATGAGCGAGTAGCGATCGATCTCGATCACTTTGTCCGCGCGATCGTAGACGATCTGATTCGCCGCCGTCGCGCGGCGATCGCCCGCGACGAGGATGCCATCGGCAAAACGAAAGGCGAGAATGGTGGTCGCTTGGGTCTGCGCCAGCGGCGACGCTGCGGCGGCGGTCGTCGAAGGAGCCGCCACGAGCAGGCCCTGCCGACGCAGGAGATCCGCGAAATCCTCGGCGGGGGAAGCTCCCGCCAGGACCGCGGACTGGGGGTTGGGCGCGGGAATCACTGGCCGGTGCGTTGCCGGTACCGGCGGGATTGATTGGGGTCCACCTTGCGCATCCGTTGCAGCAAATCCTTCACGTCGGGTTTCGACACGTCGGGCGATTTAGGCCCACCGCTGTCGCCTTCTTTCGGTCCCCAAGGTGCAGGACCGGTCGGTTTTTGCGTCCGTTCAGGCATGGCACCCAAGATAGGCCACCTGCTCGAAAAGGCAAGCTGCGCCGGAAAATCGCCGCCCAGGCACCCAGACACCAAGGAAGAAGCGCGGCGCCCTTGGCGCCGGGTGGTGAAACTCAGTGCATTTCTGCCGCTGCCATCTCCGGCGGGCGCTCGGGGGAAAAAAGGATGGCGAGATCTCGGTTGCCCGCGTCGAGTAGCTCGAGCTGGCGCGACTTGGCCGGCCAGTAATCGCTGCATCCCACCCCGGTCAGCGTTTCGCGGGCTTCGTCGAAACGGCCGAGCTGGCGCAGCGCTTCGGCGCGGAAAAGCAGCAGGTCTTCGTCCCCGTCCTTGGTCAGCTCGATCATCCGCTCCGCGTTGGCGATCGCTTCTTCCGAAGTCGGATGCCCCGCCGGATGATCCGGCTCGCGGAACGCGTCATTGCTTCGCCACCAGGTGAAAACGCGTAGCTCCAGCTCCAGTTCGTCGTTCGCCCCCAACCCCTCGCGCAACGCCTCAAAACAGTCCGCTTCCTCCAGCGGCAGGATGTGCTGGGTTTCCTTGTATTCGCCCGCCGCTTCCCCCGTTTCTCCGAGCGGTACCATCCCCAGCTGGGGCGCTTGAAACACCCAGTAAATCTTCTGGCAATGCGCACAGCGCGTGATGCGCGGCGCCCGCGGCATCATCGGCGCATCCATCCACCCATCCGTCCACGTAATTGCCCCCACCGTGATCGCCGACACCAATTGAAAAACCCGCACCGGCGTCGAGCAATACGGGCAGGCAATGATCAGGTCGCAGTCGGAGAACATGCCGGCATCTTTCTCCAATCAACCCAGCAAGGCCAGCGGGTTTCGCATGGAGGGACACACATGTGGCCACGTCGCTCGTCCCGCCGCTGTGTCAGCGGCGGTGGGGATGGCGCTTCGCTGCCGCGCGCGGACCCGCACACGCTCTCCGTGCGAAATTTACCGCGAGATATCTTCCTGCCCGAGGATCGGAAAGTTGTGCTGCTTGAGCACCGCGACTGCGACTTCGTTGTCTTCCACGTGGAGAGCCAGCGCGGCTTTACCCCGGGGACGGGTCAATAGGGCGTAGCTGCCGAAGATATTGCACTCCGCCGCGAGCAGGGCGGCGAGGAGGCGGCCGAGTTCGCTGGCGCCGTCCTTCAGCTCGACGACCACGAGGTCGCAGATCGAAGCCGGCGTGCCGGTTTCCATGAAGGCGTCTTCGACCGTTTCCGGGTCGCTCACCACGATGCGGACGATCGCCGTATCGGCGCTGTCCTGTACGGCGAGGGCGAGTACATCGACCCCGCGCTCGTTGAGCAGCTTCACGACGTCCAGCAGGGCGCCGACTTTATTGGGCAAGAAAACCGAAAATTGGGTGACCCGCGAGCCACCCGTTTTTTCGGCCGTTTCCGTAGAGCCGTTACTCATCGACGCGGCAGTTATTTATAGGAGCAGACGAGGCAGTAAGCCGTGGGCTCACCTTCGACTTCTTCGACTTTGACGTAGTACGGCCCGCTGGCTAGCGGCGAAAAGCCGATCGCGGCCTTTGCCCCGTCCTGGTAGGGGTCCGTGATTTCGAGTTGGGTGCCGGTCTCGTCGTACGCCGTGATCGCCATTTTCTTGGCTTTCTCGGTCGAGGCGACCGCAAAGAAATATTCATTACCGGCGTAGAGGTTCACCTGCACGACCTTGCCCTCGCCGGGTTTGATCGGGCCGGACCAGTGGCCGTCGCGCAGCTTGAAGCCGTCGTTCGAATAGGCACCCGCGAGTTCGAGCGCGTTTTTGCGGGCCGACACTTCGTCGTCGGAAACCGTCGGGGCCACCGCGAGGGCTGCGGCAGCGGTCAGCAGGGGAATGAGAGCGGTGAAGCGGCGGTTCATTTGAGATCCTTCTTGGCGATTTCCTTCACGAGTTCTCCGGCGAGCGAGGCGATTTTCTTGATCTGCGCCTGGTCGGGGGTGGTTTCGCGCGGGAAGGTGACGGCGGACTTGAGTTCCATGAGTTTCACCCGGGCGCGTTTTACCGCCGGGTCGTCCCGCAGTTTGTCGGGGAGCGCATCAAGTTTGGTCGAAAGGAATTCCACGATGCCCGGCTGGCGGACCAGCTTGGCGCTTTCGGGGGAAAATTTGGCGGCGATCAACCCAGCTACCACTTCGGTCGCGCGAGCCCAGGCCCCAACCGTGACGAGCGTAATCAGATCGGTATCCGCGGTCTCGGCGAATTTGCCTTTCACTTCGTTCTGGGTGGCTTCGAGTTCCTCGCGGAGGACGTCCCACTGGCCGTCATCGGCAAATTCCGTGAGGCTTTTGCCCCGGTTGACGATCTCTTCCTTCACGCCGAGGGGCTTGGCCAGGTCGATGATGTCTTTGCCGATGTTTTTGACGCTCTGTTTATCCTCGGCTTCCACGGCGATGTAACCGTCGGCAATCAAGGTGCCGAGATTCATCGCCTGCTGGGCGCGGCTGGAAAAATTCGTCGGAATCGGTGGCCGGGCCTTGGAAGCCCAGTCGGGTTTGCCGGTCTTGTTCAGGGCAGCCATGAACTCGCCGGGAGTCGGGATGGTAAAGTCGTCGGTGCGGACGGCCGCTTTCACCTGCTCGGGGGATAGCGGGGCCGTTTCGGCCAGACCGAGGCCTGCGAAACACAGGAGGCCGAGGCTGGCGGCGAAGTTGCGATTCAAACGGAGCATGGGGTTACTTAGGCGGTTGGCGCGGTTGGTGTCGAGTGCGGAGTCGGAAGGAATCTGCACAGGCCTTTTTCGGCTGGCGCGGGGACTCCGGCGGTAGTCGACGGGGAAAATGAAGCGAGGGTGGCGAAGGAAGAGGACAAAACGCAGAGCGAAGAACCGCACAAAGACACTCCGCACTCGACAGCGTTCAACCTCCGCCTACCGTCCACACCCCTTTATGAAAGCCAAAGTCATCGTGCTGCCCAAGCAGAGCATCCTCGACCCTCAAGGGGTCGCCGTCCGCGACGCGGTCCAACATCATGGTCTTCCCGCCGTGAAATCCGCCCGGGTCGGCAAGGTGATCGAGCTCGAACTCGACGGCGCCTTTAGCGAAGACCAGCTCCATGAAGTCTGCCGCGACCTGCTTTCGAACCCGGTCATCGAAGACTACCACCTGAGCGTCGAAAACTAAGCATGAAGGCCGCCGTTCTCCGTTTTCCCGGCTCCAACTGCGACCAGGACGCCCATCTCGCCCTGCGCGAACTCGGCGTCGACGTCGATTATATCTGGCACAAGGACACCAGCGTCGCTGGCAGCGACCTGATCGTCGTACCGGGCGGCTTCAGCTATGGCGATTACCTGCGCTGCGGCGCGATCGCCCGCTTCAGCCCCATCATGCCGGCGGTGAAGGACGCGGCCAAAAACGGCGCGCTCGTCATCGGCATCTGCAATGGCTTCCAGATCCTCTGCGAAGCGCACCTCCTGCCCGGCGCGCTGATCCGCAATCGCGACCTCCATTTCATCTGCGAGCACGTCCGCCTGCGGGTGGAAAATTACGAGACCCCCTGGACGAATGATGCCGTCACCGGCACCGTCCTGCGCATTCCCATCGCCCACGGCGAAGGCGGTTACACCGCCGATGCCGCCACGCTGAAGGACCTCAATCGCAACCGCCAGATCCTCCTCCGCTACTGCGACGCCCGCGGCGCCGTGACGCCCGAGGCAAATCCGAATGGTTCGCTCGAAAACATCGCCGGTATCTGCAATGCCACCCGCAATGTCTTCGGCCTCATGCCGCACCCCGAGCGCGCCTGCGATGCCCGCCTCGGCAGCGCCGACGGACGCGCGATCTTCGTCAGCGCCCTCGCCCATCTCGGCGTCAAAGCCGCCGCCTGATTTTTCCCACATCCCCATTGAATTTTGGCTGAGACCGGGCGGTTTGCCCGGCTCCGTCGCTCTTTACCACCACTTTCCATGAGTCAGTCGCCCGCCATCACCCCCGAAGTCATCGCCAAGCACGGCCTCACGCCGGAGGAGTTCGAGCGCATCAAAACGATCCTCGGCCGCGAACCGAATTTCACCGAACTCGGGGTCTTCTCGGTCATGTGGAGCGAGCACTGCTCGTATAAAAACACCCGGCTTCAGCTGAAGAAATTTCCGACCACCGGCGACCGCGTGCTGGTCAAAGCGGGCGAGGAAAATGCCGGTGTCATCGACATCGGCGACGGCTGGGCCGTAGCCTTCAAGATGGAGTCGCACAATCACCCCAGCGCCATCGAACCCTTCCAGGGCGCGGCCACCGGGGTGGGGGGCATCATTCGCGATATCTTCACCATGGGCGCGCGCCCGGTATTTTCGCTGAATTCGCTCCGCTTCGGGCCCATCCACGGCGACGACCAGCAGGCCAAGACCAACCGCCGCCTCTTCGCGGGCGTGGTTTCCGGCATCGCCCACTACGGCAATTGCATCGGCATTCCCACCATCGGCGGTGAGGTCTATTTCGACGAAAGCTACAACGGCAATCCGCTGGTCAATGTCTTCTGCCTCGGTGTGCTCAAGCACGAGCAAATCGCCCGCGGCGCCGCCAAAGGCATCGGCAACCCGGTTTTCTACGTCGGCGCCGAAACCGGCCGCGATGGTCTCGCCGGCGCGGCTTTTGCCTCCCGCGACCTGACCGAGGAATCGAAGCAGGACCGCCCGGCCGTGCAGGTCGGCGATCCCTTCCGCGAAAAACTCCTCCTCGAAGCCTGCCTCGAACTCCTCGCCACCGATGCCGTCGCCGGCATCCAGGACATGGGCGCCGCCGGCCTCACCTGCTCGACTTGCGAAACCGCCAGCCGCGGTGGCACGGGTGTGGAGATCGACCTCGCCAAGGTGCCCAAGCGTGAGACGGGCATGATTCCCTACGAAATCCTGCTCAGCGAATCGCAGGAGCGCATGCTCATCATCGTCGAAAAAGGCCGTGAGCAGGTGGTGAAGGATATCTTTGAAAAGTGGGACCTCCCCTACGCCGAAGTCGGCGTGGTCAAGGACGACGGCATGATGCGCGTGCTCAACAACGGCGAAGTCGCCGCGGAAATCCCCGCCAAGCAACTCGCCGACGACGCCCCCGTTTACGAACGCGCCCAGCAGGCCCGCCCGCTCCCCGCGCCCGTCGACGTCGCTAGCCTCCCGGCCACCGATCTTTCCGCCGCGCTGATCAAGCTGCTCGCCAATCCTTCCATCGCCTCCAAGCAGTGGGTCTACCGCCAGTACGATCACATGGTCCGCGCCGGCACCTGTGTCCTGCCCGGCAGCGACGCAGCGGTCTTCCTCATCCGCGAGGCGAATAAAATACTCGCCGCGACCAGCGACTGCAATTCGCTCTACTGCTCGCTCGAGCCGAAACAGGGCGCCCGCATCGCCGTGGCCGAAGCCGCGCGGAATCTCGCCTGCTCCGGCGCCGTGCCGCTCGCCGTCACCGACAACCTGAACTTCGGCAATCCGCACAACCCGGAAAACTTCTGGCAGCTCGCGGAATGCGTCGACGGCCTCGCCGAAGGCTGCCGCGAATTCAACACGCCCGTCACCGGCGGCAACGTCTCGCTCTACAATCAGTCGCCCGCCGGCGCGATCGATCCGACCCCCACGGTCGGCATGGTCGGCATCATCGACAGCGACAAGCACATCATGACGTCGCACTTCAAGGACGCTGGCGACGCCATCATCCTCGTCGGCGATCTCGGCGACGAACTCGGTGCCTCGCATTTCCTCAAGGTCGTCCACGGCCAGAAAGCCGGCCGCGTCCCGGCGCTCGATTACACCCGGGAAAAAGCCGTTCAGGCCGCGGTGCTGTCCCTCATCCGCAGCCGGATGATCAAGAGTGCACACGATTGCAGCGAAGGCGGTCTCGCCGTCGCCCTCGCCGAAAGCTGCCTGAGCAATCGCGAACGCGCCATCGGCGCCGCCGTTAATCTCGGTGCCGGTCGCCCCGAAGTCCTGCTCTTCAACGAAAGCCAGAGCCGCATCGTGATTACCACCAGCGCCACCAATGCGTCCGTGGTGCTCTCGCTGCTCGAATGGCGTGGCGTCCCCGCCCGCCGTCTCGGCACCGTCGGCCACGAAACGCTCAAGATCACCGCCGGCGGCGAAGAGTTTGCCTGGCCGGTCGAAGACCTGCGCGCCGCCTGGGGCGACTCCATCGCCACGGCGATGAAGGGCTAATCAGAGTACGCGAAGCTGCATTTCCGTGGTTCACGCAGCCCTCTGCGTGAAACGAAGCATACCTGCGCCTTCGGGCGCAGGTGATCTTTTCAGCTCACGCAGAGGCTGTGTGAGCCACGGACTGACAGCCGGGGCTGAATCAAACCCAGCTGCGGAGTTCGTCTAGTCCCCCAAAAACCGCTAAAGACGGCAAACCGTTGCGTTTCCGCACTTGCCCTTGGCGTGGGGCATGCCAGCGTCCGCGCGTGATTTTCCGTCGGTTCCTGATCTTCCTCCTCGCCGTCTTCCTGCTCGCGCAGACGGGTTGTTATTACACGAACAATATCTTCACGCGTAGCCGCGTCTATCGCAAGGTGGTCATCACCGATTTGGAGGGCGTGCTCATCTCTTCGTGGGTCGCCGAGGGCCCGGTCTGGAGCTACGCTCCTGGGTACCGTTTTCGCGCCATCGAACGCCATCTCGGCGGGCCGATTCCCGTGACCACCCGCTACCCGAATGGCTGGAACGTGAAAGTAAACGGTCCAAATATTGTTGTGATGCCCTGCGAAAAGCCGCGGTGGATGCAGGAACTGGACGGGTTCTGATCCGAAGGGCGCAAACCTCCTCAAGCCGTCCCTGTCCGGAATTCCTGGAGCAGCCACTCCGGCAGGACCGGTGTGGCGCCCGATTGCGAGCAGACAAACGCGGCCACTTCGTTGGCGAGGCGATTGGTCTTTCCCAGCGGCCAACCCGCGAGAATCCCGTGCGCCAGTGCGGCGGTGAATGAATCGCCGGCTCCGATCGTATCGCGCACCGTCACCACCGGCCCCCGGCCTTCCACGAGCTCTCCACCAGCGAGCAAGATACTACCCTCCGCCCCACGCGTGAGGGCGACTACCCGCAGCTCGAACCGCTCGGCCAGCGTTCGCATTTGGACTTCCTCGCTTCCCGGAAGGCCGAACAGCTTCGCCAGTTCGACGAGCTCCGTGTCGTTAAGTTTCAAGACATTCGCGAGCTGGAGCGACGCCTCGATCAGCGCCTTCGAGAAGAACGATTGCCGCAGATTGAGATCGAAAATCCGCAGCGCAGTGGTTGATGCAGCCGCGACGAGATTTTGGATGGTGCGGCGCGAATCCGCTGCCCGCTGCGCCAGCGTGCCGAAGCAGACCGCATTCGCCTTTCGGCACGCGGCCAAGCTCGTATCGTCTGCTGCAATGGCGTCCCACGCGACCCCTTCGTGGATGACGTAGCTCGGCTGGCCATCGGCGGAGAGCTCCACCGACACGGTGCCCGTGGGCCGCTCGGCGTCGATCTGCACCGTGTCACCCGGGATGCCGGCCAGTCCGAGCCGCCGCAAAATTTCCTGCCCTGCCTCATCATCGCCCACCCGCGAAATCAGGGTCGTCTCGGCGCCTAGAGACCGGGCGTGAAAAGCGAAGTTCGCCGGTGCTCCGCCAAGCACGGCTCCCGTTGGCAGGAGATCCCACAAGATTTCACCGAGAGCGACGATGCGAGGAGTCATGGGCGGAAGCGAAGATTCCTCTACTCATAACCGGGCCAGCCTCCGGTTCGCCAGATCGCGTTTTCCTTGCCGCCAATTCCAAAGCGGGTCACACATCGGGCCTCGGCGAATTCCCATGATCGAACCCCTCACTCTTCTCGAGCACCGGACGCAAATTGCCGCGTATGGGCACGATTTGTTTCGCATCTGCCGGGTGGAGTTCGAGAACACGACCGAGATGCAACGCCAGGTCTGCGGCGCGTTCCTGTCTGGCCTGGTCTTCGTCCACGGCCAGTTGCATGAACTCCCGCCCCCCGACGTCCACGCCCTCATCATTACCTTGCTGACGGATGTGCTCAAATACAGCGCCGAACAAGCCGGCGCTTTCTCCGCGAGTTTGGTCGCTGCCACGAGTGCCGGCCCCGAAAACACCATGAACGCCATCATGCATCGCGGCATCGAGGGCCATCACCAGCTCACCTCCGGCGAGGATGAAGCCCTGCGGCAAAACCTCCTCGGGATTTTTCAGGCGCTCGGTCAGCCCTATCTGGGCTTTGTCTGCCGTTGAGACAAGGGCCGCAAGCGCTCGCGGGAACGGGTGCTCTTATTCTTTCGCTTCCGGCTGAGGGCTCAGTTCGGGCGGTGTGGCGCCTTGGAGTTTCGCGATTTGTTCAGCGACCTGTCTCACGCTGGCAGCATCAGGATGGATCGCGAAGTCGATCGTTGCGGTGTGCGTCGCGCCGGGCGCGAGTTTGGGCACTCGGCCAAGTTTGCGTTCGATCCGGCGATGATTGGGGAAATTGGTGCCGGGCTCCAGGCCGGTGACGTAGCCTTCGCCCTCCGCTGCCGTGTTTTTCCAGAGCGTCACGTAGGGTAGTTCTTTGGTGGAGAAAGCCATGGAAACCGCGCGATCGCCGGCGGCGTTGCGGAGCGCGATCAACGATCGGCCGTCCGCATCCGCACGGGGATGAAGGCAGTAGACCTGCTCGACAAACCCCGGCGTGGGTCCGGCGTATTTCGCGTAGTCCGCGATCGATTTGGCCGCGTGCGCGTTCATCGGAATCACACGTGAGGCGGGAGCGAGAAACGTCGAACCCTGCTCCAGCAACGGGCGGCCGTAGTTCGCGTGGTACAGGATTTCGTATTCCTGCTCTGCGCCGCCGCGGTTGGTGATCGTGTCGCTCACGCGAATCGTGTTCGAGCCGGGTTCCGTGGAAATCTCGGTCTGCAATTCCAGCTTCGGCCCATAGAACGAACGTTCATCCACCCGCCCACGGATACGCAGCCGGTAAGGCGGTTCGCGATTGACGACCACTTCCACTTCGCTGGCCGGAATGTTGCCGATCTTGCCGTGAAGCGTGAGGTCCATCGTCGCTTCGTCGCCTACGTTGTTGATGAATTTGTCCGGCCCCGGTCCGCCGTTGCTTTCGAGCCCGCAGCGCACCAGCCACTCGTTGAAACCTTCCAACCAGCCCAGCCCGCCGCGGCTGAGCAAATTGATGTGCCGCGGATGGACCACTTCTTTCACGGGTGAATCCCAGCCCAGCCGCACATCGCCGAGCTTCGCGGAGAGCAGGCTCAGCCCGCGGGTGGGGACGACGGTGAATTCCAGCGTCCCGTTGTTCACCACCACGACCTCGACGCCCTCTTGTTTCCCACCGTGCAACGTGCGCTTCTGAATCGACCAGCCCGGCGCTTGCGGCGTGAGATCGCGCCCGCTGATCTCCCACGTTTTTTCGCGGGAATTCGCGGCGACACTGATCAGCGTATGGCGAAACGGTTCGGCGGCGACGGCGGGCAGACCGACAACGCAGAGAAGGGGGACGAGGTGTTTCATGGGGAAGGAAGGGAAACGCGATGAAGATCGCTACAGCCCGAGCGCCGCTTCGACCGCCCGGCGCATCACCACGGGATCAGGCGAAACACCGGTCCAGTATTCCACGCTGACCACGCCTTGGTTCACGATCATGCCGAGCCCATCGATCGTCCGGCAGCCACGCTCTTCCGCCTCGCGGATCAGGCGGGTGCGCGGTGGGCTGAAAATCACGTCGGCGATGACCTGGCCGGCGTGCAGCGATTCGATCTGCACCGGCACGCGGGCTTCGCCGTCGTAGAGGCCGACCGAGGTGCCATTGATGAAAACATCCGCGTCTTCCGGCACGGCATAATCGCTCGCCCACGGTACCCAATCGGCCCAGACGCTCAGCTTGGCACGGATCAAGGCGGCGAGTTCCTGCCCACGTTCGGGGTGCCGATTCACAATCGTCAGGTGCTGCGCGCCTGCGAGGCCGAGTTCCACCGCGATGGCTCGTGCTGCGCCTCCAGCCCCGAGCAGCACGATGCGTTTGCCGCGCGGATCGATCACTTCGCGCAACGATTTCAGGAAGCCTTTCCCATCGGTATTCTCTCCGATGAATTTCCCTTCCCGCAGCACGACACAATTCACCGCACCCATGATCCCCGCCGATTCCCCGAGTCCATCGAGATGCGCGATCACCGCGACCTTGTGCGGCATCGAACAATTGAACCCGCGGAACCCGAGCGCTCGTGCCCCTTGGACTGCTGCCGCGAGATCGGGAGGCGTCACCTCCATATTGATGTAGCGCCAATGCAAGCCGTGGTGGGCAAAGGCGGCTTCGATCATGGCCACCGTGGGATTGCCCACGGCGCCTTGGGACATGGAGCCGACGAGTTCGTGCAGGAAGTTTCCGGGCATAGACGAGCGGGATGTGGGAGTGGGCTATTTCAATTCGGGATCCTTTTTTCCATCGGCCTGGCGGTACAGGCTGGTCGGGATGAGCGTCTGCGGTGGCACGTCTTCCCCTCGCGAATATTTCATGATCGCCGCGACAATCTCGACGCCCATTTTGTCGGGAAACTGAATGGCATCCGCATAGACCTTGCCTTCCTTGATCGCCTGCTTGCCTTCCGGCTGGCCGTCGAAACCGACGATGGTGGCCTGCTGCGTTTTGCCGGCCTTCTCCAACGCCGCCCGGGCGCCGAGCGCTGCAGGATCATTGATCGCAAAAATACCGCGCAGATCCGGGTGAGCCTGCAACGCGTCCTCGGCTGCTTTGTAGCCGATGTCCTTGGCCCCGCCGCTTTCGAGCTCGGTGACGATGTCGATCGTCCCCGCCTCCGTTGCATTGTGCGCGTCGATCACCTCCCGAAAGCCCTGCACCCGCAGGCGGCACGATTCGGCCTGTTTGAAATGGAGCACGGCCACTTTGCCGCCCGCTGGCCCGAGCGCTTCGATCATTGCCTTGGCCGCTTCCTTGCCGCCGCCGTAGTTGTCGGTCGCCACCTGGGTCAGCAGTTTCACCCCCGGTTCATTGCAGGGGATATCCACCGTGAGCACGGGGATGCTGTTCTCATTCGCCTCGCGAATGACCGGCACGATCGAGCGCGATTCGCACGGACTCAGCACGATCGCCGCGACCTGTTTCACGATGAAATCCTTCACCTGATTCGACTGCCGCGCGACGTCGTTGTCCGCACTCAGCACGATCGTGTCGTACCCCGCCTTCGCCGCCTCCGCCGCCACACTATCGCCGATCACTTTGAAAAACGGATTCTGCAGCGCCAGCAACGTCACCCCAATCGTCCCCCGCTTTTTCGGCGCCGGGGAAGTGGCGGCGGGTTTGTTGCAGCCGGCGGCCAGTAGGAGCAGAGAACTCGCGAGAAAGATGGAGCGGGAAAGTTTCACGAGAGGAAGGGAATGGTGTGCGGGTCAGCCTCCGATGCCCAACCGCCGGGCGCGCCAGGTGTCGAGGAGCACAGCGGCGAGGATTACAAGGCCGAGGACGACCTTTTGCGTGTAGCTCTCGACGTTGGTGAGGTTCATCCCGTTTTGAATGACGGCGATGGTGAAGGCGCCGACCAGCGTGCCGAACATTCGCCCCGAGCCGCCGGAGAGGCTGGCCCCGCCGACGACCACGGCAGCGATCACATACAGCTCGTACATCTGGCCGTAGCTGGGGGCGCCGCTTTTGAGCTGCGAGGCCATGATCACGCCGCCCAAGCCCGCGAGCAGGCCGGAGATGGTGTAGGTGAAAAGTTGCACCCGAGCCACCGGCACACCGGAAATTCGGGCGGCTTCGATATTGCCGCCAACGGCGTAAATGTAGCGCCCGAGAGGGATGCGCGACATGAGCACATGGGCCAGGAAATAAAGGATGGCCAGGAGCACGACGGCATTCGGGATGCCGAGCAAATCCGCGCGGCGGCCGAGCCAGACAAATGAATCGGGGATTTGGTAAATCGACTGCCCGTGGGTGAGCAGATAGGCGACGCCACTCGCTACCAGCATCATGGCGAGAGTGACGATGAAAGGTGGCAACCTAAATGCAGTGACCATCGCGCCCGAGATCGTTCCGGCTCCACCACACACCGCGATGGCGGCCAGCGCAGCCAGCACCATGGCGATCGGGCCGGCCTGCAAGCCGCCACCCCATTCACGAATGAATAGCGTGCAGAGCACCGCCCCGAGCGCGATCAAGCTGCCGACGGAAAGGTCGATGCCCCCGGCGATGATCACCATCGTCATGCCCACCGCGACGATGGCGATGACCGCGATTTGATTGGTGATATTGAGCAGGTTGTCGGTCTTGAGGAAATTCGGCCAACGATACGGCTCCGGCTGCAGGACGGGCGGATTTCCCAGCGAGGGAAAATTCTGCGGCAGCTCTTCGAAGACCAGCCAGGCGGCGGTGGCCCGGTTGCCGGCGATCACATCGAGTTTTCCGCCGCTCTGCGCGATCCGCTGCAGCGCGGCTCGTGCATCCTTCGGCTCTCCTTTGATCGAGGCGGCCACGTTCAGACCTCGCGCCGACAGGGTTTCGCCGAGTCGTTTCGCGAAAGTGACGTCGGTGGTCGAAGTCCGCACCGCGATCAACACGTTCGCTCCTTTGCCGAAGCGGCTCGCGATCGTTTCCGCGAGACGATCCGCCGCATCTTCGGTGGAGGGATGCTGCTCAGTGATCGTGACCGCACTGAAAAACGCGCAGAGCAACAACAGCACGAGCACCATGCCGTAGTCGGAAAGCAAACGCGCGAAAAAGCGGTCGGGGAGCTTCATGGGGAGAAGGGGGACTCTTCTTTGAGGGAGCGGGCAGCGAACTGCAAGCTCCCGCCGACTCTCGACGAATAGAGCATTTTCTATTTAATTAGCCGCCATTTATGTTAGGGGGTGTGGATGCGCACCTACACGCAAGATTTGCGCGAACGGATCGTGGCGTCTCGGCAGGACGGCCATAGCGCCGAAGAAGTCGCCAAGATTTTCCGCGTCTCTAAACGCACCGTGGAACGCTATTGGAGCAAGTTCCAACAGACCGGTGCGGTAGCGGCCAAACAGCGCGGCGGCTACCGACGTTCCCGTCTGGAAAAGCACGATGCGACCTTGCGTCGCTGGATCCATGAGGAAAAGGGTTTAACCTTGGCCCAGCTCCAAGCCCGCATCGCTCAAGAGCTAGGCATCCAACTCGGTACGACTGCTCTTTGGCATCGCCTGGAACGGCTGGGCTTGAGCTATAAAAAAAACGCTGTGCGCCGCCGAGCAAAACCGGCCGGACCTCCTGGTCGCCCGCCGAAGGTGGCGTCATCGCCAAAGACAATGGTCGGTCCAAAGGCTAGTCTTTCTCGATGAGACCGGACTGAACACCAAGATGACGCGTCTGTACGGACGCGCACCGATCGGAGAGCGTTGTCAGGCGGCTGTCCCCTTCGGCCACTGGCAGACGGCAACTTTCATTGCGGCGTTACGTCATGATCGCCTGAGCGCTCCCTGGCTCATTGACGGTCCGATGAATGGAGCCCTGTTTGTGACTTATCTGGAAAAGGTTTTGGGTCCCGAACTACGTCGGGGTGACCTGATCATTTGCGACAACCTTTCCTCGCACAAGGTCCAAGGAGTCCGCGAGGTGATCAGTGCCTGCGGCGCAAGCCTCCACTACCTGCCGGCCTACAGCCCAGATCTCAATCCCATCGAAATGGCCTTTGCCAAACTCAAAGCCGATCTGCGCCGAGCCGCTGCACGGGATTGGCAAACCTTGCTGACCGCCACTGCGGCGGCTCTTTCGAGCTTCACCCCAGAGCATTGCCTAAACTTCTTTCAGCACGCTCAGTATGCGACTCTTTAAACAGAAAATGCTCTA
>Ga0209050_1001807_pt1 | contig 20922 bp, 20 predicted proteins | sample Araplavi_mTSA_r2_FD_184276 | JGI IMG/M metagenome (GOLD analysis project Ga0209050, IMG submission 184276) | Arabidopsis root microbial communities from North Carolina, USA - plate scrape MF_Cvi_mTSA_r2 (SPAdes) (version 2) | ecosystem: Host-associated > Plants > Roots > Endosphere | place: USA... | reverse complement strand
GTCGCGCTATTTCTTCCACGCGCCGACGGACTGGCAGGATGAAGCGTCGATCTTCATGCTGGTTGGCGTCACCTTCTTCTGCTGCGCTTACGTGCAAAGCTTCCGCGGCCACATCGGCATCGAGGCTTTGGCCGCCATCCTGCCACCCAAAGCCAATGCGGTGCGGCTGTTCATCGTCGACCTGCTGTCTTTCGTGTTCTGCGCCTTCTTCTCCTGGAAGTCGTGGACGCTGTGGCACGAAGCCTGGGTGGATGGCCAGACCACCACCTCCACCTTCGCACCGCCGCTGTGGATTCCTTATTCCATGATGGCGGCCGGCATGACCTTGCTGACCCTGCAGATCCTGCTGCAAGTGCTGGCTCGTATCACTGACAAAGGAGCCGCAAAATGAGCGAGCTGACTTTAGGCGCCCTGTACGGCATCGTCACCCTGGTGGTCATGTTTTCCGGCATGCCTATCGCCTACGCTCTGGGCATCGTGGCGACCACCTTCATGTATTTCTTCATGCCGGCCAGTTCGCTCGACACGGTGACCCAGAACGTGTACGAGGAAATGGCATCCATCACCCTGCTGTCGATCCCGCTGTTCATCCTGAAGGGTGCCGCCATCGGAAAGTCGCCGGCCGGCAAGGACCTGTATTCGGCCATCCACACGTGGCTGCACAAGGTGCCCGGCGGCCTTGGCATCGCCAACGTGTTCGCCTGTGCGCTGTTTGCCGCCATGGCCGGCTCTTCGCCGGCCACCTGCTCGGCGATCGGTTCCGCCGGCATTCCTGAAATGCGCAAGCGCGGCTACTCGCCCGGCTTCGCGGCGGGCATCATCGCGGCCGGCGGCACGCTCGGCATCTTGCTACCGCCGTCGATCACCATGATCCTGTACGCCGTGGCCGCAGAGCAGTCGCTGGGCCGCCTGTTCCTGGCCGGGATTGGACCTGGCGTGCTGCTGGTGCTGCTGTTCGCCGGCTATGCCGTCTACCGCGCCCGCACCGAATACCAACTGGCGCTGGTGGCTTACCAGAAAGGCGGTGTCAAGTCGGCCTACCTGGAAGACGAGCACTTCACCCTGCGTGAAAAAGTGGAAATGCTGCCGCGCGTGCTGCCCTTCATCGTGCTGCTGATCGGCGTGATGGTCGCACTGTATGGCGGCTTTGCCACGCCGTCCGAAACGGCCGGCCTGGGCGCCCTGCTCGCGCTGGTGCTGATCGCCGTGGTGTACGGTGCTTGGCGGCCCAAAGACATGTCGCCGATCCTGTCGTCCACCATCAAGGAATCGACCATGCTGCTGCTGATCATCGGCATGTCCCTGCTGTATTCCTATGTGATGAGCTACCTGCATATCAGCCAGGCGGCGGCGAGCTGGGTGGTCGGCATGCACCTGTCGAAGTGGGTGCTGCTGGCGACGATCCTGGTGCTGGTCGTAGTGCTGGGATTCTTCCTGCCGCCAGTCTCGATCATCCTGATGACGGCACCGATCATCCTGCCGCCGCTGCGCGAAGCCGGCTTTGACCTGGTGTGGTTCGGCATCGTGATGACGGTGGTGATGGAAATGGGCCTTATCCACCCGCCCGTGGGGCTCAATATCTTTGTCATCAAGAACATCGCGCCGGATATTCCATTGAAGGACGTGATCTGGGGCGTGATGCCTTTCCTGCTGCTGATGGTGGTCGCCGTGATCCTGCTGTGCGTTTTCCCTGGCATTGCCACCGGCCTGCCCGACATGATCATGGGGGCCAAGTAAATGAATGCCCCAATCCGCGTGTGGGACAGCCTTCAACGCAACCGCAACGACCGTCTGGCACGCGCCCGCAGCGTGCTCGGCGGCGACCTGGCAGGCAAAGCGCTGCCGGCCGCCCGCATCGCAGACCTGCTGCATGCGGTGCTGGAAAACGGCGACCGCGTCTGCATCGAAGGCAATAACCAGAAGCAGGCCGACTTCCTGGCGCAGGCACTGGCGGCGCTCGATCCGCAGCGCGTGCACGACCTGCACATGCTGCAATCGGTGCTGGCCCTGCCCGAACACCTGGACGTATTCGAGCGCCGCGTGGCTTCCAAGCTGGACTTCTCATTCTCCGGCCCTCAAGCCGGGCGGGTGGCAAAGCTGGCGGCGGCTGGCAAACTGAATATCGGCGCCATCCACACCTACCTGGAGCTGTTCAGCCGCTACTTCATCGACCTGCCGCCGCGCGTGGCCCTGGTTGCGGCGGAAGCCGCAGACCGCCACGGCAACCTGTACACCGGCCCGAACACGGAGGACACGCCGCCGATTGTCGAAGCCACCGCATTCAAGAATGGCATCGTCATCGTGCAGGTCAACCGCATCGTGGACGAACTGCCGCGCATCGACGTGCCGGGCGACTGGGTCGATTTCGTCGTGCAGTCGCCGACGCCCTACTACATCGAACCGCTGTTTACGCGCGACCCGGCGCAGATCTCCGAGATCCAGGTCCTGATGGCGATGATGGCGATCAAGGGCATCTACGCCGAGTACCAGGTGCAACGTCTGAACCACGGCATCGGCTTCGACACCGCCGCCATCGAACTGCTGTTGCCGACTTATGGCGCATCGCTCGGCTTGCGCGGCAAGATCGCCACCAACTGGGCGCTGAATCCTCACCCCGCCCTGATCCCGGCGATTGAAGCCGGCTTCGTGGAATCGATCCATTCCTTCGGCTCCGAACTGGGCATGGAGAACTACATCCGCGCCCGTCCCGACGTCTTCGCAGTCGGCCCGGACGGATCCATGCGCAGCAACCGCGCCTATTGCCAGGCGGCCGGCCACTATGCCTGCGACATGTTCATCGGTTCCACGCTGCAGATCGACCTGGCAGGCAATTCCTCCACCGCCACCCTGGGCCGCATTTCCGGCTTCGGCGGTGCCCCGAACATGGGCGCCGACGCGCGCGGCCGGCGCCACGCCAGCCCGGCATGGCTCAAGGCCGGCGAACAGGCGCGCCAGGGCAGCGGCTCCATCCCGCGCGGCCAGAAACTGGTGGTGCAGATGGTGGAAACCTTCCGCGAACACATGCAACCGGCCTTTGTCGAGCGCCTGGACGCCTGGGAACTGGGAGAACAGGCTAAGATGGCGATCCCGCCCGTGATGATCTACGGCGACGACGTGACCCACATCCTGACCGAGGAAGGCATCGCCAACCTGCTGTTGTGCCGCAGCGCCGAGGAGCGCGAACAGGCCATCCGCGGCGTGGCGGGCTATACGCCGGTCGGCCTGCAGCGCGACAGGCGCATGGTGGAAAACCTGCGCGACCGCGGCATCATCACGCGCGCCGAAGACCTGGGCATCGACAAGCGCCATGCCACGCGCGACCTGCTGGCGGCCAAGAACATGAAAGACCTCGTGCGAGCGTCGGGCGGCCTGTATGACCCGCCCAAGCGCTTCCGCAACTGGTAGGAGCCAAGATGGAAACACTCAATTACCGATTCGAACAAGGCCGCCGCCCGCTGTCGGCCGAACCGCGCATCGTCGGCGTGGTCAGCTCGGGCAACCTGGAAGTGCTGATCGAAAGCACGCCTCTCGGCGGCGCCTGCGAAGTTGGCATCCAGACCGCAGCCGTCGGCTTCGGGCCGATCTGGCAAGCCGTGATCACCGACTTCCAGGAGCGCTGGCAACTGGCCGACACGCGCATTGCCATCAACGACATGGGCGCGACGCCGGCCGTTGTCAGCCTGCGGCTGGACCAGGCGGTCGAATCCATGCTGGGAGAAGGCAAATGAGCAGCTACCTGGAAGCCAATGCGCGCGAGCGCCTGGCGCTGTTCGACAGCTTTGAAGAATTCATCGGGCCGGCGCAGCGCGTGGTCAGCCCACACCTGGCGCAACTGAATGCACCGGTTTCGTTCGACGACGGCGTGGTGGTCGGTCGCGCCAAGCTCGGCGGGCTGACTGTATTCGCCGCCGCGCAGGAAGGCGGTTTCATGGGCGGTGCGGTCGGCGAAGTGCATGGGGCCAAGCTGGTTGGCCTGTTGCGCCGCGCACTGCACGAGCGCCCTGCCGCCGTGCTGTTGCTGCTGGAAACCGGCGGCGTGCGCCTGCACGAAGCCAATGCGGGCCTGATCGCGGTATCGGAAGTCATGCGCGCCGTATTGGACGTGCGTGCGGCCGGCATCCCGGTGGTGGCCTTGATCGGCGGTTCCAACGGCGCCTTTGGCGGCATGGGCATCGTGGCCCGTTGCGCCAACTCGCTGGTCATTTCCGAAGAAGGCCGGCTGGCCATGTCGGGCCCCGAGGTCATCGAAACCGCCAACGGCGTCGAAGAATTCGACTCGCGCGACCGCGCCCTTGTGTGGCGCACCACCGGCGGCAAGCATCGCTACCTGCTGGGCGACGTGCAGCGCATTGTGGAAGACAGCATCCCCGCCTTCCGCCAAGCCGCACAGGACGCCATTGCGGATGCCCGCGGCGGCACGGTTGAACTGACGCTGGCGGCCCTGGAGGCGGAACAGGCCATGCTGGAGCAACGCATCGAGCGTTTTGGCGCGCTGCGCGATCCGTCCGACATCTGGTCCGCGCTGGGCATCGCCGCGCCTCAGGACATTCCAATGCTGGATGTCGATTCGTTCACCGCCGCTGCGGCGCCTCATCGCCTGGGAGCTTGAGAATGGACTGGAAAGACCTGGCCGATGCCCTGTTCCCCGGTGGACATGACATCGTCGAACATGAGCAATTCCTGAACGGCACCGCGCGCGTGGATGGCCGAACAGTCAGCGTGATCGGCACCACCGGCCATGCGCCGATCGGCGTGGAAATCGCGCTGGCGCAAGCCAAGGCCGTGCTGGCAACGGTGCGCCATCATCCCGGCCGAGCAATCGTGCTGCTGGTTGACACGCAAGGGCAGCGCCTGCGCCATCGCGACGAAATGTTGGGCATCAACAGCTACATGGCGCACCTCGGAAAATGCATCGACCTGGCCCGCCACATGGGCCATCGCATTGTTGGGCTGGTGTACGACCAGGCCCTGTCCGGCGGCTTCATCACCAGCGGATTGATGGCCGATGCCTGCTATGCCCTGCCCGACGCCACGATCCGCGTCATGGGATTGCCGGCCATGGCCCGGATCACCAAGGTGCCAGAAGAAAAACTGGTAGAACTGGCGCGCACCAATCCGGTGTTTGCGCCAGGGCCGGAAAACTACTTGCGCATGGGCGGCCTGCAGGCAATCTGGGAGGGTGACCTGGCGGCTAACCTTGCACACGCCATCGCCAACGCACCGTACGACGACCAGCGCAGCGCACTCGGGCTGCTGCGCGGTGGCCGCAAGGCCGCGCAGCCGGTCATCGAAGCCATCATCGGCGGCGGCAATGTACGCACGGCATGACCTGGCGTGGTTGACTGGCGAAGGCTGGCGTGACCTGCTGGCCACGGCGCCGCAAGGCACGCCCGCGCATGCGGCAATCGCAAGCTGGGCCGCAGCAGACTGGCCACTGATAGTCCGCCGCCGCGACGCCACGTCGGACGCCGGCGATGCCTGCCTGGGCCTGGCCGCCCCGCCCGACCCCGCCAGCGGCGCGAAACTGCGCCTGCCGTTGCGCGTGCCAGCACGACATGTCGCCCGCCACCGCGCGCCATTGCCGCTGGACGCCGTCGTGCACGCCCTTCCCGCACGCTGGCAAGCACCCTTTGCCCGGCTGGCCCAGGCCAGCGCAAGCCTCGACCTGCGCGTATTCGGTTCACTCGCCCTGCAAGCACTGACAGGCCAAGCCTACCTTCGCGACGCATCCGACATTGACCTGCTGTTCCGTCCACGCGATTCCACCGGACTTGACCAGGGCACCCTGATTCTCGCCAGCTTCCTCGACGAGCTGCCGCTGGATGGGGAAATCATTTTCCCCAGCGGCCAGGCCGTCTCGTGGAAGGAATGGTTCACCGCCCGCGCCTACACTGAGCGCGTCCTGGTTAAATCCCAATCCAGCGTAAAGCTCGGCACACGCGCCGAGCTGCGCGCAGAACTGGAGCCGGCATGACCGCGCCCGCTATCCACGCGACAGGAACCGCACTTCGTCCGGCTTCTGCGGGCTTGCCTGCCAGCGGCAAGTCCGCCACCGCAAAGGCTCGCCGCCACGCTGCACACGCCCTGTCCCGCGAAGTCGCCTTGCGCGCAGTGCGCAGCCTGTATCACGAGCTCGCGCTCTATCCGAAACCCGGACTGGTTTCCTTCATCGACAACGGCAGCCATACCGACATGGATGCTGCCACCTTCATGCGCAGCCTGTTCTCGCTGCGCCACTACTACGCCCGCATCTGCCGGGCAGGCTACGACGGCGCCGGCTTCGCTGAACTGAAAAAACTCGGCATCGCCGCCGAACGACGCATGATGGCAGCAACAAAAGGCGTCAACACCCACCGCGGCGCCATTTTCGCCCTCGGCCTGCTATGCGCCGCGATGGGCCGCGTGCGCGCCCTGCGCATGACGCTGACGCCAGCAGCCTTGCGCACTGCGCTGCTGCTGCACTGGGGTGAAGAGCTGGCCGCGCATACGCAGGCCAGCGGGGATTCGCACGGCCTCCAGGCAGCCGCCCTGCATGCCGCCAGCGGCGCCCGCGAAGAAGGCGCCTTGGGCCTGCCGTCGGTATTCGAAGTCGGCCTGCCTGCGTTGCAAGCCACGCTGGCACGCGGAGCACCCATGCTGCACGCACGGGTCGATGCCATTTTCGCCCTGATGGCCCACATCAGCGACACCAACATCTACCACCGCGGCGGAGCCGAAGGTGCCGACACGGTGCGGCACGCCGCCCGCCACTTCCTGCAGCAAGGCGGCACAGCGAAGGCGGAGTGGAAAGCGCATGCCTTGGATTGCCACCAGCGCTTCGTCGCCCAGCGCCTGTCTCCCGGCGGCGCAGCCGACCTGCTGGCCGCGACCTGCCTGGTGCAGAGCCTGACCACCATGCCTCCGCCATGACCAGCCGCCTGCTGATCCTTTGCCCCGGCCAGGGCGGTCAGAATGCCGCCATGTACGACCTGGCGCGCAGCGACCCGCACGGCGCGGCGCTCCTGGCAAGGCTCTCGCCACTACTGCCCGATCTTTCCGACCCGGACAGCATGTTCAGCAACCGCAGCGCACAACCGTCGATCGTCGCCAGCAGCCTCGCCATGTGGGAAGCGCTGCGCCGCGACTGCCCGCAACCGGCGCTGGTGGCCGGCTACAGCGTCGGCGAACTCACAGCTTACGGCGTGGCGGGAGCATTCACGCCCGATCGCGCAGTCGCCCTCGCAGCACAGCGCGCCGGGTTGATGGACGCATGCGTCGCCCCTGGCAACCCGCACGCCATGCTCGCGATCAGCGGCAGGCGCGTAGCAACGCTGCGCTCCCAACTGGCATCGCACGGGTTCCACATCGCGATAGAAACAGGCGATGACAGCTGCATCGTCGGCGGCCCCGCCGCAAATGCCACCGCCATATCGGCTCCCGGTGCACGTATTGCGCCATTGCCGGTTGCCGTCGCCTCGCACACGCCCTACCTGCAAAGTGCAGTCAAGCCCTTCGCAACGTTGCTGGCGCATGAAGATTTCGGCATTCTGAAGGCGCCTGTGGTGGGTGGCATCGACGCCGCGCTGATTCGCGATAAGGAGGCCGCAATCAACCACCTTTCGCGCCAGCTCGCCGAAACAATCGTTTGGGCCGAATGCATGGATGCCGCCGCCGAGCGTGGCATCACGGCGGCCCTGGAACTGGGGCCGGGCAATGCCTTGTCGAAGATGATGTCTGCCCGCCACCCCGGCATTGAATGCCGTTCGGTCGCCGACTTCCGCTCGATGGATGGAATCCGGAGCTGGTTGGCGCAGGTTTAACGCAGGTGCTGTTGTACCCAGGCGATGATGCTCTTGCTATCCATCGCGCCCGCCTGGCGTGCCAATTCGCGGCCGCCCTTGAAGACCGCCAGCGTAGGAATGCTGCGAATGGCGTAACGAGCTGCCAGTTGCTGTTCCGCTTCGGTATTCACTTTCACCACACGGAAATACGGTTCCAGGTGCTGGGCGGCCTGCTCGTAGAACGGCGCCATGGTGCGGCAAGGCCCGCACCATGGCGCCCAGAAATCCACCAGCACGGGAATATCGTTGCGCTCAATATGCTTGAGGAAACGCCCCGTCGACAGGTCCACCGGGTGCCCGGTGAACAAGGGCCGCTGGCATTTGCCGCAGGTAGCCTCTTCTTCCAGGCGCACCGAGGGCACACGGTTGACCGCGTCGCAATGGGGGCAGACGATATGCAAGTTTTCCATAGGTTCCAGTATAGCGCAGGCTTATAATCCCCAGGGCACGCTTCGCCAGCCAGGAGGGAACATGGAATACGTGAACACCGACCGCTTGCGCATTGCCTTCCGCCAGCATGGCGACATGCAGGGAGAGCCTGTCTTCCTGCTGCATGGCTGGCCGGATGATATGCACACCTGGGATGGCGTCCTGCCCCATCTTGCAGGTTCCGGTTACCGCCTCGTCGTGCCCAGCCTGCGCGGTTTTGGCGACACCCGCTTTCTCGACCCGGCCACGCCACGCAGCGGCCAGCTAAGCGCCCTTGCGCAGGACCTGCTGGATTTCGCCACAGCGTTGGACATCGAACGTTTCAATGTGGTCGGCCACGACTGGGGCGCACGCGCCGCCTACAACGCTGCCTTGCTGGCCCCGGAACGCGTGATGCGCTGCATGGCAATATCGGTCGGTTGGGGCACCAATGACCCGAACCAGGCTTTGAGCCTGCACCAGGCGCGCAACTACTGGTACCACTGGTATATGTCGACCGATCGCGGCGCCGAAGCGCTGCGCAAGGAGCGCCGCGAGTTCGCCCTCCTGCTGTGGCGTACCTGGTCGCCATCGTGGCATTTCGGCGAGGGCGTTTTCCACGACGCCATGCATGCCTGGGATAATCCGGACTGGGTGGACGTCACGGTGCACTCATACCGCCACCGCTGGGGCCTGGCAATTCCCGATCCGCACTACGCCATGCAGGAAGACCGGCTGCGGCGCGAATCCGTGATCACCGTGCCGACGCTCACTTTGCATGGCACGGAAGATGGCGCCAACAGCCCGCAAACTTCGGAACACAAGGAACACCTGTTCAGCGGCCCGTACCACCGCGCGCTACTGGCTGGAGTCGGCCACTTCCCGCAACGAGAGAATCCGGGCGCCGTCGCCGACGCCCTGCTGGCCTGGCTGCAGCGCGGTTAGTCCGGATTTGCGCTGGGGAAGAACAGCTGCTGCCCACCGGGACGGAACTGCGCGATCTTTGCTTGCCCTTCCGGCGAGGTAATCCAGTCGATCAACTGGCGCGCCCCCTTGTAGTTCACGCCTGGATGCCTGGCCGGGTTGGTGGCGATAATGCCGTAAGGGTTGAACATGCGCTGGTCGCCCTCCACCATCAGCGCCAGGCCGGTCTTGGCCTGGTACACGCCGTAGGTTGCGCGATCGGTCAGGGTATAGCCTCCCATTTCGGAGGCCATCGTCAGGACTTCCCCCATCCCCAGTCCCGCCGAAACGTACTGTGTGCCGGCGGGCTGCGTGCCCACCTGCTTCCAATACGCCTTTTCCATGATGTCGGTGCCGGAATTGTCTCCACGCGAAATGAATTTGGCCGGGCCGCCAGCCAGCTTGCGGAAGGCGGCCAGGACGTCCTTGCCGCCTTTGATGCCCGACGGATCGCTGGATGGGCCAACCACGATAAAGTCGTTGTACATCACGTCGCGCCGGTCGATGCCCCAACCCTCGGCGACAAATTTGTCTTCCGCCGAGCGGGCGTGCACCAGGGTCACGTCCACGTCGCCGTTCTTTGACAGCTCCAGCGCCTTGCCGGTGCCGACCGAAATCACATGCACCTTGCTGTTGGTCCTGGCTTCGAAGGCCGGCAGCAGGTAGGCCAGCAAACCGGAATTCTCCGTGCTGGTTGTGGTGGACAGGCGGATAATCTGCTGAGCATAGACGCTGCCGGACAACGCAAACGCGGCGGCGAAGGTAAGCCAGAGCCTGCGGTTCATTCACTTCTCCTCAAGTTGGCCGTCACGCAGCTTCAGTCGCCGCACGTCCGGCAGGTTGATCAGGTCACGGTCGTGGCACGCCATGACAACGGTGCTGCCCGACTGGGTCAGCGAAGGAATCAGGGACAGCACCTGTTCGCGCGCCTCGCCATCCAGGCTGGCGGTCGGTTCATCGAGCAGCAGCAAGCGCGGATGAAGCACCTTGGCACGGGCCAGCGCCACGCGCTGCTTCTCCCCGCCGGACAGCGTCGCCGGCTGGCTGCCACGCAAATGCTGCACGCCCGCCCAGTGCATAGCCTCCTCCACCAGCTTCGAAGCCTCCGGCCGCCCCATGCCGCGCGCCTTCAGGCCGTAGCCGATATTGCCCGCCACGCTGGTCGAGAACATCACAGGGTGCTGGTGCACGTAGACGATATCGCGGCGCAGCGCTGCAGGATAAGGCGCAAGCTTCACCGGCTCGCCCGCGAAATGCACGCCCTCGGCATCGGCAGGCGCCAGTCCGGCCAGCACGCGCAGCAGCGTGCTTTTGCCGGCGCCGTTCATGCCGGTCAGGACATAGGCACGGGCGGCATCGAGCTTGAAGTCCCGCAGGTCGAACAGCAGGTTGTCTCCATAATGCTTGGTCAGGCGGGCGATGGAAAGCATGGTAGTCATCCCCGGCCCCGAGCGGCATGGGCATCGCCCTGCAGCACCATCATGGCGCCGTTCATAGCCAGCGCGATGGTGACCAGCACCACGCCCAAGGCGATACCCTGCGCAAATTCGCCCTTGCTGGTTTCCAGCGCGATGGCGGTGGTGATGGTGCGCGTCTCGCCGGCGATATTCCCACCCACCATCATGGCGCAGCCGACTTCCGAAATCACGCGACCAAAGCCGCTGATAATGGCCGCCATCACGCCAAAGCGCACCTCATACAGCAAAGTCGACATCACGCGCCAGGACGAAGCGCCATGCGCGATGGCAGTTTCCGCAAGGCGCGGATCGGCAGCCTGCACCGCTGCCAACGTAAAAGCCAGCAGCACCGGCAGCGCGATGACTACCTGCCCAGCCACGATGCCCGGCTGCGAAAAAAGCCACTGCAGCCCGCCCATCGGCCCATGGCGCGACAGCATCATGTACAGCAGGAGGCCAATCAACACCGTCGGCAAGGATAGTGCCGCCTGAACCAGCCAGATCACCACCCGCCGCCCGCGAAACTGCGTCATCGCAATAGCGTAGCCGCCAGCGATTGCGAATGGCGTCGCGATCAGCAAGCCAAGCACGCTGGTACTGACAGAAATCCAGACAATCCGCCAAAGCACCGGGTCGCCATCAAACAGCAACCCAAACGCCCCCCGCACCGCATCGGCAAGTCCCATCACGGCTCCCTGCCCAGCCCGTGTCCCACCATGGGGCCTGACCCCATGGTGGGACACGGGCTCGGCGGTAGTGTGGCGAGTTCGGGTTCGGGGAGCAGGCGTTGCGGTGATGTCAGCAGCAGGAAGTGGCGGCCGGTGCAGCGGGCCAGCAGGGTCATGCCGAGGCGGGTGGCGACGCTGTGGCCCATCTGCGTGGTGCCGGAGCGCGATAGCAGGAAGGGGATCGACATTTGCGCGCCTTTGATTACCATTTCCGATGTCAGGCGGCCCGTCGTGTAGAACACCTTGTCGCCGCCTTCCACACCGTCCAGCCACATCTTGCCGGCGATGGAGTCGACTGCATTGTGCCGGCCGACGTCTTCGACAAAATACAGGAGTTCGCCGGCCTGCGTGAACAGGGCGCAGCCATGCACCGAGCCGGCCTGCTTGTAGATCGACTGCAGCGTGCGGATCGTTTCAACGATCCGGTACACGCCCGATTGCTTAAGCCGTGCGTCGGGCGGCAGCACGATGTCGTCCACTTCGTCCATCAGGTCGCCGAATACGGAACCCTGGCCGCAGCCGGTCGTTACCACCTTGCGCGAGGTGCGCTCCTCGATGTCGGCCACGCCGCCGCGCGTCCTGACTGCCGCGGCGCCGACCGACCAGTCGACGTGGATCGATGCCACATCTTCCACCGAGCGCACCAGGCGCTGGTTGCGCAGGTAGCCGAGCACCAGCGCTTCCGGCGCGCCGCCGAGGGTCATCAGGGTGACCAGCTCGCGCTTGTCGACGTACACCGTCAGCGGTCGTTCGGCGGGAATGTGGATCAGCGAGCGGCGACCCTTTTCGTCGATCGCTTCCACTTCCTGCATCAGCGGCACGCTGGCCTGTGTCATCTCCGGTAGTCTCATGCGCCTGCCGCCTCCATTGCCTTGCCGCCGCCAAAACTGGACTGGGCGCCAATCGTGCCGCCCAGCGTGACTTTGATTGCACAGTACTTGAATTCGGGGATCTTGCCAAACGGGTCGAGCGCGGGGTTGGTCAGCTTGTTGATCGCCGCCTCGTAATAGCAGAACGGTACGAACACGGCGCCGCGTGGCGAACTGTCATCGGCCCGCGCATACAGCGACACCTGCCCGCGCCGCGATGCAATCGTCACCACGTCACCCGGCTTGCCGCCGAGGGCCGCCAGGTCCAGCGGATGCACCAGCGCTACCGGATCCGGTTCGATCGCATCGAGCACCGCTGTGCGGCGCGTCATGCTGCCGGTATGCCAGTGCTCAAGCTGGCGGCCGGTGATCAGGACCATCGGATATGCCGCGTCCGGCCGTTCGTCGGCGGGGATGATATCGGCCGGCACAAAACGCGCACGGCCCGTCTCGCGCGGGAAGTCTTCGGTAAATACCACCGGCGTGCCGGGATCGCCCTCTTCATGGCAGGGGTAAGTCACGGCATGCTCGCGCTCCAGCCTGTCCCACGTGATGCCGGCGATGCTGGGCATAACCTGCCGCATCTCCGCGAAAACATCGGCTGCGCTACCGTACTGCCAGTCCAGGCCGAGCCGCTGCGCGACCTGCTGGATTATCCACAAATCCTGCCGCGCCTGACCCGGAGGCTCCAGCGCCTGCCGCCCGATCTGCACCAGCCTGTCGGTGTTGGTGAAGCTGCCGGTCTTTTCAGGGAAGGCGCTGGCGGGCAGGATCACGTCGGCGAGATAGGCTGTCTCGGTGAGGAAGATATCCTGCACCACCAGGTGCTCCAGCGACGCCAGCGCAGCCCGCGCATGGTTGGCATCGGGGTCTGACATGGCGGGGTTCTCGCCCATGATGTACATGCCTTTGACCTGCCCTGCTTCGGCGGCGTCCATCACTTCCACCACCGTCAGCCCGGGCTTGTCGTCCAGCGTTCCGGGCGCCAGGCCCCAGGCGCTTTCGAAACGCACCCTGGCGGCGGGTTCGGTCACGCGCTGGTAGTCCGGGTACATCATGGGGATCAGGCCCGCATCGGAGGCGCCCTGCACGTTATTCTGCCCCCGCAGCGGGTGCAGGCCGGTGCCCGGCCGGCCGATCTGGCCTGTCATCAGCGATAGAGCGATCAGGCAGCGCGCATTATCGGTGCCGTGCACGTGCTGGGAAATACCCATGCCCCACAGGATCATTGAGGCGCGTGAGCTGGCGTAAAGCCGCGCTACCTCGCGAATCGTTTCAGCCTCGATGCCGCAGATCGGCGCCATGGCTTCCGGGCTGTAATCGGCCACGTTTGCCGCCAGTTCGTCGTAGCCTATCGTGCGGCTTGCTATGAAATCCTCGTCCACCAACCCTTCCGTCACAATGACGTTCATCATGGCGTTCAGCAGCGCCACGTCGGTGTCGGGCTTGAACTGCAGGAAGCGGTGGGCAATGCGCGACAGATCGGACCGGCGCGGGTCGCACACTACCAGCTTCGTTCCCTGCCGTACGGCGTTCTTGATCCAAGTTGCCGCCACCGGGTGGTTGACGGCCGGATTGGCGCCGATCAGGACCAACACTTCGGCCTTCAAGACGTCCTTCACCGGGTTCGACACGGCACCCGACCCTATCCCTTCCAGCAACGCGGCGACCGACGAAGCGTGACATAGCCGCGTGCAATGGTCGACGTTGTTGCTGCCGAATCCTGTGCGCACCAGCTTCTGGAACAAGTATGCCTCTTCGTTGCTGCCCTTGGCGGAGCCGAAACCGGCCAGCGCGCGCGGCCCATGCTGGTCGCGGATGGCCGTCAGCTTGCCGCCGGCCAGCGCCAGCGCTTCCTCCCAGCTGGCTTCACGAAAGACCTCGTGCACGCGCTCAGGATCCATGGTGAAGCCGCCCGACTTCGGCGGTGCATCGGTGCGGCGCACCAGAGGCCTGGTCAGGCGATGCGGGTGGTGCGCATAGTCAAAGCCATACCGTCCTTTCACGCACAGCCTGCCCTGGTTAGCGGGCCCGTTGCGGCCTTCCACGTAGAGGATCCTGTTGTCCTTGACGTTGTAGGTAAGCTGGCAGCCCACGCCGCAGTATGGGCAGACGGAGTCGACGCGCTTGTCGGGCGCAGCCAGCGCCGCGTCGCGTGCCGGCATCAAGGCACCGGTCGGGCAGGCCTGCACGCATTCGCCGCAAGCGACGCAAGTGGAAGCGCCCATCGGATCGTCCATGTCGAACACGATCTTCTCGTGGTCGCCGCGCCCGGCCAACCCGATCACATCGTTCATCTGTTCGTCGCGGCAGGCTCGCAGGCAGCGCGTACACTGGATGCAGGCATCCAGGTTGACCGCGATGGCTGCGTGTGTGAGGTCCGGCACCGGCTGCCGGCGTGCCGGGAAGCGCGGCTTGCCGACCGCGAGGCTTGCGGCCCAGCGCTCCACTTCATTGTGGCGCGTATGCGCTTTCTCGGGCATGTCGGCAAGCAGCAGTTCCAGCACCATCTTTTGTGCTGCGAGCGCCCGCGGGCTGTCCGTGCTGACCTTCATTCCTTGCGCAGGATGGCGGCAACACGATGGCGCCAGCACACGCTCGCCATCGATCTCCACCATGCATGCGCGGCAATTGCCGGCTGGCGCCATGCCGTCCGTATAGCACAGGTGTGGAATCTCTACGCCTTGCCGGCGGGCCGCCTGCAGCAAGGTCTCGCCTTCCGCGGCCTGTACCGCGCGGCCATTGAGCTCGAACGCGATCATCGCCTGACCTCGTGCGGGAAGTATTTCAGCACGCAGTCGACCGGGTTCGGCGCGGCCTGGCCAAGTCCGCAGATCGAGGCGTCGCGCATCACCTGCGACAGTTCGCCCAGGAGGCCCGCGTCCCACGCAGGCGCCTCGATCAACTCAACCGCCTTGGCGGTGCCGACACGGCAAGGCGTGCACTGGCCGCAGGACTCGTGGCGGAAGAAGCGCATCATATTGGCAGCCGCTGCGCGCGCTGTATCGTGCTGCGACAACACGATGACAGCCGCGGAACCAATGAAGCATCCATACGGCTGCAGGGTGTCGAAATCGAGCGGAATATTGTTCATGCTGGCGGGAAGGATGCCGCCGGATGCGCCGCCCGGCAGGTAAGCATAAAGCTGGTGACCGGCCTGCATGCCGCCGCAGTATTCGTCGATCAGCTCCTGCACCGTGATGCCGGCCGGCGCCAGCTTGACGCCGGGCTGCATCACGCGGCCGGACACGGAGAACGAGCGCAATCCCTTCCGGCCATTGCGGCCATGCCCTGCGAACCAGGCCGCGCCCTTGGCAAGGATCTCCGGAATCCAATACAAGGTTTCGAAATTGTGCTCCAGCGTTGGCCGGCCAAACAGCCCGACCTGGGCCACGAAGGGTGGCCGCAGCCTTGGCATGCCGCGCTTGCCCTCGATGGATTCGATCATTGCCGATTCTTCGCCGCAGATATAGGCGCCTGCACCGCGCCGCAGGTGGATGCGCGGAGTTTCCGCGTCCAGGCGCGCCAACTCTCGCTGCAGCAGCTTGCGGCAGTCATGGTATTCATCGCGCAGGTAAATGTAGATGTCGTCGATACCGACGGCCCAGGCGGCAATCAGCATGCCTTCGATGAATTGCCGGGGATTGCGTTCGAGGTAGAACCGGTCTTTAAAGGTACCCGGCTCGCCTTCGTCGATATTGACTGCCATCAGGCGCGGCCCCGGCTCGTTGCGCACGATGCGCCACTTGCGCCCCGCCGGGAAGCCAGCCCCGCCCAGCCCGCGCAAGCCCGAGTTCTCCAGCTCCGCTATCACAGCATCCACGGAGCGCGCGCCGGACTGGCATTCACCCAACACAGCAAATTCGCCAGCCTCCGCCGCGACAGCGAGGCCTGGCTGCAACATTCGGGCATCCGCGCCATCGGCAACCGCCGAAGCGACGCTCGCGCAACTGGCCTGCCCAACCGCACGTTGGCCAACCAGGACTGCAGGCGCCTGGTCGCAGCGCCCGATGCAAGGTGCAGCCAAGACCCGCACGTCGCGCCCCAGTAGTGCCGGCAAACGCGCCAGCAGGTCGCCAGCGCCAGCCATCTCGCACGACAAGCCATCGCACACACGCACCGTCAACGCCGGCGGCGCTAGCTCGCCCTCGCGGACAATATCGAAATGGTGATAGAAGGAGGCGACTTCAAAGACTTCGACCTGTGCCAGCCGCAGTTCGGAGGCCAGCGCCGCCAGGTGGGCCGTCGACAGGCAACCATGCGCATCCTGGATCAGGTGCAGAAACTCGATCAGCAAATCCCGCCTGCGCGGCAGGTCGCCCAACAATGCCTGCACCTGCTGCAGCGCAGCAGGGTCGACCTGCCGGCCTTTCGGCCGCTGGCGCTTCCTCTCCCTGCTGGCACCTTGCACTGCAATAGGAATCATGCCCTGATTCACCCCGCAAATGGACGTTGCTTACCTCAGGGTATCATGCGTAGCCCTGGGGCGGAACATGTTATTGTCAGTACAAGGATGCCACAGCACGGGAGGTCAACCGTGGAAAATTTTCAATCGCTGGCGTCCATGTTGGACCTATACCAGTTGAGCCTGACAGTCATCCTCGTCCTGCATGCCGTCAGCCTCGTGCCTCAATGGCAGCGCCAATACTTTCACCCGCGCCTGCTACGTGTAGCCATGCTTGGAATGATGCTGGGGATTGGTCAGGGAGCGGTCATCGTCGCCGCCGTGGAATATAGCGCCATTGCGCGTGGAGGCGGCATCGCCCTGCTGGGCGCCGCAATCATGATGCATGCCTGGGTGGCACTGCAAAACCTGCTGGCCAGCTATGCCTTCGTCCACCTGCACCGCGCCAGCGCCGTGATGGCCTATCGCATGCGCTGGGGACAGCGGCCGCTCGGCTACCTGAGCGCCGCGCTGACCCTCATCGCCGGAATGACGCTGGCTTGATCAGTTGCGGCCGGCCGTGCCGTGCTCAGGCCAGACGATATCGTTATCGACCGAATACAGCCGGCAAGGCTCCTTGCTCGCCGCCTGGCAAGCCGCCAGCGCCTTCTCGTTGGTGTTCTCGCCCTCTTCCGCCCAGCCCCAGGAGCCGGTGGCAGAAATCGCGAAGGCGCGCGGCGTCGCCTTTGTCAGGAATTCCCGGTACTGCTGCCGGCCGCGCTGCGGCACGTAAGGCACGGCATTCACGTCATCCAATGCCGCATAACGCGTCGCTTTCTGTGCCGGCGGTTCGGCCAATGCATAGACCTCGCGGGTCGGCATGCCGATGCCGGCCAGGAAGCGCTCGACTTCCGGCAGCCAGATCGTGGCGCCATCGCGGTTGCCCAGCAAACCGTGCGCGTCCTTCTTGAACGCGCCATAGGCCACCAGGTCCGCCTTTCCGCCGGCCGCCGTAAAGGCACCATGCATGCGCGCCACCAGTTCCGGGCCGAAGTAGCTATCGTTGGCGCCGTACATCCACATGCTTGGCAGCTTGTTGCGGCGGCCGTATTCACCGAAGGCCTTGACCAGCGCGCCCTGCCAGTTGCACAGGTCGCCATGCACCTTCAGGCCGCCGGCAAAATTCATGATGCCGCGCACGCCTGGCAACTCCTGGGTTGCTGCAGCCATGCTCGCCAGGCCGCCGAACGACTGGCCGGCCAGCACGATGTGTTCATTGTCGACCCATGGCTGGCTGCGGGCGAAACGCACCACGTCGGCGATATCGCCTGCCTGCTCGTACCCATTGGCCGTCATATTGCAGCCGTATTCCACGAACTTGCCGGTCGAATTGGCGAAACCGGTACGCATCGGCACCATCACCGCATAACCCCGGCGCACGAAGGCCGTGGCCAGGTAAATGAAGCGGTCGCGTGACTGGAGCTTGGGGTTGCCGGGGGCTTTGCCGTGGTTGACGATCAGCAGCGGGAACGGACCCGGGCCGGGCGGACGGAAAACAGTGGTCTCCAGCTGCACGCTTTGCGCGCGGCCAGCCGGAACCATGATGATCTGCTCGTTCAGGCGCGGATCGAGCGCGGCTTCCCCGGCCTGCGCGAATGGCAGGCTTGCACAGGCCAGCAGTATGGCGGCGACACGTGCGAGGAAGGAATTAATGATGCTCTCCGGAACAATGCGTATGGGCAATGTCCCAGATTCTTATGCGCACGGTTCAGGAAAGCAATCCCAAAACGTTAAACGTAGCAATTAACTCAGCTTCTGGAGCATGGAACGCACGGATTCCAGCACTTCATCGGCCATTTTGGGGTCGGTTTTGTAGACATTTCGCGACACTGAGATGCCGCCAACCAGTGCTGCCATGATGGCAACCGCCTTCTGCCGCTGGCCTTCGCCGGCCGGCAACTGGCTGCTGATGTAGTCGACCATCTGGCGGAAGCCGCTGGTATAGCCTGCACCCACCGAGGCATCCTGCCGCGCCATCTCGCTGGCTGCGGCGGCCAAAGGGCAGCCGTCCGCCAGGTTGTCGCGCTGTTCCGGCGCCAGGTAGTAATCGATCAACTGCGACAAATTGATGGGGTGCTCAGTTACCCTGCCATAGGCTGAACGCGTACTGAAATTCATCGCTTCCGCGGCCAGCGCATCCTTGGACGGGAAATGGGCGTACAGCGCGCCATGGGTCAGGCCGGCGGCCTTGCTGATTTCGGCCACACCCACCCCGTCCATCCCCTTTTCCCGGAACAGCCGGGCAGCCGTTTCCACCAGCACTTGCCGGTTTTCCGCCGCTTTTTCCTTGGTGATCTTCATGGCAAGCCTCCCGCATCAATCATTGCGATCATCATCATACCACGTGTTGCACGGCCTGCTTATTTTTTGGGCAGAGTTCATAATTTCCACACGGAATCATGTAAACTGGCGCCATGACGATCTCCGCACTCCAGGCCGGCCTGTCCGGCCTCCAAGCAAACCAGCGCGCACTGGACGTGGAGGGGCATAACGTTGCCAATCTGGCGACGCAGAACTTCCAGCCGCAGCAGGCCACGTTCCAGGAAACGCCGGGCGGGACCAGCGTCACCATTTCCACCGCGGCACGCGACCTGTCGGCTGCTGCCAATGCTGGCGGCGCCCCGTCGGGCACCGACCCGGCCAGCTCCATTACCAATTCCCTGGTCTACAAGGCCAATTTCGACCTGTCGGCCAAAGTCATCCAGGCTGCCGACGAGCGAATCGGCACACTGCTGGATATCAAAGCTTAACGTCCGCGCCTTACCGCGCTATGCTGTCGTATGTGCAGCGTGGCGAAGGCTAGCATGGACGACATCGAACTCCCCCTTCAGGACCGCAAACAAGCTGCAGAGCTGCTGGCCGAAAAGCTGGCCCACCTGCGCGGCAGCCATCCCCTTATCCTTGCCATTCCACGCGGCGCTGTGCCGATGGGGCGCATCATTGCCGACCGCCTCGAGGGCGAGCTGGATGTGGTCCTGGTGCGAAAGATTCCCTCTGCCATTGATCCGGAACTGGCCGTGGGCGCAGTCGACGAGCATGGCAACCGCGAACTGGCGCCCTACTTCAACCGCACCCGCACCAGCATGGAATGGGTAGAGCTGCAAACCCAGGAACAGCTTGAATTGATGCGGCGCCGGCGCGCATCCTACGGCAGCAGGCGGCCGCCGGCCAACCCCGAAGGCCGCATCGTGGTGATTGTCGATGACGGCCTGGCTACCGGCTCCACCATGGCGGCAGCCCTGCGCTCGACCCGCGCGCGCAAGCCGAAACAACTGATTGCCGCCGTCCCCGTGGCGGCACCGGATTCGCTGGAAGTGATCGCGCCTTTGGCCGATGGCATCGTCTACCTCGCGGCACCAATGAACTTCATGTCCGTCAGCCGGCACTACCGCAGCTTCCCGCAAGTATCGGAAGAAGAGGTCCTCGCACTGCTGACCAGCGAGTAGTGCGACTTTGAATTGCCGTGTATGACACACTGGCGTTGAGGAGGCCGCCACTGGATGACTGAACACGATCCCCGCCAACATGACCGCCGCGAAAATGACCGTGGACAACGGCGCCGGGCCGGCGACGCGCCCCGTTACCTCGATCCCGGCGAAACCATCTTCACCTTATGGGGCCGCGTCATCGTGGCGCGCTACAAACGCTGGGCTGCCGCCGCCACGCGGCACATCATCCAACGGCCTTTGCACATTGGCGTCTCGGCCCGCATCTACCATCCGGAACCCGGTGCTACGGGCCTGCGCAGCAAGAACCTGCAATACCTTGAGGAATCCGTAGCGCAGTGGGTCATGTCGCGCGACGTGCTGGTGTTCATGATCCCGACCGTAAATACGTCGGGCCTGCTGCATCCCTCCAATATCCGCCTGCGCGACTATGCCAAACATCTCGACGGTCTTGTATTGCAGGGTGGCGCCGACGTTTCGCCCCACAGCTATGCCGAAACGCCCACCAAGCCGGAATGGAATGGCGACCGCGCGCGCGACATGTACGAACTGGAGCTGCTGCATGAATTTGTCGAAGCGGGCAAGCCGGTCATGGGCATCTGCCGCGGCTGCCAATTGCTCAACGTGGCCTTCGGCGGAACCCTATACCAGGATATCGCGACCGACGTGCCGGATGCGCATGCCCACGTCTCGGACGACTACGACCGGCACCGGCACGAGATCACCTTCCCGCCCGGATCGTCCCTGCCGTCAATGGTGCGGGGGCCGCAACGCGCCTTGGTGAACT
>Ga0209050_1001805_pt1 | contig 20932 bp, 18 predicted proteins | sample Araplavi_mTSA_r2_FD_184276 | JGI IMG/M metagenome (GOLD analysis project Ga0209050, IMG submission 184276) | Arabidopsis root microbial communities from North Carolina, USA - plate scrape MF_Cvi_mTSA_r2 (SPAdes) (version 2) | ecosystem: Host-associated > Plants > Roots > Endosphere | place: USA... | reverse complement strand
GCCGGCCTATTGAGCGACATCCCCGCCGCGCACCGCCTGCGGGAGATCGGCATTCCGGTGGTCGAGACCTGGGACCTGACCGAACGCCCGCTCGACATGCTGGTCGGCTTTTCACATCGGCAGGTGGGCAGCGCCGTCGCCGAATTCTTCCTGTCCAAGGGATGGCGCAACGTGGGACTGGCCACCGGCGACGACCAGCGCGCCGCCGTGCGCCGCGCGGGCTTCCTGGAAACCTTGGGCCACGACGTGCCCACGGCGGTCGTTCCGGCGCCCAGCAACGTGGCGTCAGGCCGGCGCGCTGCGGCCGAACTGTTCGACAAGTCGCCCGGCCTGCAGGCGATCTTCTGTAGCGCCGACGCGCTGGCCGAAGGCGTGCTGACCGAGGCGCGCGTGCGTGGCCTGCGCGTGCCGCAGGATCTGGCGGTCTGTGGCTTCGGCGGGGCCGACTTCGCCGCGCACCTGGCGCCGTCGCTGACCACCGTGCAGATCGACGGCGCGGACATCGGCGCCCAGGCCGCGCGCGTGCTGATGGCGCGATGCCGGGGCGAGACCCCGCCAGAACCTGTCATTGACGTGGGATTCCGGATCGTCGAGCGCGAATCGACGGGCGCCTGTGGGGCAACATAGCCAGACATCTAGCTGAACGCTGGCCGCCACGGGCGGTTGTCAGACCGCGCCGCCGGTAGGAAAATCCCGCCGAGCCGCGCGCGTCCGACAGCGCGCCCCCGAAGCGCCCTGCCGCCTCAGAAGGAACCGCCCGTGAAGGATGATGTTGGCCAATACCAGACTCACCCCGTCACCCTCCTCCAACCCAACCCGTCATCGGACTGGCTCTATCACTGCGCCATGAGCCTGCTCAAGCTGCCCGCGGACGATGCGATCTCGGAGCAGCTTGCCTACATGGGCGAAACCTCGGACATCGACCGCGCCTGGATGATCGAGTACCGCCCCGACATGCTGCGGCTGCGCAATACCCACGAATGGTGCCGCGGCCAGACCGAACCCTTTGTCGCCGAACTGCAGGACGTGCCGACCACGCTGATCGCCTGGCTGCACCGGTTCATGGTCAAAGGGCAGGCGGTCGCCATCCACGACGTCAACGACCTGCCCCGCACCGCGCGCGCCATCCAGGCCGAATTCCAGCGCCAGGGCAACAAGAGCGTGCTCAGCGTGCCGGTGTGCCTTGACGGCAAGCTGCAAGGCATCATCGGTTTCGACACCACCGTCCGGCATCGGCACTGGACCGCCGGCGAGGTCGGCGCGCTGTACCAATGCGCCAACCTGATCGCCCAGGCCAAGTACGGCAGCGGCCGCACGCGCGCGCCGCTGGGCAATCCCGCCGCATCGGTCGTCTACCTGAGCATGCGCGGCGTCGTCCGGGGCGTTCAGCCGGAAGCCATCGTCGGGGTGCGCTCCGCCGGCAACTACAGCGAGATCTGGCTGGACGACGGCTCGATGGTGCTGGACTCGCGCGCGCTAGGGGTCTGGTCGACCCTCCTGCCCGAGAAGACGTTCTTTCGCGTGCACCGAACGGCGATTGCAAATGCGTTGCATGTCATGGACGTGGACCGCAGAAGCGTTGACCGATGGCAGATCCGGATGCGGGCCGTGGATGACACGTGGCCGGTGTCGCGCTCGTACCGCAAGCCGCTGCGCGAACGCATGGGGATCTGAGCCGGGGCTGCCCGGGCCAAGCCGGCCAATATGCCATTCATCACGCCGGGATGTTGTTTCGTCCTGACGCTGGTGGCTACGCACCGGGATTTTGGGATCATCGCGGCATGCGCAGGGACACCCGTTCCTCGCTCCTTCAGTGAGAACCGCATGCTGACCTCCCGCCTTCTCCCGCGCATCCCCGTACTTGCCTTGAGCGCCGCCTGCGCGCTGGGCGCAGGCCACGCCCAGGCCGCCGACCTGGCCTTGCAGGATGCCGTGTCCATGGCCGGCATGCAGATGTATCTGAACGGCGGCGCGCCGGGCCTGATCATCGCGGCGGTCCGCGGCAATGACGTGGTGGTCCAGGGCTATGGCGAAACCGCGCCGGGCAGCGGCGTCGAACCCGACGGCAAATCGATCTTCCGGATCGCGTCAGTGTCCAAGGTGTTTGCGGGCGACGTGCTGGCGTCGCTGGCCGCCAAGGGCAAGCTCAAGCTGACCGATCCCCTGTCGAAGTACGCGCCCGACAATGCCAAGGTCGATGCCAACGGCCGCCCGATCACGCTGCTCGACCTGGCGACGCATTCCGCCGGCCTGCCGCGCGAACTGCCCGACCCGGACGCCAAGCCCTCCGACAATCCGTTCGCTGTCTTCGACCGGGCCTATTACTGGAAGTGGATGGGCAGCCACAAGCCCGCCTACGTGCCCGGCACCACCACGCTGTATTCCAACCTGGGCTATGGCCTGCTGGGCGACGCGCTGGCCAAGGCCGGCGGCGCGGACTATTCCAACGTGCTTGCCAACGAGGTCTTCAAGCCCGCCGGCATGACCGACGCCACCAACGTGCTGAACGACGCACAGAAAAAGCGCCTGATGACGGGCCTCGATCCCTTCGACAAGCCCGACCCCAATGCGGTGGCGCCCGACATCATGTATGCCAGCGCCGGCGTCTACGCCACGGCCGACGACATGGTGCGCTGGATGCGCTGGCATCTTGATGGCGCTAAGCAGGCCCGCGAGAACGCCCTGCTGGCGCACACGATGTGGCTGCCCTATGACGGGCTCAAATCCGTGGTGGGCACGGAGGTCACGGACGCCGACGGCATGGGACTGGGCTGGGTGGTGACGCTGCCGCGCAACGGCTCGCCGTTCCTGCTGGGCAAGAGCGGCGGCATTGGCGGCTTCATGTCGTATGTGGTGCTGTCGCCCAACCGCGACCTGGGCGTGTTCGTCGTCGCCAGCCGCGTGAATTTCGGGATGTTCAACAACATCCATGCGCAGGTGCGCGAACTGGCGGCTGAGCTGGCGCGGTGATGCGTCTGCATCGTGCGTTGCGCCAGACCCCGGCGGCGGCGCTGCTTGCCGTGGCCGCGCACGGCGCGTCGGCGCAAGAGGCAAGAGACATTTTCAAGACCGAGATCTTTCTCACGCCCTACAGCGACCTGGCCGACAGCGACGAATCGTATCCGCGCCTGAACGGCAGGTTCCTGCTGATGACCGGCTACACCGGCTTTTTTGGCGTGCACGACGACAACGGCCAGCTTCCGCGCTCGCACTGGAGCAGTGTGCAGCCCACCGCCGAGGCCGCTCTGGTGTTGCAACTGACGCGCGAGTTTTCGATCCGCACCAAGGCCACGTTCAACTCGTCCACCAACGACACCAAGGACAACGCGTTTTCCGACCTGGGCGTGAACCTGGACAACCTGTTCGCCGCCTACACCGCCGACAACTACGCGCTGTACGGCGGGAAGATGGATCTGGGCTTTGGCGACGCCTGGCACGCCGTCGACGGCCTGTACTCGGGCTTCAACGAGAACTCGGAATTCCGCGGCTCGATCGGCGTGGGCGGACGCTACACGCTGGATACGTCGGGCCGCGGCACGCATTCCGTGGCCGCCCTGCTGTTCAAGCGCGACAACACCGCCATGAACCGCAGGTTCAGCCTGGACGGCGGCCTGCTCGGCCCCGACGAGCCGCCGCTGTTCAGCGACCAGCTCAAGTCTTTCATCCTTTCGTACGACTTCCGCGATCTACCCGGACTGCCGGGCATATCGGGCGGGGTGGACGCGGGCCGGCTGCACCTGGATCCAAACCAGGGCGAAAGTGCCAACACGGTATCGGCCCGGCTGAGCTACGACACGCCGCTGGATGACGGATGGCACCTGAACTGGTTCAACGAGGCTACCTATTCCAGCGCCTTTCGCGGCGCGCCGGTTTCCAACGGCAATGGCGTAACCTCGGTGTCGTTGTCTCGAGACCGCTGGCAGGTCACCGCGACGGCCGCCGTGCGCAAGCTGACCGGCGGCGGCCAGACGCTGGCCCGGTATGGCCTGCTGGACAGTACGGATTGGGGAGTATCGGGCGCAGTCACCTACGTCACGCCCGTGGGGTTGATCGTGCAGGCCGGGATCACGCATCAGCGCGACCAGGCCCTGCGCCTCAACCAGGGCGTCTTTCGCATCGCTTACCAAGCAGGATTCTGAGGCCAACATGCACAGCACAACCACGCGCATCACCGCAACGATCGTTCTTGCCCTGGGCGGCGTCACGTCAGCCTGGTCGCAACCCGTGCCGATTACCCCCGCCGACTACCCGCCGGCGGACGCCGTCACGATTCCTGCCGGCAGCCGCGAACGCGCCGTGCAGGACCTGCCCGGCATCATCAAGGACATCATGCAACGCAGCCAGGTGCCGGGCCTGGCCGTCGCGGTCGTCATCGACGGCAAGACCGTGCTGACGCAAGGCTTCGGCACACGCGAGGTCGGCAAGGACGCGCCGGTGGATGCCAATACCGTGTTTCAAATCGCGTCCATCTCCAAGTCGCTGTCGGCGACCGTGACCGCCATCGAGATCACGCAGCGCAAGGCCACGTGGGACGACCGCGTGTCGCGTCATCTTCCGGGCTTCGCGCTCAGCAACGCCTATGTGTCCGAGCACGCCACCATCGGCGATTTCTTTGCGCACCGCACCGGGCTGCCGCCCACGGCGGGCGACGATCTGGAAGACCTGGGCTTTTCCCGCAACGAGGTCATCGCCCGCCTGCGCCTGTTGCCGCTCACCCCCTTCCGCACGTCGTATCACTACGCCAACTTCAGCACCACGATCGGCGCCGAGGCCGTGGCCCGCGCGGCGGGACGCCCGTGGGAGCAACTGGCCGACGAACAGCTTTTCAAGCCGCTGGGCATGGCATCGACCAGTTACCGCTACGCCGACTTCGAGTCGCACGGCAACCGCGCCTTGCTGCACGCCTACCAGAATGGCCGCTTCGTGCAGGTAGGCAAGCGCAACGCCGATGCGCAGGCGCCCGCGGGCGGCGTGTCTTCCACGGTGGTGGATCTGGCCCAGTGGCTGAAACTGCTGCTGGCGGATGGCCAACACCAGGGCAAGCCGCTGGCCGCCGCCGGCGCGCTGCTGCCCGCGCTGTCGCCGCAGGCCTTCAGCGCCCCCGCGCCGAATCTGAATGCGCGTTCCGGCTTCTATGGCTATGGGTTCAACGTCAACACGGAAACCGGCGGCCGCCCTGCGATGGGGCATTCCGGCGCCTTCCTGGTGGGCACCGGCACCACCTTCCGCATCGTGCCCTCCGCCGGCATCGGCATCGTCGTGTTGACCAATGGCGCCCCGGTCGGCGCGGCAGAAGCCGTGGCGGCCACGTTCACCGACATCGCGCTGTACGGCAAATCCACGCGCGACTGGTATGCGGCGTACAACGGCGCCATGAAGAAGCTGTTCGAACCGCAGGCGGACCTGACCGGCAAGCCCGATCCCGCCACGCCCGCGGCGCCCAAAGCGTTGTCGCAGTACACCGGCACGTTCGACAACCCGTACTACGGCCCCGCGCGGTTCGAAGAAGCGTACGGCGCGCTGACCCTGGTGCTGGGACCGAAGGACATGCGCTTTCCCGTGCGCCACTGGGACGGCGACACGTTCGCCTTTGCGCCGGCCGGCGAAGCCGAGATGCTGGCCTCGCGGGCGTCCATCGTCTTCAAGATGGCAAACGGGCAGGCACAAGGCTTTGACATCAAGTACTACGACGACAGCGGGCTGGGGCACTGGAACCGCAAATAGCGGCCGCCAGCAGATTCCCATCAGTCCCCGGTTCGGGCTACAGTGCTCGTTCCTCGGAATCCCGGAAGAATTGAGCATGGCTGACGACAGTACGCTTCTGAACGACAGCGCGGTCTACAGGACGTTGCTGGAATCGACCAAGGCGATTCCCTGGAAGATCGACTGGGCCACGATGAAATTCGCGTACATCGGCCCCCAGATCGAAGCGCTGCTGGGCTGGCGCACCGATAGCTGGGTCACCGTCGAGGACTGGGCCATGCGCATGCATCCCGAGGATCGCGAGTACGTGGTGAATTTCTGCGTCTCGCAATCCCAGGCCGGCGTCGACCACGAGGCCGACTACCGCGCGCTGACCAAGGACAACGGCTACGTGTGGATCCGCGACGTGGTGCACGTGGTGCGCACGGAAAGCGGCGAGCCCGAGGCCCTGATCGGCTTCATGTTCGACATTACCGAGCGCAAGAAGACCGAAGAGAAACTGCTCAGCCTGCAGAAAGAACTTGAGGTGCTGTCTTTCAAGGACGGCCTGACCAACATCGCCAACCGGCGGCGATTCGACAGCAGTTTCGAACTGGAATGGGAGCGCGCCCGCAGCGAAAACCAGCCCTTGTCGGTCTTGCTCTTTGACGTCGACTTCTTCAAGCAATACAACGACCTGTATGGCCACACCCAGGGCGACAAATGCCTGATCGAAATCGCCGAGACGCTGAGCCTGGCGCTGGATGGTCCGCGCGATCTGGTTGCGCGCTACGGCGGCGAAGAATTTGTTGTGCTGCTGCCCGAAGCCGATGCCGAGGTGGCCCGGAAAGTGGCTGAACGCTGCCAGCGCCAATTGCAGAAGAAAGCCATCGTGCACGCGCTGTCGCCGCATGGCAGGCGCGTCACGGTGAGCGTCGGTGCGGGCACGGTGATTCCCGATCGGCCCGTCACGGGCGCGGATTTCATCAAGGCCGTGGACCAGCAGTTGTATCTGGCCAAGGCCAACGGGCGCAACCGCATCGAACACGTGCAGGTGGCCCCATAGCGCACGCGGAGAAGGCGGCCCGCTGAGCCGCCAGCCTAGAAAATCCCGCATATCGGAACTGCCGGCGGCGCAACCGCGCCGATCCGGCTTTTTCACCCGTAATTCCCCGTATTGCACCGCAACATGATGTGCTGTAGTGCCCGGGTGGAGGGCGCATTCCGCGCCCCCGTCGCGTGCCCATCATGTCCAAACTCAGAAATCTCTCTCTCCGGAGCAGCCTGACCGCACTGGTGCTGTTCTTCATCGTGATGCTGGTGGCCGTTGGCGCCATCGCCATGCAGCAGCTCTGGAGCATCAGCCAGAAGCAGCGCGCCATGTACACGGAAACCGTCATGCCGCTGCGCGTCGTCGTCGACGCCGCCCGCCAAGGCGCCACGCACTTCCGGCGCATGTACGTCTACATCTGGAACACCGATCCGCAAGGCCGCCAGAACGAACTTCGCCTGAACGAAGAATCCGAAAAATCCGTGTTGCAAGCGCGTGACCGTCTGCAGCAGGAGCAGGACCCTGCCCTGCGCGACCTCGGCGGCAAGCTGGCCGACACCTGGACCCGTTACAAGGCGGCCGTCAACGACGTGAAGGGCCTTGCCGACCGCAACGATCCGACCGCGATGACCGTCCTGCACAAGGACTCGGCCGCGCTGCATGTCGCCGCGCGCAACATCCTGATGGAAGCCGCCAAGCGCCAGGAAGAACTGGCCCGCCTCGACACCGAAGACGCCGCCGCCGCAGTCGAACGCACGTTCTGGACGCTGACCGCGCTGATCGTGCTGTGCGCGTTGATCGGCAGCATCCTGGGTCTGGGCCTGGTGCGCTCCGTCATGCGCCGTCTGGGCGGCGAGCCGGCCTACGCCGCGCAGATCGCCCAGGAAGTCGCCAAGGGCAACCTGGCCGTGCGCGTGCAACGCCGCGAAGGCGACCAGACCAGCGTGCTGGCCAACATGGACGCCATGCGCGCCAACCTGGCGCAACTGGTGAGCCAGGTGCGCCAGTCCAGCGAGTCCATCGCCACGGGCGCCACGCAGATCTCGTCCGGCAATGCCGACCTCAGCCAGCGCACCGAAGAACAGGCCGCCAACGTCGAAGAGACCGCGGCCTCGATGGAAGAGATGAATGCCGCGGTGAAGCAGAACCTGGAATCCGTGCAAATGGCCGGCAGCCTGGCCGGCTCGGCCAGCGCAGCCGCCGCACGCGGCGGCGAAGTGGTCGGGAACGTGGTCAGCACCATGGACGCCATCTCCGCCAGCTCGCGCAAGATCGTCGACATCATCGCCGTCATCGACTCCATTGCATTCCAGACCAACATCCTCGCGCTGAACGCCGCCGTTGAAGCGGCCCGCGCGGGCGAACAAGGCCGCGGCTTTGCGGTCGTGGCGAGCGAAGTGCGCGCCCTGGCCCAACGCAGCGCCAGCGCCGCCAAGGAAATCAAGCAGCTGATCAGCGACAGCGTCGGCAACGTTGAAGCCGGCTCGAACCTGGTCGGCGAAGCCGGCAGCACCATGAACGACATCGTGACGCAGGTGCGCCGCGTTGCCGACCTGATCGCCGAGATCGGCGCCGCCGCGCACGAGCAGGGACAAGGCATCTCGCAAGTGGGCGATGCCATCAACCAGCTCGACCAGACGACGCAGCAGAACGCCGCCCTGGTGGAAGAATCGGCCGCCGCTGCGCATAGCTTGAATTCGCAGGCGGCGACGCTGGTGAAGTTGGTCAGTGTGTTCCGTCTTGCCGAGGATGATGCGCCGCGTTTTGTAGCGCAGCCGCAGGTTGCTCAGGTGCGGGAGGTGCAGCCTGTAGTTAGCCAGCCTGCAAAGCCGCAGCGCGTCTTGGCCAAGCCGGCATCTTCACGTGCGGCCGCTGGCAAGCCGGCGGACACTCGCCGCGCCGACGCCAAGCCCGCGCCGCAAGTGAAAGCGCCGCTGCGCGTGCCGGGCGACAGCAAGCCCGCGCAGTCGAATGATGATTGGGAGAGTTTCTGATCGGTAGGCGGTGACACCGCGCGCAGGATCGGCGCAAGCCGCCTGCGCGTTCACCAGGCACCAGCGTGGATTCGCAATGCCAGAGCGCGTATCCCCACGTTGCAAATCGAAGCCATCCCGCCCCGCCCCCTCACCTATGCTGACCTCTCCGGCCCACGCGGCCGCCTTTCCCAGGAGCAGCGTATGTTGGACCACATCGAGATTCACGTCAGCGACTTCGCGCGCAGCCGGGCTTTCTACCTGAGCGCGCTTGCAGCGGTGGGGTATGTGCCGCGCAAGGCGCTCCCGACGGGCATGGGATTTGGCGTTGGCGAGGCCGACGACGCGGGCGACCCGGGCGGCGAGTTCTGGATTCATGAGGGCACGCCCAGCACGCCGCGCGTGCATGTGGCGTTCCGCGCGCGCAGCCGTGACGAGGTCGACGCCTTTCATCGCGCGGCGCTGGCGGCCGGCGGGCGCGACAACGGCCCGCCGGGGTTACGCCCGAAATACCATCCGAACTACTACGGCGCCTTCATCCTGGATCCCGACGGCTACAACGTCGAGGCGGTGTATCACCGCCCTGCCTGACGCGTCTGCGACGTCATACGCGCGCCGCCACGGGGTTCAGGGCTGGCCGGGCGGGCGCACGCCCAGCGCGCGCAGCCACGGGTTGTCCGGCAGGCCCTGAATGGGCGCCATGCCGGGCATCGGAAAACCGACCGGATTAAGGGCGGCGTCCTGCAGCACCTTGGCCCACTCGCGCGGGTCGATCGGTTCGCCCATGCGCGCGCGCACATCCAGCAGGTCCATCGCCGCGCGCCGGTGCCCTGCCTCGGCGGCATCGCGAAACAGGCGTTCGGCCACGGCATAGTTCTTGGGCACGCCCCGGCCCATGCCGGTCAGCTCGCCCAGATAGGTCTGCGCGGGCGCGAAGCCTTGATCCGCGGCGCGTTGATACCAGCGGGCGGCGACGGAGTAGTTCTGTTGCACGTGCTCGCCGTTCTCGGCGATTAGCCCCAAGGTGGTCATGGCGACCACGTCGCCCGCCTTGGCGCGCGCCTGCAACGACGCCAGCCGGGGCTCGTCCACATACTGCGCGCCGCGTTCGATTTCGTATTCCCAGGCGCTCATGCGGGCCTTGATCAGATCGCGGCCCAGCGTGGGGGACGGGCCTCGGCCCTGCGCCGTCTGACCGCCGGATGCCCCCGGCGTCGCGGGCGTCTGTCCGTCCGCCAGCGTGGTGAACGTGACGGTGCCGACCAGGCTGCTGGCGTAGTGCGGAATCTGCCGGTAGGCGGTGGCCACCTGCACGTCGGCGGTCAATTGCTTGAAGAAGGTCTCCACCGGCGCGGAACCGGGCAGCGTGCGCAGTCCTTGCGCGAAGTAGTACGCGTAGGGGCTGTGGCGGGGGCCGTCGTTGCCAAAGCCGTCTTCGGCCGTGGCGCCGGGCTGTGTGGAGAAGGCGATAAGTTCACCGCCTGCGGGAACGGCATGCACCAGTCCCGCGGCGGGGGTGCCCCGCGTCAGGTTGGTGCGGCAGGCGTCCAGCACCATCAGGCGCGCGCGGACATTGGCACGCCGCAGCGCTTGCGACACGCGCTTGAGGCTCAACGAGCTTTGCTGGGCCGTGCGGATGCGCACTTCACCCAGCGGCAAAGGCAGGTCCACACCGAACAGATAGTTCACGTCGTCCACCGCAACAGCATGTCCGGCGAAGTACATCAGCGCCAGGTCCCCGCCGGCGGCGCGAAGGGCGAAATCGTCGACGGCGGCTTCCATCTGCGCCGTGGTCAGGTCCGTGAGCAGGGTCACATCGACCTGGCGCTGGCGCAGCGAGTCGGCGATGAGACGGGCGTCGTTGACCGGGTTGACCAGCGCGTTCGCGGGAACGGCGTAGCGCGCGTTGCCGATCACCAGCGCGTAGCGGCGCTTGGCGGGCGTGGCTTGGGGGTCGGCTTGGGGGTCGGCTTGCGCCTTGGCATCCGATGCGGCCTTGGAATCCGTCGCATCTGCGGAAGGCCTGTCGTCCGGCGCAGGCGCAGGCGTGGTCGGCTGGGGTGCCGGCGCGCCCGAGCGGGCCGGCTCCTCGTCCATCATGTTCCGGTTGTTCAGCCCCCGCGCATTCGCACCCGCCGCGAGCGCGGCGCTGGCGTGCCCGCCGCAGAGCCCCGCGCCGACCAGCGCGGCCAGCAGGCGCCGCCGCATCAGGGGTTGCGGCCGCGCGTCCGGCATGCTGGAAAGGGCAGGTTCTTTGGTGGGCTTCATAGAAACATTCGCGGTCTGACTTTTGTTCGGGAGGGACTGGACGTTATCTCGGGCTTGCGCCGGGCCTCACCGTTTGGGGCACGCGCCCGCTGGCGCCGCCGTGATTGACAGCGCGCCCAGCGCCGTCGCGGCATCGCGCAGCGACGACTCACGCGCAGCGGCCAGGACGTATCGCCCGTCCGCATCAGGCCCGTCGACGATGGACACCGCGTACTGGGACAAGGTATTGCGCAACTGCCGCGCCGTCAGGGCATCGGGAAGATCGACCACCAACCGCGGACAAGATGCACCGCCGCGCGTCAGGACGTCGTCAGACAGGACAACCGCGGGACCTTGCACCGGCGCCTGCTGGATCACCACGACGGACAGCATGATCGCGAGCGCCCAGCCCAGCGGCATCAACGGGCTGGCGGGCGTAGGCCACAGCCATTGCCACAAGCGCCGCACGCGCGACACCGGCGCGTGCGAAGACACCGGCGCGCGCGCAGACGCAGGCTCAGACGCTGACGCACGCGCAGACGCAGGCTCAGACGCTGACGCACGCGCAGATTTGGCAGACGCAGGCTCAGACGCGGACGCAGATTCGGCAGACGCCGGCGCAGGCGCCGCCTCCACGCCCTGCGCCAGCGCACGCAAGAAAGCCGCATCGCGCTCGCCCTGCCCGATCTCGTTATGCGCAAGCTGGCGTGCCTCGGCAAGATTGCGCCACGCCTCCAGTTCCTCCCGCAATGCGGGATCGCGCGCGAGATCGGCTTCGAAGGCCCGGCGGGCATCGGCGTCCAGCTCGCCGGACAAATACGACAGCACTCGGTCTTCAGCCATCATCAGTCCATCCCCTTGCGGGTGCATTCCGTCACCAGCTTGCGCGCGGCGTGCAGGCGGCTCTTAACGGTGGGCACGTGCAGGTCCTGCTGCCGGGCGATCTGTTCCATCGGCATGTCGTCCAGGTACAGGAACATGGTGGTTTTCAGCGTGTCGCTGAGTTTGTTCAGGCAGTCGCGCATTCGCTTGACGACCGACAGGTGCTCGTACGCCTGCGCGGGGTCGGCAAAGAGCGAGTCATCCGCCACATCCCGGGCGTCGTCAAACGCCGTGTCGTCCCGATCCCCGCCGTCGTCGGGACCCGCCCACTGCACCTCGTGCCGCGTGCGGCGGTGATACTGGATCAGCTCGTGCAGCGATCCGCGGTACAGGTAGCCGCCCAGCTTGCTGACGGCCAGTTCATGCGCCGTCCATCCGCCCTCGGGCTGGCCGTGCAGCAGGACCTCGTCCTTGAAACTGCGCGTCTGCAGGAACTTCATGAGCGCGTTGTTGAACGCGTCCACCACGCCTTCGGGCGGCGTGTTGAAGAACTTTCTGCGCAGTTTCAGCGTGATGTGCTGCTCGGCCTTGTTCCGGAACGCCAGCGCGTAGCGCGGGTCGGCGTGCATGATGCGCAACAGCGCGTCGACGTTGTCGATGACGTAGCGCTTGGATTCGAGCGTGTTCATGATTCAGGTTCTTGGGGCTGCGGCACCTTAGCTGCGCAGGGGCGGAAAATCAAGCGCGGCGGCGCAACGCGGCGACCCCGCGGACAGTAAAGGCCAGCGCGATGGCGACAGACAGATAGAAGCCGAACCCGAACGACAGGCCGCTCCACAGGTTGGACGCCATGTCGCCCGCCAGGCTGCGGCCGGCGCGCGAACTGCCCATGAAACCCGACAATTGGCGCGTCGCATTCATGAACTCCTGCACCTGCGAGACCACGCCTGCCAACGCGATGATCCACAACGCCAGCGGCGCAAAGTAGCCCAGGCGCGCCGCGCGATGGTCCAGCAGCGAAGGCAGCAAAGGCCCCACGACGGCCAGCAGCCACAACACGGCATAGAATCCCGCGCCGGCCCCCTGCCCGGCCATCGCGCCCTGCACGCTGCCGCCATTCTGCAAGCGCAGGAGGTCGTAGAAGCTCAGACTGACGCCCGATCCCATCATGCGCACGGAGACCACCGCGAAAAGCGTGGTGCCCAGAAGAAACAGCAACGCGCCCGCCGCGTCGCCCCGGTTGACGCGCTGAACCGCAATGGCTGCCCACCGGGTTGCGTGGGTCTTTGCCTGCGTCAGTACGTCTTGTGCTTTGTCCTGCATGGTGTTTCCTTTTTTTGCGTGAGGCGGATGCCGGTAATGACCCCTACGCGCCACAGCGCAAAAGGTTCGATTTTTTTTTCGCCCTTTTTTCGGCCAATTGATTTGCCGGGTTCGGTTTATCCTTCGTCGCTAAATTTTTCGAACCTTTTTCAAGACGGCGCGTAGCAAGGGTCATGGGCTCGTCTTTTTTCCCACTTACCACCAACGGAGCGTTGAATCATGTCCACCCCCACCCCGCTGTCCACCCTGTACCAGACCGTGGTGCAAGAAGAACTGGGCCTCGTCGCCAGCTTTGACGAGCAAGGCGATGTGGTCTTCAAGCATCCCGACATGGGCATCATGTATTTCAGCCTGAGCGATTCGGACCCGGAATTCCTGCGCCTCGTCTACCCCGCCTTCGTGCAGGCAGATGAACTGAACCTGACGCGCGGCCAGTTCCTTGAAGTCATCAACGTCGTGAACAACCGCTGCAAGGCCATCAAGCTGACGCTGCCGCAAGAGGACGCCGATCGCCCGGCGCGCGTCTCGGCCTCGGTGGAAAGCTTCGTGGCCGCGCCCGACACCCTGCCCGACATCGCCCTGCTGCGCGCCACCGTTGCCCGCACCGTGTCCGCCATTCGCAATGGCGTGCACGAACTGGTGAAACTGTCGATGGAACTGAAGCAGGCCGCCAACTGACGCGCCAAACCCGCGCCTGGTTGGCGACGACGCACGGCGCGACGCGCCCGCCGCAATTGAAACAAGTCTGGTCCTGTGCTGTAACTTTGCGATACATTGCAGGGCTTTGACGAAAAAGGCGCCCGTGTGGCGCCCGGTTTTCCGCCTTCCCATGATGTCATTGCGCCTGCACGTATCCCGTTCGTTGATCCTTCGCCTTGCGGCCAGCTTCCTCTTGCTGGCGGGCCTGTCCGCCTGCGCCGTCAAGACCAATTCGCGGGGCAACTACGTGTTCGGCGTGGACACCGCCGCCCTGTTCGGCACCGAGATCGGCCAGTTCCCGCTGCAGGACGGCGGACTGGGCACTTTGCGCCGTGAAGGCAAGAACTTCTCGGTGAAGCTATCAGGCAACCAGCGCGTGGTGCCCCTGAACAATGTCGAGTCCGCGCGCATCGCCCGGACCGAAAACATTGGCCCGCGCACCGTGGTCGTCATCGAGACCCAGCGCCGCAACTGCGATTACCGCTATACCGTGCTGGCCATCGAGGGGTCCGACGTGTTGTCGTGGGACGTGGGCAATTGCCGTGACCGGCCCGTCGTGCTGGTCCAGGACGACCGCAGCGCGCTGACGTTCGACTTTCCAAAGGGCTCGGCAATCGAGCGCTTTGTTTACACGCAGGATGGCCGGATGCGCCGCGGCAACGTCAAGAGCGTCGCGGGCTTGAATCCGCGCGCCAAGCCGTTTGCCGACGAGTCGCTGCATCCGCCCGGGTACATGGATTCGATCCGGCTGCATGGCGTCTATCCGCCGCCCGCCGCGCCGGCCGCGCGATCGGGCAAGGCGGCTAAGCCGGCCAGCGGCGGCCGCCGTTCGCCACCCAATGCGCCCGCCGCGGTGCAGACACAGACGGCCGGCAGCGACACATCCGCTGGCCGCGTGGTGCCGCCGCCCCCGCAGCGCGTGTCCACGGGCGACGCGCCCGCAACACCCCGCTCGGGCGCGGCATCGCGCACACCCGCCAAGCTGGACCTGCCCGAAGAAGAAATCACCTCGACCCGTCTGGACCTGAGGGATTGATCGTGCGCCAGGCCCAGATTCGCCAGATTTTGTTCCTGATCGTCCTGACGGTCATCTACCTCAGTTTTGAACTCGGCTTCAACGCCCGGTTGCTCGATGTGGTGGGCAGCCGCGCCACGCCGCACGATATCGAGGAACTGGAGTTCTTCGGCCGCACCCTGTCCGGCATCGCCGCCGCGCTGGTGGTGTTGCAACTGATGCTGACCCGGCGGCTTGCCACCGGCGGCCGGCCGTCTTACCTGAAGATTGCCGTGGCCTGCGCCGTGACCGCGCTACTGGTCTTCAGCGCCATCAAGATGATGGTGAACGTGCTGGTCGACTCGCGCGACGGCGAGTTCCGCCGCATTGCCACCAACGCCGGGCTGCTGCAACGCTCGCTGGTGCAGGGCGACCTGCATCTGGACGGGCTGGTGGACGACGGCATCTACGCGCGGCCCGAGGGCAAGGCGTTCCTGGCGGTGTTCCAGGTGCTGCTGACCAACATCGACAATCTGGATGAAAAGGTCGAACCCAAGAAGCGCCAGGTCATCCGCACCGACCTGCAGCGCCAGATGAAGACCTTCACCTTCGATGACCGCGAAGTCCGCATGACGTCCCCGGGCATCCGCGGCTATCACCAGGTCTACACCAGCGTGATGCAGTCCGTCGCCGAACGCTGGAAGAAATACGCCGGCGTGCCCGTCCCGTCGGACATCGGCCTGGCGCGCGAACAGGATCGCGCGTGGGGCGACTACCGCCGCAACCTGTCGCGCCGCGGCTGGACGCCCGACAGCGTGCCGGCTCGCTACCAAGGCCGTGTGGTGCAGGACGTGCGCAAGCGCATTCCCGTGCCGGCCGGCTGGCAGCCGCACGACCGGGCCACCTTCAATGAAGCGGTCGCGCAGCAATACTGGAAGACCATGCGCAGCCGCACGGTGCATGTCGAGGGCGATGCCATTCCGCCCGGTCTGTCGTACGAAGACTTCGTGGCGCGCCCCGGCGTGCAGAAGCTGCTGCGCCAGACCTTGATGGTGCCGGCCACCATGAACGTCGCGCCCAATTACACCGACGCCGCCAGCTTCAAGCGGCTGTACGACGGCATGCTGGACCGGGCCGTGGACGAAGCCATGCCGCGCTTTTCCGCCAGCAGCGCGGACTTTGCGCGCGGCGGCCAGCATCAACAGTTGGGCGAAGACGCCGCGCGCGCGGCCATCGTGCCGCCGGTTGCGCTGCTGTTCTCGCTGCTGGGTGCGGTGGGCCACTTTGGCAAGCTGCTTTACCTGATCGTCAAACTCGTCGTCTGGCTGCGCACGCCCGCCGGCCAGCAGCCGGGGCGCACCGCCACGCGCGCGGCGGGTCTGGCGCTGGTGCTGACGCTGGCCTGCGTCTGGACGGCGTTCTCGTTCATGCAGAACGGCGTGACGCAAAGTGAACTCTTCCAGCAGATGTCGCGCGTGGAAGGCGGGCGCGATGACGAGTCGATCGGTCAGGCGCTGCGGCGCCGCGTGCTGGCCAACGTGGCGCACGTGATCGTCGTGGGCCAGGCCTACACCTATCCTTTCAACGAAGCCGTGCGCACGACGGTGCTGGGCGGCTTCCGGTTCGGATACCACGGCGATGCGGGCTAGCCGTCTGATAGCCGCGCTGCTGACCGCCGCCCTGCCCTGGTCCGGCGCCAGCGCCGCGTGCCTGGGCATGCAGGTGCATGCGCATCGCGGCGCGCCCGCGCTGCCCGAAAATTCGTTGGCCTCGATTCGCGCGGTCTACGCCGGCGCATGGGATGGCGTCGAAATCGACATGCAGCGCCTGAAGGACGGCGTCTGGGTGCTGCACCACGACCTGCTGACCGGCAGGACGGTAAGCGGCGTCGGACGCCGCGCCGTGCTGCAACTGTCCAGCGACCAATGGCGCGACGCCAAGTTGACGGGCGCCGGCGGCGGAGCGCCCCCGCCCTTCCTGACTGATGCGCTGCGCGTCGCCGCCGCTCAGCCCGCCAAGACCTTCAATGCGGAACTGAAGGTCCTCTACCGCGACTGCGCGCCGGTGTCCAAGCTGGTCGCCGGCATGAAGACCGCGCTGCCGCACGGCAACTGGATGATCACGTCCGCCTTCCCCGAGGCGCTGCGCTGCGTGCGCGGCACCGACCGGCAGGGCTATCTGGGCCTGATCGTTTTCGACCCGCGCCACGCGGATTCCCTGGGCGCAAGCCCGCTCGGCAAGTATGTGTCGCAGCGCGCCACCGCGCCCAAGCTGACGCGCCAGTGGCTGGCCAATCTATCCGCCACCGTCGGCGCGCCGGTGGGCGTGCACGTGGACGCCTTGACGCTGTCCGCCAACCCGCAACTGCTGCGCGATGCCGCCGCGCAATCCGTGCGCGTCTTCGTGTACGCGGTGGGCGGCGATGCGGCGTTGGCGCAGCAATTGCGCGCCACGAAACAGCGCGAAGGCTATCTGCCGTCCGGCGTCATCATCGACGGCGATGCGCGGGCGTTTTGCCGGGCGATGGGCGGATAGCGTCAATAGGCGGGCGGCTTCGCCTCGCGCCCGGCCGAGGCCGCCTGCGCCAGCGCGCGGGTGATGATGCTGGTCGACACGTTGGCGAAGTAGCGCGCGCCCATGGCCCCGTACTTTTCCTCGTCCTGCGGCGTCAGCGCGATTATCCCTGAGCACTTCCCTGCCCCGGCGATCGCGCGCAGCCCGGCCGCGATGGCGCGTTGCACGGGTTCGGCGTTCCAGTCGCTGCCGTGACCCATCGCATGCGCCAGATCGTTGGGTCCGATGAACACCGCATCCACGCCGTCCACCGCCGCAATTTCGCCCGCCGCCGCAATGGCCTCGGGCGTTTCGATCATGGCGATGAAGCCGATGCCCTCATTGCTGCGCTGCGTGTGCCCGGCGCCGCCGAAGGCCCCGTAACCGGCCGCGCGCGTGCTGAAGGCGCTGCCGCGGCGGCCCACTGGCGGATAGTGGATCATGCCGGCGAGACGCCGTGCCTGCTCGGCGCTTTCCACCATGGGCACCTGCACGGCACTTGCGCCCATGTCCAGGATGCGCGGCAAGTCCTGCTCGAAGCAGCGCACGATCGGCACGATGCCCGTGGCGCGTGCGGCGCGCAGCATGTGCTCGGTCATGCCGAAATCGGCACTGCCGTGCTCGTTGTCGAGGATGATGAAATCAAAGCCGGCGTACGCGCACATCTCGACGATGGCCGGGCTGGGCAATCCGTTGAACAGGCCGCGCAGCGGCTTGCCACTGCGCAGCATGTCCGGCAGGCGGCCGTCCAGCGGGAAGCGGGGATCGGTCATGCAAGTCTCCTGTGTCGGGGCGGGGTCAGTCGGCCTGGATGCCGGCGTCCTTGATCACCTTGCCCCATTTTTCGATTTCGCTGCGTTGGAATTGCGAGAATTCCGCCGAGCCGCGGCCGTCGGGGGCCACGCCCAGCGTCAGCAGCTTGGCGCGCACGTCGGGGGTGTTGACGATGGCCGCAATCTCGCGTCCCAAGCGCTCCACCACCGGCGCGGGCGTGCCCGCCGGCGCGAAGATGCCTTGCCACGATTGCATCGCAAAGCCCGGCAAGCCCAGTTCGGCCAGCGGCTTGACGCCCGGCAGATCCGCCAGCGGCGCGCTTGACGTGACGCCCAGCACCTTGACCCGCTTGGCATCGATCATTGGACGCGCGGCCGCGACCGTTTCAAACACCATGTCGATCTGTCCGCCGATCAGGTCCACCATCGACTGCGATCCTCCCTTGTAGACGATCTGGCGCAGGCGCGTATTGGAAATCGACTGGAAGAGCTGCCCCGACAGATGCTGCGATGTGCCCGCGCCAGCCGTGCCGTACGTCAGCCCGTCCGGATCGGCCCGCGCGGCATCGATGACCTGTTGCACCGTGTTGAACGGGCTGTCTGCCCGCACCACCAAAGCGTTGCTGACCATGCCCACCAGGCTGACGGGCGTGAAGTCCTTGACCGGGTCATAGCCCAGCGACTTGATGAAGAACGGATTGACGGCATGCGTGGTGATGGTGCCGCCTACGATGGTGTAGCCGTCGGGCTCGGCGCGCGCCACCTGTTGTGTGCCCACAATGCCGGACACGCCCGGCTTGTTCTCGACGATGACTGACTGCCCGAGACGAGCGCTCAACTGCTCGGCCATCAGGCGCGCGACGCCGTCGGACACGCCGCCCGGCGAGAACGGCACGATGTATCGGATGTTCTTGCTCGGCCAGGCGGGCGCGCCGCCTTGGGCGTGGGCCAAGCCGGCGGTCAACCCGATGGCCGCGACGGCGGTCAGGGTGCGTACAAAAATGCTGCGCATGCGTTTGTCTCCTGGAGTCGATGAGCGCGGTCTGTGCGCGCTTTCATTGGGTAGTGCCGGAAAAAGGGGAATAGCGAATCTTCAGGGCCCCGCCCGGACCGTCGCGCGTTCAACCAGGCTGCAGGGAATGACGATGTCGCGCGGCCGCAGTTCGGCCTGCATCTGTTCGCGCAGCAGGGCGACGGTGGCGTCCACCATGGGTTCCACCTGCTGACGCACGGTGGTCAGGCGATACGCGCCCCAGGCCGCCTGCGGCACGTCGTCAAAGCCCACGACGGCCACGTCCTCCGGCACGCGCAGGCTAAGTTCCTGACGCAGCACGTCAAGCGCCGCAATCGCCATGTGATCGTTGCCGGCAAACAGCGCGTCCGGCGGGTCGGCGGCAAACATTCGGCGAACCGCAGCCTGCGCCAGATCGAAGTCGTAGTGGCCCACTTCGCGGCAGGCGATGTCGTGGCCGAGTTCGGTCAACGCGTCCCGGTAGCCCCGTTCGCGTTCGATGCTGGTCGACGAATCCTCCAGCCCCGCCAGAAATCCAAAGCGCCGGTAGCCGCGGTCCACCAGCAGGCGCGCCACCAGTTGGCCGCCCGCATAGTTGTCGGACGTGACCGAGCTGCTGGCGTGACGTGCCAGGCCGCCCAGGATGGACACCCGATTGAACTGCACCACCGGCACGCCGACTTCTGCGCAACTGCGCGCCACGTTGGACGACAGCATGGCGGAGGCCATGACGATGCCGTCGACCTGGTATTGCAGGATCTCGGCCAGCACACCGTCGGCCGCCTCGTCCACCTCGGCGATGAACATCAGCACGTGATAGCCCTCTTTCTGCAGCTTCTGCGACAGACGCTCGATCACCAGCGGGTAGAACTGGTTTTCCAGATAGCTCATCACCAATGCGACGATGCGGCTGCGGCGGGTGATCAGGCTGCGCGCCAGCGCGTTGGGCCGATAGCCCAGTTTCTGCGCGGCCGCCAGCACCTTGCGCCGCGTCTCTTCGGACACGCTGGCGCCGGGCGTGAACGTGCGGCTGACGGCCGATTGCGACACCTGCGCCAGATCCGCCACGTCCTGCGCGCGGGGCGCGGTCCTCATGCCGCGGTCCATCCCGCATCCAGCATCAGCGCGCTGCCCGTCATCAGACTGGACGCATCACTGGCCAGGAACACAATGGCGCCCATCACTTCGTCCAGACGGCCGACGCGGCCCAGCGCGTTGCGCGCGCAGACCCAGTCCCGGAAGCCGGGCTGCTCCAGCATGCCCGCCGTCATGGGCGTTTCGATGAAGGTCGGGCAGACGGTGTTCACGCGGATGTTGGCCGCGCCCAGTTCCCACGCCAAGGCGCGCGTCATGCCTTCGAGCGCGTGCTTGCTGGCGCAATACAGCGTGCGGCGTGGACTGCCCACGTGCCCCATCTGCGACGACACATTCACGATGGACCCCGCACGGCCTTCCTGCAGCAGGCGGCGCGCCACGGCCCGGCTGGTGTAGAAAGCTGCCTTCACGTTCAGATCCAGCACGGCGTCGATGTCCTCGTCGGACTGCTCGACCAGCGGCTTGGGACGATTCATGCCCGCGTTGTTGACCAGAATGTCAAAGGGCTCGGCGTGCGCGACCGCCTGATCTACGGCGGCCGAGTCCGTCACGTCCAGCACCAGCGGCGCACAGCCGATGCCTTCGGCCCGCAAGGCTTCGCACACTTGCGCCAGTTCCGGCTCGCGCCGGGCCGCCACCGTCACATGCGCGCCCGCGCGGCCCAGCGCGGCGGCCGCCGCCAGCCCGATGCCGCCGCTGCCGCCCGTC
>Ga0209050_1001804_pt1 | contig 20959 bp, 19 predicted proteins | sample Araplavi_mTSA_r2_FD_184276 | JGI IMG/M metagenome (GOLD analysis project Ga0209050, IMG submission 184276) | Arabidopsis root microbial communities from North Carolina, USA - plate scrape MF_Cvi_mTSA_r2 (SPAdes) (version 2) | ecosystem: Host-associated > Plants > Roots > Endosphere | place: USA... | reverse complement strand
GGGGCAAGAGTTTTGGATGATGCCTTTGAAATCTTCCGGCGTAATGGTACCCGCCATTTTCTGCCCCAGGGCTTCGAAGGCGGAGATGATGTTCAGTTGTTGTCCTTTCCAGTGGCCGCCGGCAATGGTGCCGCCGTAGACCATGATGGAGGGCCGGTTCAAGCGGGCCATGGCCATCAAGGCGCCGGGCATGTTTTTGTCGCAGCCGGGAACGGCGATGAGGCCGTCGTAGTACTGCGCACCGCATACGGTTTCGATCGAGTCGGCGATCACTTCGCGGCTCACCAGCGAATAGCGCATGCCTTCGGTGCCGTTGCTCATGCCATCGCTCACGCCGATGGTGTGGAAGATGAGACCTACCAGGTCTTTGGTCCACACCGCGGTCTTCACTTCTTCGGCCAGCTTGTTGAGGTGCATGTTGCAAGTGTTGCCGTCATAGCCCGTGCTCACAATGCCCACCTGGGCCTTCTTCAAATCTTCTTCCGTCAATCCGATCCCATACAGCATGGCTTGCGCCGCGGGCAGCGTGGGATCTTGTGTGAGGGTCTTGCTATACTTGTTCAGTTCCAAAATGTATCTGCGGTTTAATCGTAAAATCTTTAAAAACGGGTTGAGTGAAGTTATCGGTGGGGACAACTTCACCTCCCCGAACATCTATCTGGTTGTAGTTAGATGATGACGTAGCTGAAGGACTTCTCCAACACCTGGCATTTGTAGGCCTCTTGTACAGTGGCGCCCAGGCTTTCGTACCATTCCTTGCGGAAGGGCTTGGCGTCGATGGACTCGATGCCGGCGATCTCGGCCGCGGTGCCGCAGAGAAAGGCACTGTCGGCGCTTTCCAGTTCTTCAGGGCTGATATTTCTTTCCTTCACCGGGATATCCAGTTCGCGGCAGATGTTGAGCACGGTTTGCCGTGTGATGCCGGGCAGGATGTGTCCCACGGGAGGGGTATACAACACGCCGTTCTTTTCCAGGAAGAAGTTCGCGCCGGGCGCTTCGGCCACGTTGCCGTTCATGTCGAGCATGAGGGCTTCGTCGTAGCCGCGTACTTTGGCTTCGCTGGTGGCGAGGATCGAGTTCACGTAATGGCCGGTGACCTTGGCTTCCATTTTCAGGGAGTTGGGGTTAGGGCGCTGGTAGGAGGAAACACAAAGCTTGAGCAGCTTGTCGCCATGGTATTTGTCCCATTCCCAGGCGCACATCATCAGGAACACATCCTGGGGTTGGGTGAGGGTCATGTTGGGACCACAGTAGACCAGCGGGCGGATATAGCTGTCGGAGAGGTTGTTTCTTTCGAGGAGTTGGTAAGCGATTTGAACCAGTTCTTCGGTTTCGTACTGAAAGGGAATGCCCACGAGCGCGCAGCTTTTGCGCAGGCGTTCGAAGTGTTCGAAGGCCTTAAAGATCTTGACGCCGTTTAGTGACTGGTAAGCACGGATGCCCTCGAATGCACCGAAGCCATAATGCAGTGTCTGGCTGTAGAGGTCGGTGTGAGCATCAACCGCTTTTATGAACTTACCATTCAAGAAAAGGATCGTGTCTTTCGTGTAATACATATAACAATTGTTAGTTTGTTTTAGCCTGTATAAAACAAAACCGCCCCGAGGCTATCGGGGCGGTTCGTGAGTTTTTAGTTCGTTATGCTATATCACCATCGCCCCTGCGGGTTTGACCACGATCACGACGATTAGGAGTAACAAAAACAGGGACGTCAGGGACCTCGAAAGGTTCATGCTGCGTTCTGATATTGTTGTTGAATTCGACATATAATTCTGTGCGAGTACAATGGTCACAAATTATCGACTAAGGTTCAAGTTATTTACCAAAAATATTTGAAATTTCATCAATAACGAATGTTAGCTACTCCGTACGGGTGTTAGTTAACCCTTCGTTTTTGTCTGTGGAAACCGTTGTTTTTTGATGTACGAAACGGGTGCTTTTTTGTTGTTTTTGGAGCGACGTTGTGTGCGAGAAAAATTTAACCGCCCGTCTTCGTCAAAGCTTCACCGGCATAGAGAGGCGCGGAGATTTTGCCGTTTGAACGTGGCCATTTGGGGAACGGTGCCGGGGCATTTGGAGGGAAAATGGCTTGGCGATCGCCATCAGAAAAATATGCAGGAGGCACCTATTTTTTTGCTCTGCGAGAGAGGTAATAATGCCACAAAAGCATCGTTGCTACCGTTCGATACGGCTGCCAATTTGTAGCAATCTCTAAAAGTGTTTCGCGGGAAATGTCTGTTGGTAATTTTTTTAATTGTTTTAACGCGTTGACGGCGGCCAGGTCGCCGATGGGGAACACATCGATCCGTTGCAAAACAAACATCAGGTACACATCGATGGTCCAGTTGCCGACACCTTTCAGTTGATTTAGGATGAGGCGCGCTTCGTCGTTGGAGAGTTTTTCCAGGGAGGCCAGATCAATTTTTCCAGTGACCATCGATTCGGCAAGGTGTCTTACATAGACCGTTTTTTGGCGACTGAAATAACATGCTTTAAGCTCTTCGTCGCTTAATGCCAGGACCCCTTGTGGCGTGATTTCCTTTAGTCTTTCGCGTAGTTTATTTAAGGCTGCCAGCGCCGAAGCCAGCGAGACTTGTTGTTCGAGGATGATGTGCACCAAAGTCTCAAATGTATTGGGGCGGGTCCACATCGGCGGATAGCCATAGGTCTCAATGACCGACGTCAGGTCTTGGTCGTTTGAGGCCAGCGTGTCGCAGATTTTATGAAAATTCTCAGAGGAAAATGTTGTCATGGGAGGGTATCGATGAAGTCAGCAAAACAAGGGGAAACGCGAGCGGGATGCAAGCCGGCAGGATTCACCAGAGCGTTGGATTTCTTCTGGAGTCTTCCAGTTGCAATAAGATCGACTTGTTCTGAAGTCCACCACCAAATCCAACCAGTTTGCCGGAAGCGCCGATCACCCGGTGACAGGGTGCAATGATCGGGATCGGATTTTTGTTTGCCGCACCACCAACGGCGCGTACGGCATCGGGACTGCCGATTTGTTTTGCGATCTGCCCGTAGGTTCGGGTTTCTCCAAATGGAATCGTCAGCATGGCGTGCCAGACTTTTTTTTGAAATTCCGTTCCGATGAAATCCAGTTCAAGTGTAAAGGTTGTCCGCTTTTTTTCGAAGTATTCCGTGAGTTGTTTTTCGGCTTCCAGAAGTACGGGATGATCCATGCTTTCTATAGTGGTTTCGATCACGGGCGTATGATCGGGCTCACCATAGTCCCAAAGCACGGCGGTCAAACCCTTGTCGCTGGCGATGAGTCTTAATTCGCCCACGGGAGTGCGCATCATTTTATGATAGTATGCCATACGTCTGTCCTCGCTGAAAAATTTGTTTACGTCTTTAGCGCGTCTGGTTGTCCCTGCTCTTCGGCCTTTGATTTTTCATCCGCCGCTTTCTTCTTTTCATTTTCTTCGAATTTCTTTAGCGCTTCGTCCCACATAAAGTCCCCGCACTCGTCATTTACGAACGGAAGATCATCGCCGGGTGTTTCATCTTTTTTTTGCTCTTTTAAATTCATAGCCGGGGTAATTAGGGTAGTTTGTTACGGATTATAGGGCGAATAATTCAGAAACTCCCAATGAAAAGGTGTAGCATCCGAAATGTCGTTCAGCGCGATTAAATAAAATTCAACCACGTGTCGATCGTCATGCGATAACAGTTTCGCTGTGCCGGTCATCTGCAAAATTCTGTTGTCGTCGAAATCGATGAACAGGAGTCCGCAGTGGGCATCGACCTGTAAATTTCCAAGCGTGTTATACAAGTTGTTGCCCGGATAATCGGGCCAGCGTAGTTGCCGGTCGTTCACCATTTCAACAAAGCCGGGGTGACCGCCCCGGTGAGAAGCATCGGCACCTTGTCCGGGTGCGTAGCTGGAAATAAAAAATGTGTCGGCTTTATGGATGATGTCGCGATGTTCCTTGCTCAGCGACGAGATCCCGTACACGGTGTGGCTTTTGTTTTCGCGAGATCCAACCGGCGCGCGGGCTTGAATATATTTTGGGCAATTGAAATAGCTTTGGGCTATTTCAACGACCAGGCCCGCCGGTGTTTTTTTGATCCTTCCGTTTATCCGAAGGCGAACCCTTGCCTGGAAGTTTATAAACAGCAACCCAACAGTATCGTTTGTGTCGATGTTGGTCAGAAAAGTTTGTTCGTCACGCGGGGCAAGCAGCAGGGTGGAGACGGACGGTACCGATACAAAGCCTTTCGGCCCGGTGAGAAACGTTGTCCAAACTTGACCCTCACGGTCGATCGAGGTTGCCAGAACGAAATCGAAAGCGGGAAGAAACCGGATGGCGGCGGGTGGCAATTTGTCTTTGATCATCCCCTCCAACGCGTTCGCGTCTTCTGAAACGCCAAATTGGTGTTGGACTTGCAATTCGCCGTTGTGAAATACAGTGCTCATTTGTCAATTTTTCGATAGCCGTCAAGAAAATCGTCATTCATAAGACATTGCACGGCGGCTATTCGTTCCAGAGCGAGTGGCTAAATAGAGGGAACCTTTAAGACAAAGCTGTTCCTGGTACACCCCATAAGGGTGAGGTGAAGCGCAGCGTAACACAATCGATCTCGTTATCGAATGCCCCGTCGGCGTATGCGCAAAGGGACATACCCCTAACGCATGAATCGGATGCCAGGATGTGAGCCTGAAAACACCGCTGTTGAACCTGTAATTTCCGGTCCTGAATTTTTATGGGGAAGCCATAAAATTGCGAGTATTGCAGAACATGAGAAGCCGGTATAAAATAGCCCTGAGCATTTCGTTCATGCTCGCCCTGTTCTTTGCAGCGCCCTGGATTTCGCTGGTGGGAGAAGACTATCTTCAGCAAATGATCCCCAGGGGCAATGGTTGGGCGCGGCTTGGCTTTTTGGCCGGCTCGGTTTTTTTTAGCAGCTTGTTGTTCTTCCAGTGTAACCTGTTCTGGGTTGGGCGTCTGACGCAGGCAAGCTCCAAGTGGTCGCGGCGGATTTTGCACATTATCATCAATTTGGTTTTGATCGTCCTTGTTTCCCTGGCGATCAGCCGTATATCGTTTTTTTTCTTTGACCTCAAACGGACCTTCCTTGCCTTTTCACTCTTTCGCAATCTTTTGATTGCCGCCGTTTCCCTGCTGGTGGCCTATGCGTATGAGGTGATGGAGCAATCCAAACAGGATCGCATTAAATACCTGATGCTTCACAACGAGAAAGTGGAGACCGAGCTCGCGATGTTGAAAACTCAAATCGACCCGCATTTTCTGTTCAACAGTCTGAATTCGTTGACGGGCGTGATCCGGACCAACCCAAAAGAAGCTGTCCATTTTGTCAACCACCTTTCGGAAACCTTCCGGTATGTGCTCGACCATCGTCTGAACAACCTGGTGCCGCTTCAGCAGGAGGTTTCATTTTTGAATTCGTACCTGTATATGATGGGGGTCCGTTTCGGCGATGGACTTGTTGTTCGGATCGCGTTGGAGGAGAAGTTCCTGGCAAGACAAATCCCGCAATATGGGTTGCAGATTTTGGTGGAGAACGCCGTAAAACACAATATCGTTTCTGAAAAAAGACCTTTGCAAATTCATATAACGGCTTCTGAATCCAGCGTTGAAGTGAGGAACAATCTTCAGCTAAAAACTCAATCGGTGAAGGGCTATGGCATTGGATTGGCCAACCTGACCCGGCAGTATGAATTGTTGGGCAAGCCTCCTTTAGAGATCGCAAGAACAGAAACAGAATTCCGGGTTAACCTGCATTTGCTATGAAGCCTATGAATGTCATTATTGTGGAAGACGAGATGGGGGCGGCGCATAGCCTGAAACTTTTGCTGGACGAGATTAGTCCCACCACCAAAGTGATGGCGACGTTGACCAGCATAGAACAAACGCTCGCGTGGCTATCGACCCATGATTTGCCTGATCTCGCTTTCTTTGACATCCAATTGGAGGATGGATCGTCTTTTGAGATCTTCAAAAAAATAGAAATTGATTTTCCTGTGGTTTTTACGACGGCTTTCGATCAATACGCGATCGACGCCTTTAAGGTCAACAGCATCGACTATCTGCTTAAGCCCATCAAAGACGCCGATCTTCTGTTCAGTCTGAAGAAGTATGAAAACCTGAACAAGGCGACCATCGATGGCAAATTGGCGGAAGCCATCCTGGCGTCTGTTTCACAAACCCAGGCCACCACGTTCCTGGTGCATTACAAAGACAAGCTCATTCCCGTGGCGGCAACCGACATAGCCTTCTTCTACATCGACAATGGCCTCGTTCACGGATGTACGCATGGTCGGCAAATCTATCCCATTGGAAATACGCTCGATGCGTTGGAAACGACCCTGCGGCGTCAGCAATTCTTCCGGGCGAACCGGCAGTTCATTATCAACAAGGCTGCCGTGAAAGACCTGGAATTTTATTTGAATGGACGGCTGTTGGTAAACATGTTGCCACCGTCGCCCGAAAGTATACTGATCAGCAAGGCCCGTGTTCCGGTTTTTAAGGAATGGTTAAAGGGTTAGCCCGCGAGTCTTCTTTTTGTAGCCCGTATTATCTTTCAAAGCGCTGAAAGAATTCCCATATGAGGTCATTGGCATTGATGGCTGTGGAAGGTGTGTCGCCCCGGCGTCCCGCCTTTGAACTTCCCGGCCAGGCATGCCCACCATCGGCGGTGAGATAGCATTCGATAACGGCGTCGTCGCCGCACGCGGACCAGGATGTGAACTTGTATTGATTATTTTGGACCACCACCGGGGCCGTTTCGCTGCACGCGTCTTTCGCGCTCCACACCGCCAGCACCGAATCGACGGGTGGGAAATAATATCCTCTCAACCCAATCCCACCCTGGTAAGGCACCTTGGCGTCGAGCGCAGCATGCATGTGGAGGATGGGAACAGGAAGGGAGGGGTCGCATGGCTGAGCAACCACCATGGTCGCACTGACGGCCGCAATGGCCGCGATCTTCTCGGGCATTTCGCAGGCCAGGCGATAAGCCATCATGCCTCCGTTTGACATTCCTGTAGCATAGATCTTTCGCGGCTCCACCCTGTAGCGGATCACGAGGGAGTCGATCAGCGCGCGAATGAAATTGACATCGTCGATGTGATTTTCGAGCGCGTAGTCGCAGCACGTGCCCGCATTCCAGGTTCGCAGGCCCAACACGCCGTTACTTTGAACGCCTTCGGGATACACGACGATGAAACCGGCGTCATTGGCTTTGTTTGTGAAACCATAGTCTTGTTCGAACTGACTCGCTTTTCCTCCTGCGCCGTGCAGGGCGATGACCAGGGAGAATTTGGAGGAGTCGGCATAGTAGCGTGGTGGAAGGTTGAGGAGATACGTTCTCGCTCTTCCATCGACGGTCATCTGGCCGTTTACGCGATAGGTTTGTGCGGGTTCGGGGTCTGGTGAGGCATCCTCACAGCTTGTAAACACGACGATAGCGATAAAAAATGTGAGACTGAAAATGAGATTTGTCATAAGCATTGATGGTTGTTAAAAAATGTGACAAGAAAATTCTGCTCCAGACTATTTATTGGCGCGCCTGTTTTCTTTGAACTCTTCCTGCATTTCTTCCTGGAATTCTTTGAACAGTTTGTATTGATCAGGGGTGAGAACGTCTTTCATCTGCGCATCGCGGGTGGACTGAAGGCTTTTGAATTTTTTGTACTTCGACAGTTTTCGTTCGTTCGAATTTTTGATCTCGGAAAGACCTTCAAAAAAAGCCGTGTTGATTTTTTCCACTTTTGTGGATTGCTCCGGCGACAAGTTGAGCTTCTCGCGGTAGGCGGCATACTTTTTCTTCATCTCCTCTTTTTGCGCGTCCGTCATTCGTGATTGTGCATGGGCGGTTGCGTTGAAAATTGTCAGGGCCAGAACGAGGGCAAAAAATGTGGTTATCCTTTTCATTTTATTTGTTTTATTGTTTTACAAATAGAACGAGTGGATGCGGGGCTTTTCCCGAAAAAAATGGTGAAGCTGAAAAATGCGCGGGTGAAGCTTCCGGTTGGCAGATGACAACGATGGACTTTTGAAAATGACCGCCACGGTTCAACGAATCCCAATTGCGGGCACAGGTGTGCTTTGGACACGCGAAATTTTGGTATTATTGGAAGGTTTAGTTGGTACGTGAATTGACAAGGTTGTCCAATAACCCAACCCCCTATGCGATCGATTTTCTTTATTTCCCTGCTTTTTTATTCCTTCCTATCTCCAGCCCAATCGTCACCCCCGAAAGCGGTTCAATATTTAAACCAGGAGCCTCCTGGAACGACGCCAAAAGTTTTTGCGCCCGATGTGGTTTCGCTAAAATCCGATTACGAATTCGGATCGGTGTTTTCGAATAGCGGCAATGAGTTTTACTATGCGGTGAACGTGGGCCCGATCGCAGAGATCCGCTCGATCGTGCGCCAGGGCAACGCGTGGTCTACTCCAAAAACGATACTCACAAGCGACAAATACAGTCACAACGACCCGTTCCTTTCACCCGATGATAAGCGGCTTTATTTTATCTCCGACCGCCCCATGGATGGCAAAGGCGATAAGAAGGATTACGACATCTGGTATATTGAAAAAAACGGAAACGGTTGGTCTGTTCCGAAAAATGCAGGTCCGTCCATCAACTCCGATCAGAATGAGTATTATGTTTCGTTGACCGGGACCGGAACGATGTACTATTCTTCCAATGGAAAGGGTGACGGGAATGGTAACTATGACATCTTTTCAGCCAAAGCAACAAAAGCAGGATTTCAAGACGCGGTGAGACAAAGTGACCGGATCAATACGTCTTCCTACGAGGCAGATGTTTTTGTTGCTCCCGATGAATCCTATCTCGTATTTTGCGCCGAGCGACCCGACGGCCAGGGCAGCGGCGACCTGTATGTGAGCTTTAGAAATGCAGACGGAACGTGGACAAAGGCGAAGAATATGGGAGCGACGCTGAACACGAAGGGGAACGAATTGTGTCCGTTCGTGACGCGCGATGGAAAGTACTTTTTTTATACCAGCAACCAGGATATTTATTGGGTGGATGCAAAAGTGATTGGACAGTTCAAGTGAGCTTCCTTCCCTAGTGCTTCAATCGACACGGGTGAAGAAATCAATTGTCTATTCCTGATGAGTCACCGCTTTTTGAAGTAGCAAGAGGGCGTGCGTTGCTGTTTCGTTTTCAGCCATGTGTTCTTTTTTTATCAAGGTAAATCCAATCGCTTCGGCCCAAGTGAGGTATTGTTCCACGGCAGCGTGACTCCAATACATGGTCGTTCCGCGGGTGATCCAGTTTTCTTCCGTACCGGTCCAGGCCTCTACGCCCACGGTGCAAAGGAAACAGCCTCCCGGCTTGAGCCATCGGAAGATCGACCGAAAAAGCTGCTCCTGTTCGTTGAGCGGTACGTGGATGATCGAGTACAGTGCAATGATTCCGTCGAATGACCCTGAGGGGTATTGAAGACTTGCCATGTCGGAGACAATAAACGTTGCGTGGGGAACATGCTTTCTTGCGTTTGTCGCCTGCACCGGCGACAAGTCAATTCCCGTGTACGAATAGTCAGCGGCCAAAAGTTGTGCGACAGGGATTCCGTCACCACAGCCTAACTCCAGCACGGCCCCATGAGCGGGTAGCAACGCTTTGAAGGCGTCGGTCCAACGAGGATAGTCGTTTTCATGAGAGGACTTAAATTGCGCGCGGTACTGTGTAGACAGCGCATCATATCCTTTGCGCACGATCTCTTTTACATGCTCCATGGGGTAGCTAATTTCCTGATCCTCGTGTTTAAAACAGAAACGTAAAGGTAATCAATTCCGATCCCTATTCCTGTCTCAAACTTTTCACCGGATTGCTGAGCGCCGCTTTTACGGATTGGAAACTTACCGTCAGCAAAGTAATCAACAATGCTCCCACGCTGGCGATGGCAAATATCTCCCACGAAATGGTGATTCTGTATTGGTATTGCGCCAGCCAGTTATTCATAAAGTAAAATGACACCGGTATGGCCATAACACAAGAGATCGCAATAAGAGACACGAAGTCCTTTGACAGCAATCGCCACAACTCGGCTACCGAGGCGCCCAATACTTTGCGGATGCCGATTTCCTTCGTGCGTTGTTCGGCTACGAAAGACGCCAGTCCGAAAAGCCCCAGACAACTGATGAGGATCGCCAGCGTGGCGAAGACAAATGCAATGTGGCCTATGCGCTTTTCGTTACTGAATTTTTTCCCAAACTCCTGGTCGGCGAACGTGTACTCGAACGCATTGGCAGGATCGTATTTCTTAAATATGGGTTCGATCTTCGCAATGGCTTCCGATGCACTGGCACGGGGACTTATTTTAAGGTTCACGATATTGTAGTTGATGAAGGTGAGCCTGTTGGATTTCAAAAAGAAGATCATGGGCCTTACGGCTTCGTAGGGTGACTGGGTGATCATATTTTTGACGATCCCGATGATTTTCCAATCACCATTTTTGCTCCAGGTGATGACTTGGTCTATTGGATTTTTAAATCCAAGATAGTCTGCCGCGGCCTCGTTCACGATGAACCCGGCGGAATCGCTGGCAAGATCTTTCGAAAAATCTCTTCCATTTTTTATTTGCCACCCGATGGTCTTCCCGAAATCGTGCGTGATGCCGATCGTTACAAATTCCTCGGCCATTTCCGGGCTTTTCCCTTGCCATTCGAAGCCGCTGTTGGTGGTGTAGGTTGCCGTTATAGAGCTTTCCGATGCTGCTATTTCTTCCACGACGCCGGTTTGCAAAAGCTCGTTGCGCAAGACATCAAAGCGCTTCATGATCTCTGGCGTTTTGATGGGTACAGAGACGCAGCCATTGATGGCATAGCCGATCGGCCGGTCTTGCGCAAACCGGATTTGCCGGAAGACGATGAGCGTGCCCACTATGAGCGTGACGGAAACGGTGAACTGCACCACCACCAGAACCTTGCGTGGTATAGCTGCAAAACGGCCGGCGCTGAAAGCACCTTTCAGGACTTTTACCGGCTGGAAGGCGGAGAGATACAAGGCGGGATAACTTCCTGCGATCAATCCCGTGACGATGGCGAAGGTGGCACTCGCAAACCAAAACCACGGCGCACTCCAAGGTATGCCGATGCGTTTGCCGGACACTTCGTTAAACCAGGGGAGCGCCAGTTGCACCACCACCAGCGAAATGACAAAGGCGATCAGGGCGACCAATAGCGACTCCGTGAAAAACTGGTTGATGAGCTGCATGCGAACAGAGCCGATCGTTTTCCGAATCCCTACTTCTTTTGCCCGTTTCTCGGAACGCGCGGTGCTCAGGTTCATGAAGTTGATACAGGCCAGAAACAAAACAAAGCCACCGATGGTCCCCAGCATTCGAACGGATTGAATGCCGCCTCCAACCGATACGCCATCTTTAAAATCGGAATGCAGACGCCAGCGGCGCATGGGATGAAGAAGCAACTGAGGGTTTGATTTGTCACCTTTTTCCGCGGATATTCTTTTCAACTTGGCGTCTTTGATCTTTGTCGACACCATGTTCATGTCGGCGTCCTCGGTAACTTGCACAAAGCATTGAAACCAGCTGTTGCCCCAATCCACGCGTTGCTCCATTTCTTGGCCAATCAACCCCCAGGCCAGGATAATATTCAAATCGGAAAACGAGGAATTGTCGGGCAGGTCTTCGTAGACGCCCATTACTTTTACATCAAACCGGTTATCGACCTGGAGGGTTTTCTCGATGGGATCCTCGTCGCCAAACAGGGCTTTTGCTGTGGACTGAGAGAGTAAAATGGCATTGAGGTCCTTCGGTCCTGGAGACGTTCCGCGCAACATTTTCAGCGTCAACATTTCCGCCAGTCCGGGCTCCATGAAGCATCCGGATTTTTTCACGGTCTTTTCTTCATGGGAAAGTTTATGATCTTCAGGGAATGTGCCGATCACAACATGATCGAAGTTGTCGCCGTAAGTGTTTCGCAGTTCGGGACCCAGTTGCATGGCCTGGCTGAACCAGGTTTCCACTTGCCCATCGAAGATTTGATTCTGAACCACCCGTGCAATGCGATCGTGGTTCGCGAAATTTTTGTCATACGACAACTCATCATAGACCCAAAGGCCGATGAGCATCGCGGCGGCCATGCCGGTGGTGAGGCCGCCGATGTTGATGAGGGAATAGCCTTTATTCTTTAAAAGGTTTCTCCAGCCGATCTTGAAGTAACTTTTGAACATAGCATATTGGTTTGCGGATTGAATTTCGTTTGCCGGCCGGATAATGCTGGGCCTGAAAAGCAGCAGCACGTCGATGACGAACCGGAGGTTTGCCGTTCTTTTGCCGGCCGTTTTTAATCGTTCGTCATAAAGCTCGAGCAGGTCGCCTTCGATGTATTTCTTTAGCGCAGGGTGACAGAACCACCGGAAGAAACGATGAAACAGTTTTGGCGGCGCTTGAGGTTGTGTCTTCATAAAGAAAGGCCTGGCCCTGGGTTCATAATTTCAATGGAGAGCACGCTGAGCGGAATAAATTCCTATTCGTAGTATTAATAATTATGCCAAACGGGAAAAGGGGCTTATTGAAAGGATTTGAGTGGGAGCCTGCTGACGGATTGTTCGCATTCGAACAGAATTGCTCGGATCGGAGCAGGCAAATCGGGCGTCAGGAGCTGGTAGTTCAGTAGCCTGTGTGGCCTGTTGTAGTCCATAGCCAACGGGAGTTTCAGAGCTTGGGATGGTGTTTGGGCTTTAAATATTTTTTTTGTTGGAGGTATGACGGGGAGTTGCTTTGTTACATTTGCAGGGATCCATCGGTTTGTCGCCGGTGCCATGATTTGTTCGTTTGATGATTAATCTGTTCTGAAATTTTATGTTGATAAAGAAGCTTGCAGCGCCGCTTATTAATGAGAAGATATTGAGCCAGGCTGAACATGTTTATGTGGCCACGGCGGGGATTTCGGAGCCTGCTTTTGATTTTGTGGTGGGGAGGTTGTCGGTGAAATGCAAGGTGGAGCTGGTGACGGGGTTGGATGTGCTGACGTCGCCGAATGTGTTGCGGCGCATCTGGGCGCAGTTCCCGGATCGTGTGGCGGCGCGGATCTATGGGCGGAATTTCTTTCATCCGAATGTGTATATTTTTGACATGCCCTACCGCAAGGCAATTGCTTTTGTGGGATCGGGGAATTTTACACTGGAGGGAATGAAAGATCACGAGGAAGTATTTTATAAGATCACAGATCCGAAAGAGATAGAGAATCTGAAATCATGGTTTATCGGCTATTATGAATTTGCGGAGCCCCTGACAGAAAGAATCATCCAGGAATATGAATGGGCATATCCCGCCATGAAACAACGCGACATCACCTCACGCCAGGAGAAGAAACAATTTATGGAGCTGGCCAGCCACGCATTTCAGTGGGACAGCATTCGCTTCAAGTTGCAATATTTTAAAAAGGAGGACTATCTGGTTTTCGCCAGCGATAAAGCCTCACTCCAAACCGACGAATTACAGGCCGAACGTCTTGTCGTTTCCAACAAGCTTTTGCACTTGCACGAACTCGTCAAAAATCACGTGGCCGGGCTAAAGCTCCAGGTTGAAACGGAGCCCAAACAGATCAGCAGTCTCGATCCGCGTCAGCATCCCGATGGCAGGCTCAGGTCTCAATGGTTTGCGTATGGCGATGGAAACGATCACGAGCTTTTGCAACTCCAGGTCATCATTCGGCAGAAGGATGTCGGCGTGTGGTTGGTGTCGTCGCCCTTGAAACAAGGTGTTGAAGCCCGCAGGCATTTTCGCGATCAAATGAAGGAAGCCGCTTACCGCGGAAATTTTTTCAAGCTGCTGTCCGCGCTCGGTGCCGGATATTGGATGGAGGTCGCCGGCGACGTGAAACCCCTCGAAACATTTCCGAATGAAGATGCGCTTTGGGAATTTACGAAGGGCGATGACGGGAGATACTTTACATTTAAGATTGGAAAGAATTATTCCCCGGGCGATCCGGAGATCAGTGCGGAGCATATCGCGGCCACGGTGATAAAGCAATTCGACAAGCTTGCTTTGTTGTACCGGCAAATGGATGATCCGCTGGCCTGACGTGTGGACGCTCAAGGTTCTCACACGGTTCCAAATAAGCCCGGGATCAAGTGTTTGTTCGTGACGTGAGGACTTTTAGAGGGAGTTTCGTAAATTTACACCAGCGTAATCTCTTCCAGATCGCCCGAAATCTAGGAAAACGTGTGGAGAAGAGGTTGCGAAATCATGTTTTATGAGAAAGATTTTTCTGATTGTTGTCGTTTTGTCTTTTGCAACTTTTGTTAAGGCACAATCTTCCGAGACCATCACCGAATATTTTGACAAGGACTGGAAGGCATTAAACAGCCCGAAGAGTGCTGTGTTTTACCGGACCGTTGAAAACCGTGCGCCGGTCATTGTCGTGCGTGACTACACCGTGTCCGGCAAACTGCTCGCCATGGCTGAATGGCGAAATGTGGAGTCTGAGATGAAGAAAGATGGAAACAGTGTTACATACTATGAAAACGGTGTGGTAAAAGAGGAAGGCCCATTCAAAGGAGGGAGGCCTTCGGGTCTTTTTAAAAACTATTATGAAAACGGTCGTCCGCAAATGGAGACCCTACGCGAGGATGCGGAGATACGATACGTCCATGTCTGGTCGGAAACGGGCGACGATTTTTTGCAGAGTGGTAACGGCATCGTGTTACTCCCCTCGAGGCGGGAAGGATACAAGGAATATATGCAGATTGAAGATTCCGTGAACGTCGTTGAGTACGCGGTGAGTCGCGACGGTATGGACACAACCTACAGCAAGAGCGATCGCACACCAGAATTTGACGGTGGCCTCCAGGCCATGGCTTCCTTTGTCCAGCTACACATGAAGTACCCGTTAGAAGCGCAAAAAAACAATGAGCAAGGATCGGTATTTGTGTCGTTCAAGGTGAGAAAAGACGGGACCCTAACCGACTGCTCAGTTATAAAAGGCGTGAGCCCGGCCTGTGACGCGGAAGCGCTAAAAACGGTAATGGCCATGCCTCCGTGGATTCCAGCCGTGCGTAAGGGTAGAGCGGTAAGTGCTTGGTTTGTGCTTCCTATCAAATTTACATTGCGAGAGAATAATAGTCGCCATAAGGGGAAGCCTTAACATTTATCGGAGCGTGCCCGATCAGTTGAAAGAGAGATAGCGCAAAATTTGCATTTGTGTTGCGCCTGATGTTACTGTGTTTGAGACAATACCCTGTAGCTGATCTCAAACTGTTTCAAAAAATTCTCGACGTATGGCCACTCCGATTTCCAGATGTTGAACGTGTATTCGTCATCACTTTCATCCGTTCCATCGATGTCGGCGGCTTCCTCGCTGGTGTATCGTTGCAAGTGCTCCAGGTTGGCGCGCCGCAATCCCTTCTTTGGCACCGCCACCGGCGTGTAATAGTCCCGGTCTTCGCCGGAAATAAACGTGTCTAAATTCGAAGTCAGCCTCACCCATTCCAGCAGAACGCCTTGTTCGTCACCCGACAATGCACCGTATATCTCGCGCAGGTTTTTTGCTGCGCGGATCAACTTGTGCCCGGAACCTGGCGTGGTCACGGCGTCGACAAAATTGATTTTCCGGGTTCTTACTTCGTCTGTAGTGGACATAGGCTGATGATGTTTGAAAGATCTGTGGCAACGTCCATTTGCTGTTAAAAAAGGTTGAGACTTGCCAAGTAAAGTTGCACGCAAGCGGGCGGCGAAGCGTTATAACGGAGTGAAGAAAAGTTACATACTTTACAGATTGTCATCGCTTGGGTGGCTTTTCTACGAGATTCCCCGTCCAAGCCCGAGACAAAAAAATATGTATAAAACACAAACTGTAAAACCAAAAATGCGAAGGCGTCTGAAATGGTGATTTTCAGCAAACGAGTTCTCCCTGAATTTTAGAAATAAAATGGGCAAAGACGCTGCCATCTCCAGTAATCCTTCTAAGCCAGCATGGAGTCTGTCCGGTTTAAAAAATAACCCTGCCAGTAATGCAGCGGTAGAAGCGGAGAGGAATGAAACGAAAATATCTTGTCTCGCTAAAGGCTCACCTTGTTTTTTGGTGGTGACGTCTAAATAAGCATTCAGGTAACGCATGACCAGGATGTAAGATAGAATTCCTAAAATGATCAATGAAAATTTTCCAAAGGGTTCTGGAAGGAGCGCGTTGATGGAAAATGTCCAATCGCCTTTGCTTATGGCTGATTGTAAAATTGTCCCGGAAAACCAAAATAAATTATACGCCGCTACCTGGAATAAGAGCAATCTGGCAAAAGAGGTCTTTCGTAGAAAGTAAAAGATCAGGCATCCGAAAATTAAATTTGCGAAGGGACCGCCAAGATCAACTGCAGCGTCGCCGGGACTGCTTTTAAAGTAAACGGAAGTCAAAAGCTCAACCTTATTCCCAATGATCACACAAGTGACACCGTGCCCGATCACTTCGTGCAGGATGTCGGCCACCATATAGGACAAGATCCCAGTGGCTGCTCCATAAAATAGTTTAGATTTCTTTTCAGTCATTTTGAAACTACACCATCCATGTTGGACTTCCTGCGTTTGGGATTGCTGGCATTCCTTTTTGATTTATGGTACGGGACACTTCTATCCAAGATCTTTTATAAAACAAACGACGCGATTTGCTTCTTCAAATCCCATTTTCTTGTGAAAGTCGATACTTTTGGAATTGGTCAGTTCGGTGTCGGAGGCCAGTTGTCCGCAGCCTTTTTGCCTGCTCCAATTTTCTCCGGCTTCCACTAACTTTTTGCCGGCGCCAAGGTTTTGATAATTTGGTTTTACATAGATCGCTTCCAGATAGGCTACCGGTAATTTGATTGCTCCTTCAACATAGTCATTTCGCATAGCCACATGGATAAATGCTATGTAGATCTCTTGTTCTTTAATGAGATAACAAATTTCATTCTTCGCCTCTAACAGGTTTTTGTAATTTTCGTACTCTTCGTCGAATGAACAATCCGTCCATAACTCCAGGACAAGTTCAATTAACGGTTTGATGTTGTCCGCCGAAAGAGGCTCTATTTCCATTTTTTGGCAATTTTAATATTGGCCTTACCCAGGAACTCCCGCATGGCGCCAGGGCAAACGAATATTCCTTTGCAGCTGGCGTTAGGCGTCACGGTATGGCGTTAGCTACTTCAAATATTCCACAATCGCATCCCTGATGCTCGTGAACGTTTTGACCAGCATATCTTCGTCCTCCTCCAAAAGGGTTACGCGAAAGCCCTGCAGTTCGGAGCAAAAAGACGAAATCGGAACCACACAAACCCCTTTTGCTGCCAACAAATAATAGACAAATCGTTTGTCGAGTGCAATGTCCTTGCTGGGCGTGCCATCGGCATTGTTCACCCAGCCTTCCACCAGCGCTTTGATCTGCGGATTGCCGATGGCGAGCGATTGTGTGGGCTTGAGGCTGCCTTCGCGGAAGATGATGGTGTTATAAAACGCACCAAAGGTTTCGTTGAAGGTGAGCTGCGGCACCGTGCCCAGGATGTCGGAGATGATCTTGCTGCGGCGGCCGATGTTGGCATTGGTTTGCTCGCGATAGCCTTTGAAGCGTGGGTCGCCGAAAATTTTCGGGATGGCCAGCTGGGGTAGCTTGGTGGAGCACACCTCGATCATCTTGGCATTGTCGAGTGCCTGGCAGAAGCGATTGAAGTCCTCGTCTTTGTCGCGGTTGTAGTATTCCATCCAGCCGCAGCGCGAGCCGGGCCAGGGCAACTCCTTGGAGATGCCTTTCATGGAAATACCGGGCACATCGCCAATGATCTCGGCCAGCGCGTGGGCGCGGGCGCCGTTGTAGGTGATGTTGATATAGATCTCGTCGGCCAGCAGAAAGAGATTGAACTCTTTGGCGATGGCCACGATGCGTTGAAGGATCTCCAGCGGATAGACCATGCCCGTGGGGTTGTCGGGATTGATGATGAGGATACCCACCACGTTGGGGTTGTACTTCACCTTATTGTAGAGATCGTCGAGGTCGGGATACCATTTGTTGTTGGGATCCAGTTTGTAGGTGAGTGGCTCGTGGGCGGCGTGTGCTGCCTCGGCGCTGCTATGCGTAGAGTATGCCGGCGTGGGACCGATGACGCGCGAAGTGCGCGAAATAAATTGATACGCTTTGGAAATGGCGTCGCCCAGGCCGTTGAAGAAACAGATGTCTTCGGCGGTGATCTGCACGCCCTTCATGGCATTGGTTTGACGCGCCAGGAACTCACGCGTTTCCAGCATGCCTTTGGATGGACAATAGCTGTAGGTGTCGTCCTGCTTCATCAGGTCGGAGATGATGTCCTTGATCCATTGCGGGAGCTTGTGGTGTTTCTGAATGGGATCGCCAATGTTCTCCCACGAGATGGTGACCCCCATCTTCTTCAACACGTCGGCCTTCTTCACGATCTCGCGGATCTCGTAGCTCAGTTCTTTGGCGCCTTCGCTCAATAATTTTTGTCGCATAAAAAATAATCAAAAAAAATTCTGGGTCTAAAAGTAAACCTTTGCACGGCCTGCGTGAAGCGGCATGACAAAAAAATTACAGCCGACTAACGATAGTAAGCACTGCAAAGTAGGGAAAAAGAAAAAGGGGTGGGGGGCCGGGCTTTACGCTCGCGTGCCGGGAGCGAGGTCCCACGCTTTGACCTGACGGCGCAAGGTGCTATCGTCGGTGTAGCCGAGGAGGGAAGCGATCTCTTGTTTTTTGAGGTTGGTGTTCAGCATTTCGGTCGCCAGCTCTTTGCGCAGTTGGTGCGAGAGGGCGCGATAGGAGGTGCCTCCTTCGGTGAGCTTACGCTGGAGCGTCCGCGGTGTCATGGAGAGATGCGAGGCCATGATCTCCAGCGCGGGCACCTGCCCGTTGAAGTCGAAGAGCAGCAGGCTGCGGATCTTTTCGGGGAGCGTATTCTCGCTCGACAAAGCATTTTGTTTTTTCACCAGCATGGCGTTGAAGAGTGCAAACAACGACTTATCGTAGCTGATGATCGGCGTAACATATTGTTCACGCGTGATGGTGACGGCGTTGCGTTTTGCATTGAATTTTACAGGCGCATGCAACACCCGTTCGTACTCCTGCGGTGCGCGCTTGGAATAGGTGAACTCGACATAGACGGGACGCAAATTTTTGCCGGTGAGCCGGCTCATTTGCATGGCGAATGACGTCGCAGAAACATCCACGGCCTGGCGCGCGCTCTCCGGATATTTTTTTTCATAAAGCGGCAGCGGCTCAAAGCCGATATGCACGAAGCCCTCGCTGAACTCGAGTTTATACTTAAAGATAGAGCTGATGGTCGCGTTGAACTTGACGATGGTGACAAGGGCATCTTCGAGTGTCCGGCAGCTTTGCGACAAATAGCCGAGCATGCCAAAGGCGGAAGCGCCAATGTGCTGGCCAACGTGGAGGCCCAGTTGCTCGTCGCCCGTCATCTCCACGGCGGGTACCCAGAAGTCGGCGGCGGCCTCCCAGTCCATGTGTTTCTCGGCTTCCGTGAGCAGGTGGGGGTCGATGCCCATGCGCTGGCAGAGGGCCTGGAGACTGGCACCATGCGCGACGGCGCCATAGATGAGGTCGCGCATGATGGATACTTGGACGGAGTACATTGGCGTGAGGGGGTTTTGGATTGTCGCAAATTACACGGATTGGGGTGGCCTATGGTTTCGTGTTCATACCTAAAAAGAAAAAAAGAACATGAAACGATTTTTGAAGATTGCCGGCAAGATCTTGGGCGCCCTGGTGGCCATCGTCCTGGTATTTGTCGTCTATATTGAGGTTAGCTACAACCGGAAGTTCCAGGCACCCCTCACGGGCATCACGGCAAGCCGGGATACGGCCCTGATTGCCCGCGGCCGCTACATTGTGAAAGGCCCGGCCCACTGCTGGACCTGTCACGCCAGCAAAGAAGCCATCGCCCGGCAGGGCAATGACCCTGGCAGCGCGCCCATGAGTGGTGGCGTGGAGTTTAAGACACCGGTGGCGACCTTCTACACGCCCAACATCACCCCCGACAAGGAAACGGGCATCGGCCGGCTCACCGACGAGCAGGTGGCGAGGGCGATCCGCTATGGCGTGAACCACAGCGACCATGCGCTGGCGCCCTTCATGATGTTTCATTCGATGAACGACGAGGACCTGACCGCGGTGGTGTCCTATCTCCGCTCCACGACGCCCGTGAAAAACGAAGTGCCCGAACGCGACCTGAACTTGTTGGGGAAAGTGATCTCACGGTTTTTGCTCGAACCCAACCTGAAGCCGGATGTGCGGCCGGCGGTGGCGCATGACTCGTCGTCGGTGTATGGCGAATACCTGGTGCAGGCCATGGCGAATTGCCGCGCGTGTCATACAAAGCGCGATGAGACGGGCGCCTTTGTGGGCGAGCCGTTTGCAGGAGGCAGTCCCATGGAAACGGAAACGGGTACGTTCATCACGCCCAACCTCACCCCACATGCCACGACCGGACGCATCTATACCTGGACACCGGAGCAGTTTGTGCAGCGGTTTAAGTTGGGGAAGGGGCCGGAGGGAAGCCACATGCCGTGGGAGGCGTATGCGAATATGTCGGAGCAGGATATGAAAGCGATCTATGCTTTTTTGAGAACGTTGAAGCCGGTGGATAACAAGGTGGCGAGTACGTTTATTCCGAAGCGGATGGAGCAGAACTAATCACCGCGATATCTTCATGATTGGTCATCGGTGAGTTGAACACACCACCCGTGGCCGGGGCTGAAGCGCTGATGACGCGTTGTCGTCGGGCCTTGGCCAAAAGGCGATGATGCCGGGGTATCTGACAAACTTGAACCGGGCTTTAGCACTGACGTCGACCGAGACGCTCATCAACGGTCATGATGTCCTCATCATGATTCACCGTCATCTCAAGCATTCTCAATTTGTGTTTCTTGTCAAGCAAAGACGTTTCTTAAGGGTATCACCATGTCAGGATATTTGTTTTAGGTGCATCATATTTTTTTGCCAGGCAC
>Ga0209050_1001803_pt1 | contig 20965 bp, 14 predicted proteins | sample Araplavi_mTSA_r2_FD_184276 | JGI IMG/M metagenome (GOLD analysis project Ga0209050, IMG submission 184276) | Arabidopsis root microbial communities from North Carolina, USA - plate scrape MF_Cvi_mTSA_r2 (SPAdes) (version 2) | ecosystem: Host-associated > Plants > Roots > Endosphere | place: USA... | reverse complement strand
GTATCTCACGCGTACCGTGCCGATCGCGCGCCGGGTCTTTGTCGAGTTTGGCGTCGAAAACTACACCGAAGCGAATACGCGTTTCCTTCTGGTGAATGATCAGTGGAGCGGCCTCATCATCGACGGCTCCGAGGATCACATGAACTTCGTGCGCCGCGACGATCTCTACTGGCGCCACAATCTCAAAGCCGTCTGCAGTTTTGTCACCCGCGATAATATCAATGACATCCTGCGCGATCACGGCCTCACGGGCGAGATCGGTCTGCTCTCGGTGGATATCGATGGCAATGACTACTGGGTTTGGGAGCGCATCGACGTCGTGAATCCCGCCATCGTGGTCGTCGAATACAACGCCCGCTTTGGTCCTGAGCGTGCGGTCACGACGCCTTACGATCCCGCTTTTCAGCGCCAGCAGGCGCACTATTCCTGCATCTACTACGGAGCCTCGCTGGCGGCCCTCGTCGGCCTCGGCCAGCGCAAAGGCTACGCGTTTGTCGGTTCGAACCGCGCGGCGAATAACGCCTTTTTTGTCCGCCGCGACCTGCTGCCTGCCGGAGTGCCCGCCCTCACCGCGGCCGAAGGCTGGCGGCCCTGCGATTTCCGGGAATCCCGCGATGCCTCCGGCCAGCTCGCGTTTCTCTCGCCCGAGCAGGAGTCTGCTTTGCTGGCCAGCCTGCCGCTCGTGGAGGTCGAGCCCTAGTCACCGATGAAGACGGTCGTCATTACGGGAGCCGGTGGATTTCTTGGGCGTCATACCGCGCGGCATTTCAGCCGTCTCGGCTGGCGGGTGGTCGGTCTGGACGATGTCCCGCCCGAAAACGCCCCGACCAGTTCGCTCGCCCGTTTCGTGCGGCTGCGGCTGCCCAGCGCTGAATTCGCTCCGCTGCTTGCCGAGGAAAAACCGCACGCGTGTGTGCACTGTGCGGGTCGCGCCTCGGTCCCGCTCTCGATGCAGGATCCCGCCGGTGATTTTCGGGACAACACCGGCCTCACCTTCGAGCTACTCGAAGCCCTCCGCCGCCACGCTCCCGAGTGCCATTTTCTCCTGCTCTCCAGCGCGGCGATCTACGGCAATCCACCTTCGCTGCCGATCCGCGAAAGCGATCCGGTCGCGCCGCTCTCCCCGTACGGCTGGCACAAGCACCAGGCGGAAATGCTCTGCGCGGAATTCTCCACGGTCTTTCAACTCCGCACCACCATCGTCCGTATTTTCTCCGCCTACGGACCGGGTCTGCGCCGTCAGGTGGTCTGGGATATCTGCGAGCGGCTGCTCACCACCCGGCAGCTGACTCTGCGCGGCACCGGCCGCGAAAGCCGCGATTTCATCCACGCCGCGGACGTCGCACATGCGCTCGCCTTGCTCACCGAAAAATCTCCGGCCCGCGCCGATATCTTCAATCTCGCGGCGGGTCGCGAAACGACCATCGCGGAGCTCGCCGGCTTGGCTGCCGCCGCCTTGGAAGTCAGTGTGCCGCCTTCCTTCGATGGCGCGGATACCCCGGGGCAGCCGCTCAACTGGCGCGCCGATATCACCCGGATCAATGCGCTCGGGTTCACCCCGCAGGTCTCGCTGGAAGAAGGCGTGCGCGGGGTTGCGGCCTGGGCCCGCGCGGAATTGGGAACGCTGTGACTGCGTCCTGCCGGCTCGGATTGATCGCCCAGGGTGGCGCGGGTTGGATGGGCGGCAGTGAATACATCCGCAATCTGCTCCACGCTCTGGCCGCGGCGGGCAATCCCGAGGCGACCCTCTTTTGTTTTCAAAACGCTGTCGACGATTGGCGCGAAACCGGGGTGCAGATTGCTCCCGTTCAGCCGCTCTGGCAGGCTCCGCTGGTCGATCGTCTCGGTCTGAATAATCGCCATTTCGCCGCGGCTCTGCGCGCGCATCCCGTCGATTTTCTGTACCCGCTCACCTACGGAAATCGGGAGAACATCGGCCTCACTTTCCCCCTGCGTCGCACTCTGAGGCAGACGCGATGGGCTGGCTGGATTCCCGATTTTCAGCACCGCCATCTGCCGCGCTTTTTCACCCCGGCACAGGCCGCTTTTCGCGACCAAGGCATCGCCCGCTTGCTCGCGGAAGCTCCCATCGTCGTGATGAGCAGCGGTTCCGCCGCTGACGATTTGCGTGCCTTCTATCCTGACTACGCCGGACGCGTCGAGGTCCTGCGGTTTGCGACCTGCCCACGTCCGGAATGGTATGAGCCGTTTACCGGGAGTGAACTGGCGAGCATTCCCGAGCGTTTCTTCGCTGTCTGCAACCAGTTCTGGCTGCACAAAAACCATCTCACCGTGTTTCGGGCGCTGGCGATCCTCGCCGAGCGGGGGATCCGGCCGCATGTCCTTTGCACCGGCGCGCTCGATGACGTGCGCGACCCGGCCTATCCCGCGCAGGTGCGCGCGGCCTTGCAGCAAAATGGCATCGCCGATCAGGTGCAATTGTTGGGGCTCCTGCCGCGTCGGGCGCAGATCGAATTGATCCGGCGCTCGGTCGCAATGGTTCAACCGAGCCTTTTCGAAGGATGGAGCACCGTGGTCGAAGACGCCCGTGTGCTGGGCCGGCCACTGCTGCTATCGGATATTCCCGTGCATCGCGAACAGGCGCCGCCGGGGGGGCGGTATTTCCCCGCCGAATCCGCCGAAATCCTGGCCGACCTAATGGCCAATGCGTGGGAAAACTGGCCCGCCGGTCCCGACCTCGCGGCAGAAGCTTCGGCCCGGAATGCTGCCGGAATTCGCCTCGCCGAAGTTGGTCGCTGCTTCCTCGAAATTTCGGCCCCGCGATGAGCGCGCCGCGGTTCACGATCATCACGGCGACCTACAATCGCGCCAACTTTCTGCGTGCGGCGATCGCGAGTGTTCAGGCTCAGGGCCGTTCGGATGTGGAGCACCTCATCATTGATGGCGCATCCACCGACGGCACCCGCGAACTGCTCGCCGAGTTCCCGCATCTCCGCGTCATCTCCGAACCGGATCGCGGCATCTACGATGCCTTCAATAAGGGCCTCGCGCTGGCCCAGGGCGAAATCGTGCACTTCCTGAATAGCGACGACCTGCTCGTCCCCGGCGCGTTGCTGGCGATTGATCAGGCGATGGCCGACGAGTCGATCGATCTCGCGAGCGGCGGCGTCGAATTCTTTGCTCAGAGCGCCGATGGGGCGGAGCAGATGCTCCGTCGGGAGACCGCTCCGGAGCGGTTGGAGTTTTCCCTGCATCAGGTCCTCAGCGGCTTGCCCGCGATCAATGCCCGCTTCTTCCGGCGCCGTGTGGCGGCTTCGCTCGGCCCTTTTGATTTGCGTTATCGCATTGCGGCTGACCGCGAATGGCTCGTGCGCCTCGCGCTCCGGCAGCCGCGCGGTGTCGTCGTCCCCAGTGTGGTCTACCGTTACCTCAGCCATGGGGGATCGCTCACCATCCATGAGAGCGAGCGGAACATGGAGTTGATCCGCACCGAGCATCTCACCCTCGCCGAAACCCACCTCGCGCAACCGGCTTTGCATCCGGCTGACCGGTCCGAATTGATCGGTCTGCACCGGCGCGAATCCGCCGCACTCGCCGTCGATTGTGCGGCCGCCGGACACTGGCGCGCTGCGGCGGCTGCCGCCCAGCGCGGATGTGGAGTCAGCCCGCTCTGGCCATTCGCCGGGGCGAAGCGCCTTGCGGGCTGGTTGCTCGGGCGCTCCAGTCGCTACAACCTTGCGCCGCCGGAATCGGGAAGGAAATAAGAAGCCCTTCCATGCCGGTCGTCAGCGTCATCCTGCCCATCTACAATCGAGCCGCTACTCTCCCGCGGTGCGTTGGCAGTGTGCTGGCGCAGACGTTCACCGATTGGGAAATCGTCGCGATGGACGACGCCTCGACTGATGACTCCGTGGCCGTGTTGGCGCGCTTCAACGACTCGCGCATTCGCATTCTCCATCATCCGGAAAATCGCGGGGCCGGTCCGGCGCGTGATACCGCGATGCAGGCCGCGCAGGGGAGATACCTTGCCTTTCTCGACTCCGACGATGAGTGGCTGCCGGGCAAACTCGCTGCACAGATCGCCGCGCTCGAAGCCGCCGGCCCGCAGATGGGGCTGAGTTCCTGCGCCTACGAATTTCATCGCGATGGCGGCATCATTCATTGGCCGAAGCCGTTCGACCCGTCCTCGTGGGAGCAGAGCCTTCATCGGGAGTGCACTTTCGGTTTCGGCACCACGCTGCTCATTCGCCGGGAACTCGCGCAGCGGCTGGGCCCGTTCGATCCCGATCTGCCGCGGCACGAGGACTGGGATTGGATCCTGCGCGCCTTCGAGCAGGGCGAAACGTTGGCGTTTGTCCCCGAAACGTTGGCGCGCGTTTATTGCACCGCTCCTCCGTCGCTGCCGAAGTTTGTCCCTTCCACGCATCGCTTCCTCGCCAAGCACGATGCCGGGCTGCGGAAGTTCGGGGAAGACTATCGCAAGCAGGTGATCGCCTATCACTACGAGAGCATCGCTTCGATGTCCTACGAGCAGCGCGCCTATGCGCAGGGGAATGAATATCTGCTGCGTTCTTTTGCTGAATGGCCGCGCCGGAGTCCGCTGGCCCTGGCGGCGTTGCCGCTGAGCTTGATCGATTGGGCGCTCGGCACGCGGCTCATTCAGTGGGGCGCGAATTTTCGCCGCAAACTCGTGGAAGGGAATCCGCCCGCCGCATGAGTGCCCCCCTCGTCACGGTCCTGCTCCCGGTTTACAACAGCGCGGCCACCCTCGTGGAAACGCTGACGAGTCTGCGCGCCCAGACTTTCGGTGACTTCGAGGTGCTCGTCATCGACGACGGCTCCAGCGATGCGTCCCCCGAGATTTTGCAAAGCTGGGCCGATCCGCGCCTGCGCGTGCTGCGCAATGAACGCAACCTGGGCCTCATGCGCAGCCTCAATCGCGGTCTGCGCGAAGCCCGGGGCGAATGGATCGCTCGCCAGGATTCCGATGATCTGAGTGCCCCGGACCGTCTCGCCCGGCAGATCGATTGGCTCAAAACGAACCCGAACGTTCAGCTCCTCGGCGCCAGTTGCTGGCGGATGAACCCGCAGGGCCGCGTGACCGGTTCCAACGATCTGCCCACCAGCCACGAAGCCCTGCGCTGGGCCAGCGTGCTCGACAATCCCTTCATCCACACCTCGGTCGTCTTTCGCCGGCAGGTCGTGCTCGAAGAGTTTGGCGGGTACAACGAAGCGTTTCCCATCTGCGAAGACTACGAATTGTGGAACCGCATCGCGGCGCGGTACCGGGTGGCAAACCTCCGCGAACGCCTCGTCTACTATCGCGAGCACGCATCTTCCATGATGCAGTCCCAGCCAGAGGCCGCCTCCCGGGCCATGCATCAGTTGCTTACGACCAATCTCGCCTCGGTTTTTCCCGGGCGTCCATTTACCGCGGAAGAAATCGAACTGCTCAGTCTTTTCCGCCTGCGTTTCGACGCTTCCCGGGTCGCGCCTCTGTGCACACTGCTCAATCAGCTGGAGGAAGAGTACCACGCCTCTCACCCCGAGGCTGCGGCGAGTGCTGATTTCGGCGCCACCCTTTGCCGGCAGCATCTGCGTCTGGCTTACAAATTCCTGTCTGCCCAGCCCGCGTTTGCGTTTGGGCAAATCGCCGAGGCTGTGGCGGTTTCCCCGGGCGAATGGTTGCGGCAGGCTGCGCAAACTGTCCTCGGTCGTATCGGTTTCCGGCCCACCTTCCCCGAGGCCCCATGAGCATGTCCGCTATTCGGGTCCTGCACATCATCGATAGCTTCGATCTGGGCGGCGCGCAGACCGCCCTGCTGAATCTTGTTCGCGCCACCGACCGCACGCGCTACGCGCCCGAAGTCGCCACCATGCACGGGCGCGGCGTTTTCTGGGACGATTTTGTGCAGCTTGGTGTGCCCGTTCACTCGCTGTCTCCGCACAAACTACTGCCGCTTTATCTGCCCAAGCTGGCCGCGTTGATTCTGGCCCGCCGCCCACAGATCGTGCACTGCCACCTCTTCGGTTCGAACTGGATCGCCAAACCCCTCGCCGCCCTGCTGGGGGTGCCGGTGCGCGTAAACCACGACCAGTGCAACGACGCGCTCCGCTACGAAAAGCCGCTCGCCCGCTGGTGGGATACCGTGACCAACGGTCTCTCCTCCCACATCTGCGCGGTGTCGGCCTCGACGCGCGATTTTCTCCTGCAAAATGAAGGCCTCGCGGCCGATCGCGTTTCGCTCGTCTACAACGGAGTGGACACCGCTCGGTTCAATCCAACGGAGAAGAAGCCGCGCTCAAATCCGTTCGTCATCCTGGGCGTCGGACGGCTCAACTATCAAAAGAACTTCGCCCTCTTTCTCGAGATCGCCGCGGAGTTGGTGAAACGCGAGCGCGCGGTGGAATTCCGTCTCGCGGGCACTGGTCCCGAAGAAGCGTCCCTGCGAGCGCTAGCGGCACAACTAGGGCTTGGCGAGCGCGTGCGTTTCCTCGGTCACGTCCACGATACCCGGCAGCTCTACGCCGACGCGGATCTGTTGCTCATGACCTCACGCTTCGAGGGGACTCCGCTCACCATCCTCGAAGCCATGGCCATGCGCCTGCCGATCGTCGCGCCTCGCCTCGATGGCATCGGCGAAATCCTCCGCCCCGGTGAGGACGCCTTGCTGGTCGATCCGACCGAACGCGCCGGCTTCGTCGCCGAAGTGGAAAAGCTGATCGACGAGCCCGCCCTGGCCACCCGCCTGGCCGAATCATCGCACGCCAAAGTCCACGCCTCCTTCTCCTCCGAAGCCATGGTCCGCCAGGTCGAAACGATCTACGAGCGCTGCCTCGCCAAGGCCTAGACTTTCCTCGCTCGGTAGTCGCTCGGCCGCCAGCCCACCCACTTTTTGAAGGTGCTGGAGAAGACGAATGGGTTCTCGTAACCGCACTCGTGCGCGATCGTTTCGATCTTGTCGTCGGTCGTCGTGAGTAGCTTCGCCGCGTGCTGCATCCGCAGGTAGATGACGTGGTGCATCGGGCTGCGGCCCAGTTCCCTACGGCAGAGTCGGCGCAGGTGCTCGGTGCTCAGGTGGCAGCGATGGGCAAGACGATCCAGCGACCACGGTTCACCCAGAGTGCGGCTCACATGTTCCCACAGTGCGCCCAGGCGATCATCCGTCTGCCAGGGGCTGGCAAAACGGACGACGTAGCTGTGAATGATCTCCACCCAGTGCCGCACCGTGGCCGGTGCGTGCTGGGTCTGCTGTTCGTGGTACAGCCCGAGCACGGCGTGCCGGATCGGTTCCGGATCGAGCTTCGCCATGGCCGGCGAAGAAGACTGAATGATCGCCTTCTGATCCGCCGGCTGTTGATAACGCACCCAGGTGATTTCCCAGCGGTACTTCGGTTCGCAGTGAAAGGCGAGCAGGACGTGAGGCGGGGCAATGCAGGCGTCGCCTTCCTTCATCAGCTGCCAGCGGCCATCGAGCAGAATCCGGCCGCGACCGCGGTAGCAGGAGAAAAGAAAGGTCCCCGCCAGATCCATTCGCACCACTTCGTAGGGGGCCGAAGTATCCGCCACGGCCACGTGGGCGATGTGGTAGTTCGCCAGGGCCGGGCAGTCAGCCGCGGCGACTTTGTAGACCTGCGTGTCCGGGCTGACGATGTGGGTTTCCTGAAGAGGGGAACGGAGTGAAGACATGGCTGGAGCGGGGAGTGCGGCCGGGATGACTCGTCGCTTTGGACCATACCGCTTGCACCAAGACCAATCGAAAACCCGCTTCCGCCTAGTCTCAGGGCGTTCTGCGGCTTAAGTCGGGCACACCCACCTCCCGTCTCCCACCTCTTCCCCGACCATGAATCGACTTCTGGCCCTCCTTGTCTTTCTTGCCCTGGCTGCGGCGGCCCCGGCGGAACCGCTCCGCGTTTTCATCCGCGGCGGCAAAAAATCCCACGGCCCCAATCAGCACGAACACGAGCGTTTCCTCAACGACTGGAAAGTGCTCCTCACCGAACGCGGCATCAAAACCGATGGCGCGATGGACTTCCCCACCGCCGACCAGCTTGCCCAGACGGATGTGCTCGTGATGTACGCGCAGGACGGCGGCAATATCAGCCCCGAACAACGTCCGGCGCTGGAGACGTTCATCAAGCGGGGTGGGGGACTCGTCGTCATCCATACGGCCTCCGTAGCGAACATGCCGGACACTTCGCCCTACTGGAAATCGATCATCGGCGGCTCCTGGGTGCAGGGGCAGACGAAGTGGAAGGAAGGCCCCATGGACCTCTACTACACTGAGAACCAGCGTCTCGGTGGAGGCCACCCGATCACGCGTGGTGCGTCGAATTTCCACCTCGACGACGAGATCTACTACGACATGGACTTGTCGCCGGACATTGAGGTGCTGGCCACCGCCTACACCCCGAATGTGAAGGACGGCAAAAAGCCCGCGGAAGGCGGAAAACCGCACATCTACGATATTCAGCCGCAAATGTGGACTTACGAACGCACCGCGGAGGGTGGTGCCGCGCCGTATCGCGCCTTCGTGAGCATTCCCGGGCATTTGTACGACACCTTCGAAAAGCCAAACTACCGTGCGATCTTGCTGCGTGGCATCGCCTGGGCCGGCAAGCGCGCGAATGTCGATGAGTTCACCACGCCCGAGGAAATCAGCCTCTTGCGTTACCCCGAAGGCGGCCCCGAGAAGCCGGACCAAACCCTCGCGAATCTCGAAGTCCACCCCGACTTCACCATGAAGCTCGTCGCCGCCGAGCCGCTCATCACCAAGCCGATCTGCATCGATTGGGATCCCGCGGGTCGCCTCTGGGTCGCCGAGACTCCCGAGTACCCCAATGGCCGCCGCGGCATGCGCCCCGACTACCGCGGCAAGGAGTGGAAAGACCACGGCGGCATCGACCCCGACACCGGCGAACAAGCCCGCAAGGCGCAGGATAAAATCAGCCGCCTCCTCGATACCGATGGTGACGGCATCATGGACAAGAAGGAGGTTTTCGCTGAAGGCCTCGACCTCGTCACCGGCTTCGTTTTTTACAAGGATGGCGTCATCGTTACCCAGGCGCCGGATATCCTTTTCCTGCGCGATACCGATGGCGACGGCAAGGCCGACAAAATCGAAAAGCTCTATACCGGCCTCGGCACCCGCGACACCCACGCCGTGATCAATAACCCGCGTTGGGGCTGGGACGGCTGGATTTACGCCACGCACGGCTACAGCTCTTCCAGCGAGGTGAAGAATGCGTCGGGCGAAGCCCAAGGCACCATCGGCAGCGGTGTGGTACGCTTTCGCCCTGATGGCTCGAAGATCGAGCAGTACAGCTCCAAAGGCGGCAACACCTGGGGCCTCACCGTCACCGGCGACAACCGCATCCTCTGGACCCAGCCCACCAGCGGCCAGTTGCTCATGCAGACCGTGCTCCCCGAGTACGCCCTCGCCCGCGGCAAGATCGGCAACACCACCAGCTTCAAGGTCGTCGAGCCTTCCGGAAAATCTTTCCCGGCCATGACCTGGAGCCAGCTGGCCTACGCCCAGATCGACTATGTCGGTTCCTTCACCGCCGCGGCGGGTTGCGCGATCTACGACGGCGGCTCCTGGCCCGCCGAGTACAACGGCGACTACTTCTGCACCGAGCCGACGATTAATATCATCCACCACACCCGCCTCACCCCCGACGGCAGCAGCTACACCACCCACAAACTACCCGGGCGCGAAGAAACGGAATTCGTCCGGAGTAAGGACATGTGGTGGCGCCCCATCGAAGTTCGTGTCGGCCCCGATGGTGCGCTCTACGTCTGCGATTTCTACAATCAAGCCGTCATCCACAACGACACCCGCGGCCCCGATCATAACAACGTCAACGCCGCCGTCCGCCCCGACCGAGACCACTACTTCGGCCGCATCTGGCGCCTCGATCACAAGCAGGCGCAGAAACTCACCGTACCGGATTTGGTGAAAGCGAATGAGGACGATCTGGTGAAAGCTTTGGATCATCCCAATCGCGTGGTGCGAATGACCGCCAGCCGCCTGTTGGCCGATTTGGGCCAAGAACCTGCCGATAAGGGAACCGGCCAGACACCAGACGTCAGCCTGGCGGGATTGCTCGGCGCGAAGATGGCGGCCGGACGTGCCTCCGAACTCGAGGTGGCCTCCCTTTGGACGATGCAGCGCCTCGGCATGGTCAAACCCACCTTGATTGAGAACGATCTGGCCTCGAAAGACCCGATCATCCGGCGGAATGCAGCGAACCTCGCGGAAGGGGTGCCTGTCTTGCCGCGTTCTTTGGGACGACTGTTTTCGGATTCGGATGGCGCGGTTCGAGTCGCTGCCCTGCGAGCCCTGGCCACCCAGTCTCTTGATCAACCCGAAGCGCTCAAGGACAGTGCAGCGGCGATTGTCGCTGCCTGGCCAAAGTTCGATGACGATTTCCAGCGGAGCGCGGCAGTAGGGGCCGCTTCGAAGAACCCAGTTGCAGTCATCTCGGCCGCCCTCGAGAGCAGCGATCCTTCTTCGTTTGAACCCTTGGTGACGGCATTGACTCAGGGCATCGATCCAGACACCGCAGGCAAACTGGTCGCGATGCTGGCCGACAAGCCAGCCTCCGCGGATGCGCTCAAGCGCAGTATCCTTGTCGGCGTGGAAAAGACAGTCAAAGACGCACCCTCTGTGACTCCAGAGCTTTCTGCCGCGCTTGGCAAACTGCTCGACAGCAATGTCAGTCAGCAAGCTCTACCACTGGTCGCAAAATGGGACAAGACGAGCGCGCTCAAACCGCAGATCGCGAAGCTTACGGCTGCGTTGCGTGACGCTCTCGCGACCGGGAATGACGATGCCCGTTTAGCCGCCGCGCGTAGTATGCTCGGCTTGCGTTCCACCAATGCCGAAGCACTGCCCTCGGTGGTCGCGCAGCTCGGTGGTGAAGGTAGTCCCGGCTTCAAGCGCCAGCTCATCGCCGCTCTCGCGGAGACCGATGACGCCAGCGTCGGTATCGCTTTGACCTCGTCTTACGCCAAGCTCCCCACCGAAGTCCAAACCGCCGCCTTTGACGCGCTGCTCAAGCGCGCCGACTGGACGAATGCCTTCCTCGACGCGGTCAAAGCGAAGCAAGTCGACACCGCTCTCCTCGGACCAGCCAACGCCTTCCGCTTGCGCTCGCACCCCGATAAAACCGTGGCCAAGCGTGCCGTCACCATGCTCGATGAGCTGAACCCCATGGCCAAGGTGAAGAAGGAAGCCATCGCCAAGCTGATGCCTGCCGTCGAGCAAAAGGGCGACCCGGAAAAAGGGAAACAGCTCTTCACGCAGACCTGCGCCCTCTGCCACAACTTCCACGGTGTCGGCGCGGAGATCGGACCCGGCCTCACCGGCATGGGCGCTCACGGCGCGAGCGAATTGCTCGGCGCCATCGTGGACCCGAATGCGGAAGTCGATCCCGCCTTCACCCAGTGGAATATTGAGACGAAGGACGGCGGCGCTTTCGCCGGGATCATCGCTTCGGAAAATCCCACGACCATCACCCTCAAGAGCCTCGCCGGGATCCAGCAGGTCAAAGTCGCCGACATCAAGACGCGCACGAATACCGGCCGCTCCCTCATGCCCGAAGGCTTCGATGGCCTCGGTGGCGAAACTCTCCGCGACATCATTGCCTACATGCAAAACGCCGATGGTGGCCGCTTCCGCACCATCGACCTGCGCGAAGCCTTCACCGCTAATACCGGCGCCGGCCTCTACGTTTCGCAAGAGAACCGCAACGACAGCTTAACCTTCACCAAGACCGGTAATGTGACCGTGGAAGGAATTCCGTTTCATATCGTCGGGCCGGAGAAAGCGCCGCTGAATGTCGTCGTCCTCCGGGGCGGTCCGGAGAAATCCTTCTCCGGCACGCTGCCGGCAAAAGTGGAAGCCCGGGTCGGCGGCTTTACCGCGAATCGCCTGCATTTCCTCGGCGGCGTCGCCGGCTGGGGCTCGAAGGGCAATCGCGAACCACGCGACATCGTCCGTCTCAACGTCCACTACAGCGATGGTCAGCGGGAAACCATCGTCCTCCAGGATGGCGTCGAGTTTGCCGACTACATCGGTCGCTTCGATGTGCCCGGATCCAAGGCCACCGAAGGTCTCGTGAAGAGTCATCAGCTCCGTTGGTTTAGCAAACAGCTCAGCCGCACCGGTGCCATCGATAAGATCACGCTCGATTCTCCCGAGGTTCATCCTGCTGCCGCGACCATCGTCGCGATTACCGCCGAACTCGCCGATGCTAAAGCCGCACCTCTCCCTCCGATCGTGATGCCCAAGCCCGCTGCGGCTGGGTCGTCCGATGCTGCCGGCTTCGTTCCTCAATTCACCGACGCCGTCCCGCAACCTCCAGCAACCCGTCCGGCCAGCGGCCCTCGCGTCCTCTTGGTCGGCGGCGGTTCCTCCCACAACTTCGTGAAGTTCTTCGGCGAGTCGGACAAAGCCACGCTCGCGCCCGGTGTGGGTTGGGTCGATTTCACCCAGAATGCAAATGGCGTCGCGTCGATTCTCGACCGGGTCGATGTGCTGGTCTGGAGCGCGAATCAGCCGATCTCATCCGAGACCCGCGTGGCTCTGATCAACTACGTGAACTCGGGCAAAGGGCTCATCGCCTATCACCCCGGCACTTGGTACGCGTGGCCGAACTTCCCGCAGTGGAACAAAGAAGTCGTCGGCGGCGGCGCTCGCGGTCACGACCGTCTCGGCGAATTCGAGGTCGCCGTTGTGAATGCTACGCATCCCATCATGGCTGGTGTGCCCGCGAAGTTCGCCATCACGGATGAGCTCTACAACTTCATCCCGGGCGAGCAGGCCTCGCCCATCGAGGTACTGGCCACCGCGACCAGCCCGACAAGTGGAAAAACCTTCCCGCAGGTCTTCGTCGTCAAACATCTAAAGTCCCGCATCGTCGGCCTGACTCTGGGCCACGATGAGCGCGCGCATGATCTCCCAGCCTTCCAGTCGATCCTGCGCCAGGCCGTAGCCTGGGCCGCGGGCCGGTAGTTGGATACAGGCTTTAGCCTGTTCCTGTCAGCGCTGCCTGCCACCGCCGCTGACACAGCGGCGGCTACACGCGGGATTTTTTTGAGGACGTGTGATACTAAGGGAAACCGTTGTAGCCGCCGCTGTGTCAGAGGCGGAAGGCGAGCGACCTCGCTGCAAATCCGAGGATCATCGGCGAGAGATCACGGATCTGCTTGGTCCGCTCAAAATACCAAGACCGGGACGTTGGCGGATCGGGGTGAGAAGATAATCTCCTCCGCATCCCGCCATGTCTTCGTCCTCACCCCGGCTTCCATACGCCGACCTGCTGCAACTTAAACGCTGGAACACCCCCACCATCTACAATGGCTGGGAACAGATCACTCGGCATGACGCTTCGAAGGAAGGCTTCAACCTCGAAGAGACCCGCGACTTCATGCCGCAGATGGGGCCGATGGTCGGCTATGCCATCACGGTCGTTGCCGAGCCGAGCAACTCCGCGTATCCGCAAGCCAACCCGAAGGCCTGGAGTGAATACCGCCAGTACGTCGCCAGCATCCCGGGACCGAAAATCGTGGTGGTGGAGGACCTCGATAAGCCGCGGACGATTGGCGCGTTCTGGGGCGAAGTGAATTCGAATATTCATCGGGCGCTCGGCTGCGTGGGCACGATCACCGATGGCGCCATCCGCGATCTCGACGAGATGTCGAATGCCGGGTTCAAGGCCTTGGCCCGCCGCCTTTGTGTGGGCCACGCGTTCAGCTGTCCGGTGCGGTGGAATTGTGAGGTCGAAGTGTTCGGCCGGAAGATTCAGCCGGGACAATTGATCCACGCCGACAAACACGGCTTCCTCGCGGTGCCGCTGGAAGACGAAGCCGGCCTGCTCGATGCGGCCCGTTTCATGGACGCGAACGAATGTCAGACCATCATCCCGGCTGCCCGCGGCGGCGCGGGGAAGACCTTCGCAGAAATCGCTGCCGATATCGACGAAGGCGGCCGCCAATTTGGTGCCGCCGCGCGCGAAAAATTCGGCCGAAAAGGGGAGTGGTAATGTGGGCGGCCCTGCTGCTGGCTTTGACCTTAGGTATGACTGCGCTTTCTACTCCGCCGCCATCGACCGGTTCCTGGTCTCAGCTTCCCTCGTTGCCCGATCCTGAAGGTTTCGCCGGCGCCTTTGCCGGCGTGAGTGGCGATGCACTGCTGGTGACCGGCGGCGCCAATATCGTCGGCGACCGCTGGGGCAGGACGCTGAACAAAGTTTGGTACGACGACGTGTACCTGCTCGATCGGCCGGATGGAGCCTGGCGCAAAGTGGGCAAGCTGCCCCGGGCCAATGGTTACGGTGTTTCCCTCACGGTACCGAATGGCGTGCTTTGTATCGGCGGCGGTGACGCGCACGAAAACTTCCGCGACGTGATCTTGCTCAGTTGGTCGGGTGACCGACTCAACAGCAAGGCCTTGCCCCCGCTGCCCCGGCCTTGTGCCATGATGTGTGGCGCGCTGGTTGGCCAGACGGTCTATCTCGCCGGCGGCATCGATACCCCCACGGCGACATCGGCTCTCAAAACATTTTGGTCGCTCGACTTAAACGCGCTGGAGGCCGGTTGGCGCGAATTGGAACCCTGCCCCGGTTCCGCGCGAATTCTCGGAGTCGCGGGCGCGATGGAAAGCGCGTTTTACCTTTTCAGCGGAGCGAGCCTGTCTGCCGGTCCGGATGGAAAGCCGGTCCGTGAATATCTCCGCGACGCCTGGCGGTATGTACCCGGGCGGGGTTGGGAACACTTGGCCGATTTGCCTCGCCCTGCAGTTGCGGCCGCCTCACCTGCACCGAGCGTGGGCGGGTGGCTCTATGTCTGCAGCGGCGACGATGGCGCGAATGTCACGTTTGAGCCGGTGCAGGATCATCCCGGTTTTCCTCGCGATACCCTCTGCTACCACCCGCAGGACAATACCTGGCAGACTCAGCCAGGAATGCCGTTTTCCCGAGCCACCGTGCCGGTAGTCGCCTGGAAGGATAGTTATATTCTGCCTAACGGAGAAGTCCGCCCGCGGGTGCGTACTCCGGAAGTCTGGCGGTTAGCCCTGCCCGAACCCGCTCGCTAAACGTTTCTATGAAACAGCCGTTCCTCCCTCTCCTGCTCGGCGCACTCGGTCTGCTGAGCACCGCTTTCGCCGGCGACCCTTTGTTTGAGACCACGCTGGTCTTCCCCGTCGCTCCACAAAATAAACCGAACTACCGCATCCCTTCGATCCTGCGGGCGCAGAATGGCGATTTGCTGGTCATCGCCGAGAAGCGCAACGATGGCCCTGGCGATGTGGGGAATCACGACATTGTCCTCAAGCGCAGCAGCGACCTCGGCCGGACGTGGAGCGCAGAACAAGTCATCTTCGACGACGAAGATAGAGTCACCACAGATCTCACCGTGGGGCTGGTGAATGGGAAACTGTGGCTCTTTTTCCTGCGCGACAAAAAGCGTTTTGCCTATTTCACCAGCAGCGATAGCGGCGCGACCTGGCAGGGACCGGTGGATATTCACGCGCAGGTGACCAGGCCGGAATGGGATCAACTGCGGGGCAAAGGTGAGGAGATCGATGCGAATCCGAAAGGCCGCATGGCGCAGTGGACGAAGGACTGGTTTCAACGCTACGGTTGCGGCCCGGGGAATACCGTCATTCAGCTCAAGTCCGGCCGCATCCTGGTCCCGGCGCGTCACCGCGAAGACATCGGCCAGGGGAAACTTCGCAGCTTTGCCCACTGCTTTTATAGCGATGATCAAGGGGTTTCGTGGAAGCTCGGTGGGACGATCGGGCTCAATACTAGCGAGTGCCAATTCGTCGAACTGGCCAATGGAGACGTGATGGTCGTCTCGCGAAACGAGAGCACGACCGACGCGCCGGACAATCTGCGCCACCTGATCGCGACCAGCAAAGATGGCGGCCTGACCTGGGGGCCGATTCGGCGGGCGGAGGAATTGATCACCCCGCGTTGCCACGGCCCGACGGAGCGCTTTTCGCTCGCGGCGACTGGCGGGCGCAATCGTCTACTCTTCGCCAGCCCGGCGTCGCCTTTCCGACAGGAGGAACACCCCTACGGACGCTACAATCTCACCGTGCGTCTGAGCTACGATGAGGGCGAGACGTGGACTGCCGGGAAGACCATCTGGCCCCACCCGGCTTCCTATGCCGACATCGTGGCGCTGCCGGATCAGACCGTCGCCCTGGTGTACGAGCGCGGCGAAAAGGGCAGCACCCACTACTGGGACGAAATTCATTTCATCCGCTGCAATCTCGAATGGCTGACCAACGGCCACGACTCGGCGGCGACTCCGGCTCAATAGATTTTTCTTTTTCCTATGCATCCCCAAACGTTCCTGCGTGCCCTCTCCTGTGCGACCGTCCTCGCTTTCTCGGCGTCTGCCGCTGAGCCGTTCTTCGAGCGGAGCGATCTTTTTCAAGCCGGCGAAGGCGGTTATAAAGTCTACCACATTCCCGGCATCGTCGTGACCGCCAAGGGCACCGTGCTCGCCTGGTGCGAAGCCCGCCAGAAAGGCGGCGATTGGGATCAAATCGAAATCGTCCTGCGCCGCTCGACCGATGAAGGCAAGACCTGGAGCGAGCCGAAAAAGATTGCCGACGTTCCCGGACCAAAGACGAAAAACCCGTTTTCCCTCGCGGTGAAAAACGTGAACCCCTCGGACGTCACTTATAACAATCCCGTCCTCATCGCCGACCGCGATGGCACGGTGCACATGCTCTTCTGCCTCGAATACATGCGCTGCTTTTACCAGCGCAGTACCGATGACGGCGTTTCCTGGAGTACCCCCGTCGAGATCACCAGCGCGTTCGAGAAGTTCCGGCCCGGTTACGATTGGAAGGTCCTCGCCACCGGCCCTGATCACGCCATCCAGCTCCAGACGGGCCGCCTCGTTGTTCCCGTCTGGCTCTCCACCGGCACCGGTGGCAATGCGCATCGCCCGTCAGTCACCGCGACCATCGTGAGCGACGATCAGGGCAAAACCTGGCAGGCCGGCGAAATCGCGCTGCCTTGTGCGGATGAGTGGATCAATCCGAACGAAACCATCGCCATCGAACTCGCCGACGGCAGCGTCATGCTGAACGCCCGCACCGAATCGAAAGCCCATCGCCGCTTGATCACGATAAGCAAAGACGGCGCGACCGGCTGGAGCACGCCGAAGTTCGATCCAGCACTCCTCGAACCCATCTGCATGGGCAGCATTGTCCGTCTGTCCCGGGCCAAAGAAGGCGGCAAAAACCGCATCCTCTTTTCGAATCCCGACAACCTTTCCCGCGCCGACGGCAAGGAAGCCGAAGGCAAAGTTCGTGACCGCAAAAACCTCACCGTCAAGCTCAGCTACGACGAAGGCAAAACTTGGGCGGTATCAAAGCCGATTGACCCGGGTTACAGCGGCTACAGCGATATTGCCGTAACCAAAAGCGGTACCATTCTCTCCTTCTATGGACGTGGCGGCAAAACCGATTTCGGCGGCTACGCCTTCAACCAACTCTCGCTCGCCCGCTACAATCTCGAGTGGCTGAGCGATGGGAAGGATTCGCTGAAGTAGGGCACTCAAAAAATCCTCCCGCCCATGAACCGGCTCACCTTGCTTGCATTCTTCTGCGCGGCCTCTGGGTGGGCCGATGTGCGGCTCCCCGCGATCATTTCCGATCACATGGTCATCCAGGCCGAGACGCCGGTGGCCATTTGGGGCTGGGCGGAGAAGGACGAGTCCGTCGTCGTTTCACTCGGTGGAAAGTCCGTGGAAACCAAAGCTGAGGCGGACGGCTGCTGGTCGGTGAAAATCGGCCCGTTCGCGTGGCAGGATCAGGGCCAGGTCCTGACGATCAAAGGCCGCAATACTTTGACCATCCAGGATGTTCTCGTCGGCGAAGTTTGGCTGGCTTCCGGCCAGTCGAATATGGAGATGCAGATCAAGGATCCGCAGCACGGTTCGATTGACCACGCGGACGAAGAAGTGGCCGCCGCGCAGTACCCGCAGATCCGGATGTTCAAGCAGAAGGAATCGTATTCGATCTACGAAGTGCCGACTCCTCCGGACGAGCCGGTGGCGGATCGCGAGGGAGCCTGGATCGTCTGTTCCCCGGAAACCGCTGCGAGCTTTTCGGCGTTCGGTTATTTCGTCGCCCGGGATTTACACCGGGCGTTGGGCGCGCCGGTCGGCATCGTGAGCGCGGCGGTGGGAGGAACGCCGATCGAGGCCTGGACCAGCCTCGCCGCGCAAAAGGATTTGCAGCCGGTGCTCACGGATTGGGCGAAGAAGCTGCAGGGTTATGATGCGGCGAAGGATCAGGCGTCCTTTCTCGAAGCCAAAAAACAATGGCTCAAGGTTCGCGCCGAAGCGACCAAGGCGGGCCTGCCCGTGCCAAAAGCTCCGACGCCGTTCAAGAATCTCGCGGTGATGAAGCCGGGCGGGTTGTTTAATGGAGTGATTGCGCCGCTGGTTCCTTACACCGTTCGCGGTGTGCTTTGGTATCAGGGAGAGCGGAATGCGGCGGGACCACTCAGCGGATTATATGGTGCTCAATTGAAGGCTCTGATCGGCGACTGGCGGGCGCGCTGGGGTGAGGAGTTCCCCTTTGCCTGGGTCCAATTATCCGGCGTGCAAAAAATGCAGGAGACGCCGATGGAAGCCAACGGCTGGGGGGTGAAAGTGCGCGACGAAATGCGCCGCACGCTCGCGGTGCCGAAGACCAGCATGGCCGTGACGATCGATCTCGGTGGAGTGAAAGCCGGCCACCCGACGAACAAAGCCGACTTTGCCGCGCGGATGTCCAAAGTGGTGCTGCACGACGTCTACTATCAGCCGATCCCGATCTGGACCGGGCCGCTCTTTCGCTCTGCCCGCCGCGATGGGGCGAAGATGGTGCTGAGCTTCGATTACGCTACTGGATTGAAGACTTCCAGGGGCGAACTGCAGGGCTTTGCGATCGCCGGAGCCGATCGGAAATTCCAATGGGCGAAGGCCCGCATCGAGGGAAACGACGTCGTGGTCTGGAGCGACGCGCTGCCCGAGCCGGCCAGTGTGCGTTACGCGTGGGCGAGCAATCCCATCGGCAATCTCGTCAACGCCGCCGATCTTCCCGCCTCGCCCTTCCGCACGGACAATTGGCCCTGAATTTTTCCCTCTCTATGAAACGCCTTGCTCCCACCTCGCTGCCCTTTTTGTCTCTGGCTTCGCTGCCCTCGCTCAGACCGGCGATGTCACCGATGGGCGCGTCGTGCGCAGCGTCGAGCAGCATCCCGGTTCGGCGCTATTGTGGGAGCCATACATCGCGGCGTGGAAACCGAAGCACCTCGTCGTGGCGTTCGGGGCCGGCATTCCGGGCAAGACCGACATGGGCGATATCCTCGCCAGCGTTTCCACGAATGATGGCGATACCTGGAGCGAGCCCGCTTACATTTTCGATCACCACCAGCGTTACGGTTCGCTCCAGTTTGGCTACGCGAATCCCGTGCTCTACAAACCGCCAGGGCAGGATGTGGTGTGGTGCTTTGCCATGCGCTGCCCGATGAATTACCAGCACAGCGAAGATTCCCAGCTGGTCGGAGCGTTCAGTGCGGATGGCGGCCGTTCGTGGACCCCGGTGGAACTGGCGATGCATTATACCGGACCGCTGATCATCGTCGGCGGGATCGAACGCATCGTCGAAAACGGGCAGCCGCGGTATTTGCTGCCGGCCCATCGCAACACGCGGCGAAACGATCCCCTCGGGTCGCGCGATCAATTGATGCTCAGCAGCACCAGCCTGCTCGAGTGGCGTCTGGCGGGAAATATCCCGAAGCCGGAAAGCGGGCCCGTGTTTCTGCATGAGGGAAACGTCGCTGTGGGTGATACCGACGGTGAACTCAAGATCGTGATGCGGACGGCGACGGACGAAGCGAAGGACAACCAGCCGCTCGATCCACCGCGGGCGTTTTCCAGTACGAGCCGCGATGGCGGACGCACCTGGACCCCAGCCAAACAGGAGCCCGATCTTTGGAATAGTGTCTCGAAAGGATTCTTCGGACGCGCCACCAACGGTACGCATCTCTACGTCTACAGCGATGGACCGGCCTGGAGCCGCATGGCCTTGCGCTACAAATTGCAGCCGGCGGGTGCCGCGTGGGGCGAGGAGAAAACCTTCTTCGAATCCGGCACGCACAATTCCTACCCGACCCTGATCGAAGTCGCGCCGGGCGACTTCCGCGCGGTGTGGGATAGCGGCACGCCGGAACGGCATCGCACCCAAATTCGATTCGGAAAATTTCGTGTGCCGAGCGCCGCGACCAAATAGTTCACCCCGTCTTATGACTCCCAAAGAATTCGCCTCCAAACTCCGCAGCGGAGAAAACCTGTTTGGCACCCTCGTCGTTTCCCCGTCGCCGCGCTGGCCGGAAGCGGTGCGCAACGCTGGGCTCGACTTCATCTTCATGGACACGGAGCACATCGCGCTGGATCGCGCGCAGCTCTCGTGGATGTGCCAAACCTACGCCGCTATGGGTCTGCCGCCGATCGTGCGCACGACGTCGCCCGATCCTTATGAGGCCTGCGTGGTGCTCGACGGCGGAGCAGCGGGGGTAATCGCGCCGTACATCGAATCCGCCGAGCAGGCCCGGGCGCTGCGGGGTGCGGTGAAGCTGCGCCCGCTGAAAGGCCAGCGTTTGGCCGACAAGCTGGCGGGCACGAACTTTCAACCCGGGCTGGAGGAGTACGTGCAGAAGCGCAACAGCGCGGCGGTCCTGATCCTGAATATCGAGAGTGTGCCGGCGATCCAGGCGCTCGATGAAATCCTGGCCGTGCCCGACATCGACGGCGTGCTGATCGGGCCCCACGATCTCTCGTGCAGCCTCGGGATTCCCGAGCAGTACGGGCATCCGGACTTCCTTGCCGCGTGCCAGACGATCTTTAGCAAGGCGCGGGCGGCCGGGGTCGGGGCCGGGATTCATTTCTGGGGGACCATCGAGGAACAGGCGCGGCTCATGGCGC